>Ga0307982_1003325_pt1 | contig 12854 bp, 5 predicted proteins | sample OrgLakmetagen989_FD_201847 | JGI IMG/M metagenome (GOLD analysis project Ga0307982, IMG submission 201847) | Saline water microbial communities from Organic Lake, Antarctica - #989 | ecosystem: Environmental > Aquatic > Non-marine Saline and Alkaline > Saline | place: Antarctica: Organic Lake... | reverse complement strand
CCACCCATGCGATACTGCACCGATACTTCCACCGCACAAAACACATTGTCCTTCGTCTTGGTGTCAACCTTGACTACCCGTTGCATCAGGCGCAATGGGAGGCGGGTTGTCAACTTTTCCACATCTACTAGACATGGTGACGAAAGGACTACGGGCCCAGCTGTGACGATCTTCTGAAATTTGCCAAGCCGCTCCACCACACCTACTTCGTCTTCGCCCACCATATACAGCACGCTGCTGCAGCACGGCATCAAGCCCATCAGGGAGCCAAACAGTCCATTGCCCCGGCATCCACAGCAGCCCACGGCGCACCACAGCTGCAGTGGCGAAAGACTCTGCATGAAATCAGTGGTGCAGCAACTATAGATGCGGTAGAGCCCGGATGCAAACTCCGGGCGAAAAGCGCGGGCGTCGCTGATCGCATTGTATGCTTCTGCCTCGCGGCGCCGTCTCTCCTGGTCCCGTGCATAGACAGCGTTGTCTTGAGCTCCACTCGTAGAAGACCGGTTCATCTCGTTCGACCATTGCCCCGAGGCCTCCGGGCTAGAAAAGCCACCATTCGATGACCTCTGATTCGACGGCTGCGAGCCCGTATTTGCAGCAGGTACGCTAAATGTGACGTAAGAGCCTGCAGATGCCCCGGGGGGTACTGTAAGAGACACATTTCGACCATCCGAGAGAGCCACGTTCATAGTCATTCCTGGATAGGCATTCGCCGGGACCTGAAGTTTCACTTGTTCTTGTCCCCGAGCATGGGTTTGAGGTGCCTGGGTACGGGCTCCGCTCATATGAAAGTCATGCATCTCTATTGCGCGCTGTCCAGCACCTGAGGAACTAGAGAAACCACCATTCGATGACCTCTGATTCGACGGCTGCGAGCCCGTATTTGCAGCAGGTACGCTAAATGTGACGTAAGAGCCTGCAGATGCCCCGGGAGGCACTGTAAGAGACACTTTTCGACCATCAGAAAGAGCCACGTTCATAGTCATCCCTGGATAGGCATTCGCCGGGACCTGAAGCTTCACGTTCTGCATGCTCTTAATCCCTTGCTTAATTGTTTACTTCTGTGTGTTTGTCAATAATTTAAAGAAAAGGCTCCGATGTGAAACTTAATAAAAAAGAAAATTACGCCACGAAGCTGAAAGATGCGCCGATGCGCCTCTTCTAAGTAGGGTGTCTAAAGCGTCTATACTACTGTAAGTAGGAGACGTGCCAAGCTGATTTCACGTGTTCACGTGCCCATAGTAGATGAAAGCGGTAAGATTGTACTCTTTTTATAAGTGTTGTATTTCGTGGTTTTACGAAGAGCAAAGATCGCTTTCTGCTTTCTGCTCTCTCGGTTCTCGGTTTTCGGTCATGTTGTCCGTTTCTTTGTCTTCTCGTTAAAAAAAAAATTGCACTAGTATGGTATAATAGAAATAAAGAAGAAATACACCAAATTCAGTAATTCCGAGAGAAAAACTGTGCTGCTAGCTGGCTTTTTCCCGGGGGATATAAGGGTTACGGTGGATAATTGATCGCCGGTTTTGCTTGGGGTCGTAGTTGTAGAAACGGGGATAAGGTGGCACTTTGGCAATAGAGGGGCCATCGTGCTGAACCACGGTATCCCTCTATAGAATGCGGTTGACGAAAGCCGCATTCGTAGCTGTAACTGTTGAAGAATTCCGTTGGCGCCAAAATGCCGAGATGTCTTCTCGTCCAGCATGAGAGGTACAGGGGGTATTTTCAGTTAGTGAACACCCACACTTTTTATGCACACTGTCGTCAAGTTCCGAGTTAGTGTAAGGTGTGAAGAATCAACTTGCACCCGTGGAGACCTGCATGGTAGGATCAAAAGGGTTTACTCGTGGCTGTGTCAAATTCTGGGGCAATTCTACCGATTCCTTCTCGAGATAGCGCCGATGTGCGTAGCGACACAAACGTGAGTAGAAATCGCGCGTCCCTTGAGTCACAGCCACCGACCTAGTGAGAGTAGAACGGCGCATGTGAAAAATTAAATTGTCGCACATTTTCAATGGATAAAAGAACTTTTAAACGCGACACTGTGCATCTCATAGCTCCACAAGGGGCGCGCGCAATGGTGACAAACGTGATGGCAACGCTGCAGAGCACGCTGATATCGGACCCAATTTCTACTAGTGGAGCTAGAAATATAGGCTAAGCGTAGAGATTGAAGAAATAACTTTTACCCGTGGAAACCTACACAGTAGGATGTGAACACATTTCCATGGCGATGTGAAAGTTTGAGACAATTCTACCGTGGCGTTCTCGAGCTACGACAAGTTCCGCAAAGTGTTCGGCAACTGAAAGTACCCCCTGTATATGTTACAGTCTACAGATGAGCAGAGATGAGTGAATCGTGGCTGTTGTTTCTACCTAGAGAAAGAGAGGCTAAACTTGGAAAGCAGTCGCCACCCAGATATCTGTCGTAAACATTTCGAGAAATGGAGAGCCGCGAGACGAGGTATAGCGATGATCGTCGCTCCTCTCGAAGCGTATCTTTTTCGGATGCGAATATATTTGGCCAAGCCAATCCAAATGATACAACGCCGACGATTCATCATGAGAATCCAGGGCCACTTCGAGCACTGGCTGCAAAGCGTAGTAGTAAACTTTCCAAATCAATTAATGAATCCCCAGCACATGGGGTTAGAGGAACCGGCAGCTTGCACCCTGTGTTTGGGCACCAGTCATCTGCCGCTGCTGCGACCAACCTGACACTCAGCGGCCGACTCAACAGCAAGCTCGGGTCTTTTTTGAATAAACAAGGCACAATATGGTACCAACCAAAGAGCCTCGCAAGTGATGAGTTCGTGGCCTGTTCTGCAGTACTTTGTGGTCCCATCTTGCAAGTGTCGCCACACCGGCGTACTGCCACCATCGTGCCGTTTGAAATTTCCCTGAAGACCTTTCAAGTGGTTGGCCTTGAAAGTGCATCCCAGACCCAATTACAAAGCGGCTCCAAAAGTACTATTTGGGTGTTCTACTTAAGTAGCGATATCGAGGCAGAACCTGGCAGTCATGGTGCTTCAAAGGAAGGCGTCGCGGGCTCTGAGAAGTCCACTTCCAAAGCCAGTGTTCGCTATGTGTTTGGGTGCGCGAGCCAGTTCGACGCACTAGACTGGACACGCGAGCTGAATAAAGTTGTTCGCAGCGTGCGTAAAGCTGTGGACCTCCAGGCTGATTTTTCAAAGCGCAGGCTTGAGGACATTGTTGTATCGGAAATGAGGACCCACAGCGCTTCCGCCTCGACCTTCCAAATTAGTAGCAGCGATTCAGCATCGTCTGATGTTACTCTAGATACGCGTGCGTTGCCTGATTTTACTCAAGTACAGCGCAATGTGGCACTGATGGATCTCATGAATCGAAGACTACAACCGTCAACGTCAAAAGACCTCAGTGGAGTTGACCACGGCATATTTCAAAATTTCTCACGCCAAGCCTCCATATTTACAGGCTTTTCGTCTCAGTTGCACGCCGGGCCTTATCGTGGCCAAGCTTCACCAGTTGTCGGCCAGGGAGACGACGAACAGCGTGACAAAGAAGTGGATGACCAGCGCGCCTATACGCGAAAGCATTTCTTCGTTAAAGACCGTGGGTCCTATTATTACTTTTGGGGGCGGGTTCGCATCCGCGTGTCATTTTTCGTGCGAGTCATGGCGGTGCTCTTGTCTTATCCTTTCGTTGTCATTTATTCGGTCCTTGACTTGGATAAGCTCGTTGCTGAAGTGACGCGCGGCGATCGCCAGGTGAAAGTGTTGCGCACGGTAGACGTGTCATGGTTTTTCAAAAAAGCACGCCGGTTTGTTGTGATATCGAATTTGGCGCTACTTTTCATGCCCATAGTGATTGTATATGCAGTACTCGGCAATGCTATCAAATACGCCGACCGTAATTGGCCTGGTAATACCGACGAAGATCAATCGTTGTCAGCAGAACGCTTAGCTACTAATGCAAATGATCGCACTGCCTTCATGGCTTCTACAGTAATTGTCTGCGTAGCTAGCTATTCCGCTCTCTTCTTGTTACCTATCGCAGCAGCAATTGTGCTCAAGACGCGCGCCACGAGTAACCAAACTGACGTTGTCGATGGTACATTTTGCTTTCGTCCACACTACCGCATGAGACTCTTCTCAAAGAATCGATGGACTCTCAATTTGAATACTGCGAACTTGTCCACTCTTGGTGGCGTGATGATTGAGTTTTGCTTGCACTCGTTTTATTGCTTGCCGAAGTGTCAGCTTTCCCCTAATGAATGTAAGCTTTCCAACTTTGAACTCCCACCACAGAACTTGATTGAAATATACTTTTCAGTAAAGTGGCGCTACGTGTTTTGGATCATGTTTACTATGGCCCTTGTGAATGCAGCAGTTTTTGTTATGCACGGCGTCTTGGGAGGACGCAAAAAGCACGCCATGAGTTCTCATTTCGCGCTTTGGCAAATTGTGTGGGTTTTGAACGGGCCTGCCTTCGTTACCATTGTTACCACTCTTTTTCAAGCTTTCAGCTGCACTATGGTTGAAGATGACACAAGCGGCGAATATTCGTTACGACTCCTCGAAGACACAGACTTGCGATGCTGGGATGATTCACACAAGTCCATGTGCGTAGCTGCTTTCATAGGGCTCAGCATTTATCTCACTCAGGCCGCGCTGCTGCCCTCAGGCACTTATAAAGAAACCATGCGCAACAAACTCTTCGATATTTTGTTCGTTCCTAGTTATCTGGAAGGACATTTTTTCCTTAAAGCTCTATTTGCGGCAACTTATGTACTTTTTTTTCGTGTGGAAGATAAGTTTCGTATTCCGCCCCTTTTAGTGGTAAACTTGCTGCTGCTTCTCCACAACATGCGCGAAAAGCCATGTGCGGTACGAGAGATCAACACTCTGCGCACTGCTACGCTGAGCGGTACAGTTTGGGCTGGAATTGCATCACTACTTTTTGTGACTCAACTGCAAGGCGATGATGGCGCGAGTGGAGGGTGTGGCCAAAACAAGACTTTTCTAGCGTCTCTGTTCTTGACGGGTTGGGTGGCCATCTTTTCGGGCGCCTTCTATGTAGGTTACACGAATCGAGAAAGCATTGACTCTGTGCTGGCCCACACGTTTCTGGAGCTTGAGCGACAGGTGCAGCAGGCCGACAAGGACAATGAAAAAGGTACTTTGGTTGGATTGGATAACACTCCATTGCTCGTTGGTGGCAGTACTTTACTGGTCAAGGACGCCGTTCGAGGCTGGCCTCAAATTTCGGAACAACTCAAGGACGAGAGCAGAGCCGCAGCCGTGGCCAATCGCAAGTTGAAACTACAGCAGCGCAGCAAGCGGGCTGTCATTCGAGGAAGTGGAGGAAATCTTCACGGCCTTTCGAGTATTGCTCAGGCAAGCGAAGTCGATGCTGAGCCTGAGGAACAAGGCTTTGCATCGCGAGTTAAACAGTCTATGATGTTGACAGGTTTTGGCCTACGGGCCGCTCTTGGTGTCCCTCAGTTGCCTCCAGCTTCTTCAAATGAAGCCGAGGATGACCTTGAATCAGTGGTGCCTGAAAGAGAAACACAAAAACAGCATATGCGGCGTTCGCGGCGGTCAGTAGCCGATATGCTTGGGCTTGTTGGAAGCGTGGGAACCGAGGATGACCGCGCATTGGGACTCTCGGATGAAGATTTGGCGGCTATCTATGATCACAACATTAAAGCAAAGTTGGGTTCCGTGGCACCGCGTGTCCTGGAGCCGCTTATATCACTGACCCTGTCAGATGACCCCTTGGAACTGCTGCATGCTGCCAAGTATATCCGCGAGCTCGTGTGGTGCACCAGCATCAATTACCCGCGGGTGCAGTTTCAAGCGCTCTGGGCGTTAGCGAATTTGAGCCAAATTCAGCCGCTGCTGACTGGTGATGTCCGTGCGACTGTGGAGGCAGCAGCACTAGAACAGGGCTTGACGCTTGCACCTGGCGAAGACTTGGGTAGCAAGTTTCGGCACATGATCGTGTCTACGAACTACATTATGCAATCAGCCAACGAAAGATTCGAAGAAGAAGAAAGCTTAGATGCAGAATTCGCTGGTGCAGACGAAAGGGGTCATTTTGAGGAAAATGGTGAAGTTAGTAGATATGAGCAGGCTTCGAGTGAAGAAATCGATGGCTTACCTCGAGACGCAATTACAAGCTCAGAGGATTTAAAAGGGATGCAAGAGGCAACGCAGTTCGAGAAGAGTAATGTCGGAGGCGATGTCAGAATCCGCAGTAGCATCACGAGCAGCACGACGTTGACAATGACAATAGCAGAACGGCGTGGTAGACGTGCTTCAACCATGATTTCAGGCATGGACAGCGTGGGTGGCGGGCTCATTGCGCGACTTCGATCGCATTCGTCATTGGTGGAGTATGCTCCCTCCTTGCAACTCTACCGAGAGTCAGTGAGCCAGAATGAGCGGCGGCCAGGGTATGACGAAAACTTTGAAGACTCGCTTGAGCAAGACGATGTGGTTGTCTCAGCGGCACGAAGGCGCAGGAGCACCTTGCGTGGCGAGGACAACAGTGCTGTAATTGATGCTACGGTAGCGACTGAGTCGACTGTGGGAGTTGTCGATAGTGATAGCGGTCAAAGTACTCGCGGGCAGCACCTCGAGAAAAGGCTTAGCGTTTCAAGCAGCTTCAATGGTCCCAGTGGGTTTAATTCACCGCCCGCAAAGCGAGGATCTCTGCTTGGTGGCGGGCTTGCAGCCGCCAAGCGGCCCTCAATTTCAGCTTACGCTTCGTCGGTGTCCTCTGCTGGCTTTGCTGGCGTGCGCCAGAGCCGTGCGCAATCAGTGGATTTGTCAGAGATGGAAACTGCGACTAGTTTTGGCCATCGTAACTTCACGGCAAGCAATGATACCAGTACTCATATTGACGATGATGAAGGCATCAACGATGAAGACATGTTTGGTGAAGATATCGACGACATTGTGCTGACTGGCGGTGCTCCTGGGTTGCCAGTCACCGATGACCAAGATCACGGCCGGGTGCCGCTAGTCATCAAGGAGACGCAACCTGGTCGCGGCCGTGGTCTTTCGGCTCTATTTTCCGGTAGAGATGTGGTCCCAAGTGTAAAGAGCGGAGGAGCTTCTGGTGCGAGTCCTGCCGATGCAACAACAACTACTGCGACTGCTACTTCTGGTCGTTCCAGCCAGCGCAAAGGAAGTGGGTGCTTTGCTGCTGACGATGATCGAAGATCCTCAGCTGCAGCAGACAGTCGTACCAGCCAGCAGATTGCAGGTGTGCGCTTCGCTGTAGAGGAAGACAAAAAGAGGTCCTCAACAGCGGACAGTGAAATGCGACGCAGTTCAGATGGCAGCAGCCGCCACAACGCGCAGGCACGCCCGGGTTTAAGGCCTGTCGGCTTCGCAGTTACGGGCACAGGCAGATTTACGTCAATGATCGGCGGTGGCTTGGGCAGCAACCACACACGCAGAACTTCGACACCAGGGAGTAGAAGCAGTATTCCATCTGTGCGGAATTCATGCAGTACCTCAAACGCTTCACCAGTGCAGCAAGAGCGCTTATCCAGCTCGCACCACGATAGCAGCAACGATCGCAACGATGACTACGACAACGATGATGACTTGTTCAGCTCCGAAGAATTGGAGCTAAAGGAAGAAGAAATGCGAGTTGAGAAGTCGGAAGCCTCTCTTGGAGGCTTGCGTGTCATTTACAACGGATTTCGGGACATGAACGATACCGTCAAGCTTGAAGCCCTTGCTGTCATGGTGAACCTCAGCATTAACAACTTAGTGGCCGACAGCTTGGTGTTTCACCAGGCGGGCGATACCTTGGCGCATTTGCTGGAGCTGATTTGGGCGCCTGGGCTCTTCACCAAGTTTGCCACCTTGGTCGTCACGAATTTGGCCTCGGAAGAACGTCGCCGCCGCGCCATCTTGCGGCGCGGTGGCTTAGCAGCCGTGGCGGGCTTGGTGCTGGGCAGCAATTACGAGCTGCAAGTCGCTGCTTGCCGTTGCTTAGTGAACTTGTCGCTCTCACCTTCTCGGCATGTTGCTATCCTCGGCACTACCACGGTATAAGGGTTTGAATAAGTCTTGGCACCAGTGCATTCTATTGTTTTTGTCCTGACTTTTCTGTCTTTTTTTGCCGCGGCTGTGTGTTTTTCTTATTCACTAACTTACGCCCATTGCTTGGCGGCATGCTTTGTATTTGCTTGCCTCGGTGCGCACAGGTGCTTCAACGAGTGCTCACGAAGCTAGGTGGGGCGGAAGACTTTCAAGTGCAAGTGTTAGTAGCACGGCTGATGCGAAACTTGTGCGTGCGGCCGCAGTTCGCAGATGCCCTCAACGATCCTACGCTCGAAACTGCCAAGAAGCTGGCCCGGATGCGCGACACTTACGACTTGCATACCTGGCGCCGTCTGCGCTCTTCTTCTTCTCCGTCGTCAACATCACCTGATTATCGCAGCAAGAACGGTGGCAATGGTGTCTTAAACGACGCCCCAAAGGACGAGCCCGTCGAAGCGGAATCCGCAGCGGCACCCTCCGATTTTGACGTGTCTTGGAGTGTGAACGTCACCACTAACGTCTTGCTGGGCTTCAAAACCAACGCAGTGCGAGAAACCGCGGCCGTGCAGAAAATTCCAAGCCAGCCGCCGATCCATGCCGAAGTGACGTGGGACACCTGGAGCAGCAAGATCGACCGCATGTGGAACCCCGTGCTCACCATTGCCCCCGTCGCTCAGGTGTGACGATGTGGAGTGTGTGCGCGCTTGCTGTGCGAGTCTCGTGCGTTTCACCCTATTGCCAGTACTCAGGTCTCATTCATGCCAGACTCATTTGGAATGATCATCGAGAGCTCCTTGCAGACTGGTCCTACAGTAGTTTTGATTTTTCTTTGGCTGTTCTTGTGATTAGGGCACGCACATGCACGTGGCGCCGTGGCCGCATTTTCAGGACATTAACCTCGCGGCGCAAGACATGTACGGCAACGACCTCAACTACCGGGTGGTCAACAAGCCGGAGTGGGGCACGATCACCAAGGCCAGCAGCGAAGCCAAATTCAGCGCCCATTTCCGGTACACGCCGTTCCAAGGCCACACAGGGTTTGACTTTTTCACCTTCATTGCGTCGAACGCCGTGATGGACAGCAACCTGGCTACAGTGAGCCTCAAAGTAGACACTTCCCTGGAGCCACCTCCGGAAGAGTTCGTGGTCAATGACAGCGGGGCTGACGAAGCCAAGACGTCGGAATTTGCGCCCCAAAATATGCCAATAACTGCAGAATTCACACCTAAAGCTTTGCCAAAAACAGTGTCAACTCTGGAGAATTTCTCCGAGCCTGCTCACCTGGAGCGCACTTTTGTCAAGATGCTGTCGTTAGTCGGCGAGGAAGAGCTCGATTCGGGCGATGGCAGTGGCGACGACGACGACGACTTTGACGGCGAAGTGAACCCATTGCACCTGCGCTCAAAGAGCAGTGATGAGCCACGTTCGACTGCAAACAGCTTCATGTTGCAGGAGGCGTCAGCCACCGGTCCTGCTCCAAAAGATGCTCCAGTTGAAGCCGCTGCTGCTGCTGCTGCTGCTGCTGCAGAGGTGCTTCCGTCTGCAGCTTCTCAAGATGCTCCTTCGACTGCCTATACACCGCAAGGCGATGCGGGCCCCTTGGCTGCTCCTGTGCCTGCTCCTGCAGCGGCGGCTGAGGCCAGAACGACGGACTCTTCAAGCGGCGCCACTGCAGTGGCGTCTGCTTCTGTGCCCACGCAACCGCTGTCAACCTCAGCCACGTCTGCAGTGCTGCTTGGTGTCGTAGGAGACTCAGAGAGCACGAGCAACGCTATGAATGGCCGCCGTGATAATGCAGCAACGTTACCAGCGGTTGACCCTCAGGTGCCACTCCCCATGGGTGTGACGGCAGCGTCGGCACCACCGGCATCGGCTGCCACGTCTGCCTCGGAGGAGGAGTCCAGCGACGGCGACGACGACGGCGGCTTTAATGATGACGTGCGGCTCACGATGGACATCACCAGCTCGAATTCCATGGGTTTCGGGAACATGGACTCCGACGAAGATTAGGGCTAGAGACCGCCGCAGAGAGATGAAGTGACAGCCGATTACTGCGGTGCACTGGATTGCTTTTGGAAACAAATGCGCTTGTTATGCAGCAAAAAGGAATTTAAACTCCAAATGCATACACGCAGAAACAAGGGTGCGATACACGTACCCGCGGAACTCACGTGCGAGGGCCAAAAAAATCACTTCGCGCGGTATTTACGCGAATTTCCGCGGAATTCACGAGCGGTAGATATATGGCATAATCCTCAAATATTCGGGAAATACGGGACATACGGATGTTTTTGGTGGCTTTTGGTCAATGGGTGCATTGTGCTGTCCCCCACATGGACAACTCCTATTTTAGACGTTAGATCTTAGATGTCGGATTCACATTCAAGAAGTCAGTCCTTTGCAAGGACTATTTATTTGAGCGACCTGCCCTTAATTCGAGGAGAAGCGGAGGTTTTTGGCTAGGCGCGCCCGAGAGACAAAGCAACGACGGGCTCTCTTCAATGCAGAAACAGACGCTGAAGAGATCTAAGTCTGGTTCCAAATTTATTCATGAACAGTTTCCACTTTAGAGAGGGTTGAAAGTACTATACTTCCTTCTCTCTATGCACTTCCTTCTTACGATTTTGACTTGCGCACATCGCATGCGCGTACACTTCTGCCCGCAGCATTGGCTTCTGTGCCATTTGGGTTTGTATTAGTTCGAGTTCGAATTCGACATTGCAAACAGTAGACCTGGTTATGGTAATAGCTGTTGTTCCTCTCTAGAAAAGGGCTGTTCCATTTGCCGTAAGGAATTTAGTAAAGAGCGCAATTCATGTTAGCTACTACGAACAAGGCTGCGGCTTATGTATCTAAACCAAAGAACCCGAGAACGCTCTACGGATATCCGCAGTAACGTCTGACGTCACTCTCTTCTGAGCTGATTTCCGCGGCGGAAAGGCAAGCAGTATAACTCTAACTTCTTGGCTGATTTCGAGTTCTATGACGACACCATCTATTTCGCCATTTATATGTATTTATAAATTTAAAGGTGGTTTCTGGGCAACACCAGCCGATTCAGTAATCAGTAATCCGTAAAATAAGACCAACGTAATTGAATTGGAAGTGGCTTTATCTAGTCTAGTCCAATTAATACCCTCCCAATAACAAAGAAAATCAAGTACACCGTAGTCATAAAGGCTAGTGCTGCTTATGCGCTAGTAAAGTCGCTCGAGCCACTTGTCTTGCTCATGGATGTTGAATTTATTTTGATTCAGCATTCAGTGATTCAGCGGTCCAACATTTCGGCCGATTTGACTCCACTTGAAAACTTGCGTTATTGGAGCATAATTGGATTTTGGTTGATGGATATAGATAGCTAGATAATCCGGGTTCCATTCCTCGAATTGAACTGCCCTTGTTGTTCAAGGCCTTGGCATATGCCTTGGATATTCTCATGCCAAACGGCATTTATCCCCTAGATCGATCTTTCTTCACTTTGCAAGCTCGAAGGCACTGAGAACAGTTACTTTCCCGGCAAATGCTGCGCCAAGGGCACCGTCCACAGCAGTCGCAGCAAGTGACTCTACTGAGCAAGGTGGCACCAGGGCGCCTTTCAGCAAGTACGGGGCTGCCTCAGTCGCCTTGGCCACGACTCCGCTAGTCGCTTGCAGGGCCCAGCTCACGGGGCCGAGGACAGGGGCTAGCGGCACTGGCCAGCCACCAGCCGTGTGCCGCGTCCCGTAAATGGCTCCAGGTTTCAGGATCATGGCACCGCGGGCGGTGCTGCAGCTGCTGTCTGATTTGTCGTCGTCGCTCTTGGGTGCGTTTTCCACGAAGGCTACGGCACATGCTTCGGCCATCGCTTTCCCCTTTACGTAGCCAGAAGCACCCCAAGCTGGCACTGTGGCATTCACGAGCACTACTCGAAGCACACCTGCTTCCGCAGCTGCCTCAATGATGGCACAGTTGGAGTCTAAGGCACGAAGGAGGAGGTATAAAATAAGTGCATAGAAGACAACGGGTTAGGAAGTTACGACAGTGATTGACGCGCTCTACAAGCAGAGAAATAATATTGCGTACCGCCATTCATCCTGGTTTGCCATTCAACGTCCTTTACTGGTACCGGCGGCGTACCAACAGAAATGACCACAGCAGTAGCATCTTTCAGTGTATCTTGGTAGGATTCAGGAGTCAGGGCGTCACCCGCTATCCATGCTACCTCGGTAGCCCAACTCTGGCCTTCCAGGTGCTTAGGTTTGAGCCCAGAACGGCTTACTGACACCGCACCGGCCATTCGAGTTCTCAACACTTTAAGGATATTAGATCCAACGAATCCATTGCCACCGAACACTACAACTTTAGAGGCCCCAGCCATTGTAAAGAATTGCTGAAATGAAAACTGCGCTACTGAAAGCTCGCCTGCTGCTGAAATATTTTTTCTAGCTTCCGTAGACGTACGTCGTGTCGATGACGTGGTTGAGAATGTTGAAAGAATATTCTGGAGTCGTCGTTTGATGGATGAGTCGTTGTCATTTTAACTACTGCCAATCATGGTGCTTTCTTCCCTCTTTGACGCAGAGCACATATTGCTCATAATTAAACAGTCCATTATAATGGTGTCCATGTGAAGGATATATCGGGAAAGAACTCGCCGTGTGGATGTTTCGTTTGCCTGCAGCGGATTTCCCATTTCACAAGCCGGGGTATAAAGCGCCAATTCCCAATATAACGTGCTCCCACTGTAGAAACCGATCTCCCCTGTAAGGGGAAGTGACAGAGGTTGAACTTTCCATTGTCGTGTGCTTCCCATACTCCCTTATAACCTTT
>Ga0307982_1003324_pt1 | contig 12855 bp, 14 predicted proteins | sample OrgLakmetagen989_FD_201847 | JGI IMG/M metagenome (GOLD analysis project Ga0307982, IMG submission 201847) | Saline water microbial communities from Organic Lake, Antarctica - #989 | ecosystem: Environmental > Aquatic > Non-marine Saline and Alkaline > Saline | place: Antarctica: Organic Lake... | reverse complement strand
GCCCCCAACCGCTCGCCTGGCCGCATTTAAGGAGCCCGGCGAGAAGGAGGTGTCGCACGCGGCCGAGGGCTTCACCGATTCCCCCCTTGTTGCGTCGGGCCGGTGCACGCTCATGCTCCGCTGCACCTGAAAGAAAGGTGCGCAAAAGTGAAAGAGAAAGAAGGTAGAAGGACGAGGAGGTTCGGCGCGTGAAACCAGAAAAACGAAGGCACTGTAAAGAAGGCGGCAATTATAGTTCTATCTTTCTTCGGCTATTTTTTTGTCACTTTCAACCTTCAAAAATACACAAACTCGCGAAATTCTTTCCCCCCCACCACTCAAAACACCTCACAACTCTTTACCTGAGGAGTAAAAGGCACCGGCGCCATTTGTTTCTGCCCGGGCCCCGCAATCGCCGTCATTTGCTTCGCGAGGTCGGTCACGAACTGCAAGTAGTCGTTGGAATGCACCCGCGCGAGCACTTCGACTGGAGCTTTGTCGAAGTCGGACGTCACTTCGAGTTCCCCGTCTTGGGGGTCGAAGCTGAACAAAGTAATCCAAGGAAGTTGAAGACAATCAAAAGAAGAAGGAACCGTGAGCGGCAGAAAAGAAACAACGAAAGTACATCGTTTCCACCCAGACACCTTCGGCACCAAGACGGAAATAATGCGGACCCAGAATAGACTGAGCGAATCCAAACGCAGTGCGCGCGCACATCCTACTGTAGGAAGCGAATTGAAAGTCGAAACAAGAAACAAGCCCGTATGCGTATCCGGAGTACATTCGCGCACATGTCCTACATTTTAACCAGCCCAACAACAACCCTTCACACGCACGCGCACTCACCGAGCCGGGTCCCCAATGCCGCCAATCACGTCCGCAATGCGCTCGGGGCACTCCCAGTCCGAGGCGCTTCGGGGCAAATGGCCCAGACAATCCTCGTGCGACAGGACTAGCGTGCGGCTCTTGGGGTCGCCCTGATAGAGAGCGCGCCGCACTGCGCAGCGGCCTTCCCAGCCCAGAGGGGTATGCCCTAATACACCGCCATTGCCTCCATTTCCGCCACCGCTGCCGTCAACACCTCCGCTAGAACTCATGCTGGTTCTGCCGTTGCTGTTGCCGCTGCCGGTGCCACTGCTGCTGTTGCCACTGCCGCTAGTGGTGGTGTTGGGTGCTGGAGCTAGCAAGAGGCCACGGCCAGCAACGTCGAGAGGACTCAAGTGTTTCTTGTTCCTGCGCTTCACGGACGCGCCATGGTCGATCAGCACCCGTGCCACATACACGTCCCCGATGCGGGCCGCCCTGCGATGAGAGCACAATCGAGGCAAGGACACGAATAAAGCAAATGCGCATTGAGAGAGAGTCTTATTGTCATTTAAAAAAAACGCACGCCCGCAAAAAAAACATATTATTTTTGTACTATTGAGGCATCATGCTCTCGACTTCCGAAAAGATGTCTCGTTCAGCCGACGGCGCACACGCATACGCAATGTGTGGCATTCTACTGTTGCCCTTCCTCGTGTACCAGTGAAGCGCCGTTTCACCCGCAGCATTGGCGCTGTCCACGCCACTTTTGGTAGTGGTGCTTGCTGCGGCTGACAGCCGGGCGAGCTCTCGGGCCACCCCGGTCAAGGACCGAAAGCAGGCCCAGTGCAAGGCGCCGTTACCCTGGGGGTCGCACGCCCGCGCGGGGTCGGCCCCTTTGGCGCACAGCAGGGACACCATGGCCACCACTACCGCCTCGACCTAGGAGAGGTGGGGAGGTTTGAATAGAGTGATGAAACAGTGCAGTGGGTGAGAGTCGTATGCGTGTGTGGGAACAGAAGAAGCCCGCATAGGAACACACAGCGAAAGAGTTAACACACGCTATGTCTGTGGAACCACACTAAAACGAAAAGAGGTCGAAACTATTTTTGCATCTTTCTTTTTCACTTTTTCTGGTCCATACCGTAGCAGGGTCTGACGTTGGCTCTCCTTCGTCTTCATCTAAAGTCCACTCCATGCTGCCGCTGCTGCTGGATTCACCATCTCGTGCGTCGTTGCGCTGCCCACCGGGGCACACCGACACGAGGGAGACTGCCGACACTAAGGGAGGCACGCCGTTGTAATCGGGCGCGTTCAGCACCGTCTAGAAAGAAGGAGGAAAGGTGTTGAGGATGGTTATGGGACTGTAATGAATACACATAGAACAAAATGAATGCGTCATTTGACAGTAACATGTGCCACGAGGCTCCTCAAAAGAGGCAAAGAAGTAAAGGGTCATTAGAAAGAGAAGAGAGCACCGCAAAGCACCGGCGACATTTTCGCGGAAAAAAAAAAACTCATTTGGGCGTACCTGAAGCGCGGAAGAAGACTTCTGCTGCGAAAAATACGAGGAAGAGCGTGGAGAGCCTTTCGCACTCGGCAGTTGTGGGCGAGGTGGCGACATTGGAGAAGGAGGCTCTACATTCGTATTAGCGCTGCTCGTAGTACCTGATGATGAAGATGCTGTTGTTCCAGTACTTGCTGCTGCAGCTGCAGCGGCCAACTCCAGGTCAGCAATCGCTTTTCGGACTTGCGGTAAGGATCCGCGCAGGACACCCTCGTGCAAGGCTGACCGAGCTTCCTCTCCTGCTGTTCCATCCGTTCCTGCACCGCCTGCTGCTGCTGCTGTTCCATCGGCTGCAGTTGTTGTCCCTGATGCAGCGCTGCCAGTTGTTGAGGCTGAAGCAGTGGCCCCCGATGCAGCAAGGTTAGGCAACGCAAACGCTGCCACGTCACGCGCCCACGGGGTTTCTGGGTCCTCTTCTTCGTCGTCGTCGTCGCCTCGAGCGCCATCAGCCTTGCTGCATCGGTCCACATTCATGTCGTCTGGGTTGATGATGCTCAAACTCATGGGGCCGGACATGCCGCCACCACCGCGGCCACCACTGTTGCTGCTGGCCGCAGGAGCAGAGGGGGTTGCCCCAGGGACATCCGAGGCATTCATAGGAGTGGGCGACGGTAAGCCTAAGCGTGCTCGGACGGTATCGAGATCTCCGTTGTTCCCATACCTGCTGCTGCTGGTGGTGCTGCTGCCGCTGATGCTACTGTAAAAACCACCGTTGCCGCTGCCCTCCATACCCGGTGACTCTCCAAAGAAGGAGGATGACGAGGACGCCCCAGCATCTGTTCCGGCAGCTGCTGTCGTTGCCGAGGAAGAAAAGCCTTTCATGGAGCTCAGCGTGTGGCCCGCTTCTCGTGCAGTAGGGGTGGCCGCGGCTGCCATGAGCATCGCTGCGGCAGCGAGCTCGTCGCTTTTGCGCTTGCCACACCCCACTGGTGACGGCTGGGGCTGCACAGGCGGAGATGAAATAGAAGGAGAAGAAGGCATGAAACACACACACAATTAAAAGTACGTGAACAAAAAGGAAATGAATGCGAAGTTCAGGGTGGAAGAAGAGAAGCACGAGCCTGGGACAGTCTTCTACAGCAACTCAGACAGAATGTGCAGTGCATCAAGGTCAACCGCACGGGAGTAATCTAGCGCTCAATCACTGTCTTTTCATTACCGCTCGATTTAAGGGGAACAAGTCGGAGCTCTGCCCTCGGCCCTCGAGCCGATAACCCGTAGTTGATCTTGCCGACGACGTAAATTCGGGTGGTATGGGGTAATTCCTCGCATTCGATCGCACCAATGGCGATTGGTGCTGATGTTGCTGTTGCGCCCATCCGTTAGATTGGCTCTGACCGTAGTTCATGCCCGCTCCCATATGGCTTGACGATGACGAAGAAGACGATGAAGAAGCCGCCGCCAAGCTGCCCAGTCCTAAGCTGTAGAACCCCCCTGTAGCAGCGGCGCGGGCTTCGTGGTCGGGCAGCGGCGCAGTGGCCGCTTCACAACCTGGGTACAGCGCGCTGTGTCTGTTGCCTGCAGCAGCGGTAGCCGTTGACGACGACAATGCAGAGAGCGCGTCGACTGCTGCGGTTGCAGCAGCTCCTGCCGCTGCGGCGGCTCCGGCTGCAGAGGTAGTGGAAGACAGGGTTGCGCGGTCCTGCCCCTTGGCTCCTTTCGAGCGTTTCGCAGAGGGTGGGGCAACTTCCGCTGAAGCGGCAGCGGCAGCTAAGGCAGCAGCAGCAGCATCATCATCATCAGCAGCATCATCATCATCATCATCATCAGCAGCAGCAGCAGCAGCAGCAGCAGCAGCTGAGGCAGCAGCAGCAGCGTTTGCATTGGCTTTAGCGCGGCCGCTACTAGTGTACGCGGTGGGCACGTGTGTCGTCGGTGGCGAGTCGTCGCTGTCGTCGTCCTCATCCTCTGCGTCGTCTTCTTCGCCCTCGCCTTCGTCGTCCTCGTGGCTGTCGTTCCCACCGCTTCCGAGCCCGAACCGAGCCCCGTCATCGTGCTCGCCATCCGGATCGTCGGAATCCACCTGGGGTATTGGCAAAACAAATACACGTCGCTAAGGAAACGTGGTCTCTTCATGGACGGAGCATTGGCAAGATATACCCTAAACGAAACAACGAACTAATGAAGTAGGTACCACCGCGTTCCTTCAGACAGCGCTCAGAGGGTTGGTCTATTACCTCGCCAGTTTGCTCCCGCTTTTGCAGCTTTTGAAAGTACTTCTGCGCGTGGGTGCGGGTTTGCACCACGGTGCGCGTCTTGACCATGGCCGCGACCTTCTTCCATTCTTTCCCGAACTTCCGCAGCGCTTTCAAGAACATCTCGTGCTCGCTCTTGGTCCACCGCCCAGTGGCTTCGCTGCCTGGCGCACATGCTTTCTCGCCACCACTGCTGGTGCGTCCACTGCGCCCGCTGCCAGTTCTCCGGCCACTCCCACCACCACCACTGCCGCCGTCAGCTCCGGCAGTAGCTCCGCTACCACCTTCCTCGGCTTCGAAGTCTTCAAGAAAGGCATTCCGCCCGCCACTGCCGCCTCCTGCAGCAGCCTTCGCTTGTACTTGAGCCGCCATCTGGCCCAAAGTGGGCGGCAGGTACCCGCTGGATCCACCGCCGCTGCTGCTGCTGTTCCCTGCGGCGAAGCCGCGCATGGATCCCGGAGGGTTGGACGTTGGCGCTGCTCGGGGTCCAGCGCCTCCCCGAGACGCGTGCTGCGGCGAGCCGGCGCCTAGGGTGGCCAAAGTCTTGTAGTCGCGCGACGCCGCGGCGGCGCGGGCGCTGCGGTTGCTCCGGGCGTCCCGGGACAATGCAGAGGTCGCGCCAACTCCGCCGCTGCCTGCGTTGCTGTCATCGCCGTCGCGCGCGAGGGCCTCGTCATCCTCCATCCCGCCAGCGGCTTCGAGCAAGGATGATAAGCCGCCGTCAAAAGAAGAGTTGCTCGGCGGCAACGAGGCCCGCGGCTTGGACGGGTACGCAACGGGCGCAGACAGTTCCATCAGAGAAGCAATCACCGAGGGACTGCTTGGACTGGCTTGGCTGGCGCGAAGCGAATCTTTTTGAGAGTCTTGCATCCGAGAAGTTCTCGAGCTGCTGCGTTTCCAAAACATATATATGCATACATGAAATCAAATAATGGCTCGTGTGAGTTGAGAGAACTGCCCAGAAAAAAAAAAAGGTGAGAAGGCGCGCTAAGATAGGGAGGACTGCGTGCGTCACGGTAATTCAAAACAGCATCCAAATGCAAATGGCACCTCTCGGGGCACACTCCATCGAATGATTCGTCCACAATAAAGTTAACAAGAAAATAACAGATTTAATTAAGGATCTCCTCGTCAGATTTTCTCATCCACTTGCCTGGATATGGCTCGTCTTGTGTGCAGTTGCTGTTTACGTCAACTGTTTGGAATCGAGCTTCTCAGCAAGTTCCACGCTCGGAAGCAAAATCCCGACGCGCACGTCAGGAAAGGGCTTAAATATTCAAAAGATACGGTTAACACGAAACGCGACTTCTTTGCGCGCACGGCGTGAAGAGAGCAAAGATGTGCGCCACGCACGATGATATCTCCCAACCAGAGATCCCAAAGATTTCGTTTTGCTGTTTGCGCTCGCCAGGATTTCGGCGTCAGTCAGTGCAGGTGGGTAATTTAGGTACAAAATTGATGCAATGTACCCAATTTGGGTGGGAAACACCCATAACAAAATTGCGTCGATGTCGAAGTGTGTGGTTCCGGAGCCCACGATGCACTTAGACTGCCTGGCGAGGTATCATGCCCAGGTGGTTTCCGGACGACCAATCTATATCAAAGGCTTTTGTTGAAACGTCGAGACTTCTACTGGAAGGCAAAACTTACAAGGCCGTGCCGTATACCGAGCACTTGGGTAACAGCCAATTTTAGTTGAAGTATGAGCTTCTCAGTTTCCCCTTTCTTTGGGGGAGTGTCATGTCAAGACTTTCTTTCATGTGACGTGTTCAAAACATCACACCTTGAGATTTCGCTCTGTCATCGTTTGGAGCGGAGACGATAGCTAACTTCTCGGACCAGGAGCCGGGCGGGTCTAACAATGCTTCAACCTAAGGTCGCGCTGCGTGCAGCAGTGCTTCTGCTGGCTGCACAGGCACATGCCTTTACGTTCACTCCAAACCCCGGCATGGCAGGTTGGCTCAAGTTTCTCTGGCTGCACTTGATCTAGGACTGTTCATTGAAGTGTGTTTTGTCTCATTTTGTTCCTCAAACTGCCTCTATATTCTCCATACAAGACTGTCTACTTGCGAGATTGGTATTCAAAGTGAATTCTTCCTTGCTTATGTACATGCTCGAGTTATTTAGATGCTTCTGTGTTCAGCTCTCTTCAATTTTTAGCATCGTCTCTCTTTTCACTAACAGGTCCTAAGCAACGCCTAGGATTGTCACCGCTGCGCTCTGCTGTAGCGTCCATTCCGCCACCACCGGAGGCAGCTGTGGAGCCAGACCGCATGCCAACGTTGCCTCCCGATGCACTCATTCTGACGTCCTCGGACGAGGCCACCTGGCGGTTGGAAGTGAAGGAGTATAAGGCGTTGTCAGCCGACCCGGCGCAGCAGTCCTTCTTACCGCTGTTAGACAGCTTCAAGCTCAAGGTAGGAAAGACAAGGAGGGCGGTTTCTGATTCAATGCTGCACCAGTCACACTTTGACGGGCAATGTGGCTGTAGAACTCGAGCCCAACTACAGTGCTTTACTTAGCATCGATATGCCCTTCAAACATCCCTAGACTCCCTAAGTCTCGTATAAGTGTATGTCCTGACATACTGCCAGAGCCTACTTTTGACGCACTGTATACCTATGTATATATCAGGGCAAGTACTACCACGCGTTTGCGGCCAAAGGCACCCCCTTTGCCGACGCCAACTTCCAGGGCGCCATTTTGGCGAAAGACGACGGCAGCCCCCTGCCCCAAACCGTGGCCGACGCGGTGCGGATCTCCCTCATTAAGGACTTGCTGGAAGGCGTAGTGTGGTGCCACTTGCAGGTGAGAGTTGGCGCATATGTGTTTGTTGTTGTAGGGTAGGTGGGTAGGTGTCTGGCCCTATTATAGCCCAAAAGCTTTCTAGACTATAGCTTGGTAGCACCATTGTAGCGATGCGAAAACACTGCGGCGTACACCTAACCACTTCTTCTCCTTCTACTTCTCACGCTACCTCCCTCTCTCACACAGGGCGCCCCGCACTTGGCCCTGGACAGCGACACCTTGCGCATTTGGAACGAGCCGCCGCAGCCAGGGCGCCGCTTCGGGTTCTGGAAATTGGGCCTAGTGGGGCTCGGTGCTGGTGCCCAACTCGTGACGCGCGAAACGCCTTACCAGGTATTTACTCGCATGTCTACAAATAGCGTGCGTTACACGTTATATTCCTACCATCTAACTGTGTTTCTTTTCAGAAGCGCTCTTGTCCTTTTATAGCTATCCATAAAGACATCACATCTTCTTTTGCTGTTCGAGTCTACCTTGGCTATCGCTTTTATGCTTTTATGCATGCCGCACTCACTAATCTTCTTCCATATATATTCATTGTCACCATTCTTTCGGTTTTACCTCCCATCTCCTTCCACCCAATTTCAGGTGGGCAACGAATCGTGGGCCTTTAACCCGCCCGAGACTCTAGGTGGAGCTCTGCTCAAGGGCAATCTCCCCGGCCTCTACAGCTGGGACTCGTGGTCGTGTGGCGTGGCCTTGGCAGCGCTGTGCTTGAACAGCGGCGAGTCGCCTTTTGCCGCAGAAGCTGACGTCAGCAAGCTCACCTTCAGCACCCAGGTAATAATTGAACCCCCAGCGTGTTGCTTGCTTTGTATTAATGCGAACTGCTCGACGTTTCAATTTATACTCGTCCATGATTTATTGTGTTTTTTTTCGTTTTTGTAACGCAATAGAGCTTGCGATCTTATCAACACCAAAACTACATTTCTCTGTATGCTCATGCCCTGTCAATAGGCGGCGGTTGCGCGCAAGATCAAAGACGAGTTCAGTGATTTCAGCTCCTTCTTAACCACTTTGAACGACGCCAGCGGCGGCTTTTTGTTTCGCCACGGCTGGGTGGCTGAATGCTTGGTAGGGCTGCTGAAAACGGACCCGCAAAAGCGCCTCTCCGTGATTCAGGTAAAGGAATGGATGGAAACTCAAACATACAATGATGTAGGTAAACGGATGATTTGGCTCAGTCTCTGCTTTTGAACAGCAGATAAGTTTCCTTGTCTTTCCGCTTGTTATCAATTGACCCGGAAACAGGCCCGGGAAAAGATGAACGGCGCCCTTCTAGCGTCCAACCCGAACAAGGGCAAACAAAACGGTGCAGACAAGGCTGCTGCTAAGGGCGCCTCTGCTGCCAAGGGCGCCGGCGCAAGTAAAGCCAATGCCAAGCCACCCCAAGCCCCCCTGACGGTGGAAGAAACGGCCCAACTCCGCGCGGCGTTTACGGCCTTTGACACCGACGGGTCGGGCGAGATCGACGCCGAGGAGATCGTGGAGGCGTTGACTGCGGTGAAAGTGAAGGTGACGCCCGAGCAGGCGGCGCTCCTGATTGCAGACGTCGACGAAGATGGCAACGGTGAGAGCTAGAATGAAAGAAATTATTTAGGGAGTTTGTGGGTGAGGAAGAAAGCAGGCAGGGAAAGTAGGGAAAGAAAAGGTTGGCCGTTCAATTCGCACATTGATACAGAAGTTAGAATAAACGGTGGCTTCCTTGAAATCGTACTTTTCTTCGCTATCTTTGACCTTCTCCATTCTTAACATTGATTATGCGATGGCAGGCAAGTTGGACTTCACTGAGTTCATTGTGATGGCGCAAGACTTGGTCAAGCAAAAGGGCGGCAGCAGCGGCGGCGCCAACATCTCGGCCAATGCTGTCTTTGGGTCGCGGCTGGCGGCTTCGGAAGGCGAACCATTCCGCTCCTTGGAGTCGATCATTTCCATCGCAGACAAGGTTTTTTTAGTTTGACCTGTCAACAATTTTTTTTGTGTCCTTTTCCTCATCGCTATGTATGCAAACATTCTTATTCCTTAATCTTTTGTGACTGATTGATTGATTGATTGATGAATCGATTGATTGGTTTGATCGATTGCCACACAGGGCTTGTCGGAAGTGGTGATCCAAGAGCGCCCCACGGAAGACGGGGGCAACCTGAAAAACTACGGTGAAATCGTGGGCTTCCGCAACCGTGCCGACGGCGACCGGTGGGACGTTTTGGTGCCGGGCTTGAGCGACCAATTGCCGGTGGCGTCGCGCCACCGCTTGAGCACGGTGCTGGGGGTGATTCTCATCAAGGGCGGCAACCACAAGCTGGTGGTGGCCCTCGGAGGCGCGCGGCCCGATGCCGCAATGGTGATGGTGAGCGCGATAGTGGTGGTGGTGGTGTGCTGGTGGTGTGTAGATAGACAATAGGAAAGGAAACCTTCTCTTTTCAAATTGAATATATGTTTTGTGGCATTTTGGTTCGCATTGAGTTTGAAAGGTGTTTGGCAGTCTCTTGGAAATCCTTCTTTAGTCGCATACTTCTGTGTGAACATTTCTCATGTGCGCTTTATCAAACACTTTCTTCTTCCACTCAACACTACTCGACAGGCGGACATTGAAAGCTTCATGGCGACGTACGCAGCCTCGCACCCCAACGTGCGAAGCGGCGAGCGCGTGCGTTACCTGGAGCTCGAAGACCCGTTCGCGCGCACGGCGGGCTCGCTCGACGTCGAGGCCTTGCCGCTGGAGTCGTTTGCGGGGGACGATGTAGTAGCCGAAGGAAACACCGCCATTTCTCAGGCGTTCAAGAACGATTAGAGCAAAAAACTGAGAACTGACAAGCAGGGGGTCCTGTTTAGATGCCCTTTGCATCCGCAGGAGTAGGCGCACGGGCGTAATACGTACATGTGAAACGAGAAACATTGAAACAGGCCATCAGCGTTCCGCGTTAGGCGATAGTTTCTAGCTTCAGGGTACAAATACTCAACCTGGAATTTATTCCGTTCTTAAATTGATTTTTATTTATTTTCTTGGAGTTAAGGCAAATGATTAATGATTGCGATTACCCACAGACACCCGCACTCCTGGCATTAATGGCCGGTTGGATAGATATAGAAATCGGGATTTGGATTTCGCGAATGCGAATAGTGCGCCTCAGAAGCCCACAAGCGCAATCCCAATAAGAGAAAGTCGCCACGGCGGCGATATCCACAGTTCCCTATGAGTTATATAAACACGTGCCCAACAATTCAAGCAGTGGCAGCTTCCACGGCAGGAGCAGCCGCGGCTTCCGGCCGAGTGCCGGTGGTCATTTTCACGCCCACCAGTTTCTCTTCACCGCTGACTTTGACGACTTCGCACCACACGTTGGGGCCAAAGAACACGTCCATCTTGGCCACGCGGGCCTGTTGAAAGAGAGAAAGATAAAAACGAGTCGTTCACAACAAGGGACAGTCAAGGAAAATTGTTTGTGCAGCCAAAAAGAAAAAAAAGCAGAGATTGCTGAGCACACATTACATCAAACCTACCTACGTAAGCCTGGAAGAACAGTCAAACTCTTCAGTTTTTACTTACAGTAGAAGTTGAAGAAAAATAAGGCGTATCATCATAAACCAAAACGAGCAAAAACATGGCGCTCACCTCTTCAGCCCAGATTCGGAAAGGAGTGTCGAGTGACTGAAAGACGGGCATAATGGCCACCTCGCCACCATCGGCCTCAAAGTACTCGATGTACCTGATTACAGAGAGGGCGGGGCGACGACATGATCAAATAAGTTACAGTGTATAGAGGACTATTTTAACATTAAAAAATCAGAGTGTAACCGCATGTAAAGCTTTAAAAGTAGTTCTCAAGGGCAAATAATACAAAAACAGAAAGAAAGTGATGAACAATCGGAAGGCTACAGTACTACTACGCACTTGAGCTGAGGGTAGGCCTTCTGAGGCAGCACCAGGCCCAGAGCTTTGACGGTCGTGTCCAAGTGGGCCTCGTCACCGTACCTAGAAGGAAAGCATACAAGCACACACAAATAGCACGAGGTATCGATGCAAGAATGAGCTTAAACCTTTTGTAGGTGTGCGGGTGATTCAGATTTAGAAGGCATGTAAATGGCTTCGTTATGCCCTCGAGATCTCTCGGTTCTACCAAACACTCTTTCCATCCCTATAGCACGCAGGTACATTTTTATTCTTACCGATGGCGAGTGGTGTCTTTCACAATTTTCTTCATGGTTTCTGTGCCTTTGGCTTCAAACAAGGCTTCGGTTTTGTCCGTCGATTTCACTCCCGCCTGCCGCGCACACGTAAAACGAACAAACCAACCAACAAAATTGTGTAAAGCCACTACGTACCATTTCAATTATTGCAGATACACAGCTCGAATGGAGTCATCCGCAAAAAAAACTTGAAATGTTCTAAGAATATCTGCACGAAAAAAGTTATCAACTCACTGCATAGTTAGAAAAATAGTTGTTTTGTAAGTTCGAAGGCGCGCTCGAACCAGGGAACTCACCGGCGCGAGTTCAGCGTACTGCAATGAGCAGCCAATGAGGGTGATGGGAATGCCGTAAATGAAACCCAGGGACGAAAGGCCGGCGCCACCGTCCTGGAAAAAGTACTCGGCGAAGGACACCTATGGAAGCGGAAGGTGGTAGTTCCACGATTAGACGAGGCCAAACAGACAGTTCGGAAACAAAAATACGGGATTGTCTTAATCACGGAAGGTGGTAGTTCCATGATTGGAAGAGATCAAACTCATAGCTCGGAAACAAGAAGACCGAACGCAAGAAATATACTGCACCACTTTTTCACTATTCTCTACAACCTAAGCTGAAAGTCTTTACGTTTAGTTCCTGGAGAATATGTCACCATACCGTCGTGAGAGTGAGGCCAACGCCGAGGAAAGCTTTAGCTAAAGAAAAGCCGCGAATTTCAATACCAGCCTGAGCACATGCGAGCAAGGAAAAATGAGATCAAATATAAGAAAACCGCGTAATAAATGTGATTTCGTGTAGTCATCCAATAGAAGCTAAGTGAGGGTAAGTCACCTAGCTACGATTTAAGTAGTAGTGTGTTCTCGGAGATGTCACTGCTCACCTCGCCCGCGGAGTTGAACCCGCCCGGCGAGACAGGCGCGCCAATACTGCGGTCGTCTTCCATTGAGAAAATGCGAGTGTTTGGCGTGGAGCGAGTGCTTCGTGTGACGGTAGGTCTGCGAATAAGCAGTGCAGCATGGTATTGACGAAGGTTAAGTAAGTCAGATGATGTGTTGAGTAGTTCCTGAATTTAACTCAAACAACTTCGAACTACTCAGTCATAAGTATTCACCGCACAAGCGCTGAGTGAGGTGCCCATCCGAGCGCGGCACCGGCCGAAAGGAGTACGAGGGAAGCGGCGTATTGGGGCATCCTAATGATAATGAGGTGGTACTTATTGCTTTGCTTGCTTTGATTAGGCCTTACAAAAATACGTCAAATATTTGACCCAAATACGTCAATCAATACGTCAATGCCGTAAATTGCGTTATA
>Ga0307982_1003322_pt1 | contig 12861 bp, 14 predicted proteins | sample OrgLakmetagen989_FD_201847 | JGI IMG/M metagenome (GOLD analysis project Ga0307982, IMG submission 201847) | Saline water microbial communities from Organic Lake, Antarctica - #989 | ecosystem: Environmental > Aquatic > Non-marine Saline and Alkaline > Saline | place: Antarctica: Organic Lake... | reverse complement strand
CAGAAAGATTGCAGCCGCCGATGCGGCGTCCCGCAGCATATCCGAGGTCAAAAGTTGTTCGAATGTCGTCAGTTGTCAAAGACTTCTTTTCATGCACCTTTCTTCACGTTGACTTGGCGGTTGAGCTAGACTACCTGTTAAGGCTTCAACCTTCTCGATGTCTGATGTAGAACATGCGTACTGTACAGTCAGTCAGTCAGGCAGGCATGAAGTCATGAAGTATGAAGTAAGTATCTTCTTTTTGTACAGACGGACGTAAGTATTTTGTCGTTGTTTACAGTAGTCAGTCAGCCTAAAAAATGTTCTTTGTTGTGGCTGGCGGGCGGTTGCCTTCTAATTACATGCTCTTGAATACATGCTGACTAGCCTCTGGGCTTGCTCAACTTTGATGAAGCTACACAGCCGATGAATATCTCATTTAGCTTTCGAGGATATCGCCCGATATCACCGGATTATAACCAAGGAAAGATAACATTGCTCGGCTCTGTCGTCAGTGATGAGGACCGGCTTATTAGGACGACCTCATAGCTTACATATGTAGAAGCAAAGTATTAGTGACGCAAATAACGGACCAACGACTGAGTGGTTTCACTCTTACGAAGAACTTAGCACTTTAGGGTTGTCTCTTCAAACCAGCCTTCGCAAGGACTGAAGTACTGAATTGATAATCATTATCAATAAGCATCTTCTGTCAAATTTTCAACGAGCCTACTGCGAACACATGCATCATGGCTGAAACAACGGGGATCAAGAGTCTGGCGCACAACACTGGGTTGGCCGATGCATCGCAGGCGCTGCAAGTCCTCCAGCGGATCCAGCGCGAATTTGCACCGCTGCTGCAAAAGAGAGGTTGGGCTGTGCGGAAACTACAAGAAATGTGCTGCTGTGCGAAAGGCGGGGGCGTGGCACGAGCCCCAGGAGTCCTTGGTATGAACCATTCAGGTGCTAAGGGCAAATACTCGACCAAGATTGAAATTCGGCTGCGCGAACCGGGCAGTTCTCATGCATTCAAGGATTACGAAAGTGAGGTGAGAGCTGCTGCTGAAGAAAAAGTTGAATTCAAGCAGCACCTTGGTGAATTAACTTATACGTCTGAATATTACAAATAATCGTACACGCCCTGGAGGTAGCCTTTCTCGTTGAACCTCTGCATTCATAAATCACTTTTATGTCTACCAGGTGGTAGGGACCATGTGTCACGAATTGTCACATATTGTGCATCATAACCACTCGGCCGACTTTTACGAGCTCATGGAGGTGCTGCACAACGAGTTTGATGCCACGCGTTCAAAAGCGGCGGGTGGTACCACCGTGGTTCCCTTTTTAGGTGAAGGCGCGAAAGTAGACGGTGCGAGGCACAACCCAACGAGCTTGAAAGACGCACGGCGACGCGCGGTGGATGCAGCTGAGAAACGCGCCAAGGCACAGCAACTCATGGGAAGTGCCGGTGGGCAGCGTCTCGGCGGTGGCATTAGCAGTACCAGTACCAGCGGCAGCAGCAGCTCTCGAGCCAAAGATGCGTGGCGCGCACTACCTCCCAAGGTAGCAGCGCTGCGGGCGGCCGAGCGGCGCTTGCGCGACGACCACTGGTGCCCAATGGCTGCGGCCTTTGCTGCAGCAGCGTCTGATACCGGACACGATCCGGCACGAGGTCGCCCTGCGGAGCAGAGCGCAGGCAATTCAGCTTCGCACAAAAGTACTGTTTCTACTCGAGTCAGTGCTGATTTACCAGGGAAAGCTTCCTCTGGAAAACTGCCCGCTGTGATGAGGGAAGCGCCACTTCGCAAGCGGCAGCGTACTCCAGCGGCGACGATCACTTCGACATTAGCACCAGTTGTGCCGGAGGCGCAAATGATAGACCTCACCACTAACGACGATAAAACAGATACTGTTTACGTTGAAGACGATTCTGTTGAAGGTGCACATTTAACGAGCCCTGGCGTAATTGTTGATTGCTCGCACTGTAACGGCTGCACCAGCTGTAGCTCAAAAGCGGATAAAGCTGATGAGATTTCAGTGCGAAGTTCATTGGACTGTGCGTGGGAATGCCCGTCGTGTACACTTTTTAACGCACCATTTGCACTTGCATGCGACGCATGCGCCCTCGAGCGCCCTTCAGGGAAATGATGGAGCCCTGCCAGCTCGCCAGCTCTGCCTCCAATGCCAATACACGAATGCGCTATGTTATTTTTATTTATGCGTTTCGAGATAAGCAAAAATTTCAATAGCCACGATAGACCAAAGTGCTCTGAACTCAGGGATCTGGTATTCCCATCCGCTTTTGAGCTAATTCCCAACACCGAGAGCACCGACACCGGACTGCGCATGATTTCGCAGAGGGTAATGTCCCTATTGACTTATTATATTTCTAAATTCATATTTGCGTGAAAGGCTATGAGCTATGAGTAAACGCTGAAATTTCAAGTACGACGGGCGGCCACCGACCGTGCACATCGACCAAAAGCAAAGAGGGAAAAGTTCAAGCGAATTTTGGTCTGGAGGCACTAGAGGCCAACTAAACAATAAGAGGAATTAAAAAGAAGCGAAGCACAGGAAGAAGGCGACACGGCGAAGTAGGAAGTAGGCGACTGAAAGAAGAAACAATTATTGAGAAATACTCAGAATGCTCCGAGAGGAGTAGGGCTTCGGGTGACCAGCTCGCCTTGAAAATATATTCACCAGGTCCCCATTGAAGTCCCCATGGTGGATCGGTACTTTAACTGTCTCTTGGCCAGTCCAAGCCCACCACTTCTTGTCTCTAAAGCAACGAGGCTTGAAATTGTGCACAATTTCTGCCTTGGCTAATGCTGCATTGAGGACAGACTGGTCCCGTCGTTGGTTTGTGTTTCCGACTGCATCGTTCGGCCAAATGCACGTCTGTGTAACGCAGCAGTCGTACATTGGAATCAAGACACCTGTGTGAGCCATGCTGCCACGTTTGAACCCCATGAGTGCAGAGGTAAACTCTACCCGAGAGGCAAATGGAATGAAGGAGTAACCGAAAGTATTGGTACCACCCTTCTGATCTTTCGCCCATGAGTTCAGTGCACCATCACCAGCTGCAGAGATATTGAAATTTTGAAGGGTACTCTGCCTTACAGTCTTCGGAGTAGGGAACAGATGCCCAGCTGTTGTGAAGAAGTGACCCTCGTTCTCAATTTCTCTGCGGGGTATGTCCAAGGGGAAGCGAAGTTCGGCATTAGCGTCAATCCATAGAACGCGTGAGTGCTTTGAAAGAGCATCCAACACAACAAGAGGTTTCCATGAGACTAACCACGCCATTTGTGGATCTCGAACAAAAGAAGGCACCGATGCCTGATTTGAACCTGGCAAGGTAGTTGGCAACTTTAATAGTTCGACATAAGCCCATTTTTTCGCTTCGTGAACTGTCGAGGGATCAAGGCCGAGATCGTACACTAAAATGTGAGGAGGTCGCTTTTCGAGTACAGCATCATGATGAATCGTCCAACCAGTCTCAGATTCCCAAAAGTGAATCGACCCAATTAGGTTACTTAAGCGATCAGCGTATGCCTCATCTGCAGCAGTCACGATAGCAATGTTCATTAGTGAATCTTGACTTTCACGACTAACTGATGACTGTAACATGTTTACATTTTCATGGCTGCCAAAGCTTGTACATGCCCCTTGGTTCAGTAGCGGTCTCTTCAGGAAAACGTCTGCTGGCGTTGCAGAAGACACAGTTTCAAGGGTTGAAAGGTCAACGGACAACGTTCGTTGGAGATTTATGCGAATTTGAACTACCGACCCATACGGAAGTGGGCCGACGAATGCGAAGGTATAGTTGCCCAGCACTAATTCATCAGTGAAAGTTGGTAAGATAACCCGAAAATTTTGAATGACAACACCTCTCAACCGGAGTTCTGCTGCTAGATACCATTGATACACTTCAGAATTTGCGATCGGCGGAATTTTGATTGAGGCAGCAACATGCAAGTCACAACTGTAAGTTGTGCTCCCGTCAAGAGGAGTTAGCAGCGTAATTGCAGGCTCTTGTCTTTCCAGAGCAGAGTTCACAACATAAAATTTGGAGGCATCATGTTCTGGTATATGGCAATCTAGTCTCGTCCCGGAACCAGTAAGTTCAAGCCACGCGTAGACATGGTGGACGCCCAAACTTGATGAATCTTTGGGAAACTCAAGATGAGGCAGCTGACTGAGTTCCTGAAGAGCTGAACACCACGAAGCCTCGTTCGCCTGATCAACTGCGAAGCAGATGCTGGTTTGATATTGCAACGCAAGAGGTAGTGATGGTAATACCATGATCCCAACTTCCAAAGGAATAATCGAGCCTAGCTCAAACTTGGCTCCATATTGGGGGCTGTAGAAGTCAATCTGTGTCGATACGTACGAAGCAAGTTCGGGCACTTGCACAGTACAATTCCCCGAGCGCACAATGCTAGGAACATCATGCGAGTCAAGCAATGAAAATTCGTCTACAGCAGTGCACAAGCTCGAGATAAAAAAGAACGCAATAAGGGCTTCTAGCTTTGTTCGGCCCATTGAAGAGTCCGCGACTGCGCTCCAGAGATGTGATTACACGCTTATTCTTGTTCAGCAACCGAGACTGGCGCGATGGTGGAACAAATCAAGCTGTCTAAATCGACTCAAACTGCTCCAAAATGTAGATTGAAAGCTACAGTAGCTACTTACATTAGCAAGCTATTTAGACGGACTTTACATCATGCATCAGTACCATTGATCTCATCGTTTATCTAATAATGAATTGCAAGCCAAGCTAGCTAGTGTAGCTTCGAAGAGTTCACGGACGCCAACAGATCAACAGATACGTCAAGCTGCGTGCCGATAGACTTATCCAGGGAACCAGGGATGCCTACCTCCTGCTCTGGACTGATGCCTATGTAAGCGTAAGCGTACAGATATCAGATACAGTAGACTTTCAAAAGGATTGATTCTTGGTCCTCGGATCTTGGATCTTTGATATGGAGCACGAAAGATGCGTCAACGCGTATCTTTTTATCTTTCGTTTCCTCTTTGACTTTTGACACAACTGACAATATACCATGAGTGACACCGGTCAAGCACGCAGGCAAGCAATCAATATAATGGTAGCATCGATTTAGTTTGTCTGATGTTCGATGGATATTGATAATCTCGAAGCCTCAGGATTTAAAACTGAAGTAGTTGACAGCGATCGAGAGTCAAGTGCACTACTGTTTTTAGCTAGAAGACTATAAAGGAGGCTGGCAAAAACTACACGCCATGATGGCATATAGCTATGTACTCTACGATTGATGCATGGCTTGGCTTCAATGATAATGTGGTGCGCAGTCCAGTAGCTAGACCTTATCAACGATAGAGGCCATGCTGAAGTGGGGTAAAACTCTTCAAGCACGTTCTGGGCCGCCTCGTCGCCAAGAAGGCGCGCGCACGGCTCTCCTGGTGCTCACAGTCATCAACATGCTGAATTTTGCGGACCGGTACATTAGCTCGTCTGTTAAAGAACTCATCAAGGCTGAGATGAACCTCTCTGATACGGTCCGTGTAGACGATTATGTCGAAATCGTCTTTTTGAGTCTTGCCTCAGACAGCGCCGTCTATGAACACTTCCTCTCAATCAAAACTTCTTTCTTATGGTAGGAAACTGCTTTGCCTACCACTGGCATGGTCTTGGTCTACATGCTGGCGTCTATTTGCTTTGGGATTTGGACGGACAAAGGCAGCGTAGATCGGCGCTCGTTGCTCGTGGGCGGTATTCTGTTTTGGTCTCTCGCGACAGCGCTCGCTGGCCTTGCTACGAACTTGCCCCAGCTCATGCTCTGCCGAAGTTTGGTACATTAGAATCGCTCCAACTGAATATCGCAAATTAATTATCCATCTTATAATCGCACTATGCGTGCCTTAACCAAGTCGCCATTCCTAGCTACTGTCTTTCCTCCTTCTCTCTCGAAATAAAGGTCGGCGTTGGGGAAGCTGCATACGGCACCATTGCTGGGCCTTACCTCGCCGACTTCTACCCACCTCATGAACGCACCGTAGCGTAAGATTGCTATTACTATTCATTGGCTTAAGCACCCCTACCGCTCCTGTCAGTAATTGCTGTTTCGTCTACGAATTCTATTCTTGCACTTGACCATTTTGAACCACTCAGATTTGGTGTCTTTTACTTGGCCATTCCTGTGGGTGGGGCGCTCGGCTTTGGCCTCGGCGCCGTAGTGGGTAGTGCTGCGTCATGGCGGGTGGCCTTTATCGTGTGTGGCTTGCCCGGTGTAGTTGCTGCCTGGAGCTGCGCTCGCTTGAACGACCCGCCTCGCGGAGGACTCGACCCTCCGCTGAGCCAATCAAAGGAAGGTTCCGATGCACTGAGCCAATCAAAAGATGGCAGTTTCGACCTCCAAATGACCACCACAACGGCACAAACCGCTGAGGGTTCTGCTGCTGAGTTGGCAGGTGATGTTATCGAGGAGCCTGACACAGTGAGTTCAGCGGGTATGCATAGACGTAGCGAGCGGATACCCTGTGCTGACCAGAGCATTGAGATGCATCCCCTCCAGAAGCCTGAAACGCCGCTGCCCCGCAGAGCTAGAAGAGAAGCAGAAAGTATAGTACCGGCATCATCCTCGGCTTCCTCACCTCTTTCTTCTATTCGAATTCCAACTCCAAATGCGTCGCCAACTCTTGCTACGAGCTCGGTACAGGAGCCTACTGCAGAGTGGCGAGACGACGCGTGGCAGATCATAAGCAACCCATATTATGTATGCGCTGTATTAGGCCTGGCCGCCAACAACTTTGCCCTGGGCGGCCTCGCTGACTTCTACCCGTCCTTTGCCAGCCGCTGTCTGGGCGCATCGGTGGGTTAATCTGTAGTGAATGACCATTGGTGTGCCATTGGTGTGCCACTGAGATCAGTTTCACTTTTGAGTGTATCGCACAGCAAAAAGACTTCAATATACTTATGAGTACTTATATTGAGGCGTTTGCTTTGATGTTAACTCCTAATCATCTTTTGGCGGATTTATTGCTTGCAGGTAGCAGAAGCAGGGCTTGTTGTCGGTGGCATCACGGTGGTGGCTGGCGTTCTCGGAAGTGTGGGCGGCGCTACAGTCGCGCAATCTTTTGAGCCTCGATGGGGGTCGCGCGCCCTCTTGGGCGTGCCCGCGGGATTCACTGTGCCCGGGGCAATATTCTTAGTGGCAGCACTCGCAGCTGGCGCAGCCTGTAGAACCAGTACTAGTTCGATCGCTAGCAACGTCAGTGGTGCCGGGAACAACACTGGTGCAGATGGTACTACACTGAGCCCTGAAAGCAGTGACAGCAGCAGCAGCAGTGACCGCAGCAGCAGTGGCAACAGCAGCGACAGCAGCAGCAGCAGTGGCGGGGCTGACGGCCGCAGCATGGCTTATCTCTTGTTGTTTGTAGCGCAAGTCTGCTTGTGGACCCAAATCGCGCCCATTGCGACGGTGAGCGTGAACGCTGTGCCTGCGCGCTTGCGCGCTCGGTCTGCCTGCGTCAGCATTCTGGTAATATGAAATGCAGGGTTTGTTTGATTTTTTAAACAAAAACAAGGAGTCCTTTGCTAGTTTACGCGCACTCATCCCTCTCAATGATGTTGCTTTGTCTACATATTGTTTGACCAGAGCATTCTTTCGCTACACGATTTCTCATTTTGTAGTGCAATACTGCTCCTCCAAGCACCTTGCCATTCCTCCTTGGGATTCGCTGTCAACGCTACTCTGCGATCTGTACGCAGGTGCAGCACATCCTCGGAGACATGATTTCGCCGCCGCTCATTGGCGCAGTCAGCGACGCCACCCGCTCCTTGCGCCAAGGTTTGCAAGTGACCTGGATGGCGGTGCTGGTGTCGGGCGCTGCCTGGGGCTTGGGGGCGACTTTGTTGCCTCCTTTACCGAGCCAACCCCGTCCCAACAGCCACAACAGCACATCGCGCTCAAGGCTCTCCCGCCACAACCGGAAGAATGTCAGGAAGCGGATGAAGTCCAGCCAGTACGCGAGCACAGGTGATGGAGATGAAAGCGGCAACGGGGTGGACGACGATGAAGGCGCCGCCTGCAACAATGGTATCCAAGACGGCAGCGGCGACGAAGAGGGCGATGATAATGGTGTTGAGGACGAAAGCGACGATGTGGCAGTCCCAACATTTTGGGCGTTGCTGTGTGCGCGCGAGCCAGATTTCGATGAAGACTCCCATTCTAGCAATAATGAGGTAGCTCCAGCGAACTCGCTTGTGATGCTGAAAACAGCGATAAATCCGTTGGCTTACAGCGGCAATGATGATGACTTCTCGCCTGAAGACTCGCCAGGAGTAGAAGCCCACTGTAGTCCTAACGCCACCACCACGAGCAATAACAACAGTGGAGAAGGGGTTCCTCAGATGACTGCGCATAATTCTCCGACTGCCGACTGCCCTGGCATCCAGAGGACTGCACATCGCCACGACCGACGAATGAGCGGTGAGCGTGTTGGCGATAGCTTCTTATGACGCCGCTGGGAGGAGGCCATAGCGGCATGGACTTGACGTCAATTGGTTTTTATCAAAATAGAATTATGCCTTCGCACAAGAGGAGGGGGCTGACGACAAAACCACCCGGGCACGTGCGCCTGATTAGCTTTCTAGGTTAGCCTTCTAATTCCGGCCCTTCGGGGCCTGTCGGCCTGTCTCAAAAAGAGTTCGTTAAAGATCAATATTTCAAACTGTAAAAAAATAAATATATCCCTGTAATGGCAAACAAACAAAATATTGTTTTTCCTCCTTTGGGGATAACGACAACAACAGCGAGGAGCTGCTGCTTTGTTGCACTTTTTTTAGCCTCGAGGTTTTGGCGCGTTGCTCCACTGTAAAAAGGTACGCCCCTGTGCACTGCCGCACATGGTCGAGCTCCTTCCGACGCTCGAGCGCATATATTTTGCGATGCCTTCTTTCATGCCCCATGCCTTTGGTATCCCGCACTCACATCAAAATGTTTTCACCAGGGAATGCTTCCATGCAGTATTGCACATAACCGAACACACTCGCCACCTTGTCAAGATACAGTTTGAATTGCAATTTGAAAAAAAATTCGGTGCATGTCAGGATTTTATTCGTATCAGTTTCGAGAGCTCTCATACCCCATACCATTCGCGCAGAGTCGCGTTCGTGGTTTTTGTTACAGCTCGCACTCATGTCAGCTGAATCTTTGTTTTTGCATGGCAGATGACCAAGCGCACTGCAACCGCCGCTGCCGCCACCGATAGCCTTGAGCCCGTGGTGCCCACGAATATTCAGGTACTTCAAAGTGTTATGGAGGCTGTTTTACATAGCGCGACTTGATTGGCAATTTTGCATGCTCAAAAATAAGCTTGCTTAGCCCTGGCGCATGGGCTGAGGGGAATGGCATCAGGGGAAACTGTCGCGTTGTGATGAAGTGTTACTGACTCATGTCTGCTCTCGTATTGCGCACATTTCTTGAACGGTAGGCGAAGAAAAAGGCTGCGGGCGAGAAGACTGCAAATGTGAAGGCTGAGAAGGCCGCAATCGAAAAGGCTGAGAAAGCTGAGAAGGCCGCAATCGAAAAGGCTGAGAAAGCTGAGAAGGCTGCAATCGAAAAGGCTGAGAAGGCTGCTGAGAAGGCAAAGGCTGCAGAAGAGAAGGCGAAGGCTGCAGAAGAGAAGGCAAAGGCTGCAGAAGAGAAGGCCACTGCAGAGAAGGCGGCAAGCGAGCCCTCATCGCGGAAGCCTCGTGGACGCGCTCCGCATGGCAAAGTTTGGAACGCCGAAGCCGGGATTTGGGAGGCGAACCCCGATGCGCCCTCGTCTTCGTCTTCGGGTGGCGCGTCTTCGGGCGACGCCAAGCCGCCCGTGCTCCCGTGCCTCAAGTCCCAGTACGTGGGGGTCACGGGCGCCAAGTACAACAAGCCCGGCTGGGTGGCCAAGATTTCCAGCACCAGTGCCGACGGCAAGAAGGTGCGGCGCGAGTTTGGGCCGTTTGCCACGGAGCTGGAAGCGGCGCAAAAGTACGACAAGGAGTGCGTGGAGCTGGGCAGGCCCGTGAATTTTCCTGCGGAAGGGTCGGACCAAAAGCAGGCGGTCAAGGGCAGCGCGTCGGCGTTTCTGGGGGTGTGCTGGCACAAGCCGGCCAAGCGCTGGACGGCGGGCATCACGGTACAGGGGCGCAACAAGCACTTGGGCTACTTCCCCAACGAAGAAACAGCGGCACTGGCGTACGACGAGCACGCAGGCCCATTGGGCCGCCCGTGTAACTTCCCGGAAAGTGCTCCACCGCCCAATGCCGAGCTGATTGAACTGAACAAGTCGAAACAAAAGAGCACGGGGAAGCGCGTCTACAAGAAGCGCAAGACCACCGCGGCTCCTGCAGACGCTGCTGCTGCTGCTGCGGCACCCGAGGTGCCCTCGGCGGAGGCGCTGGCGACGGAAAGCAAGGAAGCCGTCGTTGCAGAGCCCGAGCCGGAGCGCGAGGTAGCATGCCTGTGATGAAACAACGGCAAGGGGGGAGTGGCCTATGTGCTTCATATGCAAATGATGGCCCAATCAGGCCAATAGTAAGAAATATCAAATAAAAATGAGCGAGCTGCCGTTATCCGTTCTGCTACTTCCGATAGCACAATCGTGGACTTTCCCCCTAGTCATATTAACTTGGCTACGCCATATATAAAGAGCACACCCCAGTCGCGCTTAAAATAAATCAAGCACATAATTTAAGCCACATGTAGCCGACTTTAGGCAAAAATAAACACCAACCCCCCCCTGTAATCCCGACCTAAACGAAAATTAGTTCGACTGGGATGTGTTATGCATATATTATATATCCGAATAATTATATGTGATATAACATAGAAGTTATAGTTATATGGCAGTTATAAGTGATATCGATATCAGATATAGATAAAAGGGAGAGGGCCCATTGCCATTTCCGTTGATTTTTTCTTTGCCTATAAGCCATAAGCCGCATGGTGATTCAGGAAAAAGAAAAAGAGCCAACAGGAAAGTCAATCCTTACCCGCTCGCCAGTAATCCGATAATTTTTCTTTCAATCACTCTCACTGAGAATTCTCGGTGGCTTCTTGTTGGAGCTCTGCTCGAAATGCTCGCAGTGGAGCAATTTCATTGTCGCGCCCGAGAGACCGCAGCAAGCGCGTGCACTCCGTGAGCGCCGCTACGCACTCTGCACGGTCTCTTGGAGCAGGGCCTGGGTGGTGCTGGGAGGCCTTGTTGCCAGCGGTAGTCTCGTCAGAAGGCAGAGGCACAGCCAAGTCGACTTGCTGAGCTTCAGAGTCACTGTGGTGGAGAAGGAGTTCGTCACTATGAGATCCTGTTGCGCGCGCAGCTGCTTGTTGTCGTTGCTCTTCGAGGGCGGCAGCGCCCAGCGCCTCCTTGTGCGCGGCCACGCTCGCCTTGTACGCGTGCACGATGGCGAGGTACTCGTTGACCGCGTCGGCGATGGCGTTTTGCGCGGCCAGCACGTCGGCGAGGCGGCGCCGGGTGTGGGCCGAAGTGTCGTCCTGGGCCAGAGCCCGGCGAAAGAGCGCTTCGGCGGTTTCGAGACGGTCGAGCTCGGTGTACGCGTTTCCGAGCTGCAATATGAGGGAAGAGTGGGTTGTGAGCAAATATAAAGTATCAAAAGAAGAAGACCAGAGAAAAAAACATCAATAATTACACCTCTTAAAGACAATAGAATTCAGGTGGAAACAGAATGTGCGCCCCCCAAAAAATAGGTCACTTCACGACTTCCGTCGCCTTGAGCCAGTCCACTATACTGTTACCTCGCGCAAGAGGGTGGGGTCGTCTAAGTCGAGCCGCTCTGCGACGGCGCGCGCGCGGTCGGCCTGGTGCACGCGCGCGTCCCCTACATGCAAGCAGAGCAAGCAGCTGTAGCCCCACACTGCGGCGTTGTGGTTGTTCCGCACGTTGGCCGCCTGCAGAGCCGCCTCCGCGTCGTGGTACTCGCCCTGCCGCAGCAACGCTATCCCGGCCCCCAGCCACACGCTGCACGTTTGCCACGCCGCAGTGCCTATGGTGAATTGGGTGTTTGAGCAGGGCAGTCGTAAAATAAAAAAATCATAAAACTGGGTACGTATGAATTGGTAGGAGCTATTCTGGAAATCAGGAGTGCTTATGGGGTCGAAGCATGATGAGGCAGGGTAACTCTTCATGACGTGAAATGTCGAGCAAACGTGGGAGGCCTACAGAATTACCTTCGAGAAAGAGGTTTTTGGCGGTGCTGAAGTCCCCGAGGCTGAGCTTGAGCGCTCCCAGCCGCACCAAAGTGCGCAGCGGCGGCACCGGTGACGCGTCATATGCTTCCTCTTCTTCTTCCTCGGGGCTTGGGTATTCACCAATGATTAAATCGACGTCTTTGTCGTCGTTTGCTGGGGTTAGCAGCTCCTCTGTATTTGCACGCTGCCGCAGGTCAAGGGCGTCGGCGTAAGCACTGGCTGCACCCTCGGCGTCCCCAAGAGCATGCTTGATGTCGCCTAATAGAGTGCGCGCGTCAGCAGCTACCATGCTAGCCCGCGCTTTTCCTGCACTGCTGTCGTCATGGCCGTTGTGGCTTTCGCTCCCACCACTACCTTCTCCACTGGCCGCGTACGCCGCCATGGGCTCCGGCTGGCATGCTTCCGCGAGGGGCAAAGCTTCCTGGGGCGCATGGTGCAGCATTGCCAACTGCGCGCTGCACGACAAGCGCAACTGCCGCACTTTGGGAGGTTCGCCGCCTAGTCCCCCGTTTTCCGCGACGGTAATTAACGCGGCGGCGGCTTCTGCCGAGGCCACGGCAGCTGCGCGGTTCGCTGACCCGTAACGCCGCGGTCTGCTCCGGGGCAAGCCTGCTGCTTTGGCAATCGCCGCGGTTTCTGCTTTGGCGGCCAC
>Ga0307982_1003321_pt1 | contig 12863 bp, 7 predicted proteins | sample OrgLakmetagen989_FD_201847 | JGI IMG/M metagenome (GOLD analysis project Ga0307982, IMG submission 201847) | Saline water microbial communities from Organic Lake, Antarctica - #989 | ecosystem: Environmental > Aquatic > Non-marine Saline and Alkaline > Saline | place: Antarctica: Organic Lake... | reverse complement strand
AGAATTAATAGATGCTATTGAGAGCAGACTTGCAAAAGCAGATATTTTGAACTCGCCTCAAACCAAACAACAAACAGGCTCACACTTGCAGTCTTTTGAAGCTTTGAAAGAAATTTTTAAAAGCGAGCCAGTCAAAAGCTTTGCATCTGGAGAAACAATTTTTGAAAGTGGAAAAACTTCAAATTCAATATACCTCATTGAAAAAGGGGTAGTAAAAACTTACAAGCTCGACGAAAACGGAAAAGAACTCATCACTGCTATCCATAAAGTAAATGACATTTTTGGAAATTTAAGTTTTACAAAGCAATCTAGTTTTTCTGAATTTGCTTCCGCAATGGAGAATGCTTCACTCTTTGAGATATCAACAGAAAAAGTCAAAGACCTCTTCTATCAACATCCCCAGGTTATGTTTGAATTCATAGATCAACTTGGCGATCACCTAAGTGAGACCAAGTCTCAATTGATGGACATGGCTTACAGCTCAGTAAGAAAAAAAACAGCTCAAAGCATTTTACTATTTTCTGAACGGTTGAAAAAAAACAAACTCAGCCAGATTCGAATTTCAAGAGCAGATCTTGCAGCTGTCGCGGGAATAGCTTCAGAAAGCTTAATACGAACACTTTCCACCTTTAAAAAAGAAGGTATTATTGAAGTTGAAGGAAGAAACATCAAAATAAATGATTTTGAAGCTTTGGAAAAAATTGTATAAAAAACTCAATTAAATAGGTCCAATAAAAGGGAATCTGATTTTTATCATATTTTGAATTTGACTCTCCATATACATTTGCATTCATAGAATTCTATCTATGAATGTAGTATTGCTTTCAGACTTTTCTTCTGCATCCACCCATATGTTGGATTATGCCGCAACGCTTTTTAAAAATCAAAAGGTTAATTTTACAATTTTACACATAAAAACACCTTGCGAAAGCAAAAGCTGTAGCGGAAAATGCAGTGTCGTTTTCAATCAAAAATTGAAGAAAGATCAAAATCTTCTGGAGTTGAATGGCTATCATATTGACCAAATACAAATAAAATTTATAGAAGGCGCCTATATTGAAAGTATACGCAATGTTATAGCAGAACAACACACAGATTTAATTATGCTCGGGAATTCCAACAAAGGCGACTATAATACTGGCCTTTTCTTTGACAAAAAAACACTAGAGATCATTACGAAAGTGAAATGTTCGGTTGTTTTGGTTCCTGAAGAAGCAACTATTAAACTGCCCCAAAAAGCATTATTACCAACAGATTTTTCAATTACTTCTGATTATAGTATTTTTAATATTTTGACCTCTCTACCTTTTGTCAACCAAACCCATCTTTCCCTTCTCCCAACCGGCTTAAATAAAACTTTAGGCCCAAACAGAAAACATTCTAAAGAATTAATTTCTAAAGTAATAAACTCTTTAGAATTTAAAAGCGTGAAAGAAATTTACTCTACTAACAAAGCTTCTTGTATTGATGGCTTTGATTTGGTTATGGTCATGGCTAAAAATTTGAGCATTTTTCAGGATTTATTTAGCACTTCCAAAAGCTCGCTTTGTCGTCCAGAAATACCTATTCTATTCTTGCACGATTCCAGGAAGTTATAAGACTTAATATTCAGCTGATGATTTTTTGTTTAATTTCAAAAATCCTAATCAATTGTATATGAAAATTTATTTGCGCTACATTCTTATTTTTCTAATTTTAATTATAGCGGGCTACATAACCATCAACTTTTTGGTAAGCAAAAGAATTGACTCCTTATTATCTGAAGAAAAAAACCTGACCTACTCTGGCATAAGCATTAACTCTCTGACTGGTAGTTTGGGGCTAGAAGATGTTAATTTTACTGATACCAGTAAGCAGATTTATATCGAGACAATTGATATCAATTTGGATTTAATTCATTATGTAATCAATAGTAAAATCAGGATTCAAAACGTTGATGCAGATGGCTTAGATCTAAAAATAATCTCGTCTCCAGATTCTGAAAAAATCTCAAACAAAAAACTGGACTTCACTCAAATCGATAAGTTGCAATTAAAAAATTCCAAAATCAGAATTAAGAAAGAAAACAAAACCGATTTTACAATTTCAAATTTTCAACTTGAAATTGAGGATCTTCAATGGTCAAGTATGGAAGATTTTTCATGGCTTGGAAATAAAACTTTGAGAATTGAAGCAGAAGATCTACGGTATGAACTCGACCTTTTACATAATCTTAAAAGCGAAAAGTTTTTATACGAAAATGCTAGATTTACCCTTAGCGAATTCAGTATAGAACCAAAATTCAAAAAAAGCAATTATGTAAAACATATTGAGACTGAGAAGGATTTGATGACCTTGAAATCTAAAGCCATTCAAGCAACTGGTTTTGATTTTGAAAATAAAAATAGTTTAAAAAGCATCGTTTTCAATAAAATCTTAATTGACACTACCTCCTTCAATATTTACAGAGATAAAACAATCGCAGACGACACGTCTATTAAAAATTTGTATAGTGAAAGCTTAAGAAATTTAAACTTCCAGCTATCTATTGACTCTCTTCTGGTTTCTAACCTCAACCTTACGTACCAGGAATTAATCGATAAAGACCTTAAGCCGGGGCAGATTCAATTTAATTCCATCCAAGCAGAAATTACAAACATTCACAATTCTTTGAAAGCCGATCATCCAAATATTAAAGTTCAGGCGAATGCAAAGTTTACAGAAAATTCTGAAATCTTATTCAACTATAATTTTGTTCCAGATCATGAGCAGTTTTACGTGTCAACACGGTTGAGGCAAATCAAAGATTCTTCCATCAATGACTTTTTTGGTCCTGCGATGCGCATGAAATTGGATGGTGAGATCAATGATATTAAAACAAATATAAATGGGAATAACTCTAAAATGAATGGTGACTTTTCAATTGCTTACAAAAAGCTGAAATTGAATATTTTAAAAAAAGATGGTTCTAAGAATGATTTTGCAAGTCTATTAAGCAATGTATTTATAAAGAACAAAGATGTTGATGACAATCACAAGATTGAAGTTGTAGAAAGGGACAATACCAAATCTTTTTGGAATTACGTTTGGAACTTTCATTTCCAAGGTCTCAAGAAATCCCTGCTTTAAATCTTAAAAGTTAGTATTGGTGTTTGGATGTGATTTACGACATCCTCAGCGATACTGCCGCTTACAAAGTGTGAAATACCCTTCCTCCCATGAGTTCCGATTCCTATTAAATCCGCATTAATTTTGGATGAAAAATTTCTTATTCCTCTCTCAACAGTCACGTCATTATAAATATGAAATTGAGAAGTGTCGTAGTTGATACCTTTTATAAATTCATCTAAAAAGGAATCTATCTCCTTTGTAGTTTTAAATTTGTTGGGGGTATTTATATAGGCAAGATGGAATTTAGCATCTAAAATTTTTGAAAATTCAAATGCTGATTTAAAAGCTTTTCTATTCTTGATTGTAAGATTTGATACAAATACAAAGTTTTCAATCTTGAAAACGGGCACCTCTTTTTTGATGACCAAAACAGGGATTTTTGAAGATCTGACGATTTTTTCTGTATTTGACCCAATTAATATTTCTTGCAAACCATCAGAACCATTGGATCCAATGATTACGAGATCGCAATCGTATTTTTTAACCGTTGAAAGCACACCTTCTGAAGTAGAATCAAATTCTACAACTTCATGGATTTTGATTCCATCAAGATGATAACTCATCCTGTCCAGTAACTCCGTAAATTTTTTGTGTGCAAGCTTTAGAAAAAACATCGACTCAGGAAGATCACCGCCCACTCCTTCATTGAGAGGATCGATGAGTTGCAGAGGAAGCTCCAGCAGATGAAGAATATAAATTTCACTATCATATTTTTTTGCGATTTGCGAAGCAACTTTGAGTGCATTATCTGCTGGTAAGGAAAAGTCTGTAGGAACAAGAATTCTTTTCATGGTAGATTATATATAGTACCTAAATTACTTTAAATTATAAAAAAAAAGGCTCTTTTATAACTGATAAATTATTATTACATTTGCAAAGTTTTGAATATGAGGGGACAAATTAGTCCCCTCTTTTTATAAGTATTGAATGGCTTTAGAGAAAGAGCAAATAATGACCTTGGTAAAAGAGGGTCTTCAAGAGGATGAAAGTCTATTCCTAATTGATTTACAGATTTCTAATGGTAATAATATCAAAGTCATAATTGATGGTGATAGGGATTTATCTATTTCAGATTGTGTGAACATCAGCAGAGCCATAGAACATAATCTGGATAGGGAAATTGAAGATTTCTCGCTGGAAGTTGCTTCATGTGGTGCTACCGAACCACTGGAACACCTCAGACAATTCCAAAAAAATGTCGGAAGAAAATTATCTGTAGTTACAGAAGAAGAGAAGATAGAGGCTGATTTAATAGGCGTTGAAGATGATATAATCCACCTGAAGTGGGTAGCTAAAGAACCTAAGCCTGTTGGCAAGGGTAAACATAAAGTGCAGAAAGAAGCAAAAATAGCTTTCGATGATATCGTAAAAGCTCAAGTTATAATAAATTTTAACAAATAAAGATATTATGGAAAACATCGATTTGATCAACTCGTTTTCTGAATTTAAAGACGATAAATTAATAGATCGAGTAACCTTAATGGCTATTCTAGAAGACGTTTTCAGGAACGCTTTGAAAAAGAAGTTTGGACAAGATGATAACTTTGATATTATCATCAACCCAGATAAAGGAGATTTAGAAATCTGGAGAAATAGAATTGTTGTTAATGATGGCGAAGTAGAAGATGATAATGCTGAAATATCCCTTACTGATGCCAGAAAGATAGAACCCGATTTTGAAGTTGGAGAAGATGTTTCCGAAGAAGTAAAGCTTTTTCAATTGGGCCGTAGAGCAATTCTAGCTCTTAGACAAAACTTGATTTCAAAAATACATGAACATGACAGCACCAATACCTTTAAGTATTTCCAAGACTTAATCGGTGAAATTTATTCTGCTGAAGTTCACCACGTAAGACACAATGTGGTTATTTTACTCGATGATGATGGGAATGAACTTATCATTCCTAAAGAACATCAAATCCCTTCTGACTTTTACAGAAAGGGTGACAATATAAGAGGTGTCATTGAAAAAGTTGAGCTTAAGGGAAACAAGCCAATAATCATATTGTCAAGAACATCACCAATGTTCTTAGAAAAATTATTTGAGCAAGAAATACCTGAAGTATTTGATGGATTGATCACTGTAAAGAATGCAGTAAGGATACCAGGCGAAAAAGCTAAAGTAGCTGTTGATACTTATGATGACAGAATTGATCCAGTTGGAGCTTGTGTAGGAATGAAAGGATCTCGTATTCACGGGATTGTAAGAGAATTGGGGAATGAAAATATTGATGTCATCAACTACACCAATAACCCACAACTTTACATACAAAGAGCGTTAAGCCCTGCAAAAATCGTTAACATCAAACTGAACGAAGAAAAAAAATATGCAGAGGTGACTTTGAAACCAGAAGAGGTTTCTAAAGCTATTGGCCGAGGCGGACACAACATTAGACTTGCAGGACAACTTACAGGTTACAACATTGAAGTCTTCAGAGATGGAATTGAAGAAGAAGATGTTGAATTGACAGAATTCAAAGATGAAATTGAAGACTGGGTGATCAAAGAATTTAGTAGAATAGGTTTGGATACTGCAAAAAGTATCTTGGAATTAGAAGTAAGCGATCTCGTAAGAAGAACAGACTTGGAAGAAGAAACTGTTTTGAACGTTATCAAAATTTTAAAAGAAGAGTTTGAAGAATAGATTATTTAAACTCATCTTTGTAACATTATATAAGAGCTAATATTAGAGGCAATTTATGGCTGAATCAAAACAAACAAGATTAAATAAAGTACTGAGAGATTTTAACATTTCACTGGATCGTGCTGTGGAATACTTAAATACTCAAGGCTACGAAATTGAAGCAAGACCTACCACGAAGATATCTTCGGAAGTTTACGAGGTTTTATCAGACAAATTCGAAACTGATAAAAGCAAAAAAGTAGCTTCCAAAGAGGTGAGTGAAGAGCGCAAAAAGGAAAAGGAAGAATTGCGTCTTGCTAGAGAGCAGGAGCTCGAAAAGAAAAAAGAAGAGGAAGCCAGAAGAGAGCGTCAAGCTGAAGAAAATAAGAAAAAGATTGAGGCTGCTAAAGCAAAAGAGCAAGAGGATAAGTCCAAAGCTGAAGAAGCTTCAAAGAAAGCAGACCAGGAAGAAGAAGAAGAAACTATCAGGTCCAAGTCCAAAATTTCTGGCTTAAAACAAGTGGGGAAAATTGAACTTAAAGATGAAAAAAGAGGAAACTCTAAAGGCAAAAAAACATCGGATAAGTCTGAAAAGTCTTCAAAACCTGCTCAGCCAACAACTGCAAAAGAAGCTCCAAAAACAGCTGAAGAAAAACCTCAGATTAATAAAGCTGACAAAGAAGAGGAGAAAACTGCGGAAGAAGTTAAACACGAGACTCAGTATACAAAACTGTCCGGACCTAATTTTACTGGCGAGAAAATTGATTTAAATCAATTCAAAAAAGCACCAACCAAAAAAGAAAAGGAGAAGGAAAAAGAGAAAGAAGCTGCTTCGAGAAGAAGAAAGCGTAAGCGTATTTCTAAAACAAACACTTCACCAGGAGCAAACAAACCTACTGGCAAAAGAGGTGCTGCAAAACCATCTTCAAGAAGAGGTGCAAAACCTGTACAAAAGGAAGAGCCTACTCCTGAAGAAGTACAGAAGCAGGTAAGAGAAACCTTAGAAAAACTTCAAGGTAGATCTTCTGGTAAGAAAGGTGCAAAATATAGAAGAGATAAAAGAGATCAGCACAAACAGCGTTCTCAGGATGACATTACTCAACAAGAGAAAGAAAGTAAAATCCTTAAGGTCACTGAATTTGTAAGCGTCAATGAAATTGCCACGATGATGGACGTACCTGTAACTAAGATTATTTCTGCTTGTATGTCTCTTGGAATGATGGTAACGATGAATCAAAGACTGGACGCAGAGACTTTAAGTGTTGTTGCTGAAGAATTTGGTTACGAAGTTGAGTTTGTAAGTGCTGAAGTCGAAGATCCGACTGAAACGGTTGCAGAAGATCCTGAAGATCTAAAACCTAGAGCTCCAATTGTGACTGTAATGGGTCACGTTGACCATGGTAAAACATCTTTACTGGATTTTATTAGAGAGGAAAACGTAATTGCAGGTGAATCTGGAGGTATTACTCAGCACATAGGTGCTTACAGTGTACAAATTAAAACAGGTGAAACTATTTCTTTCCTTGATACTCCTGGTCACGAAGCTTTTACAGCAATGCGAGCCAGAGGTGCACAGGTGACAGATATTGCAATTATTGTCATTGCGGCAGATGATGATGTGATGCCACAGACTAAAGAGGCTATTTCTCATGCACAAGCTGCAGGAGTACCAATAGTTTTCGCAATTAATAAGGTCGATTTACCTACAGCTAACGTTGAAAAAATAAAAGAGTCTTTAGCCAACATGAATCTTTTAGTAGAAGATTGGGGAGGTAAAGTTCAATCTCAAGAAATTTCAGCAAAACATGGTACTGGTGTTCCGGAACTATTAGAAAAAGTTTTACTAGAGGCTGAATTGTTAGATCTTAAAGCAAATCCAAATAGACTTGCAAAAGGTAGTGTTGTTGAAGCATTCCTTGATAAAGGTAGAGGTTACGTTTCTACAATCTTAGTTCAGACTGGTACTTTAAAAATTGGCGATTATGTATTAGCTGGTACCACAAGTGGTAAAATAAAAGCTATGCAAGATGAACGTGGCAACAAAGTAAAAGAAGCAACACCGTCTACACCAGTATCAATTCTTGGTCTTGATGGTGCCCCACAAGCTGGTGACACTTTCCAAGTGATGCAGGATGAAAGGGAAGCAAAAGATATAGCTTCTAAGAGAAATCAACTTCAAAGGGAGCAAAGTGTAAGGACACAGAAGCATATTACACTTGATGAAATTGGAAGACGTATTGCGTTGGGAGATTTCAAGGAATTGAACATTATCTTGAAAGCAGATGTGGATGGTTCTGTAGAAGCATTAACGGATAGTTTACAAAAACTTTCTACTGAAGAAATTCAAGTCAACATTATACATAGAGGTGTTGGAGCCATTACAGAAAGTGATGTACTTTTAGCTTCAGCATCTGAAGCTGTAATTATCGGATTTAACGTGAGACCAGCTGGTAATGCTAGAACACTCGCAGATAATGAAGAAATCGACATCAGAATGTACTCAATCATCTACGATGCCATCAATGACATCAAAGATGCTATGGAAGGCATGCTTTCTCCAGAATTGAGAGAAGAGATCACAGGTACTGCAGAAATTAGAGAAACCTTCAAGATTTCGAAAATTGGAACGATCGCTGGTTGTATGGTGTTAACAGGAAAAATTTACAGAAACTCTGGAATCAGACTCATAAGGGATGGAATTGTAATCCATACAGGCACTCTAACTTCTCTAAAACGTTTCAAAGACGACGTTAAAGAAGTTTCTAAAGGATACGATTGTGGTATGCAGTTGAAAAACTACAACGACATCCAGGAAGGAGATATTCTTGAAGCTTTCCAAGAAATTGAAGTCAAAAAGAAATTGAAATAAAATATCAGTTTTATAAATAAGATAAGCCCCACAAAATTGTGGGGCTTTTTTAGTTATAAATATGATCATCAAACTCATACCTAATAGCAGGTATTGACAAGAAAAGGATATATAGCTATTTTTGTGATATAGCATAACAAGATATTATCTATTATGTTTCATCCTATGTTTGAGTAACTAGCTCAGAATAAAAAAGCTGATTAATTAATCAGCTTTTTTTATGCCATAAAGTAAGATTTAAGACATCTAAGAGGTCACCTTAGTCAATTATTCAAGAGATTTTTACTTTCCACTTAAAACAAAATTTTATAAATTCTGATATCCCTAAACTCAGGAACTCTCATGGGGTGGTGGCAATTAGAAATCAGTTGGTTTTACAAACAATCTTTAAAACACAAAGGATCAGTAAAGTAAAAAATTGTGTGGATTTTATTAAACAAAAAAAAACCGCTTTCAATTAAGAAAACGGTTTTCGAATAAAGTTGGCCTACTAGGTTTCGAACCTAGACTCTTCTGGACCAAAACCAGATGTGTTGCCAGTTACACCATAGGCCAATAATTATTGGAGTGCAAATATAAAACTAACTTTCATACCACCAAACCCATTTTGAAAATTATTTTTTAAAATTTTAAAAGTTCAAAGTATTCACTGAAAATAAGTTGAAATAATAAACAATATCAAGTGTTTATAAGTTTTTATAAATGTTTATTTTCGTCCAAAATATTTTCAATGACCAAGCATGCCTTCTCACTTTGGAATAAACTATTAGGCTGGTTTGCCTTTTTGGTAGCCCTTATAACTTACTATCTCACAACAGAACCCACGGCTAGCTTTTGGGATGCTGGGGAATATATTGCTACTTCAGCAAAGCTTCAAGTTGGACACCCTCCAGGCGCCCCTTTTTATCAAATATTTGGAGCCTTCTTTTCCATGTTTGCTTCAGATGAAAGTCAGATTGCCTTTATGGTCAATCTCATGTCTGGAGTTGCCAGTGCATTTGCAATTTTATTTATGTTTTGGTCAATTACTCTTTTGTTAAAGAAGCTTACTAAAACTAATGAAATAAAGACAAAGGCTTCAGACATAGCCATATTAGCAAGCAGTCTGATTGGTGCGCTTACATTTACGTTCACTGATAGCTTTTGGTTTAGTGCAGTTGAAGCTGAAGTCTATGCCATGGCTGCCTGCATTATGGCAGCCATGTTCTATGTAGGTTTACTCTGGGAAAGAGACATGCACAAGCCAAGAGGGAATCGCTGGTTGATTTTAATTTGCTTGATCATAGGCTTGTCTTTCGGTGTTCACTTTATGGGATTACTAACTATTCCCGCTATAGGATTTTTATATTATTTCAAAAATTATAAAAAAATAACAGTTAAGAATTTTATTGTCGCCAATATAGTCGTAGTTGGAATTTTACTATTCATATTTAAACTACTCCTCCCCTACACCCTTACGTTTTTCGCTAAGATGGAAGTATTTTTTGTCAACAGTATAGGACTTCCTTTCAACTCTGGGACAATCATCGCGGGCTTACTTGTTGTAGCGGCATTTTATTTTGGGCTTAAATACACAAGGCGAAAAAACTATATCCACATCAACACCGTTTTGCTATGCATTTTGTTTGTGTTTATTGGGTTTTCAAGTTGGATCATGTTACCCATAAGGGCAAACGCCGGGACAGTCATTAATGAGAATGACCCAAGTAGTGCTCAACAACTCTTAGCTTATTACAACAGAGATCAATATCCCGAGACCCATTTGTTTTACGGCCCACAATTTACAGAAATCTTCGCTGGCTTAGATCCTGATAATCCTTACCTGGATGATGATCCTATTTATGAAAAAGATGAAGAAAAGGGTGAATATGTCATCATAAACGACTTCAAGAATGCAAAGCAGAATTCTGATACAGCACAGAAAACCTTCCTTCCAAGAATGTGGAGCACTCAGCACGCTTCCAATTACATGATGTTCACTGGACCTCTGGAATTTTCTATAAAGCCGGAGCACAGAGGAGAGCAAGAACTTGTGTCTATAGTCAGTACATTTCGATCAGATTTCAGAAATGGGGAAGTATCTTCAGATGGCTACATCAGCTTTTTAAAGCGCTTCAATCAATATTTAGACATTGAGAAACCTTCTACGGCATCCAATTTCACTTATCTATTTGAATTTCAGATGGGTTATATGTATTGGAGGTATTTCATGTGGAATTTCGCTGGAAGGCAAAACGACAATCAGGGGAAATACACAAATTTTGACGGTAACTGGCTAAGTGGAATCAATTTCGTAGATGAAAACAGATTGGGAACACAAGAAAATCTCCCTTCAGATTTAGCTGAAAATAAAGCACGAAATACTTATTATTTTTTACCACTCATCTTAGGATTGATCGGTCTCTTTTTTCATGCGTCCAAAGACGTTAAACGCTTCTGGGTGCTTACGGTTTTATTTTTGTTTACAGGAATAGCATTGAAAATTTATTTAAATGAACGCCCATTTGAACCAAGAGAAAGGGATTACGCGCTAGTAGGATCTTTCTATGTATTTGCTATATGGATTGGTCTTGGTGTTTACGCTTTGTTTCATTATTTGAAAAAATACATTACTCCAAAAATAGTAGCTCCAGCTGTAGGAATAATCTGTTTGCTTTGTGTACCGGTTCTAATGGCTTCAGAAAATTGGGATGACCATGACCGCTCAGGCAAATACACTACTCTCGCGATGGCCAAAAAGTATTTGGATTCTGTAGATGAAGACGCCATCTTATTCACTATTGGAGATAACGATACGTTTGCATTGTGGTATGCGCAAGAAATAGAAGGCTACAGAACCGATGTAAGAACTATCAATACCAGTTTATTCGCAACCGATTGGTATATCGACCAGATGAGAAGGAAGGCTTATGAAAGTGAGCCTATTAAAACCACTCTGGTGCATGATGATTACAAATATGGAACCAATGATGCCGTATGGTTTCAAGAGGACCCTAGAATTAGCGATACACTTAGTTTAGGTAAGTTTATACAGTATATCAAAAGTGAAAACGAAACCACAAAAGCTGAATTACAAAGCGGACAGGTGATCAACACCTTCCCAACCAAGAATTTAAGAGTTCCGGTCGATAAGGAAAAGGTTCTTAAAAACGGTATTGTAAAACCAGAAGATGCTGATTTAATCGAATCTAACATTTATATCACTCTTGAGGATAACCTGGTTTATAAGCCCAACTTGATGATGCTGGACTTACTAGCTAATAATGATTGGGATAGGCCTATTTACTTTACCGGAGGAAGCTTCAGGGATGAAGACTACCTCTGGATGAAAGATTATCTCCAACTCGAAGGGGTGACTTATAAGCTCACACCTATCAAGACGCCTGTCAACCCAGACAATCCATTTGATATGGGTCGCATCGACGAAGACAAAATGTACGATATCGTCATGAATTGGGAGTGGGGAAATAGCGGAAGCGATGATATCTACCATGATCCTGAAACCCGTAAAAATGCAATTACCTACAGAAGTAATCTTGCACGCTTAGTTGAAAAATTGATAAAAGAAAACAAACTCGACAAAGCTGAAGATATTCTAGACTTAGGTATGAAACATATCCCTGTGAAGCATTATCAGTATTATCAATTGGTTGAACCTTTTGTGACAGGTTATTATCAAATTGATAAACCTGAAAAAGCCAGAGAAATTTGGGAGCAACTTGCTACTAATTATCAGGAGTGGCTTGACTACTATGCTGGAATGAGCTATGAAAAACAAGTAGAACATGCCGAAAGGATTTTTACAGAAATTGAAAAATATAGAAGCCTGGTCGACATATTGATCATTCACCAAGACAACAAATTGGTAAAAGAAAAAGCTGCTGAGTTCAACTCTTTTTTAGAGAAGTTCAGTCATTTTTATCAGGATTCTGAAGCAGAAGATGTTGATGAAGAACTATTGAAAGAACTGAATGAAGAAGAAGTGAAAGAAATTGAAAAAGACAGTTCCAGTAAAGGTTTATTAAGTCCAGATCAAGTTCCAAATGAATAAATAATTTGAAGTCAAGTGACTTTCTGAAAAGAGTCTTTCCTAAACGTGTATGGAACATTAGCTCTTTAAAAAAGGAAATGTTCCTCACCTTTGATGATGGACCAATTCCTGGAGTAACGCCTTGGGTACTCGACACTTTAAAGAGCAACAATGCCAAGGCTACTTTCTTT
>Ga0307982_1003319_pt1 | contig 12864 bp, 15 predicted proteins | sample OrgLakmetagen989_FD_201847 | JGI IMG/M metagenome (GOLD analysis project Ga0307982, IMG submission 201847) | Saline water microbial communities from Organic Lake, Antarctica - #989 | ecosystem: Environmental > Aquatic > Non-marine Saline and Alkaline > Saline | place: Antarctica: Organic Lake... | reverse complement strand
TAACAAAGCAACATCTAGAATCTATACTATACTTTCAAAACAAACCAAAAATTATATCGATATTGTGGTCTTCTAAGCGCAAAAACAAAGGGACGTAAAGCCCTGTTGGCCTCCTAATTCCGGTCCTTCGGGACCTGCGTCAAAAAATGGCCAGAGCTAAGTATAACAGCAGAGCTAAAACGATCGTACAAAGAAGCTTGACTCCGAGCTGCATGGCACGCTGCAAGACCAAAGCTGCTCAATTAAGAGCCAACTCCATGAGTACGGCCACAATGGCCGAGTCCTTTCCCCAGTTATTGGCCGCTTCGGGTGTGCTTCTTCAGACCTCAGCCGCATATTGGACCTTGTTGCCCGGGAGCTATCTCGCAAACACACGGCCTATAACATTGGCTTCTGAGAAGCCAAAGCCATGTCCAAGCAGGAGCTTTCTCGAACATGGGGCCATGGGGTCGCTCGAGGGTGGGCAACTCTGCTTTTAGATCGCTTAAGGGATTTCGTTGTGGCTCCCTCCTCTGTGGGTAGGAACGCTTCTTCTCTGAATGATTCTCAGGGTGTGGAGGAACGAGCCACTTCGGACAGCTAACACCAATTCCATGGTCACCCCGGCCTGCGTGCCTGATTGGTCGTTCCTCCTAGTACTCGTTGCTTTGAATTCTCGGTTTGCCTGTTAGCCTTCTTATTCCGGCCCCTCGGGGCTCGAACCAAAACCCTTATTGCCTGTTTGCGTGGGGCCTGGCGATCAGTAGGCGCTTACTATGCCGGAGTTGCCATGGAAATGGTGATGACGGTCAATACGTAGTTGCCCGCTTTTCGGCGCCCTTAACCTTGCAAGGAAGATAAGTCTTAAGGCTGCAGTGTGTGCAGTACAGTGCTACTGTAGCAGTGTAACAGTACATCTAACCGCACATATAGGGCCCTGGAATTCCCACCTTCAGAAAACGGCCTTGGGAATTCCCAAGATTCCCGGGAATTCCAAAAAAATCCCTGGGAATTCGCGGAATCCAGGGCACGGGGACTTGGTGGTTGCTGGCGCTATTCAGTTGAGAGCTCAATAGAAAAGCAACGCCCGCGGTTCACCGAGACGAATACGCCGATGGTGCTCTTTGCAAGCCCCTTTCATTTAACACCGGCTTACTGATGGCCAGCTGCATGTCCACATCAGGAACCGGGAGTGCCATTAGGCAAGGGCTCAGCACTGCGCTGCACGACGCAAAGGAAATACCAACGATTTTCAGTGTGACGTCACCCGAAATACCCCCCTGTAATTACAATGACCTCCCCTGTATGGGAATTCCCACGAAAGGGCCATTTTCGCGCTGGGAATTCCAATTGGAATTCCAATGATTTCAAAGCCGGGAATTCCCGCCAGAAGTACCGTAAAACCAGGTGGTGAACTACAGAATCAGAATGTGGTCGGTCATTGGCTGAAACAACGAGATCATTTATTTACTTGCCAGTCAAATTGGAGGAAAAGTCCCTCGGGGCCTGAACCATAAGTCGAAGAGTGACACAAGACACAAGAGCACAAGTGAGCACAAGACACAATACACAAGTTGTTAACGTCGAGGTTACCGTGGTGCCGAGCTAAGAAAGAGCAAAAGTGAATTGTTCCTGTTTATTTTTCAAAAGGGTTATTTGTGCTGGGTCTAGCAAGGACTATCAGGCTACCTTTAACTTTTATTCACTCTGAGCTACCACAAAAATCAGTTCCTACCCCCTGCGCTTTTACATAACTGCGTTCTTTCAACCAAGCACCACGCACATGAGTACCCCTCGAGTAGAAACAAAATACACACTGTTCGTGAAAAATATTGAGACTTGGTATCATTTGCTCGTAGGTATTTGTGGACGTAGGAGGTAGGGTAATCCTCTCAGCGGCTCCACATTTCGAAAATGTCGGGATCAGCCCATATATATGGAACTGAAAACAGAAGTGCGCCACCTGTGCTGCCAAAGCGGACTCCCGACAAGCGGAGAAAAAAAAGCGGCCCCAAAGATGAGTCGCCGACGTCGTTCGAGCAATCCACGCCTGGTTTTGAGAGAAAATCGAGCTCAAGCAGCTCCTCCGTCCGCGGCCTAGGGCGAGGCATGTCTTTCAGACCACTTGCACAAATGCGCTTCAAGACCTTGAACGACCTCTTCCCCTCGCGAATGCAACCACGTGACGATGATGAAGAATCTCCAGTAGTCATAGAAGACGGTGTAGGAGCACAACCATTTACGCGGTAACTCTTCGCTATATTGTCCTATCCTGGCCACTATCATTTTCCTTCACTCCCACTTCCACACTCCCGTACTAATCCGACATCTTGAATATTGACAGGGGCGGTCGCGGTCATCATGACAATAGTAAGGACGGTATCTTTCAACGACGAAACACATTGTCCTCATTTGACGGCGCGGATTTAATGCCAGCAGGCTTCAAGTCTAGACGCAACAGCCAACTGCTGGCGCGCAAAGCGAAGGAAAATTTTTGTGTCTTGCACCCACACAGTAAGACTCGGTACAACTGGGACATGACCACGATGATGATGATGGCGTGGGTGGTGATTGATGTACCCTTCTCGGTGGCTTTCAGTATAGAAAACCCCCCGAACAATGGCTGGAATTGGCATCGCGCGTGCGGCACCGCGGTGGATGCTTTTTTCTTATGCGACGTCATCCTCAACTTCAACACGGGCATTGAACTTGCCAACGGGAGTGTGAGCATAAATCGGTGGAGCATCGCTAAAGAATACCTCAGCTCCTGGTTTTGGGTCGACATTGTGTCCGCTTTTCCGCTTGACCTCGTTACTAACGGGGGGGGTGGCAACCACAACAACGTGCTCAAACTTGCCAAGGCCTCGCGCGTGGTACGGCACGAGAGGAGTCGAGACATCAACACATAAGCCAACGTATTAGCTTTGAAATTGGTTTCCTGGGATTCTTTCCGCATTAGCATGCTACAACTTTTCATAGTGAGGAGGTGCTTCAAATGTCTAAGTACCCATTTTTTTTCAGGTCCGCATGTTCAAGCTGATTCGGCTGCTGCGCATGGCGCGTGTCATGCGCGTTGTGTCACGGCTAGAATATACCATGTCTACTCAAGAAGCGATGCGCACTCTCTGGAAGTTCTTTGCCGTGGTCGTAGTGACTTGTCACCTCTTCACGTGCATCTTTTACATGATTGGGATCGAGACGAACGGTCCAGATGCATGGGCGAACGGCATTAGTGGCGAACAGTCGAATTTCGACAACTACGTGGCAGGTTTTTATTGGGCCGTGATGACAACGACAACCATCGGTAAATTATTGAGGGATTGTATTTAGTGTAGCAATATTGGTTCACTGCCCCCAAATATTGTTTGAACATCTTCCCGTAATCCACATGGACACGTGGATACGTTGTCAGGTTATGGCGACGTGAGCAGCGCAGGCACACCGCAGCGGATCTTTGGTGTCTTTGCGATGGTGGTTGGCGCGCTGTTGTTTGGTTATGGTGTTTCCAACGTTGTTAACATCGTAGAAGAACTGCGGGCTGGAGAGCGTGTTTTCCGTGAGAAAATGGACACTTTCAACCAGTACATGCGGTCTCAAAATATGCCGGTTGAACTGCAGGACGCAATTCGAGAGTACCTGAAGAACGTGAAGCGCTGCCAGGACGACCGCATTTCGGTGGACGAAGAAGTCGCACTCTTGTCGCAATTGAGCCTAGGATTACGAGAAGAGATTGCTGAGGCCACTAACGAGCGTTACTTGAAAGACATGCCGTTTTTTGAAGGTGAAGATCCTATGGTAGTGATGGAGATTGCATTCAGCATGGAGCGTCGTTACTTGGGGCCTGGCGAAGATGTGGTTTCTGCAGGCGAGGTCAGAACGAAATTGCTCTTGCAGTCGCGCAAATGAATTCCGTAATTGTGCATTGTTTGCGATTCTACTTTCCATCATGTCGCACTTCAAGCATTTACTTTTTTGGGGCATTTTGCGATGCATTTGTACTTGAATTTAAATCTACTTCAGAGGGGAAATGAGATGTTCTTCATGCTGGAGGGCCGCGTAGAAGTGCTCGTACCGCTAGCTCGGCCAGGCCCGAGGATGCTGAAGCGCGTGGCGTACATGGAAAAGGTATTATTGGAATCAATTTTGACCTCAAGCTCCTCTGTATGGTCAATCGAGCTCTTCCCACGGCGAAAGCATCGAAATTGATTCCACCATAGCTCTCGTTGCAACATGGTGTGTATTTATGTATATATCTGTACAACAGGGCCAATACTTCGGGGAGATTGCGTTGTTGGAACCAGGGCACTTGCGGAGTGCGACCATTCGCACTGTGACGTTTTGCGAACTGCGGTGCCTTTCTTCTACAGCGTTTGACGTCATCACCACGCGGTAAATGATACAGCCAGATGGCAGAAGTACACATAAAACGTGTACCAAGTTCTGGACTGATGTCTGCATTAGTACACACGCCAGGAGTTATACTTTTGTTGTACCTTCTGGTTAGGTATCCACACTTTCGTGAGAGCATGACAGAGACTCTCAAAAGCCGCAAGCACGAGCACAAGACCTCAGGCGGCAGTGGTCTCGGCACCACTGCCGAGGCGGCGGGTGACGAGCAGAAGTTCAACTCCCTGGTCCGAAGCGACTCTGCTGCTAGCAACGGCGACGACCGCGGCAGTAGCAGCAGCAGCAGCTTTGGCAGTGGCCAGGACGACAACAACGGTGAAGAAGGAAGCTTCGAAGGCCCCAATCGTTCCGGCTCATTCTCGACGCTCCTAGGGGGTGCGTAACCTGGTTTTCATTTCATCTGCAGATAGAGCAGGTTGTGTTGATATGGCCTTCTAATTAGAAATGTTGCTCGCATCAAGTGTCCTTTGAGCTATTCGTTCTTCACGTGCCTGCCTATGGTGTACTTGGTAATGTATTTCACGGCAGATGCGCTCAAGCCACAACCGCGTGATTTGCCTGTGATTCATGAGGCAATAGCGCCCGTGAAATCGGCGCCTTCTAATATACCGAACATTTTCGTGAGGCCTTCAGCAAAGGTATCTATGCAAGCTTTTAGAAAATGTTCAGAAGTTCTTTCTTTTAATTTTTTTTTTGCTTTATACGCATTTACTTATGGTACTATTGAAGGTGGATTCATGGATGAACATCAATGACGGAGATTCAAAACCGCCAGCAGAGAAAGCTTTCGAATCCTCTACCGACGGTAGCACTCTTGAGACTGTGCTCGCCACGATGACTGCACTCGTTGAAGAGAACCGAATGATGCGCGGGCAGTTGACTGAGCTCTCAAGTGAAGTGCGCCGCTTGGCCACAGCTCAGGAAGAACAACGGGATTCCGCGGTTAAGGTTGCTGACACAGTCGCTTCTCAGCCAAAAGGTAGTGACTCCAAGGACGGCAGCAAGGGAGCGAAAGCAAAGCTGAGTTCTTCAGCGACGCGTGTCAACAGCGGCAGTAGCAGTAGCAGCAGCAACAACGACAGCGACTTTGTTTCAACCATGCGAACTCTGAAGCCCATGGGACCTCCAACGGTGCGCCGCGCTGCCTCAATCGACCGGCCAGCAGCAGGCACCCGATCGTCGACGCCCGTGCGCCGACCTCCACCATCGCCGAAAGTGGTGCTCCAGGAGCCGATTGCGGAGTTCGAGTTGTAAAAACTCCCTGCTTCATATTACGAACATGCTTCCTGCCGAAATCTCTAACAGTGACAGTGGAACACCTGGCACTATTTCTGTGACCACTCTCGGCCTCGAGCGGCGCATAGCCCATGGATGTACGACTGGCTGAGGTCGGGATCTAGCTCGCTATATTATTAGCGCCTATCTCTCGTTCGAAAACTTCTCCTTCTACAGATATCTATAGTTCCAAGGATATCGATTAGTAATCGGTGATCGGTCATAGATCGCGATATGAATGAATGCCAATTCGGGGTTTCGGGGCCCGGGTCATCAAAATGCCAACCGCAAAGTCATCCAACGCCTAGCTAGAGGCATAAAGTTACAGTAGGCCTTGGCCCTATACCTATACGAATACCGTAGGTATCGGGTACCCAGCATTCAATTCCGAGGTGGCTAACGGGCGAATGGGCTAATGCAAATCAAAACTGTATAAAATGATTTGCGAGGTGTGCCATTTGGCAATTAGGATTCAGCCAGCAGCCAGCTCCGCGGCTCTACTACTCTTGGAGGGCCGCTACTTCTGTCACGAGGGTTCCCGAAGCACTGCCGGGGTCCCAAAGGCACCGCCCAAGTGCAGGGCGCAAGTCCAGAAACGCGTTGACCAAAAATTGAGCGAGCTGGGTGCGGGCATCTATTGCTGCTGCTGCTGTTGCTGCCGCTGCTGCTGCTATGGCGTTGTTTGCATCATTTGGATGGTCCTCACCTCTGCCAATCGCCAAGAGGCCATCGAGCAAACGAGATGGCCCATCCCCCGTCATCCACTTCACTGTGGACTTCACGAAAGCACTTCGCTTTACGTGCCATGCAATGTTGTTGGGCTCACCGCGGTGGTCTGCGTGGTATTCAGCGTTGCTATTGTCACCACTGCTGAAAGTGGGATTGCTCTGGGAGAAGTTAGCTCTTGTACGACTCCTGGCTGTATTTCTTGCCGTGCTGTCTTTGTCAGGTAGCTCCTGCGCCGAAGTCCTCTTGGAAGATGCAACTTCGTCTGCTGCCCTCGGAGCTTCTACAGGCGGATGTATGCCTTTACTGGCATCCAATAAATCGTTTGCAGCTCCTGCAGCTGCTGGAGATGTCGACGAGGGTATCCCAGCTCCCGTGAGGAGAAGCTGCGAAAGTGCAGTAGCCGTGGTTAGTTTATCGGGTTGTTCAGCAGAAGGCGGTGGCGGAGGCGGTGTTGGCACAGTTAGGTTAGCCATAGACGCTCGGAGGCTTCGACGAAGGGCAGCCACTTCATCTGCAGCCTGAGATTGCGCACGCGACCCTGGAGGTGCATTCAACATCACTGCCTGCGCTGCGAAGTAGTGCTCAAAGTCAAACGATTGATTTTCATCGCCAGAAGAGCTGCTATCGTCTACGTCGTCTTCCGAGCTATCGTCAGATTCACTGAGAGATTTCTGTCCTATCAAGGCACCAATATTTGGCTCCAAAGAGGGGCCTGGCGCAGGGATGTTGGTGCTGGAGGGCACCTCCGTTTTAGTTGCTGCTGTTTCTGTTGATGGCACAACGGAAGAAGCTTCTGCAGTTTGAACGGTACTGCTAATGGTACTTTTTTCAGTCGAAGATTCTTGCACAGGAGCTGTTTCCGACGGTAGTAAGGAAACACTGAGTTGAGCTACGGAAGATTGAAGGGAAACTGAATCAACTGGACTTCTTGCTGAGGTTACAGTGGCGTCGTCATGAACAAGTGGCCGGTGCAGGCCATGTAGATATAAGCGGCGGCGACGGTCAAGGTCGCACACTAGGTTTAGAAAAGACTGGCGTGGCTGGCGCATTCGAGGGAAGCCCCGATCATGAGCTATCTCAGGGCTCCAGCCTAATGCATTTATCAGGAAATCAGCATTGTTGTCTGAGTATCCTTGAATGTCAGGTTCGGAACAGTTTTGCCACAAAGCTACGAGAAGTGCGCGGTACGGCCGAGAATTTGAGCTCGAGCTGATAAATGATGATGTTCTTGAAGAAGTCTCTGTGGTATTCCGCTGGTCATTTGCATTTGATTCTTTATGTGATGTCCGTAATTCTTCTTCTTCAGAGTCGGCGCGACGCAAGAGCCAGCCGATAGCTGCTGACAACATGAAGCGTGCGAGCCAACGAACTTGTGCAACGGACCCATGACTGCTGTTACGGCCCTGCAATAGCGCAGATGAAGATGTCGAGAGAACTGAGTTCAGCGCACAATCAGTGGTGTGTGCCGCGACAGTGTTGGTCTTGGCATCATGGCTTACGAAATTGCTGCGATAGTGGCTGCTGTGGCGGCTCTGCACGTTGCTGCCACTGCTACTGCTACCACTGCTCTTGTGATGGCTATTTCTTTGCATGGATTTCACTGCTTTTGATACTTCGTGACTCTGCGGGCCGTGCACCACTAGTGCTGCAACCAATGACAGCGCATGCTTGGTCTTAGTCCTTTCGTTGCTCTCTGGGCTGGCGTCATGATTATTGCCATGATTGGTGCTCCTGCTGGTGCTGCCAGTGTGGTTGCTGTCCACTTGAACGCTTGCATGTTGCCGTTGCGCATGCTGCCACGCCGATGTGAAGCGAGAAACGAGAGCAGGAACGGAGCCCGTCGGTGGCAGTGAACTCTTGGCTCGTGGGGCTGCTAGAAACTTGAGAGCTCGAGGCGGGGCAGGCTGTTGAGGCTTGGCAGCTGCGAGTAAATCTTTGAACACATATAAAGCCTCCTGGTTCCATTCTTCCTCACCAGTGCATCTATTCGTGCTGCCACTGCGACTGCGGACCTTTCTTGGCTGCACAAAGTAAGGTCGCAACAATAACGCAGCAGCAGTAGCGGGTGCAGAATCTCCCCTGCTTTTGCGTCCATGAGTCGCTGTCTCATGTGATGGAAGTGGCGGCGGTGGCGGTGATGAGGCGTCGTTCCACAAGAGGACACCACTGGGCCATTTCTCCAGTGAAGAGTTGGGCGAAGAAGCTCCTGGTGTTGGGCCAGCAAGAAGCACAGTGGCCGCTTCAAGCGCTAACGAATAAGGTGTGCCTCGTAGGACTGGTGTGAGGCCAGGGTCATGCTTGCGATGCCAGTGAAAAAAGCGCAAAGCTTCGAGATCCACCTCGTTTGGAACAGGCCCACGGTCAGTGCTGCGATTCATCAGCGGTAATGAGAGTGGCAGCGGAACAGCAGCAGGCCGTTCGTTTGGGTCCCAGCGCATGAGCTGAAAGTTTAAGCGCACAGTCTCAGGGTCTGTTACTAGAGGTGCCGCCGTTGATCCTTGGCCTGTTACATTATTCGTTGAACTGCTTCCGGGCTGTGCGGGGAGATTTCCACTGGAAAGGTTGTTTTGGTTGCATGCCCACCAAAGAGCGCTGTCTCTTCCCCACTGCAACTGCTCTTGGGGCGAAAGCGCCGCAAAGCCCTTCTTTGCAGTGGTAGCTGTGGCCTGAACATCCGAAGTAGAACCCGAAGAAGCACTGGCTTTTGCCTGTGCTATGGTATAGGCCTCTAGAGTCCAAACACCACCCACGTTGCGCGGAGCTCGTAGTGGCGGCGCTTCTACCTTCTTTTGCAAGACTCTTGCTGCTTGCAGGCGATTTCTTGATCGAGCCAAGTCCGACGAATGAAAAGCCCGATACCTGTTCCACAGTCCCAATAGCGCGCAAACAGGGGCACAAAATGCTAAGATCCCAAGACTTTAAATATTGTATGAGTCGATGGTGCGCATTCAATGTCAATAACAAATTCGCACACGCGCAGACACACGTAAGAAGGGACACAAAGGTACTGACCGGTTGATACGGTTATCGCCAGCTTCAGTGAGCGAATTGCGAAGAGCTGCAGCGGTAGGGAACACTGCTGCTGAGTTCGTCTTTTCTGCCATTGGCGTTGCTGCCGCTCTTTTTGTTGTTGCCTCAAATGCTCTTGTTGCTTTCGTTGCATCAGCTGCAATACTAGCTTTTGATACGCGAGCAATCGAAGAGTTGTTGTTGCTACTGATTTTGCTGCCGTCTCTGCTACTTGTGATTTGATGGCAATCGTTGCCTTCATTGCCGTTCATATCATAAGGCAGCCACGAGCCTCTTGACCAACACTGAGATCGACGAATCAAATTGCGCAAATCTGACCGTGCCGCTGATGCTAAAACGGGGCATGAAAAGTCAGTGCTGAGGTTGCCCTCATTGTCACTGTCTGAATCATTCCCGTTAGGCATGGCAGTAAGCTCCAATTCTACTTTAATTGAGCTTCCCACAATTCCGCTCATCTCCAGACTCATCTCAGTGTTTGCTGCAGCAGCAATAACGGCCGCTGAGGGTGTAGCCTCGGCCCAAACTGTGAGAGGTGTGCGGCGGATTTTAGCATTGAGTGAAGTACTTTGACTGCTAGCAGTCGTCGATTTCAACAATGCAGACAGAAGGACGCGTCCTTCGGCTATAACTTTATTGGCACGGGGATTTGACGCCATTTTCCGTTGGTTCCCATCAACGGGTGCTCCTGACGGCGCAAGGCGCTGCAAGATAGTTATTACAAGGCTACCTGGCTGTTGGGGCGCATAGAGATCAGCAGCAATAACTTGCTCCGTCAATGGCAAGCGGGCTGTGAAAGCATCACTTAGCGCAGCCGATGCACGAGTGTTCATTTCCGAAGAATGCAAACGTACGGATGGGGACTCAAACAATACTGCTTTGCTGCGTACTCCACTGCCCAAAGCTGTTTCCTCGGTATTGCCAATAGCAGCGGATGCTCTAGTGCGAGCTGTGGGGCGAGCGTAGGAGACACGCAAGACCAGGTCGACAAAGTCATCACGTTGGCCCAAATGAGAGCAGGTGCTTGCTGTGGTGCCAACTCTATCGCTGTCCACATTGCCGTCATTACTCTCACTTCCTGACAACATCAACGATGTTGTTGTCGTTCCTGCGGATGGTGCAGTTGTAGGCGCCTGAAAGAGTGGGAAGTCACGAGTAACTTGAAGGCGCATTGGCCGACAATGCACGAGCCAACATTGAGGTGGTTGTGTTAGTGACAAAGCGGTATCAGCTTTGTAACTCGCAACGCTGGCAGAAGTGACTCCTGCAGTGGTCTTACTCGTAGCAATACGAGTTGTCTCCGCAGCATTTGAAGCAGCATCTGAAGGAACAGCAGTGTTACTAGCGCGAGCACGGCGCCGAGCCAGTGCTGCATCTGCAGCTGCTAATTCAGCAGTAGCGCGCGCGAGAGCGTTGGTGTCTAAATCATGTCCTATTTTGGCATTGCTTGTGGTAGCAATCACAAGAGACTTTGCTGCTGGCGGCGTTATCTGCACACCACGAGCAAGCATCTTGAGCACGACAAATGATAAAGTTCAAATGCAAATTGCACGTCAGAATCAAGTTAAAATAGTTTCAAGGTAATAAGAGGCCGTGATTGGCACATCTATCAACTCGAAGGCGTCTGCAGCACGGGTAATGTATAGGATGCCACACCAACGAATACATGAGAATTAGCCAACGGTGTAGTGAAGCGTTGTAATCTTTTTCTTACCCAGTCCTCAGCTTTGCCTCGAGTAGCCACTACATGTGGGGGCGGCGGCTGCGGCGGCACTTTTCGGTCGGCTTCAAACACAGCGCCGTGAGTTTGCCATGCTTCCATGTAAGCTCGTTTTGTCTCGTACAAGGTGCCACCACCGCCGCCACCACTGCGGACCACGCTCTTGTTGAGTTTTTGGCCCCTTGCTTGGGCCACTAAAAGATGTGCGTTGTCTCGCGCTGTTTGTGCGTCTACTGCGCGCTTGGCAAGTCGAGCTGCTGCGGCTTTTGCTTCACTCAATTCTACCTCAGCGCGTGCGAGAGCTGCGTGGGCCCTTTGTCTGTCCTTCGGGAACGCTGCATCCGCTGCCTCACTTGCCCATCGCCTCTCCGCTACTACCTCTTCCATCTCGCGAGCGCGCTCTGCTCTCCTATTCGCGGCCGCTTTCAGCTTTCTTGCTTCATGGTCTAGTGCCGCTAGGGACTGCTCTTGCTTGGCCACATTGGCCTCTGCGGCTGCCCTTGCTATTCTAGCTCGTCGCAATGCTCGCCCTGTGATCGCCGCTGCCCGCTCTGTGCCCCAAAATTCGTCTGGTGGAGAGTCGTCATAGGCTGGCTCGTTCTCGCCATCACTAGCAGCAGCAGACTCAACAGATGCACTGGTCGCTTTCTCTTCAACGCCGCTGTTGTCGTCAACTTGAAACGCTTCATCTAGCCCAGCAAACGCAGCTTCGACCGATAACGGCGCACAGGCAGTGTCAGTTGAGTCTGAGGCACCAGGCGACGATGTTAGGTCGACCAGACCAGCAGTGTCAGCTAGCAGAAAAGCAGGAGTTCCGTTGCTAGCACGTCTCGAGGCTTCGTTGTGCTTCAGAGTTGCTTCAGCTGCAGTCAAGACTCTTTCACATGTGCCACCTGGAGGCGCTAGATGTTTCGCTTGCTGACCAACGCCATTGCGACGTCGCGGCTCGGCACCCAAGGCCAATAACAACTTAAGGCAACGACTGCGGCCAGTATGCGCCGCAAAATGTAGCAAAGTCCAGCCAGCACGGTCTGCGCACGTGCTTAAAGGTGACGCACCCGTCGGCCGCAGCGTTGTTGGGTTTGATGCCAGCTTACGTTGCAACGCGGCACTTAGCCGAGCCCAAGGTGGGCTATTATAATCTTTGGCATTGAGCTTAGTAAGATTTTCGGCCAGCTCGTTGGAGCCAGGCAATTCTGCAGCCAGCGCCGCAACAGCAAGCTCGTCGGAGATCTGGAGAGCTGCAACGATGCCGTCCCACGCCATTCCTCAAAAGCGAGACTGCTTACAACTGTAAAGCTATAGCTATTCAGCTCGAATTGTCGAGCACTTCTATTTCTAACTAGAATGCTTCAGATGTCAGGAATTGAATCATCTAGCTTAGCTAGCCAGTGCTATACCATATATCAGCAGCAGAACTTCCATCACTATGACGGAATGCCGACATGTTTTTCATTTCAAATTATTCGTGATGAACACACACTCACACACACATGTTCATGCAACACGCCTCCTGCTTGACCGCCGGTGCTTAATCGGCACCTCCACCAACCCCCGCGACCGCACGAGCCGCAATCGTTCCCGCGGCGAATACGACGAGGCGACCGCGTATGATAGCTATATGAACCCCGAACCTGGCTTCCGAGCCGGGCCCGGCGACTCATATGATGCCGCCTAAATGGCACCCTTCCCTGTATAGTCACTAATACCAGTCCTCCCCCCGGGGG
>Ga0307982_1003317_pt1 | contig 12865 bp, 14 predicted proteins | sample OrgLakmetagen989_FD_201847 | JGI IMG/M metagenome (GOLD analysis project Ga0307982, IMG submission 201847) | Saline water microbial communities from Organic Lake, Antarctica - #989 | ecosystem: Environmental > Aquatic > Non-marine Saline and Alkaline > Saline | place: Antarctica: Organic Lake... | reverse complement strand
GGCGGCGCCACTGCGGCTGGCGGGGGTCGGCGGCGGCGAGGCCACCTGCCTGCTGCTGCCACCCCCCGCCGCGCTCGTCGACGCCCGCAGGCCCGTGTCCGGGTCCAGGCCCGCGGACGTGAGCACGTGCTTTTTGGCCTCGTCGAACTCGGCGCTGCTCAAGTGGCCCGCGGTCAGGAGGGCCTCCAGCTGGGCGACCTGCTCCCCCACGCTGGCGTCGAGTTCACTGTTGTCGCCGTTAGGGGCTGGGGGTGGGCCGTCGCTGCCCACCTGATACGATAAGGAAGAAGAAGAAGAGGAGGAGGAGGACGTTGAAAGGGTTGGGAAAACGATGAAGGAAAAGAGGCGATTTGTAGAGCGAAGTGAAACCAAAAATTGATAAAGATGCCGTGCATGGGCCATGCGCCACCAACGGTTTGTTCTAAACAACCAACAGCGCGCAAAACATGGTAGCCTCTCGACCATGCGATTTCAAAGCAAACAAACCAACGGCCAACAAGATCAACGCCACAGCACCCCCACTCACGCCTACCTCGGACGGGTCGAGGCCTTCGTGGTCCGAGTCGCTGTCGTCTTCTTCGCCGCCTTCTTTGAGGTGCTCCGAAGTGGCGGCCTTGATCTGGGCCTTCACTTTCGCGGCCCCGTCCGCGTCGCCGCTGAACATTGAGTTGCGCCGGTCGCCGCTCTTGTCGTGCTGGTCCGTGTCGGTGAGAATCTGGTTCGGTTTGAAGACAAACAATGCAAGAGCAGAGTGCAAATGCGAGGGATGAATGAGATACGAAAACGAGATTCGAGAAACAACAACCAGAGCAGAAAATGGGGATACGTGGCGTGCATAGCGCGCTTACTTTGTGCCAGTAGTAGATGAAGGTGCGCTGAGACGGGATGGTGATGCCCTTCTGGTTGTTGGTCCGCGCGAAGCCGTAGAAAGCCATGGCGTCTTCGGGCACCTCCCAATCCTTGTTGTACCTAATGTAGGAGTACATACATCACAAATAAACAAAAACAGAGGACACAAAACCAGGATGAGTAAACGCGTGTGCAAGCAATGAACGTATGCGCAGATAAGAGGAAATAAGTTTATGTGTTGCTAAACTGATTGATGGATATAGACTGGGCCGAGCAGGTCGCACAGAGGACGAGCTACAGAGATGTGGTCGAGAAGCGGCTTGGTGAGTAAGAAAGGGAAAAAAAGAGAAAAAAGAGAAAGAAAAGCAGCTCACATGAGGAAAGCGGTGATCATGACGCCCGTGCGCCCTTTGCCAGCTTTGCAGTGAATGGCGGCCACGTTGAGAGGGTCCTGCGCCAGCCACTCCTGTGAGATCGAAGAGATGTAGGAAAGGGCAGAGGCGAGACACAGAAGGGGAAAGGAACAAAAGATAAATGAAAGACACACAATAGATAGGTAAATCGGCCAAGAGTGAGAGGATGCGGAGTAGCTGCTTCCACAAAGTCACGGTGCTGTGCAGAGCACCCAGTCGCTCATACTATGACATGTGCTAGTGGCTGTATCACACAGATGAACACAACATCTTTCCGTGCATTCCTTCTATTCTTTCGCACCTCCACGTCCTTGCAAAAGTACAGGAACATGCCCAGCGGCGGCGGGTTGTGGTCGTCGAACGGGAAATGCGCGACGCGGCCGTGGAAACGCTCTGCCGGGTACGCCCGCTCCGAACACAAGTTGTAAAACTTGTAGTGGTCCTGTTGGAGAAGAGGAAGGGGCGATCAACACGGAGGGGTTACAGGGAAGGTGAGCACGCGGCATGGTTTTGGAATGCACGGGCGAGTTTGTGGTAGACACTTTTCTGTGTAAGAAAAGAAGAGCGCAGAGTCAGAGACAAATGAATCGATTTGGGTATTTGGAACACATGTGAGACGCCTCAGGGAGGGCACGAGTGAGAGATACACATTTTGGGCGGGCAAGGGCTTATGCAGAGACAAGACAGAGAGAAAGAGCAAACCTTGTGCCGTTCTTCAAAGAAATTGTAAACGTCATCCGCGTCGTTCCGATAGGCCGCCTGGAATTAACAGATGCACGCAGTACACCGGCATTGTCGTCAAAAACGATCACATCAAAGTTGCACAACGGAAGGCGGCACGGCGAACGGCACCCAACTAGTACACGTGTAGCGAACAGCAGGTGCGTTCCAGCGCAGATAAATGCGCGCATGTGTTTTTCCATAGTTCAACCAAGCTTGAGGTCGAAACTCCTAGGCATTGGCCCGAATCTGCCCCTGGATGCGGCCTGGGCCACATCAGTCGGCGTGGGGCTTAGCACATAGTGCTCGTTATATGTCACAATATGAGCAGCGGTGCGCTGGGGAACGCTTGAGCGAGATCTACGAACTTCGCATCTTCCAGGAGCTATTCCTATATACTTGTGTCTCTCCAGCCACTTTTTGCCTTTGTATGCTTATGAAGATTGAGCGCACCTCAGAGCCTGAAGAGGGGAAGCCCATGGCGATAATTTTATCGTTGATGTACGTCAAGTCCAGATCGTACTTTTCGTCCTTGAAGCGCCGCTTCTCCTTGGAAACCATGTTGCGCAGCTTGGTCTCCACTGACGTTACACGCCAGTTGCCCCATGAGCCTGTCTTCTCAACGCGATCTGCCATGGCCCAGCACTGGCACCAAACTCTCGTGGAAGGAACACTAGGTTTTACGATACACGAAGAAAGTTGAGGAATTATCGGAATTTTACCTTCTTGTTGGGAATTCTAATTACGTACTGTTTTGCTGAATGCCGACGATGTGTGAGACTGGTAAGTGTGCTCTCTCAACCGTGGCTTCTGCTGTCGACGCATGCGCGCAGCGCGCCACGAAACACTCCAGCAACCTTGTGAACGTGAAAGAAATACTCAGTGATTTCGATCCGGCGTTGTCTGAGGTGAGAAGATGTCCTTAAAGAGCCTGTGCCTATAAGATCCGTCTTCATTCTTGTGTAACGCACACAGCCACATTCTGTGCCTTCGAGAGCAAGCGCTCGAGCTCAAAAAAAAAGCCATAATTAGTTATCGATCCTGAAAAGTGCATTTTTTCAATGCATTGTAGTGGCAGAAGTTGGAGAGGTCTGTGTTTGGCATTTCCGTGTCATGTACGCAGATGTGCATAGGTACTCCACCACTTTGTCATTCTCGCAGCAAGAATGCCGTCAATCGAAAATAAACGAGAGTGCCCTTTTTGGACGCTTTAACTCTATCATTTACGCATAACTAGTTAACATTTCAATCGCGATCTTCTTTTACGGTACTCACGTTCTCTTTCTTCTGCCTGTGAATGGATTCTAAAATGTTCGCGTATTCGGGTGGCACTGGTATCCGGCCTTTGCACGGCAACACAATCGGGCGGTATAGATGAGGTCTCAAGAATTCAGCATGCAAAGTATAATCCCTGGTAAATTTGATCCAGGCAGCTCGGGAGAATTCAGCGAAGCTCCGTCGAGGCAAGCGCTGTTTGGGAAGAGCGCATTATTGCCGTCGCACACTCCTGCCTTGAACAGCTGCCTCATCCTCGCCACCGCGGCGCCTGGGCACCGCCGCGAATTGACTCTGAGCCCAGATAACTCAAGTTCCGAAATCAGTTCAAACACCTCTAGCTCCAACATCAGCTCAGGTTTTGCCGCAGGAGCGATGCGCGCGATTCCTCCACCTCCCACGCCCCACTCATCTGCTCAACCAACGCTCGAGTTCGCAGATGCCTCAGATACTGCTTCATCGACAACCTCCACTGCAAGCATTATACCGGCTTCTGGAAATCCAGAAACTGCCGAGCTCGCAAGCGCGCAGCCAGACCTGAACGAACACGGGGCGCAAGACGAAGAGGACGCTGGATTGTGTGGGGCTGTACTTCATAGCAGTGGCTCCGAATGGCCTCCACCTACCACGCATGCGCTGGGCTCGTTGAGCCGTTCCCTCTGCAACACCATCTCGCACGACACGGCATCGCAGCTTTCGGCACCCGCGGTAGACGGAACTTTCGACCAAGACTCAGGCAGCGAGTGGCGTAGCCAAAGTAGCCTCCTGGACGTGGATGGAATGCAGAACCGGTTGCCGGCGGTGCGCGCCGTGACGCGCACCTATTCCGAAGATGAAGTTGGAGGAAGTGCGCAGCTCGGCGAAGGCGGACGAGGAGACGAATGTGACGGCGAAGACGTTGTCGATGATGATTTGGTGCCAGAAGACGGAGGTGGCGCGGTAGGCGAGGAAGGAGAGTCCGGTGTTGCTACTGGCGACGGCGCGATTGCTGCCGCTGCATTGCCCTCGGCTGCCTCCGCTGTGGCTCGCTACGACAAGGAACACGCAACACCACCGTGGTCCCTTCACGGAAGCAGCGCCAACGAAGCTCATGTGTCTGAATCAACTGCAAAATTTGACGAAAATTCGAGCGCGACTACGGCTGAAGAGCTGCCCCCACGGGCGATGTCTTTAGTGGGCGCCAGAGGTAAAATTCGCATGTTCCCGCCGCCGTTGCAGATCACTACAACAGCCAATGGGGCCACCACCTATAGGTACGCTGAAAGCGTTGCTTCTTGCGCTACTTCCAGCTGTAGCATTGAAGACGCAAGCGCTGATGGCACGAGTGCTGGCAGCAGCAGTAATTCTGCCACCTCAGATCCTTGCCTCGGTAGAGAAGACAGTGGCAGCAGCGGCGGCAGCAGCGGCAACAGTGGTGCCGCCGACACAGATGAGCCTGCTACACCAGTGCCAAGGCCGCGCGGCAAGGGCGGCAAGGGAACGCTGAAGTTGATGTTGCTCAAAGCCGAAAGCAAAGAGTTCGTCGAATCCGTGGCCTCCGCCGCAGTAGCTGCTCCTGGCTTCTTCACACCACCCTCCAACAGCGGCAGCAACGGCGACCCTAGCAGCAGCAGCAGCAGCAGCAGCGACAGTTTGGGGCTTCTTTTGTGCCCAAACAAGCCGCGGAAGTCCCCTACGTGGGGCAACAAAAGGGGCTCGTCCGGAAGCCATGCCCGGCGCCCCCGCGCTCCCTCGCTCGGCTCATCTCCAACGGCCAAAGGCGGCGGCGGCGGCATGCCGCATGGGCTGGGCTCTCCCAAGAAACCGATGCCCCCACCGCAGTTCGTGTCTTCGCGCCCAAATTCCAAGCACCGGTTTTGGGCGCTGGTGTGGCCGTCGTTGGCGGCCGCAGGGTGGCACTTAGAGCCGGGCAAACGAAAGCGCGACAACGACTATTACTTCATCCCACCCAACACCAACCGAGAAACGGCCCGGTAAGACCATGATGATTGTGCTCACATGATAGGAAACCTTTGATTTTTTTTCTGTCTATGACATTCTTGGTCTCGTCCATTTTATGCGAACTCTTGGTTGCATGTTATCATGAACTATTTGAATGTTTCCTCGCAATTTGACTGAACTTCATCGCATGAATGCGCGTTGTTATTAGGTATCGCGTGGACTATTTCGACTCCGTCAAATCAGTGCTTCATAAGGCTGCTGCCGACGAGCGCTTTGCGTCTTGCCTCCAAGATTACGAAAGCGCGGAAGCGTCGGCCCTCGCCGAGCGAGCTGCTGAAACTGTGAAAATACACCCTGTATCCACCATCAGCACCGGTGCCAGTAGTGGGGCACGTGCTAGTACTAGTAGTGCGCCACCTGACCTGGCATCTGCTGGCAATGATACACTGCTGCGCTCGCCTGCTTCGGCCTCTCGACAAATCGTCAACACTACTCCGAATGACGCATGCAGCAACGGTGCTGGTGGTGGTGATGATGATGATAACGATGCACGAAGCCGCTCAGACTCTCTGGTTCTCGCCCACGCCAGGCGAGTAGGAAACCTAGGTTCTCTACCTCGCGCCAAACGACTGAAGCACCTTTCGATTGGGAACACCGCAGCGACGAATGGCTGTGAAGCTGAGCCAGAGTCCCCTTGCACGCCCAGTGCGTTTGCGCCGCCGCCGTCTCTGGTGTCGCCGACTGCCAGAGAAGCGTCGTCATCATCAGGAGGGCGATCCCGCCGCGCGCCGCGCAAAGTCGTCAAATTTGACCCTTCGTCGAACACGGCTGCCTCCACTCCCACCTCCTCGTCTTCCTCTGCTGCTGGACTAGTAAGAACAAGTGTCGCGAGAGCCAGCCCATCGAGAAGGCGCAGTGGCAGCGAAAGCAATTCCCCTTTCTCGCCTCGCACCCGTTCGCCGAGCAACAAATCCCTGGGCCGCAGTACTGTCGTAAACCACAGCAACATGAGCAGCAACAATTATAACAACAGCTACGATAGCACCGTGAGCATTCGCCCAAGCGTGGAGCTGCACGCTGGACTGTGGCCTACGCAGCGGAGCAACCTCGACAACAGCAGCGGGCTGGCTATGCAAATTGACGGAGATGATGGCGATGTGAACGACGCGCTTCTTTTGCCGTTGCTCGACCATTCTGACGTGGCCTTCGTGCCAAGTTTCACTACATTTGCACCCGCTGCTGCTTCGACTGCTCAAGCAGTGCCACTTGCCAGCGAGAGTGACGCCCAGAGCTTTAAGCCTATGGCTATGAACAACAGCAATCTTTACGGATATGGCGTTTCTCACGATAGAGGCGCTCTTGTCAGCAGCCGCGAACCCACCAACAAACATGTGAATTACGCCAGGTCAGCGTGCCCCACTGGGACTGACAGCAGCGGGAAAGCCGCACAGCCGACAGCTGCAGGAACAACGGCGTGGCAGCCAAGTGCCACCGCAGTGGTATCGTTGGACAACTTTGACCCTTTCAATGGCGACATCGCGGACGTGTTTGGAGTAGGCAGCTTCAACCACGATTTTGAGTGATATGCCTCCACCTGCGAGTCACCCACCTTCGTTTATTCCATCCACTTCACACGCTTATTGTACACATTTTTCCATGGCATCGCCATTCTTCTACTCACACGCGCGATTTGATAACGCCTTATGCCATATCTATTTATCTACTTCCCTATTTGCTTTAAAATCCCACTCAACAGCAAACAGCCAAAAGCCAATAGCCCTCTTTGCGGTCATTCGCGATTGCGAGTCCTGTCTACTGTCTATAATACTATTATAATACTATAATGATCTCTGTGTTTACTGAACTTTCTTCAAATCCCGATGAGTGGCACATGGCTGAAGGTGTACAGGAAAGAGGTAAAAGGCACTACTTTAAGAGTTAAGGTGGCAGGTGGCTGGTGGGCTTTCTTACTACTTACTATCCTGGGCTGTGGGCTCGAGTGCTGGAGTGGTGTGAAGTGTGAATCGTGTGAATCTCCCCCCCAAAAAACGAAAGAGTCCAAAACGGCAATACCGCTGGACTTTCATTTTGAAATCGATTCAAAACAATGCCGAGGGGAGTTTTCTTCTACCTCCGCAGCTAGGATCATGATAAATAGCACTGATACGAACCTTCGAGGAGACACATTTAAGGCAAGCTAGAATCATTCGTGTGCATGTATGTTGCGTGATCATGTGTGGTGAAGATTTGTGAGTCACTGGAGTCTAACTGTTTAACATCTTTGCGTTTTGTATCTAGACTCCTTCTTCGTTGAACGTTTCGACCTTCGCACAGTCAACCAGCTCAACTGGCAGTTGTGCTAGCAACGGATCTACCAGCAACACATTCTACGGCAACAATGGCAAGAGCAGTGCGCAGCCTTCCTCCAATATTTACGCCGTGCTGTACTGCAAAAAGGGGCCGAAGAAGAGGAAAGCTTGGTCTGATGGGCAACTAGTAGCGACAGGACAGCGCGTTGAGCTGACAGACTTGACTTCTAAAACTCAGGTAAATTTGAGATCATTTTCGATAACGATTGAATTCTTATGGTGTTTAGGTCGTTAATAAAATCATAGCTTCGTAGAAGTGGTTCAAAATTTACGAACAAACAGGTTGCGTGTGTACGACTCGACTCTACACAAACTGCTAGCTTGGCTCCAGGAGCAGTGCTAGACGTTGGCCAGTTTGAAGTTGACATTCAAACATTAGATCAAGACACTAGTGTCACGGGAAGTTACTTCGAGAATGGCTCGGTGGCAGTGGAGCCCGCTGGAGTATCATCCGCACCCTTTAGCGCTCTTTCTGCTGCCAGAGGCTTTCGTGCACCGCAACTTGTGAAAGCACCGTCAACTTCAGGCATCAAACGACCTTTAGGGCCAGCAAACCGCTTCCAGCCCTTGACTACCTCTGCAAGAGGCCCGCGAGTGGCGCAGAAGACTTCAACTACCGTATCACCGCCGCCACTACTACCGCAGCCACTGAAGCCGCCACCGGTGGTACCGCCGGTGCTGGGACCTGCAGCAGTAGCGCCAAGCTCGATTGCTGTGACTGCATGCTGTGGATCTGCCAAGCCTCTATTGTCTTCGGTATCTGCACCACCTCGCAAAGCTCTCTTAGGCTCAGGATTCCGGGTGCCAGAGAAGTCCCACTCTCCAAGAGCCAAGACTCCGCTACGCCCTAGATCCACCACACCACCGCCACTGCAACCACCGTCGTTTCTGCCGTTACCACTAAGCGACAAAAATCAGCCGCAGCAGCAGCAACAGCAGGCAAATGTCCGTCGTGTGGTCAAGGCACCTCAGGAAATCGAGGATCCGGTGTCAGTAGAAGGAGTCACCGACCCGGGGCTCAAATCACTCGCGAAATCGTTGCAGCCCCACCAGAGAGCTGCCGTGAACTTCCTCTGGCGTGCAGCTACAAGTATCCCGTAAGTGTCGCTCTGAACATTACAACGTCGTACTTCGATCGACTTTTTCTTCTCCACTGTATGTACGACCATGTATGTGACAGTTTCCATTCGCTTTCATGACAGGGTGGGCTCTGACGTTTCAGGAGGCGCTATTTTAGCAGATGCAATGGGCTTAGGCAAAACTTTGAGTGCCATCGCTCTAGTGTATTGCGCTATGCAGCACAAACTCGCATCAAAGGCTGTGGTTGTGGTGAGTGAGGGGGTGAGGACGAGTGTCTAGGGGTGTACATTCTGATCGAAGGGCCAACAGCAGGCCACTTTTGTGTTACTATTTCTTTGAATAGCTTCACTAGTACGTCTGTTTTTGGCTCTCTTTGTCTCTTACTGCCGTCTTCCGAATGTGCGTACATGCCTCAGGTACCTTCGTCTCTGGTTGACAATTGGCGCAACGGTAAGAAATGCTTGACTCGAATGAAGCCAAGCAACTTGATTGCATTTCGCGTTGCACGTGAGGCTCAGCTTATGTCCCCTAGTAGCAAAATCCATTAATTTTATCAATCTTTCTTTGTTCTACGTGCTACAGAATTCTGCAAATGGCTGCGCATGTTCCTTTCTCCACATGCCGCTGCAGCCGATCGAAAGGTGCTGGTAGCAGCGGCAGGGCTGTCGGGGCCAAAGCGCCCACTGAAAAGCAAGAACAAGAAGAAGGCGAATAGCAAGCAGGCGTTGGGTGGATTTGATGAAGAAGATGGCGATGATACAGCAGCAGTGGTTGGGGGCGCAGAAGGCGTTGTGCAGGAATTTGTTGCTGGTCGTGCTCCCGTATGTGAAATATTTAAATGTCTTTGAATTTCTTTTTGTCATTTACGTGTCTTACTGAACAGAGACAATCAGCATATTTCCGGGCGTGGCATATGTGCGTTTCCTTGAGGACTTTTACAGAGCAGCCCCCCAATATGCTACTAGGTTCTTATCATTAGCTACGAAGGCTTTCGAAAGCATGCGGCTGCTTTAAACGCACCTTCCTTGCGTGCGTCTTCGAGCGGTGTCGGCTTGTTGGTGTGCGATGAGGGGCATCGGCTCAAGGCTGCTTCGGGGAGTTTAACAATGGATGCTCTGCGACAGTGCCCTGCTCCCACCAAAATTCTGCTCACTGGCACGCCGGTAAAATGACTATATGATTCATACCAAGGAATTCACTTCGCAATAGTGAAAATATGTATGTCTAACCTGGTAGCACTAAATTTTGACGTAGACATCACATTTTGAAATATCGTGGATATGCATTTACCTGATGATTCGTTTTTGTACTTGGGTTTCTGGGTCTCAACAGGTGCAAAACGACTTGTCAGAGTTGCATTCCATGGTGTCGTTCGTGGCGCCTCAACTGCTCGGGCCTTTGGGCGCTTTCAAGAAACAAGTGGCTGACCCCATCGCCAAGGTGAGATGGAGGTATAAGAATAACAAATGAGAAAGAGAAACAGTGAGGTAGAATGGTCCAGGTCGAATCAAGCCATTGCTTTACTCCCTTTTTCTTTCGACCATATTTTTACGCTGAATCTATCTCTTGCTCTATCGCTTGATCGATTCGTCTCATCTCATCTCTCTTATTATTTTTGCGCATTTCAATTTAAAGGGCCGAGACCGCGGCGCTACGTCCGCTCAGAGAGCCTCCGGCCGCGCGGCTACAACTCGTGTGAAGCGTCTCTTGAGGCCGGTGCTGCTCCGACGCACCGCTGATGCATTGGCGAAAGCGCTGCCGCCACGCACTGACATCGTGGTGTTCTGCCGCCTCAGCCCAGCACAGCAGGAACTGTATGCTCAATTAGCGGCGGCGACTCCGCACGGAAAGAACTGCCTTGAAGACGAAGAAGAGGAAACCGAAAATAGCAATAGCGACTATCATAGCAGCAATTCAAGCAGCATTGCGTCACGCGCAGCAAAAATGCTGGCAGTCACTTACGCGGACGAGGGCGAACCAGCAGAGCACAATTCACTCAGTGGTGGTGCTATTCTTGACCCTTTAGTGGCCATTCACGCGATGCGCATGGTCTGCAACCATCCTTCCTTGTTGCCCTCCAATGCTACGGGTATCGTGACCAAAAGTGGTAGTGGTGGTGCTAGGAGAAGTACAATCACTGCGGCACGTGGGAGTGGCGCTGCTGCTGGTGGAGCGACGAATCGCTTCGCAATGGTTGCAGGAGCTAGAGCAAGAGAGGAAGAAGCGCCACCACTGGACGTGTCAGCGAGTGGAAAACTTCAAGTGTTGGAAGCTCTGCTGGTGTCTATCTACAACCCAGGATTAATTTCATCTTCCTCGTCTAATTTGTCGGCAACAGAACGTGTGGTGGTCGTGTCCAACTTCACCTCCACCTTGGACCTCATAAGTCAAATGGCCGCCAAGCACCAGTGGCCTTCGCTTCGGATCGACGGGCAAACCCCACCGGACCAGCGCCAGGGCTTCGTTGATCGGTTCAACCGCCAACAAGTGAGTAATGAGGTTGTGAAGAGCGCTGGTTAAAGTAGATAGCACGAGCTTTTCTGCGTCTTCAAGGGCAAGTGCTAGTAATCTAGCCTATCTCTCGAATTATCTGCTTCGCTCTTTTCGCCCGCACGATCAAAACTATTAATCTATTTCCCCATGTCTCACTCTGAACTTGTTCCAACATCTTTCAACCTATCCTACCTTCTCATGTTTTCTCTGTCCTTCTTCGCAGGATCCCACCAAACTGTTCCTCTTGTCAAGCCACGCGGGTGGTGTTGGGCTCAACTTGGTAGGCGGGTCTCGCCTAGTGCTCTTTGATTCAGACTGGAACCCAGCGGTGGACCAACAGGCCATGGGCCGGGTGTGGCGCCAAGGCCAAAAGAAACCGTGCGTGGTTTACCGCCTCTTGTCGACGGGCACTTTGGAGGAGAAGATGTACCAGCGCCAAGTGGCCAAAGCAGAGCTCAATTGTGCCACGCACGTGTCGTCGGCTACTGACAATGCCTCTTCCAACAACGATGGCAAAAGCAGCAGTGGTAGCAGCAGCAGCAGCAGCAGCAGTGTTCAAAGTCACGACGTCCGTCATTTTGCGAGCGGCGATTTACGGGACTTGTTCCTCTGCAACTTCAATGTGCCATTGTGTGACACTCTCAAGGTAATGCGCGGTCGCTGGGGCGATGGCAAAGGCAATGAAGGCAAGTGCGATGGTAGTTCTATGCGCAGCAGCAGCAATGGTCTTCCAGCAGCCCTTGCAGTTGATTCAGCTTTACGGCAGGCCACAACTGCCCTCGTCGCCGAGAACAAAGCAGCAAGAACAGCTGCCGTTGAACCCGCGGCCATAACTAACGGCAGCAGCAATGGCAGCAATAATTGCACTGGCGATAGTGGTAACTCTTCATTGAACTTGTGGAGTGGCCTGATCTCGTACGCGCATCATGTCGTGGAGATATCGGGCGGCGATGCTGGTTCTGATGAAGATGAGGAAGGCGTCACTGCCGACGACGCTTCTGCATGCAGTCGTACCAGCCAACGCCGCAGCAGAGTCACTGGCATTCGTGAGGGTGGTGACTTCCTTGGAAGTGACAGCGAGACGGAGTTCGACGAAGGAAATTTTGGCGGCGAGAGTGATAGTTCGGACAGCAATTCTTTTAAAACTACCTTAGGGGCCTCCTCTGGAAGCAAGCGACTTCGAAAGAGGAACCCACCTCTCAAACACGCACCGGCGAAGCGCAATGGCCGTGGTAATGGCAGTGATAGCAGTGACAGCGGTCCTAATTCCGAGGACAGCAGAAACAGTGAGGATATTCCGAAGCGGCGCTGGTCACCTGCAGGTCCTGCTTCAGCAGGCCCCAACTTTGCTCTTCAGGGCTCGAGCAGCGATTCGGATAGCGAAGCCGATAGTCTCTGAGAGCAACGAAATATTTATGGCAATGGTAATAGTGAAATCATATTGCACATTCGAAGCCATGTTTCCCATGTAATAGTGTAATCATATGGCACATCCGAAGCCATGTTGCTGATGAACGCGCACTCTCTTAGTGCCCGCCTTCATACAATTACTGTAGTTTATTCGTATTATATTCGTGCAATCCTTGGATTATGAAAACAAAAAAATTAGGAGTGTGCTCATCAATCTGTACTCTCAGCCGTCGTCGGCTGCCCCATCGCTTCTTCAGCCCAGACACCCCAAGTGGTGGACCCAAGTGGCTATAAAACCAAAAAAGCACAGGGAGC
>Ga0307982_1003315_pt1 | contig 12871 bp, 7 predicted proteins | sample OrgLakmetagen989_FD_201847 | JGI IMG/M metagenome (GOLD analysis project Ga0307982, IMG submission 201847) | Saline water microbial communities from Organic Lake, Antarctica - #989 | ecosystem: Environmental > Aquatic > Non-marine Saline and Alkaline > Saline | place: Antarctica: Organic Lake... | reverse complement strand
TGCTGCAAGGCGAGGGGGGTTACTATCTCACCATGTACGAAGCTGCCTTGGAGTACATTCGCAGCATGGACGCAGCGACCTAGTGGCGGCACTGGGCGCAGCACTGGACTTTATGCCCGAATGCGGGTGATCTGATGATCTGTTAAAATAAATGTCTGATTCATTGAATTATGTGTCCCTGGGGCGAAGGGGGGTACTGGTCACTTGAACCCTCCAAGCCCCCAACGCCCGCTTTTCATACTAGCGCTCACCTCAGATTGTATGGACGTTGGCAAGGCTGCCCACACAGCGAGTGCCACACCCACTGGACATGGAAGTGGTGCATTTGTTGAGGGTCGAGCACACTTGGCTGCAGGCGGTGAGAGCGTCAGGTCCAACACATCACCGTCTTGCGGTGCGGCAGGTGTGGAGGACTGGCCACGTGCCTTTCTTGCAGATTTGCTGCTTGTCCACACAGACAATGGTTCTGGTCTTTCCCGCTTGCTTCCTCGATTTGTCCCTGCTGAGCTGGGAGGGTGTGTTTTAGCCTGTGTAGGGGGGGCTGCACGGGCCGGAGGGGTGTCTTGGCTGCAGTCATCGTCAAGAGAGATGACTTCATCGCCCGCCGTCATGTGCTTCGGCGGTGGCATATGAGAACGGGCCAGGACGTGTGCGGGCACCATGAATGCATCCATACTGCCCCGAGGCGCAAGTTTGCGGGGGCCTCGGCTCGCGCTGCCAGGGGGGGGGGCTGATTCTTCAATGCCCCCCCCTGCTGCATCGGCATGCGCCGAGTCATCACCCTGCGCCGAGCCCTGTAGGAACTTCACCAAGGGGCTGTTCTCGATTTCGTCGTCAAACACCAAAGCTGACATGCGAACACCCATCAGTCTCAGCGTGAGGCCCGACTTGACACCGCCTGCCACGGCAGCGGAAATTTCTTTGTTCAGCAGCTCTATGCCGGCTGCTGAAATGACTGCTGCGCTGTTCGTCAGGCGCGGAAGCTGTACCTGGCGACTTAGTACCTTGAAGTTCGACAGCTTCAACTTCAACGTGACGGTCTTACCCCGGTATGGAACTCTTGGAACACCATCGTCGCCAGGATCAGTGGTTTCATCGCCATCTGTGCCATCCTCAACATCAGCATGTTCTTGGTTGGCGTCCATGTGTTCCGCTCTTGCAGCTGTATCTTGCCAACCGACACCTTCGTCGCTTGAGCCGAAGAATTCCCAGGACGTGCCGCGTGCTGGATCCCCCCTCAGCATCATGGCAGATACCTTGGCTGCAATCTCTGTGCATTTTCCTCGCAGCAAGTCCGCATCGTGGCAGTTTCCAAACGTGCGCTCTTGTGAGACAGACTTCCGCCTGTGTGACTCTTGCTCATTGCGGGAGGTGTCGGCAATGCCAAGACAGCTGCGGTGTAGAAACGTGCGCTGGTTTGCACTTAGCGTGAGGTATATATCCGGCAGCTTCTGCAGCAGCTGCGCCCCAGTAGAGACCCCGAAAGCTTGTCTCAGAAGCGCTTCAGACACTTTCCCAATGAACGGGATTTTACGAATCGGGAGGTTACCCACAAAGTGCATCACGCCTGCGCGATTAAATGGGACGAAATACTGTCCGTTAGGTTTGTTGAAATCACTGGCAATTTTGGCCAGCATCGGGTTCGGGCCAATTCCCGCCGAGGCCGTGATCTGCGTCACTCGCTCGATCTCAGCCCGCATTTCAGCAACAGCCGCTTCAATTCCAGCACGGGCGCCGTCAAGTGAGTCACCACTAGCAAGCGTATCGTTTGGTGCATGCTGTTGCACATTTGCCTCAGCTGCATCCAGCGTTGGTAGATCTGCGATTCTGTTTGGGGCTGCCTGCTCAGGCTGGGGGGTGGGGTGATATCCCTTGATCATGCTTGTGCACTTGGGCTTTGCGAGGGCCGCGGTGGATGAGTGCTCAGCGTGTGTGCCCTGCGCATGCACACGTCCACCTTGTTGGCCAGCTGATTCTGCGCGGCCTGTTTCACACGATGGGGTGCTTGCACGCGGCAGCACCCCTCGCTCTGCCAAGTGCTCTGTGAGATCCAGGTATGCTTCGTCCAGCGATGCAGCACGGAACTGGGGGTCGTACGTGGCGAACACCGCTCGTACATGCTTTGCAACTTCGACGTATTTGCTGTAGTTTGGCTTCACAAAGACAAGCGCTGGGCACAGCTTCACAGCGATGAATCCAGGCATTGCGCTCCTCACGCCAAACTTGCGGGCAGCATAGTTCGCCGTGGAGATCATGCCCATGCCACCCACAGCCATGGGTTTGTCGCGCAGCGACGGGTCGTCGCGCATTTCTACAGCCGCAAAGAACATGTCCAAATCCACAACAACGCACACCCGTGTGAGATCACGGCAAGCCTCCAGCACAGCTGTTGCTGCAGCAACTGATTTTATGGCATCCCCACGTTGGCCCTCATTAGAAGATTTTAGTATTGACCGAATCTCTTCGACTTGCCTGGAAGCTCAGCGCGTGATTCAGTGGTACAGCGAGTGAGAGTAGTAATCAAGAGAATGCGCAGCAATTTCGCCAAACTCACGCCTCAGTTCGAGCCCCAGTTTTCAACGCATTCTGGTAATAGTCTGAGTCTTTGGACATATCATGTACCACTGCTTTCACGTGGCAGGCATCAACCGCCTTCATGCCAGCCTTTTCATGAGTAAAGTTGTAAATATGAGACATGATAGGCACGAGCTAGTCTAATCAAGAGGCTGGCCACCTCATGCACAGCTCCCACCTCAGCAGCTGGTTGGAAACCACTTGAATCAACTTGTGGATAATGACCCACACCGGCCTCCTATTCCTGTCGGGTTGCGCTTTTGAGAAGTTCACGGCTCAGCAGCGTAGCAATGCTCTGGAGAAAACACACCGGACAGCTAGCAAGTACTAAACGCAGTCTCGATGGAAGCCATCAGCACAGTGTGCTGCCTGTCGGTCAATGTGGATTCATGAAACTGCGTCGATTGAAACGAATTGCTCGCAAAGTCAAAAGTAAACTGCCGAGGAACTGAGGAAAGCGGCCGTTGTCTGTCCAAGGGGGCAAAGGAGAACATATGCCAGCCAAATTGTGCATGTTGACCCAATCCCAACTGATCAACACACGGAAGGCCAAGCGTTTCACAGGTGCAGCGCCTGGGCGGCGGCGGGTGCGGGGCTGTGCGCTTCAGCGCTGCTCCGCGCAGCACGGGCGGCAGGGGAGCCGGCAGACGCCGGCACGCCTGCAGTGGCCGCCTCTGAGGACAGGGCTGCGAGCAGGCGCTCGTGCTGCACCTTGCCGTACTGTGGCTTGGCCGCGCGCTGCATGTGCCTGAACTCTGCGGAATTCAACTTCTCACCCCGGCGTGTCATGAGGAATTCCAGGTCCTGCATGCTGATGGTGGGGGAGGCGCCTTCCCTACAGACCGTGCCGAACACTGAGAAGGCCTTGCGGATGGCGGGGGCGGCATCTGGCTTGGAGGCCTGCTGAGGCACAACCATGGTCGCCATCACGATGACAAATTGGTCAAAGGACAAGAAACCGCCGTAGGTTTCGTCCACCACAGCACAATAACCTTTGAGTTCGGCTTGGGTGGGAGCATATCCCAGGGAGCGAATCATCTGCGCGGTAAGATGTGAATTATTTGCACTCTTGAGTTTCACTTGAATATTGACAGCGTTGTGCCACTCACTGTGGTGAATTCATCGGAACCGATTTTGGCTTTATCCCCCTCAGTACGAGCCTCTTCACTGAAATACATGAAGACCTCTTTGTATTCTTCGTGCGTCTGACGGCTGATCTCGATGGACATGGTTCTCGCGGAAATTGCTTGACGAGCGACGCTAATCCCCAAGGCAACTGAGCCCGCGGATAAACTGTTGTGTAGGACGCGTCTTGGGTACAGAATGACACAGGTGTGTGTCTCTGCGCCGACAAAATGTCTCTGCGTGGGAGCTGCTGCTTGCAGCTGTGGTCGCAGGCTCGGCTGCTGCAAGTGTTTGGCAGAAGGTGATGGCGACAAATGCCAGCACTCAGGTACCATACAGCATTGAGTATGGACTAAAATATAATGCAGCTGTTCTGTCTGCTGCATCAGTAATTACCGGCCAAGATGTTCGTCGAAGTCAGGGCCCCAAGCAGGAGAGGAAATATCTGCAAGCATACCAAGCCCAGCACGGTGTCCAGCCGACTCATTTGAAAAGTAATCGTATTGATAGTTGGCAATTAGTTCCGCAAGCTGTCGTTTCAATACAATGCGGTCTTTCGCGGCCCGCACAGCTGGGCTGGCAACTGGCACAGCGATCGTCATGTGCCTGCTGCTTCCTGCAACGCAAGCAAGCATGCTGAGGTCCAGCGCGGAGTACAATAAGGAACTCGTGAAGACAAACGTCACTGACGTATGCTGGAAGGGAACGCATGTACGAGGAGTTGGTACTGTGATTGATACATGCCGGTGCGTGAATACTTCAAACCTGCTCTCAAACTGCTCACGGGCTTCTGATGCACTGCACTTCTCAACATGAACTGCTCGAATCCATAGTTCCACATGTTGTCGATGTTGTTTGTGTATAGGCCGCCACTAGAACAAGGTGGAGCCTTGTGCTACCCTGCTTGCCAATCCAATTACAGTGGAGGTGAGTTTGTTAGCTCTTGAAGCGTGACTCACCTGCAGAAAGATAGGACCCAACGACCAATGATTTCCCCAAGAAACCACCGCCATGATTGAAGCCACACACTGCACTCGCAGTCGGTCCTGTTTGTTGGGAGAATTGCCCTGTGGGGTGGGTGGACGAGGGCGCACTGTGCAGAGAGGATGGACACATAAAAACCATCGCCAAGAAATCATACGGTGCGTTGCCTGCTGTACAAGTGTCATGCCTGCCCCAAACCCCATGCTGTTTGCGTGCAGGACGAGGTGTGGGTGTCCCGTTGGAGTGCCCCCTTGATAAGGAGTATGACGCTGGCCTGTGCTACACCCCCTGCCAATCAGGGTATTACGGAGGTAAGTGCCGCGCCCCAGCCAGACATCCAGCTTGCCCCAGACCTGCTGTGTTTACAGTGGGCCCTGTGTGTTGGGAGCACTGCCCTGCGTCGCGCCCGGTGGACGGAGGCGCCTTGTGCTGCGAGGATGCGTCGGTGTGCACCTCCAAGATCCGCAACCTGGTGGCAGGCCTGCCCCTGGCAATCGCCAAAGCCATCATATCTGGTGACAGCCCCATCGCCATCGCCAAGGCTGTGATCAATGCTGTGAATGCTGTGCTCGGCTTCATCATGCCGCTATGCAGCACGCTGTGAAGCGGACGAAGGGGCTTGCTGTTGTGTGCAAGTGCCCAAGGTAACCGTGTTTAGCTTTCCTTGAATGCAAAGTAACTTGGTGTCATGCTGTACCCAATTTCATGTCGGAGTCGTGCGTTGGGCTGCCGCTGTTGTAGGGGACGGGGGGCGTGCCCGCACCGGTGTCTGGGGTCTCTTCCGAGGAGGGCATCTTGATGCGCGGCGCCGCAGGTTGTCCCGGTGGGGGTGGAGGGGGGGTCACCACTGTGTGCGGCCCATGCGCCGCCCCCCCCTTCCCCTCCCGAACGGTGCGCCACAGGGCCGACTGGAAATGCGCCGCGGCACGGGACTGGCGTTTCTTTTTGTGAGCCTCCCCCAGCCCAATAGCTTCTGAGTAAACGTCCAGCTTCTCGAAGGTGCCATCCTCCCCTGGAGCTGCACGGATCTGCTGCCGTCCAACGATGTCCCCAATCAGCTCAATGCCAACAATCGCTGCCAGAATCCACACAAGCTTCTCGCTGGGGAAGTCATCAGGCAGCATCGTGGGGAGCAGCAAGGTGATGAGAACGAGGAACACACGAAAAAGTGTTCTGACCTTCTTGCCGCACCGCCGCACAGCATGCCCCTTGCCCAGCAAAACCGCCTGGATCACAGTGGAACACAGGATCGCAGTGCCCATCGCAGCACAGAAAAACCAACGCACCCGTGCCTCAGCTGAGCTGTTGTCGGTGTCACTGCCAATTGATGTCAGTACGGAGTGCGTCACGGCGCCCAGCGCAGTGAAGGAATACGCCAGAACCAGGTTGCACACCACATACACAAACTCAGTCACGCGGGGATTCAGGGCAAAGCCGTCCGCACGCTGCCCCTGGTTGAAGTCGTAATGCACCATTTTGTGCAGCACTGACAAGAACAGCACCCCCCCAGCAAACACGTAGGAGCGCTGGGTGTAGGTGGCGCCTGGGGCCAGGACCCCCATCAGCAACTGAGTCAGCATCACCACACCGAACTTCCGAAAGCGGGCGGCAGCGTGGTCGGGAAGCCGGGTGTGCAGTTGTATGCCTGGGAATCGACTGAGGATGTCAACTGCAAGCTGGAATGCACAAACGGCAGTGGCGAGGCCGACGTGTGCTGAGGCAGACTTTGCCCAAATAGCCGCACCCACCCACACGGTGGCTGTGATGAAACACCCTGACGCATACAGAGCGCTGTACTTGCGGGCTCGCACCATATGTAGGGTTCGTGTAAATTGCAGCCCGGTAAGGGCCGACGCAAATGCTGCGGCAGAGGCAAATACTGGGAATGATGCATGGCCATCGCTGGCGTTGCTGGTGCTCAAAATGCTTGCACAATGTGTATCTTTTCCAAAGCAATCCAATGCAGAGACAGCCATTATTGCAGTACAAGCCATGCTTGCATACATCCAAAGGTTGAAACCAAATTCTTCTGCATCGATCAGTCGAGATTTTTCTTTGGTGCCAGAAAGCACTAGCACTGTGTTACTTGCCTGTAGTAAACCGATTCGTGAAAATCACCATCAAATAAGCATTCCAAAAGAATGTAAAAAATAAGGTAAATGAGCTGAGCATACCCATTCCAAAGGAACAGTCTGAGAAAGCCGATGCACGCAGTGCATTTTGTGTGGGCAGCCTTTGGAGCACGCAGCGCAGGGAACTCCTCACCTTGTAGGACAGGATCGCAAGCAAGCAGTGTTGTGCTAATCTCTTGTCTCACAGCACCCAATGCGAATGCGAAAATAATGTCAAAAAACAGCTCTGCAAATGTCGCGTGCGCAGTGCATGCACCGTGACAGCCCACTCTCGGTGCAAGACTACGAACTCCTCACCATTAATCGTATTGATCTGTGTGGCCTCTGTTCGCAAAGTTGGAGTGCGGAACATGACGAAGTTAACAGGTGTGCGAAATCGCCTGTATTTCATTCTGGTGTGCTCGCCGTTTGTGCGGTCATCTGCTGAGCTATGCTCGCTGTGCTCATCCACAGAAATGCTCCTGGAACTGAGCAGTCTCGAAACTGACTCGCCTCCACCAAGTGCAGAAGGAGCCACCTCGCTTTGAATCACTTCTTTATGCGCGGATGTTGATTCACCATTGACGGTGCCGCTGCCCAGCAGCGGTGCAGCTGCCGAAGATATGGGTGACGACATGTCTTGACACTGTCTCCAACCCTGTAGTGCCAGGCAGGCACAGTTTGCTGTATAGGTTAAAGCACTATGGGTGGTGTATATTAGTTGCGAACACATTCGTTACAATGCCTGGAAAGGCACCTTTCTGTAAATCAATTTGAATGGCGGGAAGAGCAGTCCCGTCTGCACCCCCCCCCCGTCGGTCCAGCAGTCCCGTCTGCCGAACTACGCGCATCACATCAAGACGAGATGTTTTGTGGGAATATGAGCCCGGCTGCGGCCCACATCAGTGTAGCTTGGGCCATTTGCCCGGTGTCGCACTCGCTTGCTACTATGCACAGCAAGTGACGGCAGGCGCCCGGACACCCCAGGGGAAGCACCTTGAGATTCAATTACATGCTCCCTTGAAGCCACAGTACAAGTATTTAAAGCAAAGAAGTATATTGAGGAGCTTGAAAAGTGACAGCATGCTAAGCACTAGAGCTTGCTCCTGCAACCCCCCCTACAGCATGTTCCTACTGGACAAGCCCTTGCCCATGCGTCGCTTGGAGCCTGTCCGTGCCTTGCGTACTGTGCCCTTTGCAGACGCAGCCATGCTGGCGTACACCGCCTGCAGACGCCCTGGGGCCTGGGGGGCCTGTGCAGCGTCCGCATGCTCCCCGCCGCCGCCGCCGCCACTCCCGAACATCACACAGTGTGTTTTGCCGTTGTGGGTTAGCGCAGCCGGGGGCTCAAATGAGTACCCATTGGGCACAGCCAGCTGCTGCGGGGCGGCCTTGTGGGCTGAGGCCCCGCTGATGATCCGCCTGCTGCGAACGGCGGCACGAGCCGGCTCAGGGCGAGCCACCTGGGAGTCGCTCCTGCCTGCACGCATGCTGTCCAGATGTAAAGCGGGCAGGATGGACATGGGGTTGGTGTATTGGCTGGGGCTGGCACTCCCGCGGCGGGGTGAGCGCTGCCCCGGCACCGGCCAGCCCCCGCCAGCCGCTGAGTGGGGAGATACGCGAGCCCGCCCACTCATGGGCTGCAAGAATGGAGAGGACGTGACGAGCTGGCTGGGGGTCGCGCCTTCGTTGCTGGACAGGCGGCTGTGGGCAGCAGGCAGCAGCTGGGGGGAAGTGGCCAGCAGTTGTGACGACCCTGCAGCCCCCATGCGATCTGAAAGGGACTTGTACAGCAGTGGGTTGCCACCAGGCTGGTAGCTCAGCTGTTGTTGATTTGGTAAATCACGCACGGAACGGTGCAGCATCCGGCGGCGCCGAGCGAGGGCTCGAGCCTCTGCGGTTGCACCTGCAAGCAGAACACGCCAGAACGACACAGCCAGAACAACAAACAGCAACACAGATAGCACAAAAACTAATATAGCCATGGCTTCTACCATGATGGAAGGCTGCAAATTTGAAGCGGCATCGTAGGAAACAACTTCAAGGTCTGCCTTTAATTCACGCCAAGTGATAAAATTCAGAACCCCCGACAGCGCAGCCAGCAGTAGAGAGAATATCTTGGCATTTTCCTTCCACTTGTCGGTGTCCACAAACGGAGATGTGTACCAATTGGACAACGCCACTGACAGCAACACGCCAAGTGTCAGCAGCATTTTTAGAACTGCCTGTCCAACATTGTCAGGGGCTGCAAAGAACACAATCGTCACTGACAGTGTAGCCAGAACCAGCAAATAGAGGTGTCTGAAGTAAAAGTGTGTGACTTTGTAGTCATTGTCGAGAAAATGCGCCAGCGTGGTGTTTTGTACCAGTGCCGGGGAGGAATCCAGCAGCTTTCGCAGCACTGCTTCTTCTGGGGATGCGGCATCGTTTCGGTGCTTCCAGTGCAACGAACACCCACGAACACAGCGACACAGCTTCGCACGTGCAATGACGCACGGCACAGCACACAAGCAGCAGCAGAACGCATAGAAGCATGCGTTGAACATGCAGACCGCCCTCGGGGCGTGCTGTTCTCCAATTGAGGAGCTGGAACCTTGCCGCTCCCGGTATGAGGCGTCAACGGGACTCACTGTGCGCCCGTGGCTGAGAATAGCCATGGGGTTTGTGGCACTCAGTGTGGATTGTTCAGCCCCTCCTGTGTCTGCACCAGAAGCAGCCCCCCCCCCGCACGCCCTACAGCACACAGCGCCAGCACAGCCTCGCGGCAAGTCAGCTGCAGGTTGAAGTGCGGCATGGTGCTGCTGAATTCTGGCAACCACTGCGGGGGGGCGAGCTGCAGGGTTTCCCGCAAACTGCCTCGCACTGAAGGAGGACAGGAAGGAAGGGTGTGATAGCGCAGGGTGCATCTGTGTGCGTCTCAGGTGCTCGGCGTGCTCGTCTGTGCGGGTGTCTGGCTCCACCCCTTGCCCTATGGCAATTCCTGCACGAAGAATGAGAGCTCGAGCTTGCACTGCCTGCATGGAGCCAAAGGAAGTCTTGAGCACTGAGTCGCGGTACAACGCCATGCTGTTGGCTTCATCTGCACTGCGAACCATGCCGGCATCTTTGGCACTGTGGCTAGTCTCAGCTGGCACCAGCAAGTGTCGATACCGCATCACGTTTGTGAACTGGCCCGCAGCCAGGGCACTGCGTGCCCCAAGACGCCGTGCATGCAGCAGCACGGCGTTCTGCGCCTTAAATGCGGGAACAACGCGTGTAAACATGGGGTTTAGCTGGCCTGCTGTGACCCCTGGCTGTGCTTTGGCGTCGTTGCTGCCCTGGGCGACGCTGGTGGTGGCCACGTGGATTGACTGGCGTGCCTCGCCAGCACCAGTGCCGCCTGCAGTGCTCTGTGCCGCCGCCGGCACAAACACCGATCGGGTGCGAGCCCTATTCCCTGCAAGTTGCGCACCGCCCCCCGGTGATGTAGGCCGGTCCAGCACGCTGGACTTGCCCGAAGTCGGCCTCAGCAGTTTCGACTTGGCAGCTCGCAGCTTGCGGGCCGCACCCCGGGTCGGGGCAGTGGGCGCACCCTTCCGCAGCTCGGTTTGCTGCAGCTGCAGGTGTTGCGCCAGCAAAGCCTCTTCGTCGCTGTCGTACTCCGCAGCACCCAGCGGCACGGCCCGCGCAATGAGAGCTCCAGCACTGCCTCCCAGCCAGCCAAGAGACCGCCGCGCACTGGACCGCTGCACAGCTACACCCTTGTCCATGGCAATAGAGAGAACACTGCCTGCCTCAGAATTCACTGAGATGGAATGCTGTGCTTTTGCTCTCAAGGCTCGTCGCGCTTTGCGCACTGCGGACACCTTGTCCGCCGCCGTGCGGTACCGCACTGCGGCGAGGGACTTGGAAAGCACCTTGTGGATCTTGCGCCTCACCCAGAAGTACGTCGCAAGTGGATAGCCTATCACATACACAATGAGCATGATCACCGCAAGCGCCCCAGGGGCTTGATGGGCCCCGGCAAAGCACTCGTAAAACGGGTTGCTCACCAGCAGCCACTTCATTTGAACACCCCCGGACCCATCGTCCACGGGCGTTTCTTCACAGTGCAGCAGCCCAAGCACGGTGTTGCACACCAGGGCGTACATGAGCGTCATGAGGGTGAAGCTGCCTCGCCGCAGCCAAGGCTTTGCACGGCCCCACCACCCAGTGGCAGCTCGGGGGTCAAGGGGGGCTACAGTGTCAGCAATGGCAGCTTTTGGTTTGGGCTTGGCAACAGGCGCATCTGCATTGCTGTCACCGCTGGCGCCTGCTCTTAACAGTGGATTGTCGTGCCCCTTGACGCCGACTTTTGCAGCTTTGAAAGCGGTGAGCAATACAGCCAATACCAGCAAGGAAAGGGCAAGGCCCATGGAAATACTTTCCGACAGAAATGCAGCACCGCCAGAGCAGGCTGGGTGCACTAGGCCTGACGTGTCAAACTGCAGCACATTCAGCTGCCGGTACATGCTTTGCAAGAAGTCGGGCAGGCCAGGCGACGCAGCCTTGCCCACCTGCACAACCACCTGCAGCATGCTCACAGTCCAGATAACAAACTGGGCAGCACGTTTGAGACCCCCCCCAAAGGACCCACCGCGCACTGCAACTGCAGCTCGGATGGCCAGTGCCATGATGAGGAAAAGCACAGCAGCGGAGCCTGCAAACATTAACAGCGGCAACACGATCTCCAAGCCGCCGTCTTGCGGTGGACATGTGCTGCATTCACCGCTGTCTTCAGGGAAGTACCCTTCGCTGCAGAGGGCACACTGTGTGCCAGTGTACCCCACGCCACATTGTGCCCGGGCTAGAGTGTTATTCCACCCAAGGCACCGCTCGCGTGCTGGGGGCTGGCACGCCCGCACGCCTGCACGGCTGCCTTCGCTGTCGCTCCAGTGTCCAGGCAGTGGCCAGCGGCGGCGACCGCCAGGGCACACTGCCCCTGCACCGCAAGGCTCACACTCATCTCCGCCCCCAAATGCACATCCTTGTGCGGTGGTGGGGTCCAGACAGACAGGCCCTGGAGGCAGGTACCCAACACAAAGGCTGGTCACAAACACCCCGTAGCTGATCTGTGAAAAGGTGGGCTGTATGGCGGCCTGCAGCTGTCTTGAGCCAGAGCTGCCTTGGTCGTCAGCTGCGACCTGCCCTGCAGCCCCAGGGCAAGCGTGCGGGCAAGCAGTTGCGCCCCCGAGAACTTGCACTGCAGCACCTACAGATTCCCCCTGCTGCACCACTAAGGAAGTGGTTGCGGCTTGTGACCATGCTGACTCGCCCAGCGAGAACAATGGTGTGCCAGCTTGCACCCAGTCCCCATCCGGCGCTTGATTTCCGGCAGCCCTGGCAGCCCAAGTGAACTCCACGTGCAGCACCCAATCAGGTGGGATTAAAGGTGGGTTGGCCACCCAAATTGTGCGATATGCTCGCTGCCCGACACAGGCAGCAGCTGTAGGACACAGGTCTGTGAATGACGGCGTGCGCGCGGAGATTGCTAGCCCGTCTGAAGACACCGCTAATACCTCCAACTGCACGTCACCGAACCACACTTGTACACCTGGGGCAAATGCAAATACTTGAAGTGGCCTCGTGGAGCGACTATCGTCGGCGGGACCCATCGGCCCACTTGCTGGGATGCATGTAACTCGCTGGGAACAGTCAGCCATGATCGTGATGTTCTGCTTTCCACCCAGGGTCAAGCTCATCAACTGGGAGGGATTTTGTGGTGCATGCCCTTGGAATCTTGTAAAGGAATCGGCTCCCTCCCTTGTGACAGCAGTGGAGTCAGAGGCGTAGACGACGGGGGCATTTGCTGCGCGCCGCAGCTGAGCATATGAATCAGACACGAAGCTGGCTGCAGGTGACAGCAAATATCCCGTGGCGCCAGACTGCGACTTGGGCCACATGGACTGCCATTCGCCAGCGGGCAGCTGCAGCAGAATGTCGCCGATGAATGGGTGTGCCACTGGAACCCGGCGCAGCGGCATTGAAATCGGGGGCAACCCGGCGTACACAGCGGAGCTAGCTGGCACACCCGATGACTGCACTGAGCATATAACCGC
>Ga0307982_1003314_pt1 | contig 12872 bp, 8 predicted proteins | sample OrgLakmetagen989_FD_201847 | JGI IMG/M metagenome (GOLD analysis project Ga0307982, IMG submission 201847) | Saline water microbial communities from Organic Lake, Antarctica - #989 | ecosystem: Environmental > Aquatic > Non-marine Saline and Alkaline > Saline | place: Antarctica: Organic Lake... | reverse complement strand
TGGCAATAGGAAAGCGCTGAGCTTGAAGGGCCTTGTGCCGCAAGGATCGGCTCAACGAGGCCGCAATCAAGCAGGCCTGGTAGTGCGGTGGCCGCCCGCACCGCGTCGGGTCAGGAGTGTTGACACTGCTGGCAGCGCCTGGCGCCGGTAGAAGCATCGAAAGCGTCGCTGCATCCAGGCGCTCCGCTGCCACATGCACCTAGATTTTTTTCGAAAAAGAAAATAAGATCCGAAAGGTTCACGCAAATTCGCGTTCAATCCTACACCTAGACACTGAATCCTACTCTGCTTCCTCATGAGATCATACCGGTAGGCGACCGCTAGCGTCGGGCGCTACTGCGTTCGCTCCAGACGCCACCAGCACCTGCACCGCCTCAGCACAAGCGCTGTGCCTGCTGTCGCCCCCACAGCTATTGTTGTTGTTGTTTTGCCCGTCGAGGCCGAGGGCGCGGCCGGCGAGGCTGCGAAGGCACAAGTGGAGCGCAGAGTCGCCGCCCAGATCGCATTCATTCACATCGAGGCAGCCTGCGATGAGCAGAGCGTCGTCTCCACTGCTGCTTGGATCACCGCTGCTGCCCATGCGGCCTCGCGCTTTGCCGTTGGCTGCTGGGCGCCAGGAGCTCCCACGTTTCTTACCATCGCTGCTGCCGCTGCTGCTGTCACCGTTGGATGAATCTTTGCCCAGGGCTGCAGCGAGCCCCTGTACGTCGCCCGCATGGGCACACGCCAAAAAGTTGCCCTGGCGCAGGCCATGGTACCACCCCCGGGGCGGCGGCGACGGCAAACGCTCCAAGCAGCACTCCGCCACGGCCGCAAAGATCGCTTCGCACCACGCGTGGCGCGCCTCCGCACTGTTGGCGGCGAGCGCGAGCGCGCCCGGTGGGCTTCCACCGCTGCCACCACCGCTGCTGCTGCTGGCTTGGGCCTCCGCGCCGCCGCCGAGGATTTCGAAGCAGCACGCTTCGTCGTCCTCGGCCACCCCCGCTAAGGGGGCACTCGGCGCGTCGCGCAACTTGCAGACGCGGAGCTCGACCACGGACTCCACCAACCAGCGGCGTCCGCCTGACGCCAGGGAAGCAGCACCAGCACTAGAGGGAGGCCGCCCACTGTGCCCGCCGCTGTTGTCGTCGTCGCCCGGTGCGCAGACCAGCAGCACGTCTCGGCTCAGAAAGAGTTGCCGCGGCTGGAGCGCGTTGCCACCGAACCAGCCCCGCTGCGCCCACGCCCGCGCGGCGCCTGCCTTCCGCACCGGCTCTTGGCCACGGCCGTCGGCGAGCAAACACTGCCTGGCCTTCATCAGCGTCTCGGCTTCTTTGCCCTTGCTTGGCCACTCCAGCCACGCCGCCAGATCGGCCACCGTCCCCAGGTCCGGAGCAGGCGGAGCAGCGGCTGCGGTAACTGCCGGAACCACGAGTGCGGGTGCGGATGCAGGGACAGGCGTAGAGGTGGGAGCAAGTGTGGCCGACTCGGGTACTTCACTGGCTTTGGTCATAGGATTGGAGACGGCCTCAGGGGCATTTGAAGCTACTGTGTCGGCGTGAGGTGGAATAGCTTGGGGTGTCTCCTCTACGCTCGACGCAGGCAGAGCTGACTCAGCCACCGAAACGGTTGACGCTTGTGCGGCAGAGTCCACCCCAACATTTGTAGTGGAAGCTGGTGCAGTAGCAGGTGCAGCTTTCTTAGTTTTTTCAATGATTTCTTCTGGAGCGCCCGCGGATACCACCATAGTAAGTGGCCGCGGCAAAGTGCGCAGAGTTTCAATCAGAGTCGCCCAAGAAGCTTTCTCGAGCGCGACGGAACGCAAGTCAGTCCCACCCACGAATCGCACCACATCATTTAGCGCGATGCCATTGCTGCCAGCTTGCGTCTCAGCGTTCACTTCCTTGACCACTGCACGACCCATCGTGGACCGCTTGAGTGTCACCCCCAACAATCCCTCCTCGAAAACGATTTCTCGTTCGGCCGCCATAGACTTGCAGCAAATAATTAGCACTTAGATACGACGAGTTCAGCAAGAAAAATGGAATCAGTGTACCTCGGCAAGGTAAGCTGCATGCGTGAGGTATCCAGATAGCTGAGCACAGAGCACTACTTCTCTGGCTGGGAGGTGTGAATCAAAGAATCAGGAGATCAGGACAAAAGCAAAAGCATCAGGAGGAGGTCAGGAGGAGAACACCATCATCAGGGTACTGTTGCAAAAAGACGCCCGAAACACCGAAACTGAAACCCCAGAACACGCACGCAAGATCAAAGATCAAGAGCCATGAGATTGTTTCCAAATCCTACTCAATGTAGCCATTGTTGTGAAAATGGCGAGTTCAGCTTACATTAGCGGTCTAATATAACTAGCAAGCAAGTCTGGCCGAATTAGCTCGAAAATTAGAAGAGCTTTTATCTAGCGTAGCACTTTAACACTTTACCTCCTTTTGAAGTCGCTGACGCCATTGGATCAGACCAGAAAGCGTTATCATGCCTACACATTTCATTTGCGTTACCCTTGGAGGCGCCAGAGAGCGTGCGATTCGACAACAATTCGAAGAACTCAATGTGAGTGTTACCTACTAGGGATTATTTTAGATGTCGCTGGTTCATTGAATCTAATCCCGAGGGTGTGCTTTCGTTAGGTTTGTCGTGAAGAGGGCGAAGAACCTTTCGAGCTCGCCTTCTCTCGAGGAGTGAAGGCGAATCAGTTGCGGTCCATAGAAGGGCTTCGATTGGAGGTAACTGTATTCATCAACATTTCCTGTGCTAACCCTTCGTGAAGCCAAACCGCACGCGACTTGCTAAATGCTTTGCTTTTAAGGTGAGTTTATGAAGAACGAGACCTAATTGTGATTTCTCGGTGGGGACCTTTGTCGACAATTTTGTCATAATAATCTAGGTTGGCGATGTACTCGACGATCTTGGCTGGCAGGATGCACGGCTCATCTCTGAGCTTTCAGCACTCACGGCGAGCTGTGATGATGAGGAAGTTCGTGTGCTCGCTTGTTCCTTAGCCCACTTGCGTGCCATGCGTCATGCTTCAGCGGCTGGTGCCGTGGTGCTAGAGGACAACGTGCGTTTCGTGCAAGCATCAGCCCATCGCGAAGCCCGAGAACTTCAAGCAGCTTTGCAGGTATTGCTCAAACAATCTGAAGAGACGATGGAGTGCGCAAACAACACAGATGCAATGATTTCAGCTTCACTTGAAGCCACTGCTGCTGTCGTGGGCATATGGTACTGGGGCTACATGGGTCGAGCGGATGACTTAATTACGGCACATTCCTCGAGCAAGAACAGTGTTACTGGCATCGGTACCTGCACAACTGCTTTAGTTCCATTCCCGCCGGGGAATGTGCCACTCTGGGGCTGTTACGCGTACGCGCCTCTGCCTGCTGGTTGGAACGCGCTGCGTTCTTACCTCATGGCCCGAGGCCCCTCGGCCCTCTTTGAAGAAAAGCGCCGAAAGAAAGCCAGCAACGACAGTGGTCCTAACGGTAGCAGCAACACCAAAAGCAGTGAAAGACGTGGTGCTAGCAGTGGTCGACGCGTAGCGCTGCCGATTGATCGACTCTTGCCTCGACGAGTGCGCGCAGCAGGTCTTGGACTGTGGCGCGCCGAAAAGCCGTTAGCGTTTCGTATGCCGCCACCGCACCCAGCTCAGACTGCTGTCTCTGTCCTAATTCCGTCTAGTTCTTTGCCTCCTCAAGTAGCTGTAGAGGTTGCACCTAAAAAGACAACGGCAGCAGCAGCAGCAGAGACTTCTGCTGTGCAGCCAGCAGACGACAGTGCACCAATGGCATCGGCCATTCACCCTCATTTGGACTTACGCTTCTATGCGGCCACCACCCTGCAATTGCAGCTCACTGGGCGTTGTCAAGAAGCTGAGACTGGTCATGATAATCTTATCAATGCTGCTGCTGAGAACACGAGCACCTACACCACTGTTGCTGGGTGGAGTTGCCTCTGGTTACTGCCTGGAGAAAAAGCTTCCGTAGCCCTCTTTCAGCAAGATCAACACCGCCGCGTGGCCACTGTCCCAGGTGCTCATTGGCTGCTTCGGCCTCGCAACACGATGGGTAGCAGCAGTGATGACGTCAGCAACAGTAGTGCGCCACTCAGCGGCAGTCATGAGCGCAATGGCTTTGACCAAGGTGATGACTCAGATATTAGTAAGTGGCGTGGAGGTGACTCAACCGTGGTATTGTCTGCCAGCAGTGCGCGCGCTGCGATCGCACAAGCTACAACGTCTCATTGTACTCGCGGCTCCGAAATTGAAAAGCCTGTGAACGCCGTTTTGGCAGCGGTGTTCGTTGTCGGAGATCGGCTGGGCAAACTTTTCCCCGATGCGCCAGCCAATCAAGTGGCCCTAATGGACGCAGCTCGCTGGTTATCGGCCTACTGCAGAGATTTCACTACAATTGCTCAATGCGATAGTGCCAGTAGAACCAACAGAAACGGTAGCAGTAGCAGCAGTATCGAGCCTGTTCTAATCACAGGTTCTGTTAAGGCCACCGCAGAGCGTGGCCTTTGTTTTGTGCTGCGATTATTGGCACGTGCTGGAGCCTATGCAGATGCAGATGAAGTCCTTTCGCTTCTCCTATCGTCGAGTATGAGTACGCCAATTACTAGTAGCAGCGTTGAGTGCAATACAGTCAGCACAAATACATCTGGGAGCTGCAGCGAAAACGCTGCTGGTGATGTCGTTGACAGCAGCGACAATGTGAATAGCACAGAAGTGAACGTGTGCAGCAGTGCCATTGCGATTCAGCTCCTTTCAACACCTCAGCAATCTCCAGCATGGCGACACGCAGCAGAAGCCTTAGGTATGGCAATTAACGACTCAGCCAACAAAAAGCCTGGAGTGCGTGGAGCATTGGTTTCCCCCTCCCCGGTAGTCCTCACAGATCCAGTGGTAGGTCCCTTCTTGAGGCAACTCGCAACTGACCTCGCTGAAATTGATTCAGTCGAAAATCCTACACCTAGCAGCCCTAATGAAGATGTCGTTGTGGTAGAAACAGAAAGTGAAGATGCTGAAGAAGTAGGTAAGATGAAGAATGTTGACACTGCAAGTGTCAAACAGCACTTTGCTTGGCGTACGGTATCTCGTTGCGACCTGGATTCAGTGCTCCTGAAACTTCTCGAAGAACGGATTGATGCTCAAGGTGGCGATAATAGTAAGAATAGCAGTAACAAAGGCAGTAGCAGCGACAACATTAGCAACGTATCAAAGCTTCGAGCCCCATTTACTGTGCGGGGAGCCCTTCATGATTGGTTTCTTGGTTTGTCTGCTCTCGCAGCACACGGCCCCACTGTGCTCTTGACTGCACAGAAGGCCGAAGTTTCTTTATCACCGCCGCTGCAGTCTTTTTCTGCTCGCACGTTGTCATCGTTAGTGCCGTGTTGTCCTCATGTTGGTCCTGATTTGAAGACTTTATGTGCTACGGTAGCTTTCCTCTGCGATCAAGGCCTCGCATGTGACGCTCATTGGTTGCTTGCTACTCTCGGACCTTCTCTTGTTGGGCCCACTCATCAATTACCTACTCTTAATCTAGTATTACCTTCTCCTCAAATCAATGGATCACTCGAGGAAGGAGCTGATTTACAGGTAAGTGACACGAAGACAGCAACGGCTCGTAGTAGGTCACCCCTAGTGCAAGCACTGAGTTGCACAGGAGACCCGGCTGAAGTGCTCCGGAGTTTACTTGTAGGCGCTTGCGCGTGTGGTGACGCCAGCGCTGCTGCATGGGCTCTGCGAGATGGTGGAATTTGGACAAAAGTGAAGACTAGCACCGATGAGCAAGAAGGCGGCTTGATGGCATATGGTCCTCTGCCCTTGCGTGTCGCTCGAGCTGTCATGAAGCACATTGGCCGCTGTTGTGGCACCTCTGACAGTACGGGTGACGATAGCAATAATTGCGATGATGATCTCAATGACGATGGCAATGAAAGTGGTGAGAACAGAGTAGATAATTCAAGCAACGACAATGACAACAGTATTGCTCTCCTATCAATAGCTTGTGAGATTCTCGACGCTGTTGCTTTGACATTACCCCCGAAGCAAGCCTACTCAAAGGCGCAAATGGAATCTACGACACCTCCGATTCCTCCGGCTAGCACTCATTACGTGAACCCATCAGCAGTATTGGCAGCAGAACGCTTAGCAACTGTGCTTTTTGATAGCGCTGTTGCAAGTGGTGCCCTGAACGCAGCTGCAATCGCAACACGCTGGCGCCGAATGCTGCTCCGAGCTGTAGCAACTGCCACACCTAAGGCTGCACCTGCTGTTACCGTATCTGCTGGACTCACTGGAGGTGACATGAATGTGGATGGTAAAACAGCCGCAACATCACCAGGCAAGGACGCAACAGCAGCGACAGCAACAGCAGGAGTACACTGGGGCAGTCCCGAGTGGTCAACTAAAGTAGATGAGGCGATGGGCTTACTGGCTGCTTGCGTGGGGGCACACGAGCATTGGGTCGACGCTGATCAAGCCGTCTGTAGCTTACTGAATGGGACACGACAAGGCAAAAGTGGTGAGATTGCTTCTCTGCCGTGGATTCGAGAGCCCGTCAGCAGTAATGCGTCAGGGGTCGATGAACACAATGAAGACGTCACCATAAGCACTGACCATTCAGGAAGTGAAGTAGAGCTGCCGAGGTTGAATCCACTACGATGGCTCTTTACATCATGGCCGCCACACACGGCCACACCGGGTGTCTTGGAGCCTCCGCATAACGTAGAAACTTGTTCAATGGCAGCTGCAGGGTGCTTACAGTGGCTGCCACTGCCCCTGGCGAGGCTGCTAGTCCGCGACTGCTATGCGAAACCACAAAGTTGGCGCCGCGGTTCAGGTGGTGGCGTAAAATTAATCGGCAAACGTGCTGCTTGGATGCGCCGTGTTGTTTGCTTCAGCTCTACTTCATCACTAGAATTGCCAGACCCCGCCCGTTATGATCACCACTCCCTTTCACGCAATGACCCCGCTACAAGAGATCGAGAGCTGGGCACAGCAAACTTGCTTTTGAGTTTGGAAGGCTCAGAAAGTGGATTGAATATGCCTTGGTTCAGCAGTTTTGCTTCTGGTTTAAGGTGGGTAAATGCTTTTGCTGAAGTGCGAGGTGCAAGCGATGCTAGAGTGCTTGAAGAGGACATCACTCACGGCCTTTGCTGTCGCATTGCTCACATGATTAAAACGATACGCGAAAGTAGTAGGTATCAAGGTTGTGGTAATCATGTCGACAGCAGCAGCCTGAGCAGTAATAGTGTAACCGTTATTGAGCATCGCGAGGGTGCAGTGGCAGCTCTGGAACTCATTTTGGGTGCTTTGAGCAGTGCTGTCGCACTAGACTTGTGCAGTGTCAAAAGTGGGGACAAACTCCTTGCTTTAGCCTTGCGCGCCCTCGAAATCGCTGTAAGTCAAGTAGCTTCACCTTCACCAACAACCACTTCCACCACAGAAGGAGGAGGGTTTGGAGAAGGAAAAGGAAATCCATACAATGTTGGTGCTGAAACGAGAGCTGCCTTAGAAGAACGAGCAGCTCGGTTTTTGATGGCGTCACTAGCCTTGTACTCGACCAATGACGATGAGGCCTCAAGTGTTGATGTGGCGCACGATTGGGACGGTGATGACCAAGAGAAATCTGCACTAACTTCAAGTGATCCGGACAGTGGCAGTCCTATGTCATTGCATCCCTCTGTCTCAACACTTTCGTTTGGTTTTGGCGCGCCGCTGCCACTGCTGCTCTTGGCTACCCTTGCACGGAACTTTCACCTCTTTGAGTCCAAAGCAACTAGTAGCGAAGCTATTGCTCCACCAACTTTTCAACCAAGCAGCGATGCAACAATACCACCCGCAGCACCACCGTCTTCTTTGAATTCAACTCGTTGCGAAAAGCTTCGCGCAGCATATGCAACAGCACTAGCGTCAAGCCTTCACCGTGCTGCCACTGAGTCATTAAACGAAAGCTTCAGTCGTGCTGTAAGCAAGGCCGCTGCAAAGGACAAAGTCGCAACTGCTGGCCAAGTTTTCAATGGTGCGACGGAGCCCAGCAATACTCAGGCATTCGCATGGCGCGTAGACCTCCCTGTACTGGGTTTAGGCGCTGCCGAGCCCTTGTTCTCAGCCCATGGGGCATGGCTGCGTGACGCTGTTGGCTGCGAGCCGTGCTTTGCAGCGGGTTTCGCCTTGCTGGTGGCAGCTGCGCCACCTCACAGCCCGCAAGCGCTCAAAAAGTGCTCCGTGAGTGGTGGCAACGCTTCTTCTTCTTCTGCTACTTCGTGGAAGGAGGCCCTCAGAGCTTGGGTTCAATCGCCACAACCATTGAAAACCTTAGCTGCAGCCGTTTCCAGAGCTGTTCCGAATGCCAATACAAAGGAAGGTACGTCAGCAGTAACAGTGGCAGTTATGAAGCTCCAACAATCGGTGAAAACTGCCCTTGGTAATCTCTCAAAGGAGCTCTAAGGTAGAATCGAATGAGATTATTATTGGTAATTGTTTATGGATCTCAAGGCTGTCTCAAGGCACCGAAATTAGGGCGCTGAAAGTTTTTCACTGAAAGCTGAAAGACAAAAAGGCCAGTCTTAACTCGGAACGCAACATTCACCGTTACAGAAAGCAGAAAGAGGCTTGTTTTGTTTCGGATCATTTCTACTAATAAGTAACAATTCTCTTGTAATTGGTTGGCAATTGGCAAGCCCGAGAGGTACTTTGTTTGAGAGGTCGACAGTAACGGTAACTTTTATTTCGATGTGGAATTCAGAACTAGAAGATAGAAGATAAAAGACTAGAATTACAGAACAAAATACTTCAAATTTTGAGAAGCGCGAAACAAATTCAGAAACGCCCTTCGTCGATATGTATATATTTGAATAGAAGCGACGAATAAAATCCATGCACCTGATGTCCTCGGCTCTAGCGCAAGATAAAGGAAGCCCCAATCGCTGCCCCAGCGCCGATAACGGTCAGAATAAAGTTCACGACTTCGTTGGTCATGAACTTCAAGTTGCCCTGTAAAGTAGCGCCAATCAAGGACTCCGCAGTCGTCGCGAAAAGGGCTGCCGCTGCCACAATGCCAACACTGAAAGCAGAGGGAAAGTAACAAACATGTGTATACACAAGGTTGATTCACGTCTAGAAGACGAGTGCAATTCATCGTCGTCACAGGTTCCCAAGCGGAATATCGTAGGTATGTAACTAGCGCAGCAGCAGCGCAATTTCAGACAAGCACGAAAGTAAACTCTCTATCTACACCATCACTCTACGCGTACCTTTGCCATTCCACGAGCTGTACAGCCGCAGCGTAAAGCGCAATGATGAGGGACCCTCCAATGCCTGCCAAGTAGCCCTCCACCGACACGGCCCCCTCGGTGCCCCTCGGCACTGGCTTCAGAGTCGTGATCAAAAAGCAGCGCTTCCCGAACGCTTTGCCCACTTCTGACTGGAAGGTATCGCTCAGCTTAGACGCCATGGCGCTCACATAGCCGAGCATCAGGAGGTCGCGGTGCGCAGGCCACACCATTGTAGCTACCGCGCAGAGACAGCCCGCAGCGGCCGAGCCCCACACGTTTTCTGGGCCACGCCGCCCACCGCGGCCTTCGCCAATGCCAAGGGCTTGCTTGTCGGACATTCTCACTTTGGTAACCTTCGAACCAGCAAGCAAGTAGAGTACGCACAGCGTCCAGCCTTGCCACCCCAGTGTTGCCCACAGCACTGTTCCAAGCGCGGCACTGTGGGCCACGCCTGCTGGAGTCAGCATTGATTCCAACTTGCCAGTGAAATAGAGCGGGGTAAAAAGCACACTATTCACAATAGCTGCTGTGGCTAGTCCAGCAGGCTCTGGCGCAGTCCCTAGTCCCGCCAATACGGCGCCTAGCGCGTTCTTGTCAAAAAGAAAAGCAGGGCCCGGTGGTGCCAGTGCTGCAACAGAGCTTAACCTCGAGGCACTACGGTCATAAACTGGGATTCTTGTCGGCGTAAATCTTTGGAAGCTTTTTTTGCATATTTGAGGCGACTTTACTATGGCGACGCTGTGGAAAGCGGCAGCATGTATCGGAAGAAGCAGCACGGTGAGCCAAGCCATGGCTTTCATTTTTTATTCTAAACTCGTGACAAACAGAAAACAGGAAAAGTCAGTGCCGCGAGCACTTTCTTATGTTGTGTAATTAAGTAAGGTAGTTTCTGACTTATATCACTTCCGCGTTAGTATAGTGGCTAGTATATCCGCCTGTCACGCGGATGACCCGGGTTCAATTCCCGGACGCGGAGCACCTCCTTTTTCTTCTCGGAAGTACAGCACACCTTTAGCGTGGAGGTTTGCTTATATATATGGTATGTACTTACTTGTTCTTTTGCGAATGAAGGGATATGGCCGATTAAACGAACGATTAAATCAACGGAGACTAATCCATTAGTAACGCCAAGGCTATTCAGTCGTCCATATTTTTATTCTAGTCTAGTTAATACTCCCCAAATACAAAGAAACAACCCTGACACGTGTATACTTCCTTCTTTCCACGCACTTCCTATTTACGATGTTGACTTGCGCGCATCGCATGCGCGTACACTTCTACCCGCAGCATTGACTTCTGTGTCATTTGGGTTTGTATTAGTTCGAGTTCGAGTTCCCTGTAACATATAGTAACAGAAAAATGCAACCTTCAGAACAAGCCTGATTGGGCTGAGTGTCCTTTTGCATAAAGCAATTGTGATCGTTTACTCTCGTGGTGTCCTTCAACAATCAGGCATCGGGAGTATTGGGATTGGAGTGAGTCTGCTGTCTCCACTTTGACCTGTCCTTCACTTTATTCTGCTGGATTCAAGCCTATGCAACAATGTGTTAGAAATTTTAATCCGTGTTTCTCGTATAAGATTAGCATAGTGCACTTAGTCAACTGCTACAGTCTAACTACTCTGTAGCAGTGACGAAGGCACAGGTCTATACTGGCTACCCGATGACGATGCGTCTGTCGAAACGAAGGTCACAGAAGAGATAGGAGACAAAGTCAACAGACGAAGCTCATTACATTCCTCAAAAGATTTTTTTTCAAATTATAGAAAAAGAATAGGGTTGTCCTTGTGCCATCATGTTCAGCATGCATGGGTCTGCTTTCGAGACTGTTCGAGATCATTTCAATTGAATGGAATTCAATGTCCATTTTTTAATGTTAGTTTGTCAGAACCCATGAAAACGATGCATGTTCGCAACATGCAGCAGCACATAATTGTGGTATTCAGGTTTCTTTATTAAAGTCTACAAGCAGTTCCCATAGGCGCTGCACTCCGAGCAATTCGTAGAAACACCTTCACGGCTAAGCGTCTCCTCCATCGTTCTCAACCAAGTCAACTGCAGAGAGGCAGTCGCCCTGCTGATCCAACCTAGTGCAATGATCTGCACCGACGTGCACCGCGGGCATACGTAAATCGTTAATATCCCGACATGTCTGCCTGTGGAAGTAGCTGTCGGAATTTACAATTTTCAAATGGCTAAAGGTACACCTGAGAGTCTTATTTATGATAAGTCTTTCCATTCTAACATTTAGCATAGGCATGCACTGTGTCTCATCACAAGAACAGCGAAGACCCAAGGCCAACCATGCTGTGAGATCTCCACCTTCCCCTGCGGGAGTACTACATTTAGTATCAGTCAGAACATCAGGCTATAAGGCCGCCTGAATGACTTCATCAAAATCACCTGGGCTACGCGTTTATGCAAATCGGCTGTGACATGGAGTTAAGCGCCTCGCTCAAGCTTCACATTCTTAACGTGTGCTCTCCTGGCGCTACATTGTTGGATACCGGCTCCGATGGGCTGGAATTAGAAGGCTAACAGGCAGACGTAGAATTCAAAGCAACTTATACTAAAAGGAAAGACTTCTCATGCACACAGGCCAAAGTGGTCATGGAAGCGGTGGTAACGTAAAAAGAGTCCCGCTCGTCCACGTCCAGATAGTCTTACAGAGAAGAGGAGTACCCGCCCACAGAGGAGAGGGCCACAAAGAAGTCCCCGAAGCGATCTAAAAGAAGAGTAGCTTACCCTCGAGCAATTGCATGGCCCCATTCGCGTGTGAGCTTCTGCTTGAACATGGCTTTGGCTTCTGAAAAGCCAATGTTGTAGAAGGCGGTGTGCTTGCGAGCAAGCTCCCGGGCAACGAGGTCCAATATTGGTGAGGTCAGAGGAAGCACCCCTGTCGCAGCCCTTGTGGCCGACTCTGCAACCGCAAGCATTGTTTTGCGTGCAAGATGAAGATGAAGTCTCGACAACGACCTTGGCTATAATCGCCATTTCTTTTGTGGCATATTCTGCCATGCCTTTCGTCTTTTCTACTTCCGCACGGGCCATCTCCATTTTCCATGATAATATTCCTTTCTATTTTCAAGAACTACAGCTGACATCCAGACCACCGCAGTGATTACAATTACATTGCTTTCCAGTGGAACTCGAACTCGAACTTGAACTAATACAAACCCAAATGACACAGAAGCCAACGCTGCGGGCAGAAGTGTACGCGCATGCGATGCGCGCAAGTCAAAATCGTAGGAAGGGAAGTGCGTAGAGAGAAGGAAGCTTTCCAGTGGTTCCGAGAGCACAACTCAGTTGGCCTTAAATCCAATTAAGCCCCAAAATTAAGCCTAAATAAGCTTAAATTAAAATAAGCTCGATTTAAGGGGTAATAAGCTTGGATCTGTGAATATGAATGCCGTGGCCTGGACCCTTAAGTTTAAGCTTAAATTTAGGCTTATTTTAGCCTTAAAATTAGGCTTAAATTAAGGTTAAATTAAGCCCCTTAAATATGCTTAAGTGCACGACCACCGAGGAGGTCAAAAACGACTTGGCCTGGACCCTTAAAATTAAGCTTAAATTTAGGCTTATTTTAAGCTTAAATTAAGGTTA
>Ga0307982_1003312_pt1 | contig 12874 bp, 11 predicted proteins | sample OrgLakmetagen989_FD_201847 | JGI IMG/M metagenome (GOLD analysis project Ga0307982, IMG submission 201847) | Saline water microbial communities from Organic Lake, Antarctica - #989 | ecosystem: Environmental > Aquatic > Non-marine Saline and Alkaline > Saline | place: Antarctica: Organic Lake... | reverse complement strand
AAGTTTCTGTACTGTAGTACTGTACAGTAGTGTGGGTACGTAGGTACGTAGGTACATAAAAAAGACGACCACCACCAACGAACGAACGAACCACGGTCGATTTTCCATTTAATATAAAGGATTTTGTCGGCTTCCGGGGAAGTAAATTGCATTTCCCCACTTTGGGGGATTCGAAGACCTCAAGAATTTTTTTCATTTCGTCATCAGGCAGTCGTCTGTGAAAAATGGAGGACTCAATTGACGGCGAAAACGAGGCCGGCGCTGCTTTCTTGTAAATATACGCCTCTTCGGCAAATTTCCACCTCTCAGATAGTGCTCATCACAGCCGTGAATCTAGTGAAGTTTTTTAAAAGTTAGACCTAAGGAATAGGCCTAGATTCTGTAAAGAACAAGTTACACCAAATGCGATGAGTTTCCTATGGCTAGAACGCGATAGCCCGCTTGAACTGCTTTTAACCCCTTCTACTGTTATGTTGCATTTTGGTTGAAATTTTTGGCTGTACAGAGACGTACACATGGGTTGTAATGACGAGGGTCCAGTCGCTCATGCACAAATAGCTCACAGATACGCTACACGTGCCGATGAGGTGCATATGTAGGTCATTCTCTTTATGTTTGGCATAACCCATCACAAGTTGTATGCGTCTTACTTCGACTTCGCTTGAACATTAACATTTTGTTGTTGTTCGTAGGCTACAGCGGAAGGTCAACATGATGTTGCGCGCAATCTTCACTTGCAAGCTTCGAAGGTGATAGAAACACCCACTTATGAAATAGAGAAAACTCATGATTAGTCGGATGTTAGTCATTTGATTAAGAATCAATTGCTTTGTTATTGCTTTGAATTTGTCTTTTTGTTTGGGTGTTTTCTACGTTCAATTCTCTAGAGCTTTCTTGCAGCCGCGGGTATGCCCAGAGCGGATCCAGGTGAGTCCTTTGCAATGACCGCTTCTGCTGCCTCGGAGACCCCTGCTGCTGCAACTGCTACTGCGGATGATGCTGCTAGTGTGAACCAATCAGAAGCATCGTCACTGCCTGCCGATGGCCTAGTGGCTCATGGGCTGTTGTTGCTGGCGCGCAGCCACGCTCGAGCAGCAGAGCAAGCTCATTGGCGTAGCCGATTGCAGAAGAAGGAACAAGGCGACGAAAAAGCAAAAAGCGGTAGGACTAGCAGTCACAACAACAAGACTGCCTCCACCGCTGATGGTGCCTCTACAGCTGGTACCTCTGCTGGTGCAATGGGTACAGCTAGGAGAGCTCGTGGAGCTAATGGAGATGATTCAGGTGCTGCTGCTGAATTGTGGCCAAGATCAACTCATGTGTCGGCTCTGTCGTCGCCGCCACCGTCGCCGCCTCGGAAGGGGCCCAGCAAACCACCAAGCCACTCTCAGACCTCAACTGACGCTTTGGAAGATTCGGTCCGTACTGCTTTTGCTTCGTATTTGTTTTTGTACGTGCGTGTGCATGTGCTGCTGAACTCTTTCTCGGGTGTTGTGATAGAACATGTGAATATGAATATCATCCTCGGAAAGTGCACTCCTGAAACACTGCGTAGGCATTGTTTAACAGCGTTTTCTTTCTCTTTTTTTTTGTTTTAATCCTCCTTGTATACTTCTCCTTTTGTTTGTACTTTAGCGTTTCAACAACTCTCACCATTTAGTTTGTCTCTGCATGCAAAAGGTGATGGGAGCCCCAATATCAAATCGATCTAAATCCAACAATGCCTCCAAGCGCGTGCAGGAAACTGCCGTTGCCCACTCAGTTGCCAGGTTGAGTATATGGCTCACAATATTCTTATATTCGTCACCTTTGTGGACTCTTCTCGGCATTTGCTTCTGAAGAATGGCGTTCCCTCTCATTTGCGATACTCAACCTTTCCTCCTTCTTCGCCTCTGCCTGTGCTCCTCGCTCTATATATTTCTCTCTTTTTCTCTTCTTTATTTTTCCTTTTTATTAGAGAGTTCTTAGCTCTCGAGCAGTCTTTGAAGCGATTTGGTGCGAAACCGTTGCGTCAACCACCTACTACCTCGGCCAACAACAACAACACTAGCAACAATAATAGCGGTAGTAACAGCGGCCGTGGGTTTAGTGGATTCAAATCCTTGTCTCCGTTCTTGAAAGGCAATAGCTCTTCTGCTCCTGCTTCGCCATCGTCATCGTCATTCCTGCGAAGGAATACAGGAGGATCGTCAGGGCATCTCGTAGGCTCTACATTGACGTCGCTCGCTGAGGAAGAACCACCGTCGCACGAAAGGGGGCAATCGGATGAGCCGTCCTACAATAGAGGTAATTCAAATGGCACAGCTGCTGCTAGCACTCCTGGTAGATGCGCTTCCTTTTGCGCTCTGGCTGTTTTTGCATTTGAAGCGACAGACATTTCTTTCTTATGAAAGTATCACGTTACTTGCATGTGTCGTTTCCTTCTAAAAGAAGAGAGCGAGGTTTTGTTTTCTGAGTTATTCTTTCTGTAAACGCTTAACTCTGCTTTGCTCGATCATAAGGTCACGGCTGGCCACACAACAAAGGATTCGGAAGCGTCAACCTGGGAAGCAGTTTTTCGACGAGCAATGCAGCCAACAAAAACCAGCACCTGTCGTCTTTGCTAGGGGAATCTTTTCTGGAACTGGGGTCAACTTACGGGAATTGGAATTCGAATCCTCTTGGCAACAATGGTATTGGCGGCGGTATTGGCAGTGGCAGTGGTAGTGGTATTGGCAGCAGCAACAGCAACAGTCAAGGCGGCCGAGGAAATGAAGGAGGTCGTGACTCGAATTCCGACGATCCTCTGAGTCATTCGCTCTTTTCCATGGCAGTTGGGAACTCACCAAGAGGAGGCAGCGGCAGCAGTGGTGGTGTCGGGAGATTTGTGTCGTCGCAGGTACATTGAATATTTTTTTTTGAATTATATACTTTAATAATACTGCATCGTATTCAAATTCTTTAAATCTCTTTTATTCCTTGTCCGTTGACGTTCTTGTTTCCTTTTTTCTTCGTTTGCATGCATCTGCGACAATCACTCCTCACTAACCAACAATCAATATTGTATCATATTAGGAGCTGCAAGGCCAGGCAGCAGAGTTAGCCCGCTGTTTACGGTTAACCCAATTGCTGCACGATGAAAACGCGAAACTGCTGGAAGACCGGGAGACATATCAAGTAAGGAGTAGTACGTGATTTCAATTTTCCATTTTTTTTGTTCATTTTATTTGTAAACTTGCAACTTTATTGGTGTTCGGGGTCCCATTCGGTTACACCAATAATGTTGCACCAATTATACGCACTTTTTTTGAAAGGAGCACTCGCCTCCGAACAAAAAAATGAATCATTACGCACTTTTTAATTCCATCTACTAGCCTCATTTACATGCCTCGTTGATTTCATTGTACAGCGCGCCGCTTCTGCTGCCGCCGAAGAGAAAGCCGCAGTCGAGCGATTCAAAGTGGAGTACAGGGAACTGTTCGCCAAGGTGTTGATACTGAATTCAAAAGGCCATTTACGGGAATATCTACGCGTTTCAATATCTTTGAATCAATTGAAACTGCCTTGAAAAGCGATGTTTTCTTTGAGCTCACCTCTTTCATTTGGTCTTTTCTATGTACTCATCTTTATCCACTTCACTTTTTCTCTCTTCTTTTGCAAAGGTCAAAGACGAGATGTTGCGCTTTCGCGCTGCGTATCCACACCCCAACAACCCAGCCTCTGCTGTGCCCTCCGAAGCTGAGACGCAGGTGGGAGGGGAGAAAATATTAGGGTATTCTAATCCTTTTCTTTTGAGGAGAAGACTCGAAAATACATCTATACAGTACTGATCATGTGTTGTATTGTATACCAATGATGAATGCAGCACTTTATACATTTTTCTTCTCGCTTCATCGTTTATTTCTGTCGTCTTTGCCCTTCTGGTCTCATTCTATGACGGCGTAGCTCGTAAAATTAGCTCAAGCGTACGAGCGCAAAGATCGGAAGTTCAAAGAAGCCGAAGTTTTACGGGCCAAGACTACCAAAAAGCTCGAAGTCGCTGAGGCCACTCTCAAGAGGTATTGCTGCGCGTGTTTTCAGTTTTTTTCTTGTGATCTACAGTATATGGTTGTGTGTATGAGCGCAGTCGCGCACAATATTTCTGTCTCTGTTTGTAATTAATGATGACTGGCGCACAATTATGAGGACGTATATCGTATGCAAAATTACACTCCAGAGCAACGATATTGAGCCCTTCACATTATCCCACCTCATTGTATTTATTTTGTTTTCCATTTTTGACTCATTATTGTGTGATAGGTACGAAACAGCATTCCAGCAACTCAAAGAGCGCGCAGCCGACAAAGAACGGCTGCGACAACAACAAGAAAAACAACACCATGCATCGCCTCTTTCTTCGCCTACTGTAGTAGGGCAGAATGTTGATACTGCATCGGTTAAAGGTTGTACGAGTACTGGCAGTGCCCTTGCTGCTGCTGCTGCTGCTAGTGCTAGTGCTGCAGTTTCTGGTGCTAGTGTTACTGTCAATGGCACTGCTAGCGGCTCTTCGTTGCCTCGCTCTTCAGGCAGCGCGCCTTTATTGGCCCCGGCGGTAGTTGCTCATACAGCCAGCGCACCGAGGAAACCCTCTATATAATACACAATACACGGCACAAACAAAACAGAGATAGATTTTCTGCTTTGCTTATGTGTCGGCCGATGCAAAAGGACACTCAGCCCAATCAGACTTGTTCTGGAGGATTCATCAATAAGCAGCTTTTTGCTATTTGATGATGTTTCGTTGCAATTAAGGAGTGTAACCTTTACTAATCTTATCGGTATTGTCACTTATCATTTAGCATTAAACCAGTGAGGTTTGTTTGTGGTTTCATGGCGTTGGCTTCGGCTGAATTAGCAACCCTGGCGCAGGACCGCGTTGGCTGGCTGGAGCTCGTCACGAAAGCGCCTTTTGCTTTTGGCATTGGGAAAGCCGAAAGCGCAGCTGCGGTCATCTCGGTGGAGAAGCGGGGGATCCTGGCGCGGCGTGCCCAGTAGATAGCGCAATGGCGTGCTCTCTTCAATGCAGAAACTGATGCAGAAACGAGTTTAGTCTGGTTTCAAAATTATTTCATGAACACTTTCCACTTTAGAGGGGGGGTGGAAGTATCACACTTCCTACCCTCTACTACACACTACTTTCTTTACTACGATGACTTTCGCGCAGCGCTCGCGCATTCCCACTTCCGCCCGCAGCATTGGCTTCTGCGTCATTTGGGTTTGTATTAGCTCGAGTTACTTCGAAATATTTCATTTTTCGAAAGGCGCGTGCCTTAGTACGAGCTATTTTCTTACTATGATCTATAATCATATAGAAAGAAGTTAGGATCCGGGCTAAATGCTATATGTACGAAATGCCGATCTCCTTTCTGGAATCTTGGCGGCGAAGCGGAAAAACTTCGCCGGTAAAAAATGGGTATTTTTAGTGTCCACTATAAGCCAATAATTTGGGTGAATGCGAAATAAACTGGCAGTCAGCCGAACTACGCTTTTGCTTTGTTCAAGAAGCCGTCTTTCTTGCCTGAAAAACCCGCTCTGTTCGATTTGCCTAATCCTCCTTTGCCCCTGCTTTTGCCTTTCCCGCCACTCTTGGACTCTTGGACCAACGTAGTAGAGACATCGTATTTTACCGCACTCCTTTGCTTGAGAACAGTGCGTTTAAACGTAGCGGAATACAACCCATTTGATTCATTGCACTTAAACTAGTGCAGGGCTTAGCTTATGATTAAGCATAAAAGCGACATCTCTCGGGCAAAGCCTGCATGATGAATTTTTGGTCACCTGAGAAATCGAACAACGAAGACGATTTTATGTTTCTCCATCTACAGTAGTATATATATACCGAGTAGCTTTCTCGTTTTCATAAAATGGATAAGTAGATTCTCCATGAGCTCAACGTGCTTCTCATTCATCATCCTACACTACAAATGATGTAAAGGCCCATAATCCTTGCTAGTGATTCGGTATCAGTAGAATTTCTTACCAGTACATTTAGTTTCCTTGAGGCTAATTTCTTTAGCCTGTGGCGTGTGCGTGAAGACCGTAAAATCACCTGATCAAGAAAGACAAAAATTTAATGAATGGTCCTCGTACAAATTTAGGGCGTAAGTTGACTGTTCATACCGTGGCACTCGGTGTTTTCGAGAAAGATAAATTCTATCTGCGAAGTGTTCTCAAAGACCTGGATATCACCTAGCGAAAAGCAAAAAAGTCAGAAATACTTTGCCCATGAGATTGATGTATAATGTACTGATTACCACCTGAACACTTCGTTTTCGAAAGATCTATTGCGATAATGTCAATTGTACCCTCAAATGCTTTGATGTCACCTGCTCCATTGTGAATGCATTCGCAAGGAAATTTTCTTTTCTGATAATTTAGCCGAACGAATAAATTTATGTTATGTACACTTTTAAACACCTCGATATTATCTAAGTAATGGCATAACAGGAAGGTGTATGAAATCAATGATACAGCCGAAAAAAAATATCTTATGCGCAAAAGTGGGTAAATGATACTGTTACCAATTAGGATGATATGGTCATATACTTTACCGAAACATTGGGTGTCAGAGAGGTCGACGTGCCTCAAGCTTTTCGTACTTTTGAACACCTCGATATCCCCTAAGCATTGGCATGATATGAAGGTATAGCAAAACGATAATTTAGCCAAATGAATAAGTATATGTTATGTGTACTTTTAAGCACCTCGATATTATCTACGAAATGGCATAACATGAAGGTGTATTAAAAGAATAAGTCAGCCGAATGAATACATATATCTTATGCGCAAAAGTGGGTAAATGATATGACCGAAGCAACCGATTCCCTCCAGGCGTATGGATGTCAATTTGTGCTTTTCTTTGAATACACTGATATCTCCTGTCGTTCATGGCAGATTCGTGGAATGAGGAAGTCTGATTTCTGGGAAGAAATGTGAGCTCAATATACCGTTGATATCAGGACATTGGTTAGCAGCTATTCCCGTAAGCGACTTGCAATTGACCAAAAAACCAATGTCACCTATTACATTTTCTGGGTGAATGATGATTGGCAGTCACGTCAAGGAATGGTGAAATTCTCTTACCATGGCACAAAGAACCCGAAAGAACAATTTTATCAATAGCTGGGGTGGCTTCAAATACTTTGATATCGCCTGTGTCATGAAAATATCGCAGGTCATATTGTTATTTATCTGCGATGAAGATCTGTACAAAACCAGGAAGGTAATAAATCTTACCGGTGCATTTGGTAACTTGAAGGTTGATACACGTCAGTATTGGCGTGTGCCTGAATACCATTATGTCACCTGAAAATTGGGTTGATCGACGATATATTTAGTGATTTTAAAGTAAATAACAATGAAGATCTGTGCAAAACCAGAAAGGTAATAAATCTTACCGGTGCATTTGGTAACTTGAAGGTTGATATACGTCAGTATTGGCGTGTGCCTGAATACCATTATGTCACCTGAAAATTGGGTTGTGCGACGATATATTTAGTGATTTTAAAGTAAATAACAATGAAGATCTGTGCAAAACCAGAAAGGTAATAAATCTTGCCGGTGCAGTTGGTATCTTGAAGGTCGATACACGTCAGTATTGGCGTGTGCCTGAATACCATTATGTCACCTGAAAATTGGGTTGATCGACGATATATTTAGTGATTTTAAAGTAAATAACAATGAAGATCTGTGCAAAACCAGAAAGGTAATAAATCTTGCCGGTGCAGTTGGTATCTTGAAGGTCTATTAACGTTAGTATTGGCGTGTGCCTGAATACCATTATGTCACCTGAAAATTGGGTTGTGCGACGATAAGTTTCGTAATGATAAGTGTTGCGGAATAAACGTCAATGCACTATTCGCAGTGAAGCAAATTTTGCCTACCTGCACGATAAATTTTCTAACTACTCTAATTCGTGCAGTGATAATATGAAGATTTCACCAGTAAAGTTGGTTTCCCGCAGATGGATTTCTTTGATTGATGGCGTATTTTCAAACAACTTAATATCACCTGTAGTAAAAGTTGTTAAGTTGAAAAACGTTTCAGGCATTAGATAGCTCTGGTAAATCTAGCATCAATTGTCCATTTCAAAACAACGAAGTACATTTATTTTGCCTAATTCGAGAAATGGTCCTCGCAAATTCTCAACCTTCGGGTGCGCTAATGCATGATAGGTTGATGTAAGTTATATCCACAATTTTTGAAAGGTTTTCCGAAATTGTGAAGCTTGCATGCGTTAAATCTACAGCTTCATGACCATGCTCAAGGCGCATATCACTGATTAGACGTATGAAGTCGCTAGTCACTGTTTAAAGCAGATGAGGTAATCATGAAGTGAATATCATCAAAGTAGGCAAGTCATGCGATAAATCTTTATACAAAATGGTGTCTTCGCTTAGGGTGCTCCAATAAAATACACTTACGTTCAAAGGCCATTTGATATAAAATGATACGCGTCATGTCAAAAATATCAGTGAGGTCATCAGCTAATACGAGGGGCCCACAGTGTCGCAGATGGACGGCAAAGTCATCATCTCCCTTGGATCGAATGGAGCTAATTAGGCGGATAATGTCGCCAGTCAAAGTACCTGTTTGTAGACACCATGGAAGGTTAGGAGAAATATCGCTCACCATGTGATGAATTTCAAAATCACTGAGCAGACATTCTTCTTACCAAAGCATTGAGTTTCTGGAAGAGATATAACTTTCACTAATGGAGTCATTAGAAACGCTTTGATGTCACCTAATTCAAGGAATGTTTTGTGAGTACATTCTGTGGTAGAATACAATGCTTAGCGTATCTCATTACCTGTCAGAGCGGTGCACTTATCCGCTCGAAACTCGAGAAGGGACTTGCAGTTGGACAAGACAGCAATGTCACCTAGAAGTATAAATTGATAAAATGTTGAACGATTGCACTCGAATTCGAGGAAGGTTGAAGATCGATAGTTCTCGTGCTTTTACCGAAACATTCTGTACAAATAAGCACAATATTCGTGACTTCTGGTAAGTGCTTGACCACCTTGATATCACCTGATCAATTATTAGTAACAAAGCAATTTCAATTGATTTTGTTGCAATATCTGCAACCTATTAAGTGCAAATGAGAGCATCAATATCAAAGTTTTTTTTTTCGGGGAAGACTTGATTCTTATTGTCTTTATGTATCTAACCATAGCATTTAGTAGCGGTAAGCTTGAATTCCTTTACTCCAGCTGTATACCAGAAAAGCTTGATGTCACTTGTGCAGTACACATGCAACTCTAACAAACAATAGTAACTTGGTAGTATTAAACTAAGATATATATACCTATATACAATACCATGACATTTCGTGCGAGTAAGATTAATTTGCTGGATCGACGGCGTGCTCTTGAAGATATCGATGTCACCTGGTTCACAAAGTAGCGGAATCAAATGTAACGCAAGGGGTATATATGCATACAAGTTGTACTTCATTCACCTGTAACAGTACTGCAGTCTCTGAAATTGAGCTTCAGAAGCAGATAAAATTTTGACGATCCGGCCACTTTGATGTCAAGCAAAAAAGTACGCCTCATTTCCTGTGATTCATCTATGCACAGCTCTGTAAGTTTGCCTCCTTCGTTGGTTTTGCAGATCATGTGCTTTCTTGCGAGTGCCTTATTTCGAGCCTCACCGTCGAGTTTTGTCAGGATACCTTCAAGACTACCGACACTCTCTGCCACATTCCCAATTTTTTTATTATCTCCCACCATGCCAGCAAGATGAAAGAAGTACGATAATAAACACACAAGTGGTTTCATGAGGGCAAGAACCAAACCTAGTGCTGAAAATATGGTTGAACTCTCAAGCATCTCTGCAGGCGGGATATTATCAAAGGTTGGAATTCTGTTCAACGCGGATAGCAAACTGGAGATGGAGATATCATTCAAACTTATGTTCAAGATTTCTGGCACGTAAAGATCGAAGTCTATGAACACCCCAAAAAAGTGCTGGTAAATTATTCCAACGAATGCTAAATTATCTGAAGGTCCGTTTCCAAGATATACATAGAATGCAGTCCAATGGCCAAAAAGCAACGTTGTGGAGAGTATAATAAGCATCGTACTAAACAGTACCATCAGTAGCATTGTGCTTCGCGCACTAATGTTACTAATCGAGAATGACAATATTGTGTCGGGTAGCCACCATAAAGAGCCATCAAGTAGTTTCAAAGGATTCAAGTTGGTCATGTCACAATTTGATGATATATAAGTTGCCTTACTGTTCTTCTTGGTCGTTTCAAGCGCCAGCAAGGATATTGCAAATACGCCAATGAGACAGAGGGTCATCGGAATAAACAAAGTAAGGGAAAAGTATACAGAGGCCGTAAAAAATAAGTAGCAGACACCGACAGTCAGTAGAGGCGCAACCATAGTAGACGCGTATAAGTTCATAATTTTGTCAATATCAACGGCAAATCCAGTCGCGGCAAGACCCTGAAGAATCGTAAACATGTACACACATAGGGCTGCATTCTTGGCTATAAAGGTGGGATGGAATATCAGGGGTGGGATTAGTGCATTGAATAGGGTCGCGCCACCGAAGCTGCCATAGATCGCACCAAAAGTAGAGGTCATACCAACGAGAAACATGAAATAATACATACTTCCATCGAATGAAAATGGTTGGAGAAAACGAAAAGACTTCAATTCTCCGTATCGTGCTTTATCCGTGAACCCGCTGGCTACCATTCCGCGGATAAATCTGTATCGGTAACGAATCAAACCTCCAAATCCGGATCTGGCGTAATATTGAAAATCCCATGAAATAGTCACGCAAAAGAGCAGTGAGTAAAGTAGGGCAATACCGATGAAGGCTCCAAAGCTCGCCCCAACTATTGCTCCGAACCCTGCACCTGATATTCCACCGTGCACTAGAATGCCATAAATTGTACCGGCTCCTAAGCCCAGAAGTGAAAAAAAAGCTGCAAATATTTGAACATACTTATGTCGTTTTCCGGTGTGATGCCCAAGGTAAAGTCTTTCGGATATATTTCGACGGCGCCATATAATCAAAGAAGCAAATAAAGATCCCACTCCCGCTCCGATGACTGCACCTAGTTTAATACCGAGCCCATCGTCCAGTTTGATGAGCTCATCTTGTAATTGATCACTGAAGCTAAAAACTGCCAGTATGCTTATGAATTGTGCAATAAAAGTTGTTATGTACTGAAAGACAGCAAGAATCATCCAGCATAGCCACAGCGCACACCCGAGAACGCTGTACTTTTTGCCTTTCTTGATGTTTGGGACGCCGCCAAGCTGTGCAACAATGCATAGCCCTATTAAAGCTAACAAATTCCCCGCAACGGATTCAAACCGAATTCCGCTCAGCAAAAAATCCATCAATGGAGCGGCGTCCGTAAGCAAGCAGTCCTTACCCCGCAGCCGAGTGGCGTTCCAAAAAAATACACTGCTCAGCGAATCAAATGCAAAATCAGCGTCGCATGTATCAATGAAACCACTACTATTGACGCTGGTCGTGTGTATTGGCATCGTTGGTAGCGGGGTGGGGAATTCGCTAATTGGTTTGTCCGTAGTCTCTGGACAATTGTCGAGACCGATGTAGATGCCGACGCAAACGCCGAGTACCGTGAAGGTCGTGGCGACCATAAAAGTCCACAAATAAATTTGAACGTATGTATGACGAAGAAACTTGCTTGCCTCGTCAACATGGCTTGATGGTTCTTCAAGTGTGGTAGTACATCGCTCGGTTGGGACATTTGGACTTCTCGTGGCAGCTACCGAGTGGTCTTTGATAGTTGATGCTTGAGCCGTCGACTCACCGTCGACCGTCGTGCTTCTGAGCAAGAAGGAGACCGGATAGATCTCAAAGTCATTATACCGTAAGGAATAAATAGTCGATCAATATTTGTATTTTTTTCTGGTTACCTTCATGCTGGCCGCATCTTCGTCAAGAGGGCCGTCGAGAGGGGTGCCTTGAGCCATTTCACACTGTCTTTGAAGTCTGTAGTCTGTAGCGAAGCTCTCCTTTGAGTCTGTCGTAAAAAAAATCACAAACGAAGACAATGTGTCCATAGGTTATTCAGGCAACGTAGAGGAATATTTATGTGCCAAGTGAACACTCCACGTCTGTCTAAGCTGTACCAGCAATCTCGAATGCTTACTTCTGGGGCAGGTCGATGACGGCGAGCTCAACGAGTAGTACCACAAGCACTTCTGTAATGAAGAGAACGAAAAATCTAGAATTGCAGAAGGATATTCGAGAATTACTCTTCAGGCAGGAGGCTCGACCAACAACGAAATCGGGAAAAGAAAAACATCAGTATTTGCGTAGATTTACGAACGATGGGGAGTTCATTTGTTCATTTTCATTTGTCTAAAATTGGCACTCATCATCATTCGGAAACCTACGTACGAAGTTGCTTACTTCGTATATACTGCAAACTTAAATTTATTACGTAGATATACGAATGATGTGGAGTGCAAAGTTGGGGCTGAATCATCGAATTCAAATTATCGCACACCGCGTTCTTTGACATTACTGAATACTTCAAGTAAAAGCCCGGTGGAGGTAAAGAGAAAATTATGAATTGGATTGGTTATCCGCCTATTGTAATAACCCATATCAGAAACACATAAACATCTGGTTCGAACTCGAACTAATACAAACCCAAATGACACAGAAGCCAATGCTGCGGGCAGAAGTGTACGCGCGTGCGTTGCGCGCAAGTCAAAATCGTAATGAGGATAGTGTGTAGAGGGCAGGAAGCATAATACTTCCACCCCCTTCTAAAGTGGAAACTGTTCATGAAATAATTTTGAAACCGGACTTAAGTCGTTTCTGCGTCTGTTTCTGCATTGAAGAGAGC
>Ga0307982_1003310_pt1 | contig 12875 bp, 7 predicted proteins | sample OrgLakmetagen989_FD_201847 | JGI IMG/M metagenome (GOLD analysis project Ga0307982, IMG submission 201847) | Saline water microbial communities from Organic Lake, Antarctica - #989 | ecosystem: Environmental > Aquatic > Non-marine Saline and Alkaline > Saline | place: Antarctica: Organic Lake... | reverse complement strand
TGGCGACCTCGTGGGCGCGCCAACTCGTTGGGACAAGTTCCGTGCCTTGAAAAACTGCATACAGCAAGCCGTGAGACCGAGCGGCAGATGGGGGTGCCAGAAAAAAAGGGGAAGGAGGGAATCGAGAGCAAATGCATCATACAACAGCACACGCGACATCCCTGTGCACCACACGCCACCACAACTGGGCGGCGTGGGACACCAGGTGGGAGGTAAGAGAACGAGGGGGGGGGGGGGCTCACTGGTGCAGCTTGGCACCACCAGGTGTGAGGCTTTTGCGGGGAGAGCGCACGTAGTACTGGTACTTGGCATGGGTAGCGCCAACTGCGCCGCCGCCGCCAGGGGGGAGCTGGCCAACCTTCAAGCTGTCCCCTGGCAGCGCCGCCACGTCATCGTCTCGCTCCCCGCCGCCAGCCAAGCCGGCATCAAAGTCATCGGAGGCGTCGCTGCCCGCAGGCTCGTCGGTTTCACCAGAGTCACTTACCATGCTGCCTCGCTTGGAGTCTCTGCCTAGGGGGGTGGGGTCGGTGTGGCGTGCGTCTTGCGCGCTCTTGTGGGGGACTGCCTTGCCGTTCACGACCACGCCGTGCGCGGGTGACTGGACGTACAGAGCGTCTCCTTGGGTGTCTGAGCCTTCTCTGGAGACGACGTCCAGGGAGCGGTGGCCAGGGGGGGGGCTGTTGGAGTGCAGGGGGTTGTCGGCTCGGCGGGTGCCGTCTGCGAGTATCGCGACGCCTGCGGCGGCGGACGTGTGCCCCCCGTCACGCCCGCCGGCAGGATGTTTTTGCGCTCCCTGGCCGTGGCCGGCAGCTGACCGCAGGGGGGAGGAGCTGGACCCGCCCCCCCCACTGCCCCCCTTAAGCAGGGGGAGCTCCATGTTCACTGAGGTGTCTGCATCACTCGGTCGGGGGGACCTGCCAACAGAAGCTCCGTCAGAGGGCCCCCCTGGGGTTTTTAAACTACCCCCATCTCCAGTGTTGCCGCGACCGCGGACTTGCCTCAAAGTGAGCCGGGGGCCGGGCTTGCCGCCCAAAGTGCCTTGCGGTGCCTCGGCTGAGCCGTTTCGAGAGTCCCACAGCACCAGCTCGTTGTCGCTGCTGCTGCCGCTGCGCAGTGACCACGCCATGACTGCCTCCACCAAGACACAGCAGGCGCCAAGCATGAGCGCATTCACCAGCCAGAAGGACGCCAGACTCAGGGCGTGGTTCAGCGTGTAGTAGTCAATGAAACCTTGGAAGGGGCGAAGCACATTTAGAGCCACGCCGCCCACAAAGGCCAGCGCGTGCAGGCCAAAAATGGTGCCGAAGTTGAACCAGGTCACCCGCCGCAGCATGAACAGCATGGTGAAGTCCTGCACCCACAAGTACCCGAAGAACACAATCAGCCCCAGGATCTCATGGTGTGCGTCCTCAGATCCCAGGGGCGGGTACAGCAGACACAGCACCATAGTGGCCACTGCCTGAAAGAACGCCCGCACGAACCACTTGCCCATGGTGCCGTAGTTCATGAACTCCCCCCGTTGCGTCTGCAGGTACGCCTGGGGATACCCCAGCGCCGTGCCCTCGTCAATGTCCTTGTCCAGGAAAAAGTACACAATGGGCACAAACAACAGCGCATTGTACGCTGCCACACACAAGGAGTTGAACAGGGAGACACCAGCAAAGCCCGACACGAAGCCGAAGCCGATCTGCAGGAAGCAGAACATGAAGGACTTGTAAAAGGAGTACTGCGCCACCATGGCTGTGCGGTAGTAGCTGTACCTCCCATGCACCAGGATGAGCCGCTGCAGGGTGCGGAAGAAGGGCACTGCATAGTCGCTGGAGCGCGCCGCCTGCAGGCCCTCCTTTCCCCGGATGCCCACGCCAATGTGGGCCTCCTGGATCATCACCACGTCATTCCCGCCGTCGCCAATGGCCAGGGTCATGTGCCCTGCGTCGCGCACAACCTTCACCAGCTGGGCTTTCTGCTTGGGGGTCACGCGGCAGCAAATGACGGCGTCTGCAGACAGGCACACAGACGCAAACTCCTTGCGGTGGTGCAGCAGGGCATGGTGCAGAGTGCTGCCCCGCACAATGACGGTGTATCCGATGCTGCCCCCACGGGCGGCAAGCGCGGAGGTGCTGTCTGAGCTGTCCTGGCGGCCGCTGGTCACAGGGTTGGGCACGCTGACAGAGGAGGCGCTGCGGGCCGCGGCAACCGCCTGTCCTGGGGGCACGGGGCGGCAGGCACAGCCAGCTCGAATGCGGAATTCCTGGCATGGCCCCTTCATGGGCTCCGGCAGATAGCGCAGGCGCATGCCACGGTGCTGCAGGGCGGAGATGTGTCCCTGCAGGGAGTCTCCCACGCTGGCGCGGTCGTTGCCCTCAATGGACAACAAGTCCGACCCAGCTGGCCACAAGGCACACGTCTGGGCGATGGTTTGTGCCGTGGAGTACTTGTCGCCCGTGCACATCCAGATCTTGATGTTGGCCTCCTTTAGCAGGGAGATGGTCTCCGGCACCGCGTCCTGCAGCTTGTCTTCAATGGCGGTTGCCCCGAGAAGCGTCAAGTTCTGCTCCAGGCGCTCGTAGCATGCGTTGGTGGCCTCCTCACGCCCCGTCATGGCAGCCTTGGCGGCGTTGAAGTCTGCCTGGAACGCAGCCCACTCTGCGTCGGAAATGTCACGGTACGCCATCACCAGTGTGCGCAGCCCAGAGGCCGCGTACTCGTCGATTTGCTTCTCCACGGCGGATTTCCCCCCGGGGCCGGGGCGCAGCTGCCCAGGCGCCAGGCGCTGTAAGATCATGTCGTCTGCACCCTTGACGTAGATGCGCAGGCCGCCGTGCACGCCTCCGCCCCCTTGGTTGCCACTCAGTACGTGGCCTCCCACAGACCTGGCCTTGACAATCACAGACATGCGCTTCCGGTCAGACGAGAACTCGAATTCCGCAAGCTGCTGGTACTGCTCAACCCACATGCGGGCGCTGCCGCCAACGGTGGGCTCTCCCAAATCCGCGGCGGTGCCTAGGCCAGCAATTTTGCCAAAGGGTGCATGGGACATGTTGAGCCCGGGCGCCCCGGCGGCAGGCCCGGGTACAGCGATCTCCACAATGTCGGCCTCGCGCCCCAGCAGTGCCACACCGTAGTGCGACGCAGCATCCACCAGCGCCTCTTCGTCGGGGGAGGAGGCCTTGTAGGCACGCTGGACACCGCCAGTGGGCGTGTCGTGCGTGGATGGGATGACCGTGTTGTTCAGCGCAATGCAGCGCAGGAACTCCACGGCGCAGGCGCCAGTGTTGCCGCTGGCACGGTCGGTGGCCACCTGCTTGCGCATGTTGGGGTCCTCCATCATGCCTTTGGCGGACAGCCCCACCCCCTTGTCATTCACAGTGCCGGGGCGAAGGGCCCCTCCACCCCCCGTCAAGTTGTCAGCCTCAGCGTCAAACACACCGAACTGCTTGCCCATGACAGAACACACCTTGAGCACCATGACGTTCTCGGTGAGGGTGCCTGTTTTGTCGCTCAGCACGTACTCAATCTGCCCCAGGTCCTCAGACAGGGCAGTGGAGTTGGAGTTAGTCTTGGTGCCTGTCTCAGCGTCCCACAGCTTGGGGTCGGCGTTGATGAACTTGGCGTAAAACAGCTTGCACAAGTCCAGGGTGACCTTCAGGGAGATGGGGATCATGGTGGAGTTCAAAAGCAGGAAGCGCAGGGGGATAATGAGCACTTGGTAGAAGGGCTCGGCTGAGGCAGAGTCATAGCGCAGAAACCACATGTTGCGGCCGTTGTCATCTTTCCACAGGTTGCCGACGATGCCAAATGCCAGCACAAGCGTCAGCTGGAAGAAGAAAATGATCATGGAGAAGTCGTTGATGAGAGCATCCGTCTGCGTGAATTTGCTGGGCGGCGCACGCTTATTCTTGCCGAACTTCGTTTCGTTCCCTGTGTACACTACCAAAGCATACACATAATCAGTATTGCGCAACTTGGTAGCTTGGAGCATCAGGTTATCCGCAGACAAAGAAAGTGGCTGTTGAGAGCCGGCGCCGGCAAGTCTCATTTGGGAATCAAACTTATCCAGCAGTTCAAATCCAGGCTGATCGGGTGACTGGCACACTACCACACCCTTGAAATTGCTCAATTCCGATGGCTGCTTCAAACCCTTGGTTTCTTTCAGCGCAGCGCGCGTTTTGAGATTGCTCTCGCCGTCAAGGTTAGTTGTCTGCAAACAATGATCTTGCTGCATTGCTGTGCCACAAATGTACGCCAAGGCCAAAAATGCACATGCAAAGCAGCCACAAACTACGGCTGTCATTTACAGTTGGCAAAAACACAATGCCTAGGGTGTTAACACCAACTCGTGGAAAAGGGCAAGCAAAACAACAATTGCTAAAAGTCGCACTTGCACAACATACCTGAATGTAGCACAGGCCATTTGCATCAGAAGATGACAAAACAACTGCATCGCAAGGAACTTCGTTGTCTTCCTCCAGTTTAATGACGTCTCCAACCAGCACATTTTGACTCTCAACCTGCGAAAATCACAATGACGGTTTTCAATGGTAGCGGCGCAGTTGGGCGGGATATGCATCAGCCGGCAAAAGTGCTCAAAATCTACGCTTCGAGTGGAAATGGCGCGCATCCCGAGCAAATTTCCTTGGTTGTTCTAAGTTGCTTACCTTCTGGATGCTACCATTCCTGACGACGTCGTACTGCCGAGAGTTTGCAATTTTGTCCTCCCGACCGCGCCCAAGGTCATCTAGAAGCTCTTTCACAGCAGTGATCCCGAAAATAATAATCAAAGGGGCCCATGTAGTCAATGGGTTCACTGGTGTGATCTCAGCCCAAAGCTGTAGGTCAAAGAACGTGAGAAATGCTTCGCAAAGGTGCACAGCAGTTTACTGGCCGTGCTGGCAGAGTTACACGAGCTGCCTACATGCAATAATCAAGCGCTGTACGTACCTGCAGCACTGCTACCAGCAAGAAATAACGATTCATATTCCGACTGCGCAGCAGTTTAGGTGTAAGATTGCATACTCAAGCAGACTGCAGCGGTGCCTTGTGGTTGAAACGCCAGCCGTACCTGAACTGCTCCATCAAGTTCTTGGGGATAAAATTGTACCATGTGTACTTGGTGTTGGTCATCAAGTTGGATGGATACTCCGCATTCTTTTCCGGCGAATTAGCAGCCACAGAGCGTGTTGCCTCGCCCGGGCCGCGCCCGCCACACATTGAGCCGCAGGCAGACATATCGCCGCGCTGCCTCCGGCAAGGATTGAGTCCTGTTGGATTCTGACCTGTGCAGAATGCCCAAAACTTCGACCCTCTCAACAGCAGCAAATTTAGTGCAACTCAAGCTGCGCAGGAAACCATTATTTGAGCGGCTTACTCAGCTGGTGCACTTGCAGATGAGGCCGGGGGAAATGCAGCACCCCTGGCCAGCGCACTTGTCTGACGACATTTCATTCACCGCCGACCCCTGATACTCAGGGCAGTCGTGGCGCTTGACAGCACTGGCAGCTAGATGTAGTGTTGAAAAGAGCATTTTATTCACGCACGGGCTGTTCAGTTGTACAGCACTCACGCGAGTCAGTGTTTTCGGGGATGTCGACGGATGTCGAAGCCTCTGCCTCCCAGAGCCATGAGGTGCAGCTCAGCGCTGGCGGTACTCGACACACAGCGTGGCCAAGCCAGCTGTTGTCGAAACACCAGCCAACCCCCACAGCAGCGGTCCCAGGGTGGGCCACTCAGAGTCAGCAATGAGGCTGATGGGGCCAAACAGAAACCAAATCGCCCCTGAGAACAGCATAGGCAGCGCCATCACAGCCCACTTTGGCAAAATTTTCGCATTCTGGGGCATGCCTGGCCTTAGCATCTCCTGCGCTGTCGCTTGGGCCGTCAATGCAACTCCGCCTGCCATCCCAGCCAAGGGATACCCAACGCCATACAGCACACTTGCCACAACGATGGCCGCCCGCTGAGTTGCATGAAACATGGCAATTCGCCGGCGGAGATATGGCGCCATATCGTGCCATGGGCCAGTAGTCTGCCTGCACACAAATGGCGTTTCCCGGATGCATGCTACGCCAGATGCCCGAGCCAGCCGCTTTGCCGTGTGGCCTGCACAGCTGCGGCGTACCACTGCAAGCATGAGGTACACTACACCCTGAATGGCCAGGGTGAGTGCCATCTGTGGCCCGAAGAGGCTGATGCCTGCCGACGCACAGGAGAATTGCCAGCGGAGGGGGGGTGACACCTGCACCTCCCGCGACACAATGGCTTTCAAGCTCGGGTCATTATGGCACAGCGCAAAGCTCTCGTTGGTTTGCTGAACAACAGGCTCAAGGACAATGCATACTTCATACTGCCAGCGCACTGTGTCAGTGGGGGCCGGAACCCACGGCATAAAATCTGCGTAACATGCCTCGGACCGAATAAGCAGAACGCCCAACGGGATTATCGCTAGTTTGAAGAGCAGAATACACAGCACAAACGTCCTGCTGCTGTGCATGCCATCGGATGGCTGGGCACCACCAAAGCTGTGCGTGATCTTGGTGTACACTTGCACCGCCTGTGCCTCCTCCTGGTATGATGCAATGCGTGGGCGCCGCCGAGGCGGGAGCTCAAATGCCGCTAACTCAGCTGCCTGCCGAGAAGCCTCCACTCCATCCAGTGCGCATGCATCCAGTGCAACAACAGCAAATGGCAGCGCAATGGTGAACAGCACCACTCGGTAGACGGCTGCAAACACCTCCACGTACTCCACTGCTCCGGACAAGTGCTGCTGCCAGTCGTGGTAGTTGTTCTGCACCAGCACCAGCACCAAGTCACCGGCCGCAGCCAGCAGCACAAAAACAGCAAGCATAACCCCCTGAATCGCTGCTCGAAGCTGCCATACTTGAGGTGGGTGAGGTTCACTCTGGGAGCCAGCACTAGTCAGCTCAGCGGCCGCCTCAGCCTGTGCGCTCGGCGGGGACACGCTGCTTTGGAGTTCAGTGTCCACAGCAGAACTTGTGATCAAAGATGGTGTTTGTTCTCTGCCATTTGTTGCGGGCCCTTTGTCCACGGCACCGGAGTAGCTGCGGCTGGGGGTGCCCAGAAGCCGTGCCGCCTCCCCAGCTGCCCCGGATGTGGGCAGCACACACCGAGGCTCCACGCAGCACCCCCAGCGCCGACAGCCTTGCAGCGAGCCAGACTGGTGTACAGCAAATGCCCACAAAAAGCTCATGAGTGCAAAAAACAGCCCCCCAAACCACACCACGGGAAGGCGAGTCACCCCAACCATCGTGTATCGATACTCAGCAGGGTCGCTGAACAGAGACGTTGCAGCAGTGTATGACGGAAGCATTACACACCCAAAGAACACAAAAATCGCTACCCCTAGGGAGCTTGATGGGTTCTGATGCAGGAGCTGCTGCAGTGACGTGAGCGCACTCCGCAGCCTCACCCCACAGGCAGCACACTGCTGACCGCTGCATTGCACAGGCCGACCACCCACAGGTGACTTGCAGAGCCTATATGCGAAGCACATTTTTGAGTGAAGCTGTGCACTGATGAGCCACGCGGCTGCAAGAGTGGCAACCAGCAACACAACAGCGGTCCACGGGGCAGCCCAAGAGGTCCACGCGCACTGATACGAGGATGCTTCGGGATCCAGCCGCTGCACAGAGTCAGGCAGGTGCTGTACCCTACCCATGAATGGGTGCCATCTACGTGACCAACAGGAAAACACAGAGCCTTCCAGGACAAGCAGCTCGGTCAAATTGGTGAGGCCCGCTAAAGGTGCCAAACTGCCCGACAGGAAATTCAATTGCAGCTTGAGACTGGTCAAAGGCGTGCCTCCAAGCAGCTGCCATGAGGGTGGAATCTCTCCCCACAGGTGATTTGAACTCAAATCCAACAGTTGCAACGAGGGTTGACCTAGCCCCGGCGCAGGTGAGGGCTGTGCCGAATCTGAACTCTGGTCGTCCGTGTAAGGAGCGTCACCACTTGAGTACCTATCCGTGTCATGATCGTTATCCTGGTATGCTAGCGCTCCGACTTTTGATGCATCGGCGGTCATGATCAGCTCCGGCAGCTGTCCGTGCAGCGTGTTCCCTTGCAAGGTTATGTTTACCAGGGAACTGTTGCTCCACACTCCCAACTGCAGAAGCGAACGAGGCAGGTTTCCGTGCAATGAACAATACGGTGCAGAGAAGACACGAAGTTTTGCAAGACCCCACATGTCGTCTGGGGGCGGAGCAGTCAGCCCTGGATTGGCATCAGCAAAAAAGTACGTCAGGTTGGCCAGCCCTCCAAGGGACGGAAGCCCCCCCGAAAAATCATTTTTAGCAATGAGGGCAGTCTGCAGGCTTGAAGGCAGTGCTGGAATCGTACCAGAAAAGCTGTTTTCATCAATGGCAAGTACCCGCAAGTGAGGACAGTGCATTGCCAGCATCGTGTCCAAAGGGCCGGAGAACCGTGCGCGCTGCAAATTCAGGGACTGCAGTCGAGGCATGCCATGTAGGTCAGACATGATATGCCCTGATAGTGCTGTATCGCTGAGATCAAGTTGGTACAGCTGTGGCAAGTTGAACTTGAGCTGCTCCGACGGACTCACTGGCCCTGCCAAGGCTGGGTTTTCCCCTACAGACAGGACCTGCAACACGGGCAACGACCAAAAGCCTTGTGGAACCGACCCCTGGAAATTATTTCGGCTCAAGGCAAGTACAACCAGCGAGGCTGTGTCTTGTAGGCATGCGGGAATGGTGCCGCCCAGCTGGTTGGCATCCAGGAACAAACTCGACAAACGCGTGAGCGAACACACTGACAGCGGAACAGTGCCCGAGATGAAGTTCGAGCTGACATCTAGGACCTCAAGCATGCTGGCGCCACCAATGTCATCTGGCAGTGTGCCATTCAAGCCGTTGCCAGCCACACTCAGGAATGTCAACGCAGGCAAGTCTGCCCAGCCCCCAGGAAGTTGGCCGCTGAGAAAATTGCGCTGTGCATCGAACTTTTGCAGATCGCGCAGCTGCATGAGCTGCTGAGGAATGACTCCTTGAAATCTGTTGCCTGAGACGAGCAGGTCACGCAGCTGGCGCAGCTGGCCAATACAGGGGTCCAGCCGCCCAGAGAAAAAGTTGTCCATCAGGTACAAATTCCGCAAGTTTCTAAGGTGGCAAATATGTGTCAATGGGTCGCCATGCATGACATTCCGCTCCAAGCCCAAGTAGGTCAGCTGCGTGAGGTTTGCCATGGACACAGGCAAGGTTCCATTGATAAGCGACTCGCTTACATCCAGCACCTGCAAGGCAGCGAGCCGCCCTATGCAGGGGGGAATTGGCCCAGATAGTGACGTGTCTGACAGCGTGACAGCTGTCAGTTTCGTCAACAAGCACAGCTCCTCTGGTATTGGGCCTGTCCACGAATTCGTGTCCAAGTAAAGCGTCTCCAAGTGCACCAGCTGGCTAATTTGAGCCGGAATGCTCCCATACAGCAAATTGTCCGCAATATCCAAAAACCGCATCTGGCGCCAGCTGCGGAGAACACTGGCAGGGACCACACCTGTGACGAAATTGTGTGCTACGTTCAACTGCCGCAGGCCTGCAAGCCCAGACCAGGACAAAGGCAGGGATCCTGAGAACAGATTGCTGTTCAAGTTCAAAACCCGAAGTTCTGTGCAATTTGATATTGTCGTTGGCAAGTTCCCCTGCAAGTTGTTGGCAGCCAGAGACAGCTGCTCAAGTTGCACCAGGGCGCCCAAGCCATCAGGCAGCACGCCGGACAGCATGTTGAAGTCTAGGAACAGGCCCTGCAGCTGCACCAGGGAAGAAATGGTATCTGGTATACTTCCATTGAGTTTGTTGCTTCCGGCGTCAAGCTGTACAATGTTGCTCAATTGCCCAATGCTGCTGGGTATCCCGCCGGTCAAGGAGTTATTGTACACGCTCAACACGACCACAGCACTGGCGCTGCACAAAGAAGAGGGGATTTCACCATGCAGCATATTTGATGAAACATCCAATCCCTCAAGCGAGCCCATTGCCCCGAACCAGCCAGACAACTCGCCGGTCAGGGCGTTGTTGTTGATGTACACTTCTTGCACCGCCTTGAAGTTGCTCCACGCACCAGGGATCTGCCCCGAAAACGCATTGGCTGAGAGGTCCACGAACTCCAAACTTGCGTTACTTTGGCTGAAAGGGGGCAGGTTTCCGGAAAGGTAGTTGGAGAATAGGTCTACTTGTCGAAGTTGCCCCATTTCTGAAAGCGCACGCGGCAGCGGACCGTGCAGTGTGTTTTCAGCAAGATCCAGGTCTTGCAGCGAGTGCAAAGCAGCAAAGCTGTCAGGAATCCACCCCTTCAGTTGATTACTGGGCAGTTCAATGGCACAAATCGTGAGTGCTGCCTCGATGTTCAGAGCCAGCCGCTCATCAGCCGCCGGGGGCGCCCGAGCTCGCCTTGCGTGATTCACAAAGTCCTTTGGGCAAGAACTGCCAGTGCGACCACGCCAGGTGCTATCACACTGCTTAAGCTTGCTCCATGCAGAGCCACGCTGGGAGCCCGGACTGCAGCACACAACACCGAACCAGCCGTCACTGCACGGGTCGCTGCTTGAGTTCCAGCCATTGGACTGCAGCCACTGTGCACCGCCAGTGGCATTGAAGAAATCCAGAAGCGCGAGCTTCTGATCTAAAGATGTGTATACAAGATTGTCATGTGCTGCTGCGGTCACGAGAGCTGAGAAAGCTGCCACAACCACAACAGTCCACCCATTTGGCGTGGTTGTGCTCGCGAAACATCTTGAGCGCTTCATTTCAACCTATCGTCAGTGCATCCAAGCAGCCTGTCACAAGCTGGCGGGTGCATTTACTGGATATTGATTTTTGAGCACCTCATATGCGAGAGCCTTTGTTTCAGCAGTGTTCGCAGCCCAACAGTTTGCGGTGGGAGCACACACACTCTTGCAAGAAGTTCAAAATGGCGTGAGGGGTTGTAACCAAAGTTACAGCTTGGCACTCATTCCTGGCAGTGTGTCCCGAAGTAATAATATTTCCGCAGGAAAGTTGGCAAAAAATGAAGTTGATGGCCACGCCAGCCAGAAGTGCTGCCCATGAAAAAAAGCTTTGCCCGGACCCCTTTTGCCTGCCTTCTCATCCAGGCCGGAGGCTCCCAGACCAGCTGGCGTGCCCATGCACCAAGTGCACGCTCGTGGTTCACTGCATTTCAGCGCTTTCTGTGCGAGCTGCCATGCTGCGCGTTGCGTAAGTGTTTGTGCTTATCTGTGAAATGAATGTGGACCCCTAATGGGCAGCTGCCCTGAAGACTACCTTGGGACGACCCAGCGGGCAAATGCGGGCGCCCCAGCGCCCGCTATATATCATCCCTGCACCTGCCGTAGCTGGATGCAATCGCTGCCGTCAAAGGAGCAATTAGTTATGCCAGCATACCAACCGCGACTTTGCCCGTGGGCCGCGAGACTGAAGGCCAGGGCCATGCAGGCACCCAAAACAACCAGGACCACATAAGACGCGGCAACCATACCAAGCCACACACTCCTTACTCCAAGCGCAACCGCAGCAGAATAGGCGTGCCCCTGCCCAGCCTCAGTCCCAACGAACGCCTGCCCTCAAGGATTGAGGCAGCATCTTTGGACTTGAAGAGGTAAGCAACAGCTGCCACTACAAACAGCCCTCAGGGCACTATGATACACGACTACAGCGTGATGCCTCGGGCGCCCATTCGTACGATTCACCATGACGGCACAGCTGACGTGGCTCGGCGTTTCGGCGCAGTTTCGCCATTTCGCTACCGCTCCCCACCCTCTGTGATGGCCTTCTCCAGAGGAATATGAGAGTGGTTTGTGTCAACTGCAAAATTATTCGAACTCCGTCATGCTTCATTGTGCACAAGGTGCATAAACTCACGGCGGCGCCTTCGATAACCAAACTCGTACAGGTACAGGTATCCTGTCCCAAAGATGATTCCAATGGTCCCAAGGAGCATCAGAACATCAAACCTTAACGCCTTCAGCTCTTCTGCAGCGCTTGGCATTTCAATGATTGGCTTGATCTGTTCAATTGGTGGCAGCTCTTCCAGTGGCTTCACTTGGACGCGCTTGTGAGGAATTGTCCCCATGCTTCGAACCGATGCTGCACCGCGCAGGGCCAAAGAGGACCGCTGAGCACTGCGGCTAAACATGCTTATATGCCTAGACGGGCTGATCAGTGGAAAATGCAGCCGACCAAGTTGTTGGCTGCCGCGTGCAGGCGGCTCGTGCGGAGCGCTCTGCGCTACTGACTTCTGCTGAGCGAAACGACAGTCAAGTACAGCTGCCGTGAAGTGTATGGGAACCAGCAAAACTGTCACTGAAAGAAGGGAATTGAAATCATGGTCAAAGTTAGTCAGCTATTCAGAGGCTCGCCACTTCAGGAGCGGACACGAGAGGGGGGGGCCCCCCACCAAGTGAGTCAATCCTGAAACCCCATCTGTCGTAGACACTGCTCTCCATTGGTGCCATGCTGCACACTCGTCGCTACACTACATAACTACATCTGCTTGAACTGCACCGGGCACCTGACAGACGCTCACCAACGCGGTCACCAACCGAACATTGCATTGTTGGTGAGTGCAGCCACGGCAATCGAATATGGGGTCAATCAAGATGACCATTTTGCCTTCATAATTTCACAAGGTGTCGAGAATGACACGCTCTGCTGCTTCTCAGCCTCTCCTGCTGGCTGGGCCTCTTGACGCTGGGCCCCTAAGTCTTCGTGAACCACCGTTGTTACCTCCCAATTCTCAGGGGGGTACCTTCGTACACTTGCATGACAAGAAATGGCAATAAAATTTGAGGTGCGCTTTTCCCTGCGCACCGAGGGGTGGGTGGGTGGGATCAAAACTTTCGCACTCTCCCC
>Ga0307982_1003309_pt1 | contig 12878 bp, 12 predicted proteins | sample OrgLakmetagen989_FD_201847 | JGI IMG/M metagenome (GOLD analysis project Ga0307982, IMG submission 201847) | Saline water microbial communities from Organic Lake, Antarctica - #989 | ecosystem: Environmental > Aquatic > Non-marine Saline and Alkaline > Saline | place: Antarctica: Organic Lake... | reverse complement strand
GTTGGTGGTCCTCATTAACGAGAGCTTGCTCCCGAGAAATGGCGTGGCCTCTGGCATCTCCAAATTCTGCGAAGACCTCGAAGATTATGTCTTAGATGTCCCCAAAGCACAAATGTGGACTATCCACATCATCAGCACGCTGTGCGTGGCCAAGGTGCTGGACCTGGCGTGGCTGGCCTCCTGTGGGGGGCTCATGGCCGAAGGCTGGAAGCTCGAAGGATTCTCTGGGTTCAGCACCAGGTTTGCGGTGCAAGTCCTGGGAGCGATTGCAATGAAGATCGACGTGGCCACCGCCATGGGCCTTTCTGAGGTGCTGGACCTGCGCACCAAGGCTGGAAATCCTGCTGCGCTGGATGCTTTGCTGAGGGAAGCTGGCCTGGAAGAGATCGGCAAGGATTATGCTGCTGCCAAATCTTTCGTCCTAGCCGCGAAGGACGAGGTGGAGCAGTTTCTGGCGTTGAAAGATGAGCAAAAAGTCGTTGATGCCTTCAAAGAGTGGGGCACTCCTGTGCCTGCGGACACGCACGTCAGCCCGTTTGTGCACCAGCTGCTGGACTTGCTGTGCACCAAGTACAGGGATGACGAAGTTGATGCCACTGCCAACTTGTTGGTGGTCCTCATTAACGAGAGCTTGCTCCCGAGAAATGGCGTGGCCTCTGGCATCTCCAAATTCTGCGAAGACCTCGAAGATTATGTCTTAGATGTCCCCAAAGCACAAATGTGGACTATCCACGTCATCAGCACGCTGTGCGTGGCCAAGGTGCTGGACCTGGCGTGGCTGGCCTCTTGTGGGGGGCTCATGGCCGAAGGCTGGAAGCTCGAAGGATTCTCTGGGTTCAGCACCAGGTTTGCGGTGCAAGTCCTGGGAGCGATTGCAATGAAGAGCGACGTGGCCACTGCCATGGCCCTTTCTGAGGTGCTGGACTTATGCACCAAAGCTGGAAATCCTGCTGCGCTGGATGCTTTGCTGAGGGAAGCTGGCCCGGAAATACTTGCTAATGCATTTGAGGAGAAAAACCTAATGGAAGATTACAATATGTTAATGGCGATGCAGGAAAGTTTGAGCAGCCCTCTTGTGTGGCGCCTGCAACTGGATAATGCAAGCACTTTCGATTTAGAAAGTCTTGCCGGTGGTGATTCGGTTGTAGTGACTGTAGAAGGTGCTGCTGCCGCAATGGTGCAACAGGAGAGCGGCAATCAAGAAACACAACAAGGCATGCGCCGAACTGCCACTGCTCTCAGTAATGGTCATTTCATACCAGGCTCCGCAGCTGCAGCAGTGGAAACAGAGCGGCTGGCACTGGTGGAGCAACGACTGGAAGCAGCCAAGTGCTTGAAACATGCTGTGATTGCGTGGCGCCGCTCACGTGCTAAATCGAAGTCTCGAGCATCACAAGGACGCGATGCGAGTGCTTCCGGCAGTGCGATCGGACACAATGACGATGACAAATTTCCTGCCACAGAGGAAGAGCGAACCGCAGAGCTTCTGGCTGCCTTGCCACCGTGGCCTTCGTCGACCCACGGCTGCGCGATCTGTGGCAAGTACTGGCCCAAGGACGTGAAGGCGTTCCTGAACAACGCAAAACAACGGTTTGTTGCCGTGGCCAAGCAGACTTTTGGCCCGATAGCATGGGCAGCCGCGGTGGCTGAGATGAAACAAGGAGTTGAATCTGCAAAAAGGAGCAATAGTAACAAGCATATTTTTTCGGTTACTGGAGGGCGAAATCAAGCTCAAACAGCAGCCTCATCATCAAGATGGAGTCTGTCGCTGGACCTTGAGTGGAAAGTAGCGAATGCATTGAACGTGCCCCTCAGCAGCGGCACTGGGTCGAAGTACGGTGACGTTTCAGGGGTCCCCATCAAAGCGTGGAAAGAGCTGAAAAGTTTTAGCGGCTCGTCGGTTATTTTGCTTTGCCAGAAAATTGACGCAGCTGAGTCAGCCCTTAGTGAGAACCGCGAGGCTTCCGTCAAGGGTAACAGATCAAGCAAGTGGCGCACGTCGAGGGGCGACGCGGGCGGGAGACAACAATCTGTGGCGTCGTCAGCAAACCTAGACATGGAAATGAAATCTCTTCTTGCTGAGGCGAAAAGGATGCACAAGCAGTCAGTTACTACAACGATCAAACTCCACACGAACTCACCTGCCCACAAAGGCCACCGCTCGCGCTGGTGCGCTTACACAGAAGCTGAACACGACCTCTGCGTAGCTGCGGCACGCGCCCAACTTTTCATGCATCGTTTGCCTCCTGCGGATGTCACTCGGGCGATGCCTAAGCTAGGAGTAGCCATTGAATATCAGCTGGTACTCGCTGCAAAAGGACGAAATTACGAAGCGCTCCGCCGCGGCAACAGCAACCAAGGCGACAGAATGGTTTCTGCCTTGAAAGGTGGTGCTAATTTTTTGCGTGACTTGCACGCGCAAACTGCTGCGGATTTGGATGACTCGGTGTATCTTTGGAATGGAGGCAATAGAGGAGACAGCAACAGCGGAGGGAATGGAGCAGCAGCAGCAGCTGTCGAGGACGAATCGGACAACGAGGAAGGCGACGACGATGACGGCGAAGTTGATGACGGTGACTTCACGCTGGCTCGTGCTGCGAAGAAGGGAGGAAACGGGAAGTCCAAAAGCGGCGCCAAAAGCCAGCCGGATGGCGGGGAAGGCGACGGCGAGTGGACCACCGTTGGTAGCAAGAAGAAGAAGAATCCCAAGAAAGGCCAACAAAAAGGAGGGCGCTCGCGCGGGGGCCTTGTGCGAAAACCGCGCCGCTGAGGGCTGAAGCAGTACGGAGTGCCTTTTAAGGCGCCGTTGGACATTGAGTAATGGGTGCTTAAGTTGGTGTCTACTTATTTGCCTTGTTCTTTAAACGCCCCTGTGCTGTGCGGTATAGTAACAGGAAAGATTTTCGTCAGATAATTTATTTGGTCATGTAAAGTGGCATAGTGGCATGGCCAGGGCGAACGCGAAGTGGTTAAGGTTAAGTAAATATGCAGTACGAACGAGAATGGCACGGAGGCCAATTCCCTGGGCTGAAGTGGGCTGAAAGTTCAATCGCATAAACACAGGCAGATCCAAACGAAATTGCATTTAGATACAAGTGCCAGCTGCCCTTCAACAGGTGTCAGGCAACGGAGAGTTCGGTTAGGCAGAACTCATTAAATATTAACTAGGGGGAATGCATAAGAAATCTCTTAGAATTCAAAATTTATTTTTGAGCCCGGATCGCAGTGGAATTTCGATTTGAGAACGGACAAGGGCTTCTTGGAGCACCCTTAGAGTGCCTAGTGCCTAACGACTTCTTAAAACTTTATTTTATTGTTGAAAAATTGTCACAATCACCTTTAAAACATCTTCCTTCTTCCTTGAATGCCCGTGCGGCACCTCAGGTCGTGTGAATCATAACTATAACTCGGCACATGCCAATACAACGAATGTATGCATAAGAAATTACAGTGCACGATACTTGGCCAGGACAATTATATGGCACCGGGCGATAGGTACTGGCATGTATAAACTCTGCCACAGACGGATGCTAATGCTGCCTTCGCAAGGCGCGGTAATTGGCCTTGTGCAAAAGGCCAGGATCGACCAACGCACCGCCTGGAGTTCCATCCGCAATCTCTTTCGCGTGTGCGCGGCCTCGCGCATAGTCCACCCCCAGCTCCCCCGGGGCATAGCCCATCAGTCTGCGCGACGCTTCTTCGGCGCCCCCCACGAGCTCTGACCCCGGCACATGCATCGCCACTGCGGAGTTCGTGCTGTAGGCCGCGCTGGTGTCCCGCGGGTCCCCCTGTGGCTCGGCACTCGATCCCGGCGGGCGGCGCCCGACGCGCGGCGCCCATTCCCCGAGCTGCACTCGTTGCCGGTCTAATAAGGTGAGTTCCGTTGAGTCGGCTACATGGCCGTAAGCGGCTAATCTCTCAGCCACCCCTCGAAGCTCCTCTGCATAGAGGACGCGGTCGGAAATCGAAGTGCCATCGGGCCATCTTCCGGACTGAATGAATTTCACGACGTGCAGAAATATGAGAGCGGAAATGAGAAAATATGTGCTGAAGAAAAAAAAACCTTATCTGTAGTAGCAAAATGAACAGTTCAAATACGCCCAACATGTTTTAAAAAGACAGATCTAAAGGCATCGTTTGAGCAGGCACGTATCAAAACATAAAGAGAGCAAGCTCTCACGCCAGCCAATCAAATTTCTCCCTCGAGTAGTTCACACCTCGTCGGCGATCTCAATGTTGAGCGTAAGCTTGACTCGCCACCCGTATTGGTCAGCCGTTTTGCCCTGATTCTTCTTGGTTCTGCCTACTAAGCCCGACATCACTGACATGCTTTGCACGTTTCGCAGCAGAGCCCATCCGCCCCCTTTCTTCTTTGCCGTTGCTGCGGTTTCTGCTGCTGCCGTGGCCACTTCCGCTGCTTGCCTCGCCTCTTTCTTACTCGCGGTCGCTGCCGCCAGCACCGCTGCTGCGTCTGCCTCCGCTTTGGCTTTGGAAGCGGCGCGGGCTTCCTCTGCCTGCTGCTTCGCTTTCTTGCTCCGCAACCCGGGCAAGGCTTTCTCCCCAAACGCCGCTTCCGCACGCGCCGCCGTGGCCTTCTGCGCTTTCGCCTTGCGAGCAGCAGCGACCTCCGGAGGTTCGTCCACTTCCACTTGCAACTTGCACTTAACCACCGGCCAGCGGGTGTCGGGGAGGGCCGCCCTCAGCGTTTTGGTCTCCAGCGCCGCCGCCGCTTCCATGCGGGTGGTCCGCTCCCAGTTGATGCGATCCACCACCTCCCCGAAGTCGACCGCCCACCGCACCTTCCGCAGCTCGAACAAGTGGTGCTCGGCCCGCCGCCGCACGTGCCGCCGGTGCCGCTCCTCCGGTGTTTCGTCTGGCCGCAAGGGGGAGCCGTGGTGGTGGTGGTGGTGGTGGTGATGGTGGCGCGAGTCCTGGGAGCGAGGAGACGCCGTATTGCTGCTACTAGCAGTGGTTTTCTCGCCGTGGTTTGGCGTGGTATGGCCACCCGTACCGGCACCATTTGACCCGCTGCCAGGATTCGTCGTGGGGGAAGCGGGTGTATGCGGCGACGACGGCGACAGCGGTCGCATGGGCGTGGCAGGCTTGCTCGGAGTGGCGGTTTTGCTGCGCGATGAGGAGTGCGCGTGGTGAGCCCCCGGGGTACCAGGCACAGTGGAGAACTCGGAAGGCGGCGGCGGGTATTCTTCTTCGATTTTCGCTTCCCAATTGATGGCCAGGGTCAACTGTGACACGTACACACAATATATAGAAGGACAAAAAAAAACTGGTGAGAATCAAGTCAGAATTTGTAGATTGCCTAATATAATGTGTTTCGACTTCTATTGCAGTAGGTTTTAGTAGCATATATTATAGCAGGTAGCGCATACAACCTACCTGAGCTGCTGCGAAGTCCAGCCGAACGCGCCAGGCCTCTTCATCGCCGTCCGCGTCACACCCTTCCGTGCCAGCCACCAGCTCTGGCATGCGTTTTGCTTCACTGGCTGGGTCCTCGCTGGCTCCTAGCCCCAAGCTCGGCGACCGAGCGCCGCTGCTGCCTCCATCGTGGTGGTGCTTGTGAAGAGAGTTGGGGGACCCAGGCGAGTGTGGGCTCATAGCTCCCCCTGGGCTCCCATTTCCTCCTTTCGTAGGGTGCACGCGGGCGGCGCCGTTCCCGAGCAGAGCGGACGACGACGACGACATCGACGCGCGCCTCCCCGTCGCTGCTCCACTAGATCCTCCTGCGCCTGCTGCTCCTGCTGCGCTCCCTATCGGAGAATGCACAATTGCTTGCCCTAATGGCGGAGTTTTGTCCCCCGGTTTGAGGAGTTTCAGACCCATGGATTTACGGTCCATGTTGATGCGGTCTCGGCGGCGGACGGCGGCTGCGTTTTGGCGCAGCTTGCGTGGCTTGCCCCCTAATTTAATAGACCGCGCGATCCAGTACGCTATCCCAAAGATGGCCTCTCTTAAAGCTTCCTGAGAAGACGATGGCAAAAGTTGTGTTGCGTCAAGTGTAATAGATGTAAGGGTGAGAATAATAAATAAATAAATTAGTGTATAACAGAAAGAAGGGCGTGAGGGACGATCAATCTACTACAGATCTGCGGAACCTGGTAAAAATGATAAGAACACTCTACCTGATATATGTGGGCCAAGAGAATGATGCCGTCATTCCGCTCTGCAAAAGGGCTGTAGGCAAGCAAAGGTAAGAAAAGAAGAATGGTATGTGTGTAAGAAGATGGGTAAAATAGAAACACAAAGCTTCATGCACACTTTGCATACATAGCCTTTTCAAGAGTACTGTTTACAACTGGCACACATGGCGAGAAGACACTGATTTGTCAAATTACCGAAACTCGTCGAGGTCTACGCCGCCAGCGTCGTCTAAATTGACGAGGGAGTAAATGCGCATGACCGCTTTGGCCCGGTTGCCTCCGTCGGGGCCCGGTTTGCTGCTGCCATTCGCCACGGTGGCCTTCTGAGCTTTCTCGTTCGGGGGTTTAGAGCCGGGCACGCAGGGTTGGCCGTAGGAGGGCGCCACAGCGAGGTCGAACAAGGTGCGAAAGTCCTGGAGGTCCACTGCGGGTGGGGGCGTAGGCACCTCCACTCCATCCACCTGGATCAACGTATAAAGCAACCTAAAATGCACTGAAAAAAACCTTGATCCGACGAAGATCTGTGTACCATCTTTGCTCTCATATCAATCAACGGAAGGAATCGCGACAAATTACACTCACCGATAAGCCTCGAAGGGCTTTTTCGTTGGCTAGCTCTGCTTCAGCCCGAGTCGCTGTGCGCGGTCGCGCTACTGCCACCGCTGATGGAATTGTACCGTTGCGACCACTATCGTTGGTGCTCGAGGGTAGCGAAGGCGGAGGGGGAGGCGTAGGCAGCGGCACTGCCTCACTGGAGCCGTCCCCTAGCCATGCCCCAAGAGAGTCAATGGCGCCACCGCTGCGCCCCAAGAGCCGGAAGCTTAGGTTGATCACGTTGCTGTAACTGAACGTGCACCACCGCACCTGAGTAGACAGGAAGACAGCCAGAGCGTATGATAACATACTTTAAGAGGCAAGTTAGAGCTCAAGATGACATCGAATTGCTGTATCAAGAACAAATCGTATTGATCCTGTGGCGCCTCAAAATATAGTGCCGTCAAGACAAACTCTTACCATGCCAGTAGCCCAGTGGGCAAAGCTGATGCTATTCAGGTCGACACTTCGGCCCATGTTGATTTCTCGAAATAAACGCTTCAACAACGCCGGGTCAGAACCCAGGGGTAGCCTGCAAAAGGTTACGCATAATAGCGACGTTGTGAGCATCTACACCGCCACAGGTGAAGGAACGAATGAAGAAGTGCACGGAGAGATACGCTCACGCCAAAAGCTCGAAAGTGGAGGAATGAAAAGTACGAATGTAATATAGCTCGATAGACTAGTATTTTGCGTTATGCTTGCAAATCGTGGTGGATTTTTACCTATCGAGTTGGCTTAAGCGCACGAATTCGGAGTAGTGCATCCGGGGCCGATCTTCGCAAGTAGACCACCAGAGCTCGAGCAACCTCACTTGGTCCATCCGACTCACGTCGAGAGTGTCAAAGGCACGCACCAACGCTTTGTTTTTGTCGATGAGCAAGGAAGCTAAGTACTGCATCCGGTTGTCGAGCTTCTTTGAAAAGCACAAGGTTGCAGCCATTGGAGGCTTCTTCGCTTTTCTCGGCTTCTTTTCAGGGACGTCGTCATCGTCCTCAGGGTCGACAGGGTTCTTACTTTTGCTTTTGGCATCATTTTGCTTCACATCGTTGAGCGCTAGAGTGAGCTTCGCTGGATCTGCTCCCCCGGTTGATCTTTGAGTTGGTGCAGTCGCAGGCTCTGCCATCTCAATCACAGCTACAGTTGGCTAAAATAGTAATTCGATCACTCCAGGGTATGAACCTGGCCTTTTAAATGCCTCCAATGGACCGATTCTTGTGAAGCCCTAAGTAAGATTTCAATCTAACAGTCGCAAAACTAGAAACTAGGCTGGCCAATGTTGGGCCAACGGGCCACCGCCATCATTTTTGTGTTTCGTTCATCTTCATGATATATTTTTCAATTTATTATATTAGCATCGTGCCCTGTTTTCTCATTCATTTTGCTTCTTGTACTTCTCATTCATGAAGATGCACAGCGGCCATTTCAGCCCATGAGCCCATGAGGCTAAAGACTCTCATGAAGATGTGCTCCGAAGATGTAGATGGCGGACGATCGTATCATAATTTTGAAAGCATTTCGCACCTACTCTAGCATTATTATTTATAATGGCAGCGGTCAAAGGAACTGGCCAAGGCCTTTGGAAACCTATGGAGATGCCCATCCCAAAAAATTTTGGCCCGCGTATCCGTCCAATTGAGAACTGGTGCACGAAGTTTGACCCTAAGGTTTTAATGCGTCTTTTCGTGCGTTATTTCGTAATCTTTAATCTACGCGTCTGTACGCTTCAAAATTGTTGCCAGTGAAGATAGTGGCTTTTCAGCTCATGATGTAGATGTACTTGACTTACATCAGTCCTCATATTCACAATTACATGGTGCCCTGCTCCTGTGACTCTAGGACCCCGCGACTTGGCGGTCTGGTGCCGGAAGAGCTGCCACGGAAGCTTCTGAAGCCAATGACGCTGTTCAACTAAAAGCTGTGCTAGCGGCCACGCCGTTCGTGAAATTCGTGCTAAACTTTTCCGAGCAGCTCGACGCCGCCTGCCGCAAAAAGGCCGATCGCACGGTAGCAGTGCTGTTGCCGTGGTGCGACTTGGACGCGTGGCGGCAGTGTTTGGTCATTTCCGCGCAGCTGCAAGACTGCATGACGCTGCACCACTTGTTGTGCGACGTTTCAGAGTGGCCTCAGCACGATGCCTTTCGAGCGGAGCTCACCGACGACAAGTACTTACCTGCGGCCCGACCCAGTCTGAAAGCAGCCGCTCAGACCTCGGCCTCTGCCACGCCGTACCGCGAGAAAGTGCAGTATGAGACCACTTTAGACACCGCCCCCTGTATGGTCCAGGGGCCGTGGCAGCGGAAGCGCCTGTTTGACGTGCTGCCGGCTGCGGCAGGGGGGAGGCACCTGGTGTTGCAGCGCGCTGCCGAGGCCGCCGCTCGGGGCCGAAAGACCGAGCTCTTGCACGCGGTGATGCTCCTGGCCATGGAGCCCACGAAAATCGTGCCGTTCAGTGCGGTGTCGTGGCAGCCGCGCGCGCAGCACTGGATTCACGCCGTGCTGGTGCGGGCGAGGTCGGCTGTGGGCATTCTGCTGGTGCGCGGTGAAGTCGCCCTGGGAAAGTTAAGAAACTTCAACGCTGACGTGAGTCGGGGATCCGGCATGTATTTGCTTGAATGTATGTAGTCGTTCAAGGAGATATCATGCGTCTCAAACTTCCTTTGATACATTTGTATGTATGGCAGGCGGCATTGGACTACATGAGCGTCGTCAACGACTTTGGTTCTAATGTCGATGGCTCCGCGAAAGCGGAACAAGACAGAGAAGCCGAAATGCAGAGCTTGCTGAACGATTTAGCTGGGAAACGCAACATGCTTGCTTTGCTGGACCATTATCTTGCCGTGCTCAACGGTACTGCATGTCTATACATATGTGTACCTTCTAGAGTTGTTGAAGATTTAATTTTCCTTCTCCCTCTCCTTCTCTGTATTTCCTTTTCTTTGTCCTCATTTTGATCGTGAAAAGCGGCTGGTATCCGAAGGCCTTATATTTTCCTTGAGACGCTCTCATCTCGAAGTTTCTGTCCTCTTTTCTGTACGCCACAACTTTACCTCTTTTTCGTATTGAATGTTAAAGGTGGTTCTACGGCCCATGTGCACGCGCCACAACCGCCGATGCACTCCCGCGACGGGCGGCAGCGCGACTTCTCCGCGAATGACAACCATCCATATGATGGTGGTGGTAGCGGCGGTGGCAGCAGGAGTACCAGCAGGTTTCCTGCTATAGACCCCAAAGAGATGGGCGGTGCGCTGTCGGCTCGTTCTGACCATTCTCGCTCGATGGGTTCCCTCGGCAGTGGCTCCAGAGGCGACGACGACGACGATGCTTCGCTTTCCACGGTGGCTAGAGTAGCCCTGGCGACTCAGGAGGTTCGTTCGTTGTACCTGCATCTTGTACTGCATCTTGTGCCGTTGGTATGATTTGGCACTTCGGGCTGCTGCAATACACATCTTTGTTCTCCCTATAATCTTCCTTGGCTCATAGGCGCTTAGATCTTTGTCCTTTTCCTGTCATTTGCGCGAGCTCGGTAGAGTCCTCTGCTTGATGAAGGTTCATACCCACACTCATATACGAACACTTCTCTTTCGATTCCACTCCGTATTCCCCCCCCCCCCTTCAGGTGGTGAGGTTCGACCGTCGCGTCCCGATGCGGCCCCGGTGCCGCGCGGCTGGGGACAACCCCGCCTGGCGGAGCTTCGTGCCGCAGTGGACGGGCGAAGGCGGGGCCCACCGGGTGTGGAAGCGCAAGGCCGCCGAGCGCGCGCAGCTGCTGCACTCCTTTAACCAGGCCGTGGGAGCTTCCGCGGAAAAGCCACCAGAGCTCGACGCTGGCGCCATTTAGCAATCAGTTCACAAATCGGCTTGTGTTATGACATATATGACACATATTCCCGGGATGCGGCCATTGTGTATATTACATCATTATATCCTGAATAAAACCAGTAACAATTCAGTGTACCTTAGTAAATTCCTTGCACCTTTTCCTTTTTCGCTCTCGGAGCCGGAGCCCGAGCCCGGGCTAGTTCGGTTCAAACCTCAAACGGCTCAACTTCTATTTCATATTTAAAATCCAAGGCCGAACACCCCACCTCCATCCAACATTCGACATGCCGGCATGAAGCAGGGAACGGTTACCGGAAACGGAGCACGATACGTTGAGATATGCATGAATTGAGTTACTTATCGACCCCAGCTCGGATTCAGCTTCGCACTCCACAATAGCGAGAATTATAACTAAGCACTGGCACTTAACCGCAAATAAGCACATACATAGATGAAGTCAAAATGTCCTGCTGCTTGCTGGGGCTTTGTGGTTTTGCAGTAACGTGTGGAACTGGCTTTTGTATAATGCGAATTGGAAATTTGGTACAATGTACAATCCACAAAAGGACACAATTATCCCCACAACACAATTCCATCGACCTCTGAGAAGGGAAAGCCACAACTTCCTGTATAACAACAGAGGCAGGAAAATAGACTCGCTCTCCTTTACTCATCAGGATGATGCGTTTCCCAATCATAATGTGAGCACAATTGGCTCACAAGCCGCCGATCTATGCAGTGCCTTCGATCTGTAACCGTTCAAAAGAGTTGCGAAGGATGGTCAAAAGGGCACTCTTGGGCACAGCTCCGACTACTTTTTCAAGCACCTGGCCATCCCTGCAAGAAAAAGGTAAAGTTAGCGCAGACAAGATCCAAAAGTATATGTGCTTAGCGAGGTGATTTAAAAGAGTCGACAAAAATGATTCAAAACTAGTTCAGATGCCCCTATTATACAAAGCTTAAAAGCAAGTGTTACCTCACGAGTAATAAAGTAGGGATAGATTCCACGCCCCAAGCATTCACGACTGCTGGGTCAGCGTCGTCGGTGTTAATCGCCACCACTGACAAGCTCTCCACCTGGTAGCCATCGTTCCGTCCTTTGCCCTCTCCGAAAGAAGACCGTCCGCTGCCATACTCGGCGTCGATTTCTTCCAGCACCGGATTTACGAGCCGGCATGGGCCACACCCTAACGTAGTAGTCAATTCATTATTTAAGGATAGTGGCCCAGAGACCAGCGCGAACGCGGATGAACGCCTAAGAGTAAAGAGAGCTAATTGAAGTGATGATATGCTTCTGCCGTACACACTCACATGGCGCACTGAAGAACGCAAGCACTGGCTTATTGCACGCATTTATCTCTTTGTCCCATAGCTCGGCATTCAAAGTGGCAAGTTTGGTTTTAAGTGCGGCGTGTGCCACAGAGCATCTATCATTGAATCTCCCAGAAGCGTCGGAAAAAGACCCGAGTCGAAAAGGTGCGCTGGGTTGAAAAGCGATTATTTGGTTAAAAAGAAACAAACACCAAATTGCGAGGGTGTACTGATGTGTTATCATACTTGCCTTTGGCATAAGCTAGTGTAAACTCTTTCAAAATGTACTTTGAATTTATAAATAGTGGAGCTGTGTGCTATCTCAACGAGCTGACTCGTACGTTTCACTTTACAGTTACTAGCTGATATCGTATACCCAACGTAGCTAGCTGTCTTAGCTCCAGGCAAAACTCGTAGCTACGTCGAAAGTTTTGAAGCTACTATAAAGTGCAATCAAATCAATTATAAAAAGAGATGCGTGTTGGTTGCAAGGTTGTTGCGGGTTGCGGGTTGCGAGGAGTTGCGAGTGTCTAGCTAGCTACAGTAGCTTCTGTATGTACTTCGTAGCTGTGCGCAAGTGCGTAAAATTACTCTTCTGTCGATCGCTGATTGGCAGACTTCTCGTTTAATTCAGCAAGCGGACCGAAGCCGTTGAACTCGAACTCGAACTAATACAAACCCAAATGACACAGAAGCCAATGCTGCGGGCAGAAGTGGGAATGCGCGTGCGTTGCGCAAACAAAGCAAGTGCGGAGTGAATCATGAGGGGGAGGGACATTGGCCAAAATTCCCGCAAAATTTGCAAAAAGCGATGCATTTGTGGGTACCGCGCACTCCGCAGAAACAATAAAGAGGAAGGCACGCGAGCGTAGCTCGTGACGTGCGGAACACGAAGTTCCATTGGCAGAGGTCAAAATTGGCCTTTCAGCGCGCAGGGCGCCTATTGTTCTGCCCCCGGGCCATGAGAGGCCCTGGCAGGGCAGGAACTCCTTCCTC
>Ga0307982_1003308_pt1 | contig 12889 bp, 3 predicted proteins | sample OrgLakmetagen989_FD_201847 | JGI IMG/M metagenome (GOLD analysis project Ga0307982, IMG submission 201847) | Saline water microbial communities from Organic Lake, Antarctica - #989 | ecosystem: Environmental > Aquatic > Non-marine Saline and Alkaline > Saline | place: Antarctica: Organic Lake... | reverse complement strand
AGAGGTCAAAGTGTGCCTTTCAGCGCGCAAGGCGCCTATTGTTCTGCCCCTGAGCCATCAAAGGCTTTGACGGGGCAGGAACTCCTTCCTCGTTCGCGGAGTGGCAGTGAATAGAAAAGCCCCCCCCTCAAAAATGCAAACAACAACATGCAAGCGGGCCGCTTGTGGCCTAGCGGCCCCTCCCTATCAAGGAGTTAAACCCATATATCTTCCATCAAACGCCACGGACGCTAGTCGTGGTCGTCCTCCAGCGTTTTTCGAAACCCTCGCAAGGCCCTCCACCTTGAGAGCAAGTCGACTGCGGATGCCCCGAAGAGAGCAGGTTCCGCGCTAGTGATCGGCAAGATAGTGCTGACAATGCTTGTGTGAAGAATCATTCGCAGAGGAATTCATTTAGAGTACTGGATGCCTTATACCTGTAGAGGGAGTAGAAGTGCTAGGCATTAGTTTAATAGAAAAGTTTATGAAAGGAAAGGGAAGTGCACAGCAGTTGTGACTTCCACCTCTGTAACTTCCCCTTACAGGGGAGATCAGTATCTACATTGTGGATGAGTTAATGAGACGGGGTTCTTAATATTTCAGTCACCCGTAGATTCCACTTCCACCTTAGCCATATATGCATTTATACGGACCCAGCGTAAAAGCTCGAAATCCTACTCTAACAAGGAAGGATGAGGGCTCAGAAAAGAAAAAAGTCCGATAATGGTTGGGTGATATTTCCGGACATTTCTTGGACATTTCCGACTTCATTGACGAGAGCTCGATTCAAAAAAATCTTGTTCTTGACAACTCAAAACAAGGGGATTACTTTGCTCAAAATGTGACCCAGTGTGCATGTCCCATCATAGACACCATCCAAGATGGGCAAATCTAGAGGCAGCTCGAAGAAAAGCAGCAAAACTGCTGAGGTCGACAGCGCTTCTGATGCATCCTCAGTGAAGGTTGGAGTAAGTGAAGACTCCCACCAATCTGACGACCAAGGTGGGACCGAGGAGAACCATGCAGGCATCGAACATCGTCTAAGTGGAGCTATCGCAGCCTTGAGCGAAAAAAGAGCAAAAGCACGAATCGAAGGCCTCGTTCTCCTAGCCTCGGCTCTAAAGCAAAGGTTCGGTGACCCTGCCAAAATTCTAGGTGACTATTCGGAGGCTTTGGACGGCGGGGTCATGGCTTGTCTACGTCACGGGGGGCAAGAGTGCATTAGAGCTGCCGACGTACTCAGCTTACTCTTCTTAGTTCTTGGCATCTCCTCTCATGGTTCAGCGCTATGGCGGCGTGCAGCTCCAAAATTACTTATTGTGGCCAATGCTCGAGACCTAGAAGATGAGGCTGGAACACTCGCGTCAGCCCAGGCTGTCGCTGCGTACAGCGTTGGCTGCCTCGTGAACGCAACGCACTGGCCTGGAGCCAAAGCCAAGTCCAGTGTGAATGATAGCGTCGATAGTATCAATAATGCTGGTGGAGAAGACACGAGGGTGCCGCATGAAGCAGCATGTAGAGCGCTGGATCTCTTCGCGGAGCTAGCGCGTGGCGGTTCCCTTGACGACGGGTACATGAGTTCAGCTGTACGGGTTGCAGCTCTGCAAGGCTGGCAGGCAGTGGCTGCGGCTGCTCTCGGTGCCAGTGCCAGGGCTGTGCAACTACGCGGTGAGGCGGGGCTGTTGCCGGTTGTGAACGAAGTCTTAGGAGATGAAGACGGGCAGCATCCGCCCACTGTCGAGCTTCGCTTGGAAGCGGGGCTCACAGCGGTACTGCTCGCGGAGGCTTCATCGGAAGCACGCGAAGAACCTGGAGACTTCGCATCAGTGGCGAGCGGAGATGCTGAAGAAGCCTGGCCGTCAGTGCAAGCATCTCTGGTCCGCCTCTCAACCGAATCCCATAAGCGCATGTCCAAGGATGTGAAGCGAGATCAGCACGCAAACTTTCGCAAGCTGGCCACTGCTGACGACACCCTTCTGCACCCGGCATCGGACAGCCTCCGCGCTGACTTAAGCGGCAGCGCAGAGACAGTTAGTGGTGGGCCAGATCGCTGGCCCGGTGCCAAGTTGATGTTTCCGGGAGGCAGCGTGGTGTGCGACTCGTGGCGCGAGGTCGCCAAGTTGGCCCTGTTGCGGCGTTGCCTTGGTGGGGACGTAGGCAGCCACCTGAGAAGCAACCCAGTGGTGGCGCACATCATGTCTGAGAGCCGAGAAGTGGACGACATTGACGACGAAGATTTTGATGGATTTGGAGCTGGAAGCAGCGGGGGCTATGAAGAGCGAGGAAAAGGGTCGGAAGCAGGGCGCAAGAAAACGGCTATGCGAGTCAAGGAGCGCGATCAAAAGTTAGTAGCTAAAGAGACTTTCCTCGATGAGTGACTACAGTATATCTCCGTGTATGCATCACGTAGAACTGATTAAACGATGCTGCCTTAATTAGTATACTTCGAGATGAAGTCTTTCTTTATCACGTGTTAGCAACTGCATGTCACATGTCACACGCCAGACGCAACTGCGCAGCGATGAAAGTTGTTGCCTACATCACCGAGCTAATTATTTTGGATTTGACGGCAATCCAAACCATACGACAGAAACATAAGTTGAAGTTAGGATGAATAGAGGCGTGTCAGATGAAAAAGGTGAATGAAATGCAGAAGGGGGGGGAATTCGCGAGTGCAGAGTGCGGTAAACGTTCGTAAGTGGAGAACACCCGAAGGCGCGAGTTAGTGAAACAATAAGGCTACCAAATGTGCTCTGCTGATTACACCGTTTATCTAACTCATAACGAGCACTTAACAGCGAACACAGAACATATAGCACAACACACAGCAAAGCAAAAATCAAAGGCACAAAAAGCATTTTAAGCAAGATCAGAAATCAGAAAAAAAAAATCGTACAGTAAAATTCATGTTATTCTAGGGTCAAGCTGGACCGTTGTATTCTTCCACAACCAGAAGGCAGGCTACAGGATAGGACAACGGGGGCTACGCGTGGAAGCTCTCCGTGCTAGAGAAGATGTCAGAGTTAGCTGCCATTTTGGCACGGCGACGACAAGTGAATGTCGCTAAAGGCGAAGTATCGTGGAGCGGCGAAGGATCAGGCCCAATTGATTCTAAGGGTGTCAGGTTAGTCGGTTTATGCTCGCTTGGTCTCGGCCTCATTTTACTGAATATCATCACATTTGATTGATTGTCTCGCGTATCGTTGTTTTGTTTGAATCGTTATATAGCGCCAAGGCGCAAAAAAGTAGTCACTTTGAGGTTGGAGCGTTAGTTGAAGCTCGTTTCGGCAACGGCGACGTATATTTCCCGGGCACGGTGGTCGCAGCCCACGCCGATGGCAGTTATGCTATCGACTATGACGACGGCGACCAAGAGCTGAACGTCTCTCAAGACCTCATGCGCGCTGTCGAAAATGATGCTGCTGACACGTTTGTTGCTACTGCGAATGAGGCCGAAGAAGAAATCCACCAGGTGACTTCTAGATTCTCGGTAAATCCCATGCGGCAACGTACTAGTGAGAGTGCGCAGCGGGTTCAAGACACCTTCTAGCGAGTCCTATTCAAGTGCCAATTCGCTGTATTTCGTCGCATCAAACCAATATTTAGTCCAACCTTAATTTCTCCTGCGTATTCATGCTACTTCTCTTGACAGGCTTGTGGCGCCTTTCGCATCGATACAATGGCCGCGGTTTTCGGGTCCTGCGCGTGTGGCTTCAAAAAGGCTGACCACTGTCTGGCCGCTCAGGACCACAGCTCGAGCCGCAGAGCGTCTTCTACTCTAGACATTGAAGCAGTAGCCAGTACTTCAGCTGTTCCTGGAGCCGCACTTACAGTGCCGGCGCCCTCTGTGATGTTAGCTTCACGAACTCCAGGCCGCGGCTTGCGCTCACCTCCTGACGCAGGAGCCCAGCGACTGTCCGACAAAAGCAGCCCAGTAGGCAGTGATACGGCACCAGACGCATCGTTTGTCGCGACTTCCCTCAACCATGAGCTTGAAGAAGTCTCGGATGCGGTGGACTCAGAAACATTGGAAGCCGAGCGGGTAGCTGCTGTAGTGCAAAGCCTGGTCGAACAGCTGCCTGATATTCACCCTCCAAGGTTACTCCACCAAGTTCTTGCGGCTGAATCCACTGGCTCCTCGTCCAGCGCCAATGAAGGTGCTGTCTCAATTCAAGCAGTGGCCAATGCGCCACCTCAGGGTGCTCCTCTGCAGGCGCCAGCGCCAGTTGTAGGCGACGCTGTGTGGTTCGCTCACCCAACGGAAGTGTGGGCTGAGGCCGTAGTTGAAGCGAGCATGCCCATAAACGACGGAAGCGGCCTCGTGCTCCTGGACCTTCGCCCGAGCAACGCCGACCTTGCTTTGGAGCACGGCAATGGCAGCAACGTTGGCACCGTGCGAGCCGCGTGGGGTGGCACTGCGCCCAAGGGGCAATTGTTGCCGGGCGTGAATCGGCGAGGTGTCACCCCGGACCTGTGCGGCTTAAACCACCTTCACGAAGCGGGCATTTTGGACAACTTGCACCGCCGTTGGCTCGGTGAACAAGCAGCAGCAGTAGCCAACGGTGAGGGTAGTGGCAGCAGCAATAGTGGAAGCACCAGCGGAGCAGCAGCAGCAGGAGCCGTTCGGCGCGAGCCTTACACCTTCGTGTCCGTCATCCTAGCGGCAGTGAACCCTCTCTGCAAACAGCCCAACCCACCCTCGCCCGAGGAATACGCCAACCAGCCGTTTTCGACGGAAGTCGCACGGCCGCACCCGTATGCGCTCGCAGAGCTGGCTTTTCAGCAAATGTGCACGGCGCACAAGCGCTCCGCGCTCGTGGCTGGTGCCTCAACGGACCGAGGCGATCAGTCCATCGTGATTAGCGGCGAGTCGGGGAGTGGCAAAACCGAGTCAGCCAAAATTGTGCTTTCGTACCTCACTTCTCGCGCTCTTGCCCGCGTTGGCAATAGCTCTCATTCCCATGCGGAACCCTCAACTAGCTTCGAAGCTTCTTCTTCTTCTACTCTTGCTGCTGCGCCATTTTCACCTAGTCGCGCGGTCGTTGTTGCTTCATCGAACGGGCCGGAGCGCACCCCTGAAAAGCCGCCTGGCCGCGCCTCCCCGCCGCTGACGTCATCAAAAGCCTCGAAGACCTCCTCAGGGGGTCAATTTCGGCGGCTGGACGCGCGCATCGTGGCGTCGAACCCCATCTTTGAAGCCTTTGGCAATGCCAAGACTTTGCGCAACGGCAATTCGTCGCGCTTTGGGAAGTTCATCAAGCTGCTCTTTCAACCACCTTCTCTGCTGCGCGCACCTCCTCCCACTGATAGCAATAGTACCAACAATAACAATAGCACTGGTGCTGGCTGGTCTCTTGTGGGCGCCGAGTGCGAAACGTACTTGCTGGAGAAGAGCCGCGTGGCTGCGCAAGGGGCAGGAGAGCGAAACTTCCACGCTTTCTTCCAACTCATAAAGCTCGCAGAGCAGGCAGGCCCTAATGGACGGCTCGCGTTTGGCTTGGACGTAAATCCTACGGTTGCCAAGGGCTCGAAACCCAAGAAGACGCTCAAATCAGCCCCAAAGACTCCCACAAAAGGGGGGTTATCGGCGGCTGAGAAGCTCCGGCAGAAAGGCAAGTCACCCGTGGTAGAGCCACCGCCACCCCCGTCGCCCATTGCCTCTGAAGTGCAAACAGCAGCCATGTCGCCCTTTGCCGTACTGCCAGACATTCGCAACCCAGCTGCGTGGTCTCTGCTAGGCAGCAACGGCATTGCAGCGTTGAAGAGTGCCGAAGTGTGCGAAGCCAAAGTCAAGCCTGGCGCTGGAGTCGACGACGGAGCCGAAGCCACAGCGACTCAATGTGCGCTCGATGCCCTGGAATCGCCACTGCTGGGCACTTGTGGGTCTTCGCATGGCTCCAACGCCGTGTGGCGAGTGTTGGCTGCCGTGCTGCATCTTGGAGAGCTCGGCCGGGATGACCTGATTGACAACGGGCAAGAAACCGATGAATTAGTTGATTCGACAAGCAGTAGTGATCTCATGATTGTTGCGGATGAAACGGCCGTAGCAGCAGCACCAACAGCAGAGCCTCCTTCCTCGAAAGAAGGCCAACCCACACCACCTTTGATGCCAGCGTTGGCCCCGCCCCCAGCGTCAGCCCAGACCTGGGACGATGAGCTCTTGCCGTGTGAAGCCTGGCCAGAAGGCCGCTTGTCCACGGCCAAGTTGGCGGAACTTGCCGCGTCATCACCGGAACTTCAACTCACGGTGGCCGCGGCCTCAGCCGCCATCACCAAAGACCGAGCTTCGGTGGTTGGCCAACTTCGGCGCTTGAGCTTGAGCAGCTTGGCGCCCAATGACTTGCGACGGCGCGCGCTCGACCACGTGCAAGGCTTGACCTTCTCGTCCGCCAAGAACCTCGGCCAAGAGGCTCTAGTGGAAGCTGTAGCACGCCATTTAGACGCCAAGAGCTTACAGGGCTTACACCCGAAAGAACTGAAGCGAAGAGTCTTGCTCGCGAAAGACAGTGACGTCACCCTTGCAGACTTGGCCGCTCTCAGCCCGGACGAATTAGAAGCCATGCTGGTGCGCCACGTGTTGAAGACGGGGATAGTTCCTGGCGCAAACGACACCTACGGCCAGCACCATCAACTGCAAGATACTGCGAGCACTCCGCAGCGCACCCCTCTCAAACGCCGCGGGAGTAAAGCTCCGACACCTGCGCAGGCAAAAGGGAAGTCAGAGCAAACCGCCGAAGGAGAGGCCGCTGCTTCCGACTCGCTCGCCAAGCAGCCAGCGCCTGTGAGGTGGCAACGGCCACCGAGTCAGAGGCACCGCCTTGTTCTCAACACGCGTGCAGGGCGCCGTGTCGCGCACGCTGCTAGTTTGTTAGGAGTTCCACCGGACGAGTTGTGGAGCATCCTGCACGTGCGCCGCGTGACTACTGGTGGCGCCTCAGCTCGAAAGAGTAGCAACGGCACAGCAGCGTCTGGTGGTGGTGAAGCCTTTTCAATCCCACTCGACGACAACGAAAAGAAGAGCGCGCGTGATGCCGTCTGCAAGGCTCTTTACCAGCGCACATTTCAGTGGTTGGTCACAGCTATCAACGCTGCCCTTGCACCGCCATCACCATCGCGAGCATCACCATCCTTAGAAGCATCATCGTTGAGCCACTCGAACACTACAACAGGAAGCAACAGCAGCAGTGGTCATAATGTGGAATTACCGTTCATTGGCGTGCTTGACATTTTCGGGTTCGAAACTTTCGAAGTCAACACTTTTGAGACGCTGTTGATCAACCACGCGAACGAAGTGCTTCAGCACTGTTTCAACCGCCATGTGTTTGAAGCTGAGCAGCGGCTGTTCGAGAGCGAGGGGGTTCTAGCAGCAGCTGGCACCGAGCATGCAACTTTTCCCGACAACAAGTTATGTGTTGAGCTGGTAGCAGGCACCAGCAGTGGACGCTCTTCGAGTGTTGGTCTGTCGAACGGTGGCTCGACTCCAATCCTAGGCCTGAGCAACAGTAGCAGCTCGAGCAGTGGTGTCGCGTCGAAATTGGAGTCCCTGGCCAACGGCTCCTCGTCCAACAAAAGCGGCTACGCGAAGCTAGGCCTGGCTCGCACGCTCGATGACGTCAGCCGTTTGCCCAATGCCTCTGACGAAGCCTTCAACGCAGCCCTTGCCAAAGCTTACGGCCCTTCTCCTGCATCTACCACGAAGGCAAGTGCCTCGAGTCAGAATGCTTCCAACGACAAAGATTCGAGCTCGGAACCCAGCGCAGCAGCAGCCAATGAACACAGCGGAGGCGGCGTGGTGAACCCTCACTGGGTGGAGGTCCCTCCGCACAAGAAGCGGTGGTCGTTTTGCGTCAAGCACTTCGCTGCCGACGTGGTGTACACCTTGTCGCCGCAGAACCTCTGGGTGCAGCGCAACAACGATGCGGTGCCTGACGGTCTAGCCGCCATGCTGCGAAGGTCGAACCATGCGCAGAAGTGGATTGGCACAGCACTGGGCAAGAAAAACGCCGCTTCTGGTAAAGCTATGAGTCCTGCTGCTGCCATCGCCGCCGCAGCGGCCCAAGATGCTACCTCATCAGGTGCTACAAGCCATGATGAGCCTATTGAAGAGGCGAAGAAAGAAATTGAGGATGTAGAGGAAGAAGACGACAACGACGACGACGACGATAATGGGGATGAGCACGATCCCATCGCCCTAAGCGAGCGCTCCGAGGAAGCTGCGATTCTGGCCGCAGCGTCAGCAGTGGTGCGGGGCATCGGGGGTGCGCTTCCTGAGGACGCCCAAGAGATCCGACTTGAAGCAGAAAAGGCGCTCGTTGCAGCTTCCGCCGGTGGCTCGTCTTCTCCTTCATCGTCGTCTTCTTCTGCTGCTGGCACCACCGCCCCGGTACCAGGGCGCGGCAAAGGCAGTGGGCATTGGACCAAACCATCCGTGTCGGCGGTGTTCTTGAGCTCGATGGAAGCCCTCACCCAGCGCCTCGACGCCACCAAGTGCGCGTTTATCCGTTGCATCAAGCCTTCACTCAGCTTGGCCCCCAATTGCTTTGACCGTCCGTACGTGGCGGCTCAGCTGCGCTACCTCGGGATCTTGCAGACTTGCGAAGTGCTGCGAGCGGGCTTGCCTGCACGCGTGCCGTACTCTGCATTGGCGCCCCTCTTTCAGCAGCTCACTCCGGCCACGCGCCTTCGTTTCGTGGAGGCTGCTGCTCTCGCGAGCCGTCAGCTCAAGGCACTACGAGTAGCCCTTTCAACGACCACCACTAGCAACTCTTCTTTCGAGGGTGTTCGTGGTGAGGATAAGGAAGATTATGGTCTGGAGGTGCCTCGATCCTTGTTGGAGCAGCTGCGGGTTGAGGAAACCCCTTTGGGGCTCTTTGCGGCCTGTGCCGTGCGAAGCTTAGGCTTGCGAAGCGACGCTTACGCCCTCGGGAAAAGTCGCCTCTTCTTTCGTGCCGGGGAAATGGGAGCTATTGACCACCTTTTGGCTCTCGCCACCAAACAACCATCACCGCATGCTGTGCAAGGAGATGAGTCCGTGTCGCCGCAAGATGGAGAAAAAGTGGGCAAGTCAGAGTCACCCGAGCACGCGGGCACTTCATCTTCTTCTTCCTCTTCAGCAGCTGATGGTGTATCAAACCGGCTAGCGCTCGAATTGAGCCCAGACGACGAGACCAGCTATGCATCGCTCGATCGGAGCCCAGACTTGCCTCGTTCTCTCTTTGCACCCGCAGCAATTTCGCCATCCTCGCAAGAGCAGCACCTAGCCTCATATACCCTGCCGCCCTTGTTGTCTCAAGATTTCAGTGGCTCGAACAGCAGCACTAGCAGTGCAGCGGCCTCTGACCCTGTAGCATTCGAAGCCATGGTATGTGCGGCGCTGGCGTTGCGAGAGCGTGGCCACAGTAACATCACCGCAGTAGGCGATCTGTGGGCAGCGGCAGCAGCAGCACTCGCACAAGTAAGCGCAGAAGAAGCAGCCTTGCACGACGCAGCGCAAGGGCTAGCCGAAGCAAGCGTGGAAATGGTGCGCGCACACGCAGCCACGAGCAACGCTGCTCAATTGTCGGAATGGGCGACGCGCGCCCAGGTGATCGCTGATTCACTCGAAAGTGCCACCAGCAGTGGCCACGGCTCCACTACCGGCGGTGGCGACGACGATGACGATGGACTTGCTGCGTTGATAGCCATGGCAGGAGTGGCAACGCGCGAAGCGGCGGTGATCAAGGCTGCAGCTGCCTCGTGCTCAGAACAGGGCGGCAAAGTCAGCCGAGCGCTGTCCACTGTGAAATCGCAATTGGAAGCGTGCGAGAAGCTGCGCATAGAACTGCAAGGCGTGCGTCAGCAAGTGCAGCAGGTAATGGTGGCTAAGTCAGCTAACACGGCCTCCCAAGATGACAAAACTTCCTCGGGTGCTTTGTCAAGCGCCACCACAGATCCTTCCATGCGTGTTTCCAAACCCCAAAAGGAAGACGACTACGACGACGGAGAAGAAGCTAGCCGTTTCGACGAATCGGATTTCACCAACAGCGACGATGGTGCCACAACAACAACCTCATCCGTGGGTACGTGCCTCGCAGAAGGATTTCGCCATGCGCGACAGTGCAACGCGGAGGGCGCCTCTACATGTGCTCGTTCGGCGACTCAGATGCTGCAGCACGGCTTGCTGCGCTTGCGGAAGCACTTGGACGAATCTGCAGAGGTAGTGCCTCGGCTCTTGGATTTGGCAGCTCAAACTAACGCATTCTCGAGCCACGTGCGAGAGCGGTTTGAAGCTGCGAAGCAAGCACTGGCGAAGGCTGAGGCCGCAGAGGGATCGTCGGCTGGGCTGGCAGAAGCTGCGCAGGTGACGATGAGAATTAGGTTCTGCCTTTTCTTCTCAATTCTCGAAATCATTCCTTTTGCGCGCTCTTTCATATCTTTGATGGCCTTCTTGTTTATTTCACTATCTCACGAGACTTCTAATCTCGCTTTTTAAATCAATTTTACTTTATCATTTCAACTTTCACCTGTCCTCAACCCCGTCTCCCCTTCTTTCTTTTCTATTCCTTTGATAACCATAACAGTTGCGCGGCCTCGTCCGAGAGACGTTAGCTTTAATGGCCACCAACCCCGACCACTTCCAGCAGCCTCCCTCATCGTCAAGTCGCTCGCGCTCCAAAGCAGCAGCTGTGCAGCACCACATCGACCTAGCTCGCTGGCACCCTGTACCTCTCGTCGCGGTAGCATGTCTCAACAACCAGCGTCAGCTCGCAGCGTCTTTGCTGGCCACCCCCGAGCACGAGCTGGTCGCGAAAGTGGCAGCGTGCGGAGAAGGCTCGCAGGGTCGCCAGCTCGCCGCCTGGTTGTACTCTGCATGTGGCGTGCACGCGTTGATGACGCCATCCTCATCACCGAACCACCAGAGCCGAAACCGAGGCAGCAGCAGCAGCGAGGAGTTTGACTTACGGTCCCTCAAGAAGTTGTTACGGCGCTTAGGAGGCGCGGCGAAGGACGTGAACGGTCCTGTAGATGTCGAGGGCCGCTCTGCGCTCATGCTCCTGGCCTTGTACGGTGTTAGTGCTACTTCTAGCAGCGGTGGTGGTGAAAAGCCCAACAACAGCAGTAGCAGTAGCGCAGAGTCAAACGACAGTGCTGCAGCCGCAAGCGTGTGTCAGTTGCTCTTAGACCATGGCGCGTCAGCCCTCATGGCGGACGAAGAGGGCAGCACTGCTCTTACACTGGCGGCCGCCACGGGAAGGCTACCGGTGGTCACCTGTCTTGCTCGCCATTTGATTGGCCCAAATACAGCAAGTGTCAGTAGCACTAGCGTAGGCAGCGGCCCGATGGCGGAGCAACTAGGCGCTGCTTTACTGGCCGCAGTGGCTGGCGGGTCGGCTGAAGTGTGCCACTACCTAGTGAACGAGCTCCGCGTGCCGGTGGACAGCGTCGACCCCGAAGATGGCTGCTCATTGGTGCAAGTTGCGACTCTGGCGGCATGCGTGAAGCTTCCGCCGACCAAACGCTTGCCGCCCCATGTAGCTACGACCCTCGCCCTGGTGCCACCGAGCGCCAAGTTCTCAAATAGTGCGAGCAAAGGGGTTTCCCTGAAGCACATGAGCCGGGCTTCTTACGTGCCCCCGTTGCTTGATTGCCCAGACTTGCTCGTTAAAGGGAGTGCGGCGGCTATGGCAGCGGCAGCGGCGCACTCTGCAAAAGTGTTAGCGAGACGCAATTCAGTGCCAAGCCGATCGGATGAAGAAGCAGCCCGTTTGAAGCGTGTGATTGAAGCCGACACTCTGTCGCGCCGGGCCTCGATTAGCGGTGGCTCCTCTCCTAACCTCAACGAAGGAGGAGGACTTGTGTCTCATGGTGGTGGTGATACTCAGAGCAACACTGGTGAAGCGATTACCACCACCACAACCCTGACGCAGCTGGACGGTACAGTAGTAACCACCACCACCACAACCACCAAGACCTCTACCCGTGCCTCTCCTTTCTTCTCTTCGTCTTCCTCGATGCCGATATCACCGTGGCCTGAGACTCCTCAGCGGCGGCACTCTACCGCCACACCATCCTTCGAAGAAGAAATAGATCCAGAAGCAGCAGCCGCTTCTGAGTTTGAGTCGCACACTTTACGAGTCCTGCAGTGGCTCCTAGTGCAAGGTGCCGACGTGAGTATCGCCGACGCAGACGGGTACACTCCTTTCAGTGTTGCGAGCCTCAAGGGGAACGTTACGATCGCAGAACTGCTTCTAGCGCACGTGCCGATTACTTTTGGGGCATCGTTCGTCACAGGCAGTGCGAAAGACCACAAGCAACGCCGCCACCGTCGCAAAGAAGCGGAGCCAGTAGTAGTGCAAGTCGAGGAGCTTCATGCAGGGTTGCCCACATCATCACAGGCACCATTACCACAGTCACCTCCACGAGGGAATGCTTCTCAGCCGCAGCTCTTGTCTTTAACGCCACCTGATAGCGACGCTGACGAGGATGACGAGGATAAGAAAAAGAATATGCTGGAGGCTGACAATGTGACAGGGCAGATTAATGTGGCTGAAGAGCTTTTCCCACAACCTTTGGATGCTGGTGCTCCTCCTCTCCCGGTTCCTGGACCGGAGGGAGAATCTGTCGCTGATGCTCCTCCGCTACCTCCAGCAGATGCTGTTACTGCTGCTAGTGCTGCCGATGATGATAGTGGTGCTATTGCTCGTTCCGCTGTCGACGCTGCGGTCTCTCCTCCTCCTGTTCTTGAATCTTCAGTTGAACTCCCAGGTGTTGCTTTGGAAGAAGCACCTGCAGAGCCCAAAGCCAAAGAAGAAGAAGACGAAGTTGGCGAGGACACTGGAGCAGACGGCAAAGAAAAGGAGAACGCTGAGCCTGCTGCCGATATTGCTGAATCAAGCAAGGGCAATGAAGAAGTCGACGATGCTGACTCTAC
>Ga0307982_1003307_pt1 | contig 12892 bp, 7 predicted proteins | sample OrgLakmetagen989_FD_201847 | JGI IMG/M metagenome (GOLD analysis project Ga0307982, IMG submission 201847) | Saline water microbial communities from Organic Lake, Antarctica - #989 | ecosystem: Environmental > Aquatic > Non-marine Saline and Alkaline > Saline | place: Antarctica: Organic Lake... | reverse complement strand
CTCCGGGAACCGGGCCTCCAAATCGCTCATCAAGGCACGTGCGAGGCTGTGTGCAGGCGGCACCGGTGGGCCAGTGTTGGGTTTCACCAGTGCACCGCCGGCCGAGCTGGTCTTGAAGGACGCCTCGTGCCGTGTGCAAAGCAGCAGGTTCTCAGGCTTGATGTCACGATGGGCCACTCCCTTTTTGTGGATGCTTTCCAATGCCACTGCCAGCTGCAGCATCCACTCCCGCAGGCGGTAGCGGGCCTGCAGGCCTCGCTCGTCGCTCGAGTGCAGCACTTCAAGCACGTCGCAGTAGCCGAGCTCCAGACAAAGTACAAAGCTGTCATCCGTCCTGATATTAGCTGCATGCCAATGAACAACGTGAGGATGGCCTTCTATTCCTTGCAACTGCGCAAGGGGGCAAGCTGTGCAATTGCAAATGCACACAAGTCGCCGTCTCCTCTCACCGCCCGCAACTCAGTTTGCCTGTGCCGCTTTTCGGGCAGCATCAGCTTCACAACGCACGGAAGCCAGCGATAGAACCCAAGAAATATTGTTGCTTGGCCGCCACTTTGAAGACCTGGAAAGCACAGCAGAAATGTCAACGTCATCAGGTGCATCGAGGCTCGTCGCTGCGACGAGATTCTGATTCACTCACTGCCAAGGTCAGGCCTGTACACCATCGCGTCTCGAACTCGAGACCTCGAGGAATCATCCTCTGCAGAAACATCATGGAATTCGTCGTCATCTGCCCCGCCAGACGCGACCTGTTCCGTAGGCCCCCGAGCTTCGCTGGTCTCTTCGGCCTTGCCAAAGTCCGCAACGTCATGGCCAGATGCCATTCTGACTGGTTGATCCATGCAGTGCCCGACGCAACCACAAGAAAACCACATATTTCTAGGCGTGTTTCTTACCCACATTTTACTGGCGCAGAGATTGCACTGGTCTTGCCCGGTGGCTGCAATGCCGGCAGGGCGCTCGCCGGGGCAGGGGGGTGAACAGTGGCGCCACCTCAAATTTTCTCTCATAATTTAACAGCACTTGACGGAGCCTGGAGGATGCTAAACCACTTTACTACAGCCACTGTGTCGGCTGAGGCCACGCAAAGAGTAGGAGCGTGTCTGCGCCGTGCAGGTATCGGCGCCCGGCCTCCGCATATGCATGCACACAAGCCGTATGGCCGCGCGGCCGGCACTGGGCGACGGCAGCGATTGCAGGGCTTCATACGAGATACAGTGTGTCTCTTGGCACCGAGGTCAAAGGCAACGATTCCCCCCCTGCACACACCCCGTGCACAGAGCCGTGGAGTACACGGCAGGAGTGAGGGTTCAAGCCTTGCGATTGGCTGTCCACCCCCCACCCTAAACAGCGCAGAGGGGGTGATACTTCCAGTGTTGCTGGTGTAGCTCCCTGTGGACTGTGAGCGCGAAGGCTGCCAGCTGGTGCAGCAGGGGCTGCAGGGGCTGCATGGGGGGGCCGATGGGGGGGGGTCAGCCCTAGTCGGTCTGACATATCTGGTCCTTCGTCTGACATGGCTGACTAGAACTACCAAACGATCAAATATTACCTTGATGACCACACAATTGCTTGCTATACTTTGACAAACATTGTTCCATAATGGCTGCAGCTACTTTCATTCCGGGCACGGTCGTGCAGAGCGAGACATCCGGCCCGCTGACACGCCTGACAGCTGCTGAGCTCAGCGATGTGCGCAAGCAGGCTGTCGCAACTTTCAAGAAACTGAACCCGTCTGTGTCTGAGGGCAAAATTATCGTCAAAGGGTTAGATGATGTCCCACGTTCCAACACTGGTGAGCTCTTTGGGCGCTGAGCAGCGATCATGTGCACTGCCTTCACTCTTACAGACCACGAGGACTTGTTCAGACAGGAGAGCTTCTTTTATCACCTCACTGGACAGAATGTGCCAGGTCATTGGATTGTGATTGATATTGAGACAGAAAAGTGAGTTTTGTGCTTGTAGCCAGGGCGTGTGATGCTGCACCCTTTTGCTGAACCCAGGAGCACTTTGCTGTATACCGATTTCGGCCCAGACTACGTTGTGTGGTGCGGAAACCAGCCTACTGCAGCAGAGCTTCAGACAGCAACTGGTGTGGACAATGTCACCACATCCGATAAGCTCGCGGAGTGCCTGTCTGGTGTCGTGTTTGTCCTCAAGGGCGTGAACAGCGACACTGGGGTTGAGATACAGCCCCCCGCGCTGCCCCAGGGCGACTTCACAGTGGACACGGATAAGCTGCACACTGCCCTGGTGGAAGCACGCGTATTCAAGACTGCAGGGGAGCAGCGCTTGCTGCGTGAGGCCAATGTGGTTGGCTCTGAGGCCCTGCTGGCCACAATGGCTGCCACACAGCCAGGGTGGAAGGAATTCCAAACCGAAGCCATGTTTGGATACTTCGCCAAGTTCGTGGGCGGTGCACGCTACTGGCCATATGGCCCCATCGCTGCAAGCGGCCCCCGTTGCGCTGTGCTGCACTACGGGCACAGCGCGCTGCCCAACGACCAGACCATCCAGGACGGCGACATGTGTCTGCTGGACATGGGCTGCGAGGCCCACGGCTTCGGCAGCGACATCACCGTCACATACCCCGCCAATGGCAAGTACACTGCTGAGCAAGCCGCCATTTACAACATCGTGTGGGCGGCGCACAAGGCCGTGAGCGCGGAGGTGAAGCCGGGGTGCCACTGGCCCTCCATGCACGCCTTGGCGTACAAGGTGATTGGGCAGGGCCTGCTGGACCTGGGCGTGCTCAAGGGCGACCTGGAGGAAATTCTCAGCGCCAACATCGTGTCCCTCTTCATGCCGCACGGCCTGGGGCACTTGATTGGGCTGGAGACACATGACGTGGGGGGGTACCCTGCCACCCTGGGGGATGTGAAGCGTGATGAGCGCTTCGGTCACCGCTCCGTGCGCTGTGGGCGCCCCCTGGAGGAGAACATGGTGCTGACCATTGAGCCTGGGTGCTACTTCAACCGCACCTTGATTGACGCCGCCCTGCAAGATGACCGCGCCAAGTTCTTGGACGCGGGGAAGCTGGACCAGTACACACCCGTGGGCGGCGTGCGCTTGGAGGACAACGTCCTGGTGACTGCCACTGGCGGCGAAAGCTTCACCTTTGTACCGCGCACAGTTGCGGAGGTTGAGCTGGCGTGCGCCGGGGGGCTGCACAGCCTGCAGCAGCTCAAGGACATGCGCAAGTGAGCTAGTAGCGAAATGCAGCAGCAGCCACAAGTGATGATTGCACGCAAACAGGTCTACGAGCCTTGCCACCAGTTGAAACATACAAAAATGTAGCTGCTTCGGCTTCTTTTCGTGCTGGCCCTTCAGCTGCATAAGAGATAGCAGCACCTTTGGAAGTGCTATTTTCCCAGAAAGCTTTCAGCAGGGGGGCGCCTTCGGGGATTTATTGACAGCTCGTCGTCAATTGAGTGGTGTGTATTGATGGATAATTGTTGTTCATTGCGTGTGCTCTTCATGCTTATCGCTGTGCGGCCTCTCAACGCACGCTTATGCTAAGCATCCGACAGGTCAAGATTTTTCTGGGAGAGTCCGACGAGATTGGCTGCAGCCAAGCACAGCCTCCAGATCATGGCAACTAAAACACTGATTTTATGTACAATAGCTATAGTGTCGCACTCTAGTCAGGCTTTGCCTGTCGAAAGCAACCAACTCGCTGGCCCTGTTGTGATTGCAAGTGAGTCTGACGCCACAGCTGTCCGTGAGCCAGCTGCCTTCCTGCATCGTACCTCCCTTCCGCAGCCGATGACCAAGCAGTCACAGAACTTGAAGTCAATCTTCGGCGTGTGTTCCAGGGCTGGGCCCGCCCTCTGTATACCTTGCATAGCTTCTTCCCTGACAGCGATCGATGGCCTCAAACTTCTCTTGACAACGACACGGCAACTCGATTTCACAAGTCAGTCACGGCATTGGCTCAATATAATTGGCAACTTCACATCTTGTTGCAGGTTTTATTATGCGTCACCACATTACAGCGCCCTGCACGGCTCTTACCTGCGATTCATTCGCTCGCAAGTGCTGCCCCTGTGGCCGACTGAGCGCTGCATTGCCGTGCAGCGCGACCCGTCTTTCAGAGTGCACCTGCCAGGGCGCAGCAATCTAGGCTCACGTGATGGAGATGACACACTGCAGGGCATAGTGGGCATGCATACAGATGCCGAGTGTAAGTGGTCTGCTTTGCCAGGCTTGAGCCGCCGCCCACCCTGCCAAGTGTGTGCACAGACCGCCACCCCCCCCAAGAATTCAACTTCATCCTGCCCTTCACCCCCATGTTTGGCAGCAACGCCATGTGGCTGGAGAGCGCCCCTGGCAAGGGGGACTTCGCCCCCCTCACCCTGCGGCGGGGGGCCTTGGTGGCGTTTCACGGGAACACCTGGAGGCACTTCAACAAACGCAACTGGTCAGGGCAATCGCGCGTGTCGTGGGACTTTCGGGTTATTCCCCAATCCCAGTTTGTGCCCCAGGGCAACGTGACCTCCCTGCACAGCAGCCGCACCTTCAGCGCGGAGGCCGGGGGGTACTACACCAGCGTGTGCCTATAGCAGCAGCACCTTCAGCGCGGAGGCCGGGGGGTACTACACCAGCGTGTGCCTATAGCAGCAGCACCTTCAGCGCGGAGGCCGGGGGGTACTACACCAGCGTGTGCCTATAGCAGCAGCACCTTCAGCGCGGAGGCCGGGGGGTACTACACCAGCGTGTGCCTATAGCGCAGCCCGGTGCTGCTGCACTGCGCTCACTTCTTGTGCCGATGAGTACTGCTGGATGATGCGCTGTGCCTGTCGCTGCAAGGCCCCCGTGCCCTGCGTGCGGGCGTGCAAGGCGTCCTGCAGCCACACAGCCACACCGTGCAACAGGACAGCAGCGGCGCTGACACTGGCGGTCTTTTGTACAAGCTGCAGCAGCGGTACAGTGCCCAGTGGCCACGGCTTGCTGCACAGCCTGGCCCAGAGCACCTTGGACAGGCTGCCCAGGGACAGCGCATACAGCAACAGGGTGACGCTGCGCAGGGCGGCCTGGGGCATAGAGGACACACCGACAGCCACCATAGCCCCAGGAACCTTGATCAGGTCCAAGGCTCGGTTTGCGACCCGCTGTGCTGTGCCGGGGCTGGGGCGTGTGCGTGCAGTGGGCGGCCGCCTGTACGCCGCGCCGAGGGCGGAGGCGTCCAAGCTGGTGAAGAGGCCTGGCTGCAGCTTGTGCAACAGGAGGAAGTCGTCTGGCACCATGACGCCAATGCGGTTCAGTCCTGCGTGGAAAATGGCGGGGGTGCAGTGACAGGGGGGGGGGCCTCAGGCGCATTGCGTGACTCACGTAGGCGGCGTCTGTGGCGCTGAAGAGCCGATGCAAACTGCGAGCTGTGCTCACACATGGCAGCCCTGCAATGGGAATTAATATCGCTTGTCTGCGCTGCAGGCGCACGGCACACTCACATGATCGCATCCGAGCACAGCCAGCGCCCCAGGTGCAGCTGCTGCTCCAGGCGGGGAGAGGACAGCTCCCCGGCGTACGGCGCCAGAGACGCAGGCAGCGGAGATACACCGTTGCCGTCCAGTGCATGGTCAATGACCAAGCGGGACAGCGCCCCCAGCGCCCGCAGGCTGGCGTACTTCTCGCCCACCAGCTGCACACTGGCGGAGCACATGCCCTCCAGGGCCGCCGCTGACAACGAGCTGGGACGCAACACCTGCACATCGTGGCGCTGCAGGTATATTGTGTGTAATGGAAGAAGGCGTGTGCGTGGTGGTCCCACATGCAGCACAATGTCTGGGGCAACCACCAGCCCCTGCAAACACAAACTGCGGTACTTGTGAACTATGGACCTGACGATGCGCTTTGCATACCACATGGTCATATGTACAACCAGTCAATTTGCGAAAAGTAGAAAATACAGAGCCTTTTGATGAAACCAAAATAATGTCTCCAGGCCGGTGCCCTGTGTTGGGCGACGCTGCAGTGCTTCTTGTTGTGGGCATCCTGCACGTAGCACGACTGACTATGGAGGCGAAGGTGTGTGCATCGCATTCACAAGAACCCACCATTTGACATCGTCAGACAATATCAGCGATTGTGGTGCAAAGAGCTGAGCAGCTCCAAATAATGCGAGTTGGGCTACATCCTCCAGCAATGCCTCGGCGCCTGAAGCGGCATGCTTGACGACAGCAGAACTTTCGCCGCCAACTGCCATGCCTGCATCACGCACAACCGAGCAGCATGTTTTGTGCACCTTTGCAGATGCGTTGCATGCAAGGTGCCGTTTTGTCCTTGCAGCTGCAGCAAATCCAGTCAGGTCATCCGAAACTAATAATCAGGGATGGGGGGGGCAGGCTGCCCGGCGAGCCATGTGGCTGGCTTTTCCAGGCCAACACAGAATCAATATTGAGCGCGCCAACATCATTGCGCAGTCGGATCAGGCATCTTTGTGTGGCTCGCTTTCTGGCGCCTTGTTGCGTGCAGACGGGTTTGCTCGCACGTTTCATTCGAGGAGAATCATCTGCCGTTGCCAGCCTTTGCGGACACTATGGCGTCCTCTTCATCAGAAGGTCTCAAGATGATCTTGCAACCCCTGGTGGATGACACCATTGATGAAGAAATTATTTTGTACATATCAGGTGCGGCGGCATTGGTGTGCTCAGTTGTATCAAGGCCCACAAGCAGCAATTCTTCATGTTTTCAGAGGCAGCTCTTGAGTCTCCTGAGGATATTGCCGACACAATCAAGGGGTTGCTTCCACAGCTTGAGCAGTACAGCGAAACAACACTGAATTCAGTTGTGGCGTCATTGTTGCACGAACTTCAGGGCACGTCCAAAAAAGGTGGGTAGCAGGACACTCGTCGACCTCATCATCGTGACGTACTTGCCGATTGGTGTGCAGATGACGCCAAACCCCAAAAGCCACCAGCCAAACAGCATGTGGAACATGATAGCATTGCAGCCGCTGCGGCATCCTCCACTGGGCACGCAGGCGCCGCTGCCGCCTTGGCCGCCAGCAAGGCACGCACAGGGGCCGCCCCCGCCCCCAGCAGCGAGCCGGGCTGGTCCAGCGCCGCAAGGGTGGACAGGGCGCCACGCACATCCAAGTCTGCCGCTGCTGCTCCTCATACTGCTGTCCGTGAATTGGACATGGAGTCAGCCTCGCCGCAGCTGCAGGCAGTGGCCTCAATGTTCCCCGACATCCCCCCCGCACTCCTGCTGCGCCTGCTCACCAAGTCAGCGCACAACGTGGAAGCCGCAGTGGACACCCTGCTGGCCCAGGAAGACCTCTCCGCCTTCGTGGCGCAGCTGCAGCAGGCAGAGCAGCGGGCTGCAGTCAAAGCCGCCGCGGCTGCCCAGTCACGCAGCCGAGCCACAGCCGCCGCCAAGGCTCGGGTGCTGCAGCGCTTTGACGAACACGACATCAAGAGCAGTGTGGCGGCACCCGACATCATCAAGGTGGACGGCAAGTATGTGCAAATCCGGGCGCAGCGGGGCGCCCCCGCCAGCAGCAAGAAGATGCTGAAGCAGGCACGCCAGGTGGCCAGCCGCAAAGCTGCATCCATGGCGTCGTCCTGAAATCCGGCAGCCTCTGCCTCCTCGTGACTTGCTGCACCTTTGCTGCGTCCCTTGAGCAGGTGTGCCTGGGGCTGGGGGGCGGAGCAGGCACGGGCGGATTCCTGCGGGGGTGCTGCACCCACAAGCTGTGAGAGTGGATATGCAGTGTGTATTTGCAATTGCTGATTCATTTGTCACGGCGAGGGGGGGTCTGCATGGCTGCAGTCGCTGAGATGGGGTCCACATGGCTGCAATCACTATGCAAGACTGCACATTGCGGCTGCCACGGAGCCCTGTGCGCCCACAATTGCGCTGCAGCGTGCCCACAGCAGAGCCTGCAGCTGCATGCATCTAAAGGCTGTCCATATATGCTTCATAGTGGCTACATGGGTGCATGGGGGCATCCATGGTTCCGGCCTGACAGCTCTGATCACTGTGCTGTTTGCAGGCACGGGGCTGCACGGCAGCTGCATTGAGAGCATGAATACGGGCCATTGTGCAGGCTGGTCGCGACTCGAATGTAGTGATGGTGCATTGCGCAGCGCGCGTTCCACATGTTGTGTGGTGTCACAGCACCCCTCCTGCTCCTGCATTGCACATGGTGGCAAAGGCCTCACGCGCAGCCTTCCAGCATCGGCTTCTTGCAGCAGCGCCCACCTAAGTAAGCCGCATCAACTTTCGTGGTGGGGAACAACCAGCAGTTAGGCTTCCAGGGTTGTAAGCTTCAACACCCCCCAATACAGGAGTTCTGGGGGTATCCTGAGCAGCCAGCAGCTTTGACGAGGTGCTCCACGTGGGCAGCGCGTTGCCAGCAGAAAAAGCACCTAGCCATGAGTAATTGGGATTCACTGTGGGACCTCTCTGCAAGTTCATATGCTTACAAGACCACCAGCGTGCATCGTGAAAAAATCGAACAGGGTGGAGCTTACCACCATGCGCGACGAAGCGCAATCCAGGAGTGCAGGCGATGCAAAACTTTCGCGCCAGAAGTCTGCAGCGCAACAGAAGGATTCGTTTTTGGAATGGATGAGGAGTTTCTGCTTCACGCGCTTCGATGATGAAAGCCACCGCGAGTGGCTTCAAGATGCGCCAGAGTGGATTGAGGCATTGCCTTTCCCAGCAGTTTTCATTTTGGTGTGGAATCTGTTGGCTGCAAGCCCGCTTTGGGCAATGTATCTCACAATGTGCATCACTGCAATGAGTGTTGTGACAATGGTGTTGCAAATCGTTGCTATGGGAATCGTGCAAAACAACCCATTTGATACAGCCGGGTACTGGATATTTTATTTTGGCTCCTTTGGCTCTCCATTGTTTGAAGTGGCCTGGCTGTTGACACAATTTTTAATTGGGCTTGCTGCTGAACATGTTGTCACAAAAGTGCGGCCTGCAGCTGCTCGCGAGGAGGCTGCTCTACAGGCCAGCAGAGCAGCCGCCTCGAAAGCACCTGCCGCCTCCGCTTCATCCCGGCAGGCAAAACAGCAGGTGCGCAACCCCCTGGATGCGTCCAGTTTATTTCCGCAACTTGATCTGAAAAGAAGCAATTTGAGTGTCTCATCTCAAGCCTCCGACGCGTCTAGTCGGGGCATGTCCCAGCGTGGCAGCACTCGGGACGTAAGTTCTCCTCGCAACGCCACAGCCCTGGTTTCTACAGCTGTGGGAGCAAGCTCCGTGACACTGGATGGAAAGCAATCAACTGCATTCGAGGATTTGCTGCGGCACAAAGATTCCATCACCGCCGCCTTCTCCATTTTGCTGTGGTTTGCTTGGGCAGTCCATATCTCCGGCCTATACGTGTACTCACACGCCTGCGCCAGCATCACCCAGGAGTCGGAGGGGGAGGGCGTCCTGACAGCTGCCACGGCATTCAACTGTCTGGATTTGGACCAGACTGGGGACCTGCTGAGCAACTCCGCGTCCCGCTTCGCCATGGTAGGGCAGCTGCTGCACGCCCTGGCCTCGTGCGGCATGCTGGTCACCCTGTGGGCCATGCCCCCCCAGGCACCCTTCACGGCACACGGCATCCTCAAGTGGGGCGTGCTGGGCTTCGCAGCGGTCACCTTCACCCAGCTGGCCTTTGCAGTGGCGGAGTCGTCCGAGTCCACCAGCAGCAAGTCGTGGGGGCAGACACTGGCCATGTTCAGCATCCGCATCATGTCCTGTGTCTTCGCGGTGCTGGCAGTCGTCCCCCTGCCCCCCCTGACCTACCTCTTCAGTGAAAGCGAGGAGGAGGAGGGCGACAGCAAGCTGAAACACATGCAGCTGTCCGCTGGGCGCACGCCCCAGGACGAGTTCCGCCGGAGGGTGTCCGACCAAGCCATGGCCCGGCTGCAGGAGAAACAAATGAACTCCTGCATGCAGTGCAGCAGGTGGAGCATGGCAGTAGGCCTGCTTGGCTACATGTTTGTGTTTGTGGTGTATGCGCTGCTGCCGCTGACTGGGGGCACCTTTGTGATGTCCTGGGGGCGCCTGGGGTTCTTCGCAGGCACCGGCATCAGCGTGTACGAGGTGCTGCTGCCGCTCATCATCGTGTCGCCCCTCATGCTCACCATCGTGCGGACGATGTTCCTGGCGCTGATTTCCATTCACGAGCTGTGTCACCGGGTTCACAGCTCCCGCGCCGTGTACGCCTGGCTGGCAGAGTACTGCCTGGGCTGCTGCTGCGAAGTGCTGTGCTTCGTGTCCTGTTGCTGCTACGCGTGCTGCCGGGAGGAGCGAGAGCGTGTCGTCCGGGGCAGGTTCAATTGTCCCGATGTGCGCGAGGCCTGGCGCAACAGCCCGTTCCTGGAGTGCTTCGGGTGCTTCAGCACAGAACGCAAAGACGACGAGCAGTTGCCCATTTTGAGCAGCGCACCGTCAGCCCGCAGCACAGCCAGCCCCGAGGGGCATGCCCAGGGCAAGGTCACCCAGCGCAAGTCGCTCTCGGTACAGGGCGGGGTGGATGCCGACCAGGTGTCGCCGTCTGTCGCCCCGTCTGCGGGGGGGGGGGCTGCTGGCTCCGCCAGCCCCATGTTCATAACAGAGGAGGAGCCCACACACGTGCTGAAGCTGCTGAGGGAAGGATTGTCCGAGTCCGATGTGCTGGCAGGCGTCACTGAGAAGCCCCAGCGTGGCCAAATCGTGCGCGGCAGACTGCAAGGCCTGGCCAGCAAGGCAAGGGGGGGGGGCACTGCAGCAGGCGCAGGTGCAGGTTCAGCTCGGGAGGAGCAGGAAGCCATGCGAGAGGCAGCCAACGGGCTGTCCAACTTGTCAGTGGTGGATTTGCTGAACGATGACCAGTACCACAACTTGCTCAAGGCCCTGCTGCCTGAGGGCGCCGTCGTGTACAAGGGCGCCCCCACAGAGCACGAGCAGCATCCAGACAGGGCCAGGCCTACCCTTCGACGCAAAGCCAGCGCCAAGTCAAGTGCCAAGGCGCCCCCAACAAGCAGCATTGTGGCAGCCGACCGCTCCCAAATCAGTTGGTTGCCGTACTCGGTGTGGGGCGTGGCTTTCAGTTGCATGCTCATAACCCCCCTGTACAGGGCCATGAATGGGGACGAGTTCTTCTACTACAGCTCTGCAAAGCCAGATAGGGATGCTCAAACATTTGCGCAGACCCGATTCACGCTGATGGTGCTGCTGCTGCTGTGCTACTGCGCGCGGGGGGCGTACTCCCTGCGGCAAACACTGCGGCTGCTGCACCGCATCCGGCGCGTGGTGGAAGCAGCAGTCTCCCTGGACATCCATGCCCTGGAGTGGAACTTCCCCTACGACATGCACGGGGCAGCAGAGTGGTCTGCGCGGCTGCTCTTCGCCAGCCGCTTCGTGGGGGCACAGTTCACGGGGCCCACGGCTGGCTTTGTGTCCGCTTGGCTGCTGGGGAGTATTCTGTCGGCTGCCACACTGGCAATCCTGGTGTTGGCCGGCGCTGATTGGCCGCATGCGTTGTCCGCGCCCGAGTTCTACGCCTTTGCTGGGGTGCTTGTGCTGTACGTGGGCACGGGGCTGTTCATGCTGTGGCAGCTGCTGCAGACAGACGACATCATCTTCGGCTCCATCCGAGACGTGTCTGTGCTTTCGGCTCGTGGTGGGGTGGTGAACACATACCGCGGGCTCATGGCCGAGTATGCCAGCAGCACGCAGCTGGGGCCCGGTGCGGCGCAGGGGGGGCGCTCCGCTGTGCGCCACAGCTCCCCCACGAACCGGGATCCGGCTCGGGAGGAGAGCTTGCGGGCTGCGTCTTTCGCACAGCTGCTGTCCATCACCTGGCAGCAGCGCTACCCCGGCATCCAAATCCTGGCCATCGAGGGCCTGGAGGCGTCCCGCGTCACCCTGAGCAAGGCCTCCTTCCGCGCCCTCATCGCAGGCGCATCCGTGTCGGGCATCTCCGCAGTGGGACGCTTGCTGTACTCCAGGCTGACAAAGCAAGCATGAAAGCCTGGCGCCAATGCTACCAGACTCTGTGAAATGAATTATCAATTCGGCAGCACCGGGCGTCAGCAGCCGGTGCCTCCCAGTGCGCTGGTGAATGCCAGGTACGATTTGCTCCCTAGCAGCATCTCCAAGTTGCTGGCACTCATGTGAGTTGCGACTTGGGACAGTGCACTGCCGGCAACAGCTGTGTGCGGCGGGCGTGCGTCCCCCGCCCCGCGCAGCACCGCCACCAAGCCAAGCACGCTCTCCTTCAGCAGCGAGTACAGCTCCTCCCTGTCATCCTCCTCGTCATCCGTGGGCTGCATGTCGGCCAGGGCGGCGGCGGCCTCCACCGCCGCCCCCCCCAAGTGCAGACAGGCCACCCCCCCCACCAGAGCATGTGCCTCCTCCGCGGGCATTGTGCTCAGGGCGATCTGTGCCAAGCAACGGAACACACTGTCCACTGGGCCATCAAAGTCATCTCCGGCAGCAGCACCCAGCTGTGCAGCTGTCGCCTGCTGTAGCTTCGCCCACTGCCCCAGCTCAGCAGGTGACAGGGGGGGGGCGCACTCAGCCTCGCTACCATGCACAATGCCCACACTGGCAATCATGAGTGCGCGGTCATCGGCAGAGCAAGTGTTGCTCAGCACTGGCTGCCATACTCGCGCACTCAGCAGGGTGCGGCTGTGGGCGAGAAGAGACACAAGCAAGCCCTTGAGTGGAGCCACCAGCACGCCGCTGCCGCCGCCCTGCATCTGTGCGATGCAGTGCACCGCCAGTGCAATGCCGTGCAGCAGTGCACGCTGCCCCGAAGCGGACATCTTGTGCAGCTTGCCTGCGGCGCTACCCAGCACATGCAGCCCCTGCAGGGCGCCGCTGAGGAGGGCGGCGGCACTGACATCATCCACCTGCGACCCTCGTGCACCTACGAAGCACGCCCAAACATGCATCTGCA
>Ga0307982_1003306_pt1 | contig 12895 bp, 19 predicted proteins | sample OrgLakmetagen989_FD_201847 | JGI IMG/M metagenome (GOLD analysis project Ga0307982, IMG submission 201847) | Saline water microbial communities from Organic Lake, Antarctica - #989 | ecosystem: Environmental > Aquatic > Non-marine Saline and Alkaline > Saline | place: Antarctica: Organic Lake... | reverse complement strand
GTCGTTGCGCGCTGATGACCGGCATGATTATGCAGAACCTACACTCCAGAATCTACGTCGTTGTGTAACTTCTACGCGACTAAATTAAAAATTGAAAATAGCTATTGGACCGGAGCATATTATTTAATGATTGTGCGAAATCAACACTCTTGAAGTTTCGTTCGCGACAAGAGCGGGCCTATTTAGTGATAGAGGTGACCTTAGCTACGGGTGGCAAAAATCGGAATTTCCCGAACTAATTTTCTGAGCCCCCCTCCGAGGGGGACTGGATTTAGTAACTAACAGAGAGGGTGCCATCTAATTTTTATTGGAACTAATAAGGCTATTCACTAACGAAAGACGAAAGACCCACTCCCAACGTTCGTAAACCTACGTCGGTACCTCCTTCGGATTCTACGAACGATCAGGGAGAGTGCGAAAAGACCGGCGCTGACTTGCTGGTTTGTACTTGCAACTACAAGTACTTACAGGCAGGCTCTTCGTTCGGACGTTTCGGGTTGCAGGTTTTTCTCTGGTTCATCGGCTCTTCTCGAGACTCAGCTTATAGCCGCCTCTAATAAGGAGGCTTCTCCTTCCGTAGAATATGGGAAGCGATGAAGAAGAGGAATTCATTCCCGCGAATAAGATGTCGGCGTACTCTGTTTTCATGGGGTGGGCGTACTACAAGGTGAATGTCACTGAAAGCAAGACAAAAAACGACAATTCGCACTTCGATTTACATCTTCATGACTCGCTGCGCTTTTTTGCTTTATTTAGATGAACTCCATGCTCGCCATGCGCTCCAACCAGTTCAAGCTCCTCGTCTTCTGCGTTTTGCTGACTGTTGTCGTTGCAGCCGTCCCATTTTACGCAGTTGGATGTGAGTGAGAAGCAGTTTCTGTACCTATTTTTAGGATGCATCTGCTCATACAGGAGGTGGGCTAGTAGTTACCATGCACACAATCATGTTTGCTCGGAAGGTAGTACGTTTACGACTTTGCGAAGGGGTGTGTCAAAGCTAGAGATATAGAAGTTGTTGGGTAGAAAAAAGAGTAGGGCGCACTCTAGTGCGTTGTTTTGGCGTGGGGACGAGGAGGCGTGGGCGCAGATAGTTTGGGAAAGAATTTTGAATTTTGATCGGTGATTTGTGGAGTTGCGCTGATAGTTGCCTAGAGGAAACAGATGTGAGCTTGGGAACGCTCGGAGAGAAGAATAAGATTAATAATTGCTTAGAGATTCTTTGCTACAATTTTATCCGTAGGCTTTCCTTTTTTTCTTGAATCCATTTCATAACACCCATTTTCTCTCTCGAATGCATCCCTTGAAGGCGTCTACGGCGAACGACTTGGAGACACGCCGTATTTGGAGTGCTTGTGGGACGTCTATGCCCTGGTCTCCGACACGGGCATTCAGTACTATGCGCTCCATTCGTACAACCGAGCCATCGGTGCTGTCGTCACCTTCATGGGCCTCATGTTTGCAGCGACGTTGACCGGTGCTCGATGACAACCTCAGTTCAACCTTCCTCGAAAGCTGCCTGGAATTATGTCCTCTCGCGGCCACTTATTGTGCACTTCATTTGCACGTGTACTTTGTGCGTAATACTGCTTGACGCTAGTACTAGGAGCTATGGTTCATTTTTTTTTCATTCGTCAGGTTTCGTGGTGGATGCGGTGATGGAAAAGATGAACGACTTGCGGAAGGGCAAGAGCGCAGTGAAGGAATGGGACCACACCTTGCTGATTGGCTGGACCGACCGCAGCATCGCGTTCATTTCTCAAATTTGTTTGGCCAACGAGTCGTCTGGAGGTGCGCCTTGAGGTTGCGCTGCTCTGTCGCGAAGGGACATGGTGCTTTGAACGCAACCATGCCGCTGCTCCCTAGAGCTTTGTTGTATTTCCCCGCCCCGTGATGCTGCCTGTCTGTTGAGCCGTTTTTTCGCCGGTGCATGCTCTTACAGGCGGCACCATTGTGGTACTTTCCAACCGCGGCAAAGAAGAGATGGAAGCCGAACTGAACTCCACCCTGTCAGACGAAGACTTAATGGGCACAGAGGTATTGGCGTCTTTCTCTAAAGCACACATCTCTCTAGTTTGCGGCGTTGCCCGTTTAGTCCTAATTTTGTACTTGCTGCGCCCTCGTTCTTGCTGCAACGTAGTCTTGGGTACGGTGTTTGTTTGCCTGTCACGAGTTGGCTTCCGGCCTTCGCTCGTTTTCTCCTTGCTTTTGCCATTAGGTGGTGTTTCGGAGCGGCTCGCCGCTCAATGCCATGGACTTGCGACGCGCCGCCTGCGAAACTGCAAGGAGCATTGTGATCATGGCGACCGGAGACACCCACAGCGCGGCCGACGCAGCTACCTTGCGCGTGGTCATTGCCTTGAAGACGTTTCCTGAGCTGCTAGGGCATGTGGTCGTGGAAGTGCTCGACAAAGAAATGGAGTACTTGATGAAAATCGTGGGCGGCACTCAGATCGAAACCCTCATCACGTAACGTGGCTTCATTGATTCTTTTTTTCTTTTTTTTTCATACTTAGGAGCGCTTTTGTAAAAAAAAAAGAGAGCAAACCACAATATGTTTCTGTTTTATGCACTTCATCCTCTTTCCTCGATTCAACGATATTTACATGATTTCATCCATCTTTTGGTGCTCTTTTTCGCTCCTGCTTCGTCTCCTCGCTCCTTTTTCTCCTTTCCTTCAAGGTTCGAAACTCTCGCGCGTATGTCGCTCACAGCTGTGAAACAGCCGGGGATTGCCCTCGTTTATGAGCAGTTGCTGGGGTTTGACGGCGACGAGTTCTACACTGCTTCCTGGCCTGTACGTGTGCACAAGACAAGCGCTTGCCATAGACAGGCATATTCACCTTTTTGTTTGTCGTCTAATTCAAACTGCTCCTGAACAAATTGTGTCTACGTTCACTGTCTGTTGCAATCTCCTACTGCCTTTGCACTGAGGCCGCTAATCGTCGCTTCGTTGTTTTTCCTCTCCTTCTGCGCTGGCACCCTTCCCTGTCGCCCAATAATCGTCCAATCAGAACCTCGCAGGCAAGCCGTTCAGCGCGTGCGTCGAGTATTTCCCCGCAGCGGTGGCCATCGGGGTGGTCGCAGCCGACGGCTCGGTGATTTTGCTGCCGGACAACGACTACCCGATGAGCGCCGACACGGGGATTATAGTGGTGGCAGAAGACGACGATGCGTACGAAGCTTTGGAGTACCCGTTCCAAATTGACGTGGGAGAACTGCCGGAGCGCAAGGTGTGTGTGCGTGGTTATTGAATGGAGGATCGCTTGATGCATTTGAGAGGACCTGCAAGAGTAGTGGAGGCTAACAGAAACATGGGAAGTAGACGGACTTGTTAAAATTTTGGAGCTGGAAGACCTTCTTTATCTCTGCGTATAGCAGCTGTGTTTGTGTACGCTTACATTTGCGCGCATGCTTACATGTGTGCTCCTTTCCTGCTTTTTCCTGTGTCTCTGTGTGTGCACCAATGTAAAATAACGAATAGATTGATGCCGACGCTCCTGAGCGATTGCTCTTCGTGGGGTGGACCGACAACGTGAAGGGGATGCTGGAAATCCTCAACTCCATCTTCGACCCGGGCACCGAAGTCCATTTGTTGAACCGCTGCCCGCTGGAAGAGCGCGTTGAGCGGCTCGCGGAAATGGGCTTGGACTGCGACCGCGACCTGGCCAACCTCGAGGTGGGTGGAGAATATTTTAATGCGCGCATTGTATTCGGGCACGTGCTTGTGGCGCATGCGATGCGACATGATGTCCTGCGTGCAGCATCGAGGCTGTGTTTATCGAAACGCACGAGTTGAATATACGAGCAACTTTTAAATTTCGGTTGAAGTGCTCGCCTAGTTCATGCTCTTACATCCTCTCTATCTTAGGTGACGCACATCGTGGGCAACCCCGCGCTGTGGCGCACGCTGCGAGGCTTGGATTTGGCGTCGTACCGCTGCATGCTAGTGCGTTCAAGCATAAGTTCGCTTCTCTGAGGGCTCTCAATTCCTGTGGTCAATGCATGTTAATTGCACCCAATGCGTGCGTTCGATCGCGGGTTGCCTTTGCTTATAAGCCGAATTGTACTATTTGAACAGGCGCTCATGCGCCTCTCGATGTCAGTCCTCGCAATTCTTGCTCTTTTTCTTCGTTAATTGTTCCTATATACTAGGTGATTAGTGACGAACTTGAGGCGGGCAATTTGATGGCCTCCGACAGCCACAACTTAGCGTGCATTTTGCTGCTTCGGAACCACATCGAATTGCGAGCGTCGGAATCAGCGCGCTTGAACGGGGACAAAAAGAAAGCGACTCCTTCGGTCAAAGCGTCGAAAGACACAACTGCTGCGGCCAAAACGAAGGCCAGTGGCAAAAGTGCTTCTGCGCTCACGAAGAAGCCAAAAGTTGGAAGCAGTACACCGGAGCAGCCCATCTTTTGCGAAGTCCTGGACACGCGCACTCAAAAACTTATTGCTAGCCACCCGACACTCGGCAAAAACTGCCAATTTTTGGTGCGTTGCATTTCACGAGTGTAAAAGGTTCCGCCTTGATTCTTGGCCACTTGAAAATTTAAAGTGCAAAGTAAGAACGCTCTCTGGCACTTCGTCGTCGTTTCCTCCCCCCCCCCTTTTTTTTTTTTTTTTTTCTTCTGCTCTTCTTCCCCTCCATTACATTGGTGTATCCGAACACTACCTCAGGTGAGCAACCGGCTGATTTCGAAGATAATGGCGATGGTGGCAGAAGACCGCAAAGTCGTTGCCATTTTGAACATTCTGCTCTCGGACGAAACCGGCATGGACCTCAAGCCGTCGGAATTGTAAGCGTTGAGTCGAGGAGAAAGGTGTTGAGCGTATGTGTGTGGTGCAGAATGCGTGCCTGTAGACGCATGCACGAATGTGATACTCAGTGGCGCCTGGTGACGCTAGAGACTGAAGCGCAGGGCTTGCTCTGTGTCCCGTTTTGTTTGCGGCATGGTCCTTCTCGGGTGTATCATACGTGTGTGCGCGAACTGCGACATGATGTAGGTACGTGGGGGCTTTCGAGCGCGTGTCCTTCTTCGTGGTGGCCAAGCGCGCGCAAGCGTTGAGCCACATTGTGCTGGGGTACCAAACCAAGAGCAATCTGGAAGACCTGTACATCAACCCAAAAGACAAAGACGTGCCCAAGTACGATCACATCAACTAAACAGCCAAACAATCAAACAAACGAACAAACTTTTCTGCGAATGGCCTTTCTCTCGTGACAAGAACGACTTTTCTGAAATATGAATGAAGTAGAAATCTTCGCAAGTCAGAACCACGAATCTTCCGTGCTTTTATGATGCGCACTCGCGCACACTGCTTCAGGTACTGGACCGACGTGGACTTCATCGTAGTGTGCAAGGGCGAAGCAGTCGCGCGGAGCAAAGCCCGCAACGGCCGCGACGGCGGCGGCGGGGGGGGGCTGGGCGCCAAAGACGGGAGCCAATCAGCGCTCGAGGACGGCGCCAAGGGCATCGTGCGCCACAGTGGAGAGCGGCGCACCAGCAGCAATTGCAGCCACGAGGATGGCAGCAGCAGCAGCGGCGGTGGAGGCAGCCGCCGCGACAGCAAAAGTCACCGCATTGACGTGGGCGAGCCTACTCGCAACGGCCGTGTGGGCAGCCATGAGGCTCCTTCAACCTCCGCGCTGCACGGCGCTTACCCTGCGGGCGGGCCTCCCGGCGGGCCTGAAGCGTCGCTCGGGCAATCTCTGCTGGAACAAAAGAGGGGCTCCATCGGGAAGCGAACCTCCATGGAGGGGCACCAAGCACCTTCACTGGAGAAAGAACCGATGGAAAAGGTGAATGTTTAATTCATATTTACTCTTCACATTCAAATTTTAAGTATTCCTTCTCGTAGCACCATCGCCAATTTTTCATTCTCCTGCTTCTTCTTTAGGTGCTGGCCCTAGTAGCTGGCGGCCTCGCCGAAGCGCACGCCAAGAGTTTAGACGCCAAGCAAATGGCGGTGTACGCTCAGGTAAAGCGACAAGATTGATTATGTGTGTACCATGTGAAGCAGCTTGGTGGGTATGACCAGAAGGCAAGCCTCTGCATGAGATCGTTTTTCATGTTTGACCCAACATACTACCTTCATTAGCCCCTTCATTAGCCCTTCACTCGCCTGTTTTGAGCCCTCGTCCTCATCACCAACAAATAGGTGGACGTGCCTTTCTACGCCAATGCTTCGATGGGCTTCACGCTCGGAAGCGACGACGACCAAACGAACAACCACCACAGCAGTGACTCAGCAGCATCACCTGGAGGAGGAGCAGCAGCGGCCAACGGCCGCTTCAACGCTTCCTCATGGTCATCGTCGTCGTCGTCGTCTAGTAGGGCCAGCAACGGTTTGGCGGTGCACCCGCTGGTGGTGGCGGTCGCGGACCAGAGCCAGGCTCAAGACGCGGGGGTGAGCGTAGGGTGGCGGGTGCTGTCCGTGGCGGGGACCACCGTGACGTCAGCCAGCGAGGTGCAGACTGCTGTGCGTACCTCCCAGGTAAACTCACCATGAAAAAAAAGTTAACATAATGAGATCCAACTAAATTGTCCACTAGGGCTTTGATGTACACTTTGTTGCTTTTGTGCACGTAGTGCTCCTGAAATTGTCAATGTCTCTTCGTACCTCTTTTTTTCACTGCTTGCGCTTGTTCCTTCCTCGTGCAACTATTCCCTTCTTACTTTGTATTGCCTCACATCGTACAGGCCGCAGGAAAGCGCACGGTGTTAGTGTCGTTTTGGGTCCCCCCAGAGGTCGAAAACCCCGAGGTGGCCAAGCGAGAAAGCACACTGGATCTACTGGGGGCTTCTGCTGCCACCATGCTGCATGGCATTACCGGAGGGTTGGATGCTGCCCTGAAGCTCAAGGTGTTGCGTGTAGGACACGGCGCGTCGTGTGCTTTTCACTAGCATTGCCCTTCTTTACTTCATTGGAGCTTACTTAGATATTATATCACTTGCATATTAAAGATGGTGTCGCACATGATTTTGTATGACACTAGGATCTAATTAGCACGTGTGGTCATCTGCCATTTTGTGCTGTCCCTCACACTCCTTATTCTCTGCCAATACAACTTCAGGTAGACAGCATGGAAGATTCCGTGGCACGGGAAGTTGCTCTGCGATTGAAAGTAGCTGCCTACGAAGCCCGCTACGGCTCCGAGGGTAGTAACACTAGCAGCCACATGCACAACAGCAGCAGCATCCGCCTCATTGACAAGAGCAGCAACCAAAGCGCGTCCCTCGGCCTGATGAGCCATCATGGCCCCCAATCCCCGTTCGCTTCAAACGGGGGAAATTACCGAGGAGCTGGGGGTGGTGGGTTTGCGCCGGGTGGGCAGGAAGTTCTGAATGACAACATGGAAGGCTATCGCCACCAGGTAAGCAGTGCGTTTGCAGAGAAGCTTTCTCTGCTCCGTCGATGTCCCGGTCTCTTGACCCAGACCAAAGATGAAGATGAGATCATATTTTTCGAACTCGAAGTTGCCACGTACTTGCCTTCCTTTTCCATGTTTTTTTTTCATTCCCAGTACTTAACTTGAAAATTTCGACATGTGTGCGTGTCCGCGGTGTCTTATTCACGCACAACTCCTCGTCTGCTCCTCTACACCTGTCAGGTCACCGAGTTGCAGAAGCATTTAGAGCAAGAGCGGCAGTTGCGGCGAGTGACCGCTCGAATGCTGAAGGAGACCCAGGAAGCCGTGAGCTCCACTGCAGCGGCGCAAGAAGCACAGCAAAAGGTGTTGGCTGAGGCTGCAGCTTTGCAGCAAGAGCAAGCGCAGGCGATTGAGAGGCAGCGCCAAGAAGTGGAGACTTTATTGGCCCAACAAAACGAACACCAGGTAAACTATATGTCGCTTAGGAAGAAGTAATTATGGACCATCTGTAGTGTTTATGTGGAGGCCCTACGATAACATTGATATACTTAGATATTTTTCAGACTTGAGAATTTCTTCTTCTTCTTCTTCTCTCCTCTTTCTATCTCTTTCGTTTTCCTGATCTCTTACTCCGTAGTCCTCCCAGCAATCTCGCGTGTACTTTCAGCAAGCCGCGCACAGCAGCAGTGGCAACCAGCAGGAGCAGCAGCAAGGGCGCGGGCCCAATCAACAATCAACAGCACGGCAGTCGCCGCCAAGGCAGCAACCGCAATCGCAGTGGAGCAGCGGCTACGGTGGCAGTGGCGGCAGTGGCAGTGGAGGGCGAGATAGACGTTCGGTTTCGATGCAGCGATGAGCTTATTAAAAGTGCATTCGCATTCAGGAAGGCGCTGTTGGTGCGGTGCCATACGCCGCATAATCGACATGCCTTTTTTATTCAGTCCTTCCCTTTCGCTTTTTGGATTTAGATTGGGCTTTCTTTTGAGTTCAGATTCACTGTGCCATTCCGTATGTCGCATAGTAGTTTATTTAAATTGGGGATATATACGATATACGTGAAAGTCCTCTCTTATGGTCAAGAAAACGCTTTTTTTTAACTACACCACATTAGTGCATAAAGAGGTGAATACGTGAAGAGCTAAAATTACGTACTCCGAAACGATTTTGAAAAATTGCGCGCAACAAACAAAAGCTAGCACTTCGCGATCGCATAGAAAAGGCGTGCCAATGGAGAACCTTCCTCCTCAGCTTCGCGCAATAGCGCATACTATCAATCCTAAGGTTCTCGCCGAAATCATCCGCATGGAAACGGCGAAGAAATCGTCTGCTAGTGGTGCTAGTCCTACCGCTGGCGGAGAGGCTGTGCCTGGGCAGCAACCACAACCGCCGCCCGCGAAAAGAGATGCCGAAACCGTCACTGATGAGGTAGAAAGTTACGCAAAACTTGTGTTGCGACCAATAAGTGCCGTTCCTGGAAGTAGTGCGAAACTTATGCCGCTGGTTACTTGGCCATAACCTAATCCTCTACTCTACTTATTCGGCACACTTTGACTAGGTTGGGACGTCAGCTGCAAAAGTGTTTGAAAATTACCAATCGCGCCTCGACTTCGGCTGCGAACATCCGGTATATTATCAATGAATAAAGACAACTTGATTATGCGTGGGAATAGATTTACATTAACATGATCAATATCGGTGTGGAATGCTTGCATCCAGGGCAACATTGCGGAGTCTGGCCTATTGTCATCAACGGCATTGCCGCCATTAACCTACCCAGCGGACGGCCTTCAGGGCTTTGGTGGTGGCATTGTGGAGACTGGCAAGCTCTCCAAACTTCAACTTGAAGTAAACACTACTAGTTATGTGTGGCCTGTTAAGAATGTGTCGTTCTATGCCCTTAATTGGCTCGGACCTAATGAAAAATTGATGGCATGATGCACGAAAAAAAGAACATTTGCTTGTGTTCACATAACATGTGTTTGCTTTGAGAGTTCATTTTGATGCCTCGTTTGAAAAGTAGCATATTTTCCCTCATTATTTCGTTCAATGGCCATGTATATATTAGGGCGTGCTGTACGCGGGGCAGCACCACCAGCTCCTGTTGGGCGACGGCCGCCGCGCCGGCTTTTTCATTGGCGACGGCGCAGGCGTGGGCAAAGGGCGGCAGATTGCAGGCGTGATCGTAGATAATTGCGCGCGAGGCAGGCTCAAGCACGTGTGGTTCTCCACTTCCACAGACTTGTACCTTGACGCTCAGGTTTCGATGATTTTTTTCATGTTGTTATCAACTTTTCTCTTTTTTTGTTGTTTTTTTCACCCTTACTTATGTGCTTTGATAGTTATGGTCAGCATCACCACCATTTCACGTGTGTGCGTTCATTCGTGTACCTCATTTGCGAAGTCAAGTCACCACCATCTTTCTTTGCCTTATGTTTCTATTCTAGCGCGACCTGACGGACCTCGGGTGCCACGTGCCGGTGATTGACGGCTGCAAGGCCCTTAGCGTGGGGGCTTCCAAAGGACTGGGTGCTTCCAAGTCCACACAGCGGGGCGTGCTCTTCTCGACCTACTCCACCCTCGTGAGCGGCGGTGGGAGTGGCAACAGCAGCAGTAGTGGCGGCAGTGGCAGTGGCAGCAGTAGTGGCCGGTTAGCGCAAATTGTGGCGTGGTGTGGAGGGGCTGCGTTTGAGGGCTGCATTGTGTTCGACGAAGCCCACAAAGCGAAGAACTTTGTTGCAGACAAGACTACAGGACAGCTTGATGACAAGGTATTCGTTCATTTGATAATTTCGCATAAAAATAATGTTCGGTAAAATACCTCCTTTCTGTATCTTTTCTCTGCTTCTACATCTCTGTTTATCATTGTGTGTGTGTATTTCAACACTCGTGCATATGCGCCTCGTTGTGTTTTTCCTGTGCTCCATTACTTTCTACTGCAGGCCTCCTCGAAAGTCGCTGCTGCAGTAGTAGCTCTGCAGCGTCAGTTACCTCTAGCACGTGTGCTCTACGCGTCTGCTACGGGAGTCAGCGACATCAGCAACTTGGTGTATGCCGATCGGTTGGGCCTATGGGGTGCGGGGTCTCCTTTTCGAGACTTCAGCGCCTTCGACGCCTTCGTGGCTAAGCGCGGCCTAGGGGGGCTGGAAATGCTTGCGATGGAAATGAAGTCCTCCGGCATGTAAGAGAGGCCTTGCACGTTCGTGTTTCGTTTTCTTCTGTGCTCGACAATTCGATCAAATTTGTCGTACGTGACATATACACGTGTAAGTATATGCTCTCACCATCGTTTATTTTAGTGACCTAAGTACAAGTAGTACGGTTCATAGTTTCCATCTTAGAGACCTTCATAATCTTTCGAAACTTGCGTGCTCGCATATACATCAGGTACGTGGCAAGAGGATTGAGCTGGCAAGGGGCCGAGTTCTCGACCGACGTTGCTCTTCTCGACACCGCCTTTCGGGCCATCTACGATGCTGCCGTGGCCTTCATGGTGGAGCTCCGAGGAGCCCTGGAAGAGGCGTGCCAGCGCACCAAGAGCAAGAAAGCCAAGCGCAGCTACTGGGGCTTACATGTGCGCTTCTTCAAAGAGCTCTGCGTGGCGGCGAAGGTGAAGCGAAGACGAACGTCAAATGAAATTAAATCTGCATGTCAAATATCATTTACAAACAGCGAGAAATAAGGATGGCCACTTTTGGTTTCTATGCTCAATACAACAAACACTGCATTGCAGTCGGAACTTGCACTGCTGTCTGTTCACGAAGGAATGCTTTATGCTAAAACCACCTGCCTGTCGCCTTCTTCTCTTTCACAGGTGGCTCGCGTGGTGGAAATGTCAACGGCCGCGCTTCAAAGCGGGATGGCAGTGGTGATCGGCCTCCAGACAACGGGAGAAGCCGGCATGGAGCGCGTTCTGCTCAAAGGAAGCTCTTCACACCAGGACCTGCAGAGGTTCGTCTCGACGGCCCAGCAATCGCTGCTGCATTTCATTGAACACAACTTCCCCACTATTGTTGAGCCTTCGAAGAGCAACGCGAACTCGCATGCGTCACTACTCGATCAAGACTTGATGCTTGGCGTGAAATTTCCGGAGGACTATCAAGCCTCTCCGTCATCAGCCCAAGCCCTACCAACTCCAGCTGCCACGTCTTCAACCTCTTGCTCGCCCTTCGCCGCCGGAAAAGCAGTTGGAGTAGAAGACGAGTACTGCGCGAAGCTCAAAGTGCAAATGTTGGCCAAAGCAGAAGCTTTAAACCTGCCACCAGCGCCTCTAGACCTCCTGATGGACCAGTTGGGCGGTCCGAACAATGTGGCTGAAATGACGGGCCGACGAGGCCGCGTAGTGCGCAAATCCAAGGGCAACAAAGGTGGCCACGGCTACATGTAAGTGGAAGTAGAACCCACGCTCACACGCGTCTGTTGCTAGTTATGTAGCAGCGGGATGAAGAATTTTGCTGAGGGATCATTGTCCAATGGTGCATTCCGTTACTTGCGTGATCTTTCATACGTCTATCAATCCGTGACCAGCTTGTTTGTTTGCAAACATCTTCATCCCTGTTGCCCTCATCATAAACGCACACTTCCTAAGGTATGAGCTGCGCGCTTCGGCAGCTGCTTCTGTGGACATGGATACCTTAAACGTGGCTGAGAAGAAGAAGTTTATGGGGGGTTTGAAGGACGTGGCCATCATCAGTGACGCCGCCAGCACGGGCATATCACTCCACGCGGCGCGCTCCGTGGCCAATCAGAAGCGCCGGGTGCACATCACGGTGGAGCTGCCGTGGTCAGCGGAGAAAGCCATTCAGCAATTGGGCAGGACCCACCGGAGCAACCAGGTGGGTGATGCTTGCATCCATTATATCAGTGCATGTATTCTTTGTAAAAACGTAGGAAGACGAGACTAAGCTGAGAATGGAGAGTTCTTACGGGGTCTTTAGTTGAGAACTCACATTACTGTGTACACTCCAATCTAAGCCGCTTTCAAATCCTGTTTTGTCTCTTCAATTCCATTCACGCGCACTTCGTATTATCTTGTCATACGTACAACAAAAGGCCCACGCTCCGAGCTATCGATTGGTCGTCACGGACTTGGGCGGCGAAAAGCGCTTTGCTAGTAGCGTGGCGCGCCGCCTCATGCAGCTGGGAGCTCTGACGCGGGGAGACCGCCGGGCAGCCATTGGCGGAGACTGGGATGACGTGAACCACGTGAGTGCTTGTCTCATCTTTTCTTTTGTGTCTCAGGAAAAAATGGTGTCATATTGAGAGTCGGAACTTTATTCGGTCGAAACGGTGTGCTTTTTTTCTTTATTCAAAGCATTAAGATTTTCTCACGTATGAAATTTTACTGTCTCTTAGGTGGAGTCCAAGTATGGGAAACGCGCGCTCGATGGCCTCATACTGGCTGGGCGCGCCGCGCAGCGCGTGATGAACGACGAATCCGGCTACGAGGGAACGCTGGGGTGTTCCAATGCCGTCATCGACCGGGCCACTGGGGCTGTCTCGTCTGATTACCAGCTAATGGCCCGC
>Ga0307982_1003305_pt1 | contig 12896 bp, 11 predicted proteins | sample OrgLakmetagen989_FD_201847 | JGI IMG/M metagenome (GOLD analysis project Ga0307982, IMG submission 201847) | Saline water microbial communities from Organic Lake, Antarctica - #989 | ecosystem: Environmental > Aquatic > Non-marine Saline and Alkaline > Saline | place: Antarctica: Organic Lake... | reverse complement strand
CACCGACGTCGGTACCCTCGCCAATTCCAACGCTTTCGCCGTCGCTGGTGCCATCCACAATCCCTACGGCGGTACCAACGCCTGAACCATCAAGGCCGACAGCAGTACCATCTATTGTCCCCACGTCATTGCCCACTCCAAGACCAACATGGTCTCCCACGCCGGTTCCATCTTCGGTTCCTGTACCACTCCCGACACCAGAACCTTCGAAGCCGACAGCAGTACCATCTATTGTCCCCACATCATTGCCCATTCCAATGCCAACATGGTCTCCCACGCTGGTGCCATCCACAATCCCTACGGCGGTACCAACTCCAGAACCTTCGAAACCGACAGCAGTGCCATCTTTTGTCCCTACGTCAACACCAGCCTTAGTCCCAACCTTGCCTCCAACGCCGATTCCATCGTCGGTTCCTGTGCCACTACCGACACCAGAACCTTCGAAGCCGACAGCAGTACCATCTATTGTCCCCACGTCATTGCCCAATCCAATGCCAACATGGTCTCCCACGCCGGTTCCAACATCGGTTCCTGTACCACTCCCGACACCGATGCCCTCTAGACCGACTGCTGTGCCAACCCCAGAACCGACCATGCCTCCGATGATGGCATCATCATTGGTGCCCACTTCCCTTCCCACGCGATATGCGTCCAAAGCTAAGCATCCTTCACCTGTGCCATCGCCAGCACCGTCTCAACCTACAGTACTACCTACATCACCACCAACTCCCCTACCGACGACTCCAAATCCATCAGAGTCGCCAACCATTGTACCCTCATCTAATCCCACCGGCAGTTCAAGGCCTTCTGCGGTGCCATCACCTGCACCGTCTCGTCCAACGTTGTCCCCTACTCCACCGCCAACCCCCCTACCAACAACACCAAACCCTTCGGTGTCACCCAGCTATGCTCCCTCAGCCGAGCCTAGTGCTACACCTCTTTTGTTGCCAACTCCTGCACCATCTATGGAGCCCTCTTCAGTGCCAAGTCCTGCTCCTATTCCGGAGCCATCGAGTACTCCAACTCCTTTGCCTACTTACACACCTTCGTTTCAACCGTCGCCGTCCCCTACCGCGACCAGTATGCCAACCAGCCAAACTGAAAAGCCTTCAGAGTTGCCTACTGCACAACCAACTCCTATACCGACCACCTCGGTGCGCACATGTTCATGCCCCCTAATTATATGTTTTCTCTTCTGGCATTTCCCTGTAAAGTAATGCGATGTGAAAGTTGACACTAAACGACATGGATGCCTTGTTTTCTTTTTATGTCTATTCTAGCCTCCTTCGCCGCCACCAACTCCTGGCCCTACTCCGGTGCCAACGCCTTTGCCTACGTTGGTTCCATCCATCAAGCCTACTTCGATACCGTCACCGATTCCTACACCAGTGAGTCTCTTTCCAATGCAAGCTAAGTTACCTTTTGAAAGACTTCCGTAACGTATCCATGTTACCAAAATTACAGATTTAATGACACCTCTCATCTGATGCGTTTCCATTTCACACATGCAGAAGCCTACGGCATCGCCTACGCCGCGCCCAACCTATGCTCCTAGCCCCATGCCATCCAGCATGCCAACTTCGTTGCCCTCGCCAAGTCCTACCATGCAGCCCTATGCCGTGGTTGAGGCTGAGCTCTGGCTCGATCTCACGAGTTTTTCGTCTCCTTCTGAATTTCCTGAAATTGCGGAGACCGCCTTCAAAAAGACGGTGGTTGCTTTGGTCCCCGCTCTCAGCAAAACGTCTCAAGTCACTGCCATCAACGTTACCAAGACGCCTGCATCGTCTTCATCAAGTAATCGTCGACTCGGGTCCATCGGTCGGCAATCAAACAGCGACAGCGGGTCAATTCGAGTCCGATTCACCATTGCTGTTGACGTGCGGGAGGCCTCTGTGGCGAGTGGGAAAGTGTATACTATATTAGGACCATCGTCAGACGACGCGTGGGCGTCCTCGAACACCTCCATTGCTGAAGCTACAGGGTTGGTTGAAGACATGGTGGCCGATTTGCTGGCGGCTATCATCGACGATAGCGAACAGCGCCGCCTTGTTGCTGCTTCATCGTCAAGTCAAGGCGAAAGCAGTGCTGCATCAGCTCTGGCGGCTCACACGCTGTATTCTAACTCAAGAAGAACCGAGGCGTCTCAGTCCTGGGACGAGGTTGCGACGTCCATCGTCGATGCGATGCCAGTGGCCGCCACTGGCGGCGATTTGAGCCTAGTGGCTGCTCCGAGAAGCGTGGCGTATGATCCAGGCTCGATTGAAGTCACCATATGCCGTTTCAATGACCCGTGCATTGCGCCGACGCCAGGCCCCACCATGGCTCGACCATCTCAGGTTTTGAAAATATGACACGATTATCTTGCACTCGTAGTGCACCTTATGGACAGCCGACACCGTTTTCTATTTTTTTTCTCGATTTTTTAAGAACCCTTCGTTGTCTACACAGGTGCCCACGCCAGCGCCAACGCGAGTACCGGACTATGAGTTGAACGTACAGGTAGCGTCCGCAGCCTTAATCTTCGTAGCCTTCGCACAGGCAGCAATCTGTGTAGGCTTGTTCCTCAAGTCTCAGAAACGATCTCGAGACAAATCCTTGGCAAGAGGAGATGCCGCGTTGACAAAAGAGCAGAACAAGTTCACTGCCGCGCACATTGTGGATTTGTTTGGTGCTATCGGTGACCGAGGCAACCACAGTGATTTGCACGCTGGCAATGACGGCGACGGCAGTGGAATAGGGCAGTTTACGCCAATCATGGTGTCCCGCATGTTCAATGCGCTGGACGGCGATGGCGATGCCCTCATCACCAAGGACAACCTGGAAGAGTGGATCCTGGAACAGCGCGTAGCGGCAAAAGCGGGTGGTTTTGACGGGTCTTTCGAAGATGCTGAGGTGACGAAGAAATTGCCCCTTCCTCTGTATCCTACTGTTCATATAAAACGAATGTCCTTTGTGTAGATTCTACTTCGCAATGTAATATCTGAACTCTGTCTACACCCGATTTTTTAATCATCGTTTATTCTTGTGAACCTGCATGTTGCGCCTGTTCTCTAGATTGATGCCTTCCTTCGTGGAGGTTTGCCATTGGTTGCCCCTACGGAGACGGCATCTGGCTCGCCTCACGAGACAGCTGGGCTCGACCAGCTGCAGGAACAGAAGCCCAAATCTCTCGCGTCATGGCTCATTGGCAGTGAAAGCCAGGAAGACTTGGAGTTTGATGAACTCGATGACTTTTCGGACGTGCATGGCCTTCGTTCCATTGGATCGCACGGTCTTGGCCCTGGAATTGTCACGGCGAAACGCAAAAACCAGCCTCGTTTGACGGAAACCTCTCTCGGGAAAATGCTAGCGCGCTTTCCGATGTTGTCGTTCGACTGGGAGGACCCGCTGCAGCTGTCCAACCTGAAGTCTGCGTTCAAAGCCCGAGCCCAGAGCCGGGCCGTGTCGCGGGAAGCGGTCGCTGGCATTTTTCGGCGATTGGACACCGACGGGGACGGGTGGGTGAAACCGGCGGACTTGCGGGTGTGGCGGCGGATGCTCCCACTAGGCCGATCCGAAGAAGCTTTGATCGTGAGCGTGATGGTGGGCGCGAAATCCACCACGGCGGTCGCGAAGAGAAAGACCAAGACCAAGTCCATGACGACTTCTACTACTACTGCTGCTGCTGCTGCTGCACCTCCCGTGCAGCGTGCTAACAATCGGCTCGCTCGTCGCCTCGACGCTGGCAAGAGCTCTGCCGCCACTTCGGTGGCTCCTCCGGCAACTCCACCAAAAGACCAGCGATTGAGGCCGCCCTCGCTGGAGCGTCTTGCGTCTCCTACCACTGCACCAACGCCAGCAAGCGCACCTACTTCTCCGCCACCGCCTCCAGTCAAGCCCAAAGCAGCAGTGGAAGAAGCTCCAAAAGAGTCCCCCGAAGAGGAAATGGAGCGCTTGGCAAGAGGAGAACAGCGAATCGAAGAGGCGCGCGGGATCAAACAGTGGGACTTGTTTATGACGCTGCGCGCAGATCCAATATTGAGCGCTGAGCTGGTCGCCCAGTGTGCGTTGCTTGATTTCATGATTTCAGGCGATGTCCACGGTCCTGATGAAGTCGATGAAGATGACCTTCTCATCAACAATGAAAGTGAAGTTGGATTGTCTAAAACTCGCAAAGCGGGTAATTTAGTGGACTCAAGTGACTCGAACTCAGAAGATGAGGGCGATGGAGTGCAAATGCTTGAAGTCGAAGACGTCGATGCGTGGGCTGAAGCTCCTCTGGAAGGCCTAAATGGTCTGCAAAAGAAGCGCAGAAAAGCAGCCGCGAAAATGGCGAAACAGAAAGCGAAGCAAAAGAAGAACAGCGCAAGAGATCTCGTGGCGCAAAAGGCAAAAGCGAGGCCAACAGGAGCCAAAGCAAGGGAGACAGTGTATGGGCAAGGGACCAAGGGCAATTGTGGGGTACCGGACGATGCAGCAGTGGCCGCATTCGTGTGCGTGGCCAAAATGAAGCTTTGTCGATTGGCTGTAGCGGCACGAGAGGCTGTGACAAGAGAAGACACGGTCGCGGGTGAAGTGTTTTCAGCGTTGGACCCTCAACACACGTCCTTCGTGACCACGCATGACATCTTGCGGTACCTCCAAGATCGAGCGAACTTGTACACGGTGACCAGTGAAGACTTGGCATTGATCGTAGGTGACCACGCACTCGAGAAAAGTCCTGTGGAGTCATCGTTGTCATCGATGAATTGGTCGTCTCCGCTTGACATGTACCATCATCGCAATTATTTCAACAGCTCGTCATCCAACCATTTGGGTCGACCCCCTTCAAGCAACAACGTCTCTGGCAAGCCTTCCTTCAGTTCTTTGGAAGCTTCTCTGCCGTCGGCTCTCCGAATGCTGCACCAGCAGCGAGGCCCATCCAGATCGGAGCTTGTCGTTTTTGGTGGCGGTCTTAGCCATCGCAGCAGCAGCAGCCACAACCTTATGGACGCAAGTTACAAAGAGTCGTATCTCGACCGTGTTGCATGGCGTCAAGTCTTAAGTGACCCAGCTCATCATAATCTGGCTACCTTGCTTCACCGCTTCGTCAGTACTCAGGTAAATTCACGTTTAACCATATTACACAATTGAATTCACTTTATTCTTTAAGATTCCTAATTCTTGGCCAACACTAAGCTCTCACATATAATTAACATACCTCTTGCATTTCTTAACGTTCTTGTTGCAGGCCAAACTCGCAACCAACGCTCTAGCAGTCGAATACGCAAGCCTTGCCAACAAGCACCGCCCGCCTCTGACCCCGCAAGAGAGCCAACGGCTCACTGAAATCACCACGCCGCCTCCGTCCAAATTCGCTGGCAAGGACTTCCGGAAAGGAGGCCGCAAGGGCTACAAAGGTTTAAACGCACGTGGACCTTCGGCAGTGGTGCCGGAAGCTACTATGATCTTTGCGGATGACACTCAACCTCCGCGCGTCTTCGATCAGGTGCGCGCTAAGAGCTGCTACAGGGTTTGCAAATATGCATTGGGAAGTCGTCCAAACGCATCCCGAACCAACAAGCGTATCATACCCCTAATGAACACTTCTGTGCTACGGTATTCTTATGGATTCATTCGTATTCATTCAAGAACTCTTCACGCTTGCTCACTCTTTGTCATCTTTTGCAGGTGGGCATGCAAGCCTTCTTTCGTCTCCTCGATTCCAACGGTGACGGCTTTGTGACACCAGCGGACCTCAAGCTATGGGCTACCACTGCGGGGCACGGCCTTCTCAACTTGAAGGATCTCGAGGCCCTGTTTCACCCGGAATTGCCGAATTTCAAAGGGCCACCTCGGACTACCCTTCGAGCCACTACGACCAAAGCCGGGGGTGGAACACCTCATCAACCAACAACATCGTCGGACTCGTCCTCGTACTCGTCCTCGTCGTCATCGTCTTCAGCCTACCGTGAATCTCATCTCGAGCCAGGAGCTTCGAGTTTTACCAATGTGCTTGCTGGCATGGGTTCCTCGCTCAAGAACGTCTTGAACTTCGACAAGCGCAAAGAAGAGGACAACCTGAGCAACACCCTTTTGGACGACAAATGCCTCGATGACTTTTTGGACAATTCTGACGATGACGAAGCGGACAACAATGGTGCTCTTGGCGCGGATGCGATTTTACGCCAGAAAAGTTCATCGAAGAAGAAGGATGCCCCGACGCCAGCGGCAGCAGCAGCAGCAGGTGCAGCGTCCAGTAGTGGCGACCAACAATACGGCGATGATGAATGGCCACTTAGCGAAGCGGACTACCGGGCGGACGAGCAACACGTGCGACTCGTGGAAGACGCCCTTGCGGTGAGCGCTGTACCCGGTGGCATCTCCGAGTCGGTGCTGTCGGCAGCGCTGGCCAGAAGGCCCCTCTTGACGGCTCAACTGGTGTTGGTGCAAAAGCTGGCGAGAGCGCAGGAGGCAGCGCTGGTGGCCTCTGCAGCGGCAGGCACAGCCCTGAGCACTGCAGCCGCTGCTGCGACCGCCGCAGGTGCTTTGAATTCGGCCATCATCAGGGCCGAAAAAGCGCAAAAAGAAGAGCTCGCTACTGCAGCCGCCGCAGAAACGTTGGAATTGGGACCTTCAGCTACGGCCATGACGCGAAGGCATTCCTTCATGGGTGCACCATCGTCAGCGAAGAAGCAGCAGCAGCAACCGGCGTGGGTGCTCGCGTTGAACCGAGCCCGAAACGAGGCCGAAACTGCGGCGATTCGAGCCCAGCGAGCCGCAGGCGAGAGCGCCGCCGCCTCGGCACGGGCCAGGGCAGAAGTCTCTGGACGCGGCAACCGTAAAGACCACGCGGTATGTGTCTCTGCCTACATCACCAGCTTACATGCGTTTTATATCTTTGTAGAAACAGCTCTCTTAGTCATTTACAGCGAAGATCTGCATTGATTGGTTTTTTTTTGTGTGTATATGCCTGTGTGTCATCTGGCTCCTGCTCCTCTTCTAATTTTGTAGGTGGTGGAATTAGAGCGGGTCCTAGCGGAGGCCGAGGTCGACAACCCGTATGGCGCTACCGCAGTGACGGTGCGGCGGCAGCTCAAGAGCCTGAAGGCCAAAGGTCTAGAGCACGAGTTGGCCGCGCTCAGCATTGAGGTAGGCCTTCAAGTGCGGCTGCTCGCTTTGCGAGAAGAAGAGCAGTACCCGCTGCAAGCGCTGCGCGTGCGGCAGTTGCGGCCTCTGTCGTTGGGCCGTTGGCTGTCGCACCAATCAGCAGTAGACGCAGCGGCCGTAGAAATCGAGGACAAGGAGACAAAGAACAAAATAAAGAAGAAGAAGAAGATCCCCGCGCTGCGACCTTCGATGCTGACCTCAGGCGGTGCCCGAGCGCACTTCAACCGAATGCTCGACGGCGACAATGATGATGACGAAGAAGGCGGCGCAGGTGGCGAGCACGGTGCGAAAGTCGTTGAAATGACAAGAAAGCAAAGCGCCACTGCTGTCCGGGATACCGCGAAAGACGGAACTGCTGACGAAGGTCGCCCTGTAATTGCCAGCAAAAACGCTCAGAACCGGCCGGTGGTACCTTTTGCTCGCAACAGAAGGGACGTCAAAGATCTCACAATCAAGTCCAAGCGTGATTCAGAGGCCAGTCGACGGCGCAGCAGTAGCAGCAACAGTGCATCTTCGTCGACCTCGTCAAACTCGTCTTCCTCATCAAACTCGGGCTCGTCTTCATCAGACTCGGACTCGAGCTCGTCCGAGTCCGAAAACGAGCGCAACGGGTCCTCGTCGTTGATCGTATCGGACGATGCCCTCTCCGAGCGACTCTCCAAGAAACTGAGCTCGAAAAGCGTGCTGCGGGCTTCCATGAGCTCAAAAGCGCTGGTGAAAATGATGAGCGCGAAAATTGGCGTTGCCCTGGCCGATTCGTTAGAGACGGAAAACGAGCCAACGCCAGCCCCCAAGAAGCCAACACCTGCTCCGACGAGGAAGCCACCGGCGCCTCGGAAGTTCGTGGCACCCCCTAGTGCGCGTCGCAAGCATTCGGAAGCTGCCCCCCCTCCCTCGCTTCCTTCGAAGCATTGGTCGAGCGACCACAAAGCACCGTTGTCGTCGTCTTCGTCGTCGTCGTCTGTGCAACGACCGCAACAAGAGCGCGAAACGAGTCACGACGAACCGACGTCTCTGACCTCGCCTTCGTCTGCGTTCGAACAGGACAACCCCCTCGCTGCACTGGTGGCAGGAGCGTCGTTCGATAGCGCTGCCGAAGCGGAGTCTACAACGACAGCCTCAGCATCAGCTGACCACCTTGTCGCCATGGCCGAAGCGAGTGCGCAGCCTGACAACGCGGCTGACAACGGAGGAAGAGGGCGCTTTCTGCGCGCGCCTTCAGGTGCCGACGAAGGTCCACTGATGTTCACTGGCTCGAGAGATTATGCCGAGAGTACTTTTGATGACAATCCATTCATTCAACCGCTTCAACAACAGCAGCAGCGCGGTCGCGCCATGACTGCAGCCGCTCCTTCCACTTTACACCACGGGGAGCAGCCACAGCAATCGCTCCCGAGCCGATCGATATACGCCTCGAGGCCGTCGGAACTCAGTGCTGTTGGTCGCCGAGGCTCGATTGCCGGTCGAAATGGCGCACACAGCCCAACGCGCACGAGCCAAAGCCCGCCGAGAAAGACCAGCAACAGCCCACCGCCGCTCCTTCCTCGCGCGCGCGCACAATCGAGCCCGGCGGAGCCCATGCTGACACCGAAACCACCGCACGGCACGACGGTGGTGAGCGGTGGAGAAGGAGGCGACCTTTCGCCTGGCGCTGCCGAGTTTACCAGGATTTATCCACCGAAAGCCCCTTCAAGGAAAGCCAGCGACAGTGCCAACTTGACGCCAGTACGTCCCTCTGAAAAGCAGAGCAGCAGCAACACTGCTCCTCGCCGCCCGTATGCGCTTTCACCTGTGACAGTCACTACCTCAGGCGGAGAACTGACGCCACCAGCGGATGTCTCACCGCCGAAAGATGCCACAAATACAGGTCGGCGGCCGAGTTTCTCCAGCGGTCCTGCGGTTCGCGGCAAGAGTGCAACTCGACCAACCCTGTCTTCCACCTTTCGCACCCCCACTGACAATATCAGTACAACCAACCGACGCGATCCCCTTGCGTCTTCTTCAACTACGACTACTAGTCGCCCGAGCCAAAGCCCTGCGAGAAGCAGCAACAGCGTGCCTCGCCCCCGTGTGAAGCCTAATCGTCCTGAACCTCCACTAGGTGCGAAGCCACAGTTGCTTGTTGATGGTGCAGCTCCTACTTCGAACAGTGCAGCGAGGATGGATTCCACCGAATCACCAACCACTAACAGCAGCAACAGCAGCAGCAGCACTACCAACAGCACAAATGCTCGCAACGAAGGCAGCAGCGAAAGTCCCAGCACTCGTGCTACGACGAGTTCACCGCCTCGCGGTGCGTCTCCTGTTCGTCCCCCGCCGAGAAAGAAGGTGGTGACACCCCCACCTCCTCGGGCTCGATCCAAATCACCGGTCAACGAAACCACTTCCGGCGAAGATTCGTCACCATTCTCGCCATCATCCCCACCGTTATCGCCTCCGAGTGCCTCCACACCTACATCTGGAGAGAACTTTGCGCGGTCTACTGTTGTGAGCGGTCCAGCGGTGCGCGTGCCTCGTGGCAAGAGCCCAAGCAGACCAACGGATCCTAGCGCAGCAACGGGCCGCCGGAGCCCGCTCCCGCCTCCCAGCCGCCCTAGCCAGAGCCCCGCACGAGGCCAGAGTTCGCCGCGGCCTCGCACCCTCTCGTCCGGTGGTGGTCCTACAGTAGCAGCAACAGCCGCCTCCACTCGGGAAGCATCGCCGCAGCGCACCCCAACAGCGCCGCCGAAGTCGGCCAACGCCAATCGGCCACGTGCTACTAGCAGCGGCCCTGCTGTACGCGACGTGCGTGATCGTGGGAAAAGTCTGACTCGACCCACGACGCCACCTTCGGCTGGCTCTCCTCCTCCCTTAGCTGATAGAACTAGTGCTGTTCCTGTGGCCACTGAAGAGGAAGCGAAGGGAAGGGCGCCTCGTCGGCCAGTGGTAAAACGAAGTGACGACGCGCGCAATTCAGCCGAAATAGCGGGCTCCGCCATGAGAGTCCAACTTTAAATATCAGGCTTGAAGACGCCGCGCACCATTGCACCCCTGCCTTGTTTATATGTGTATAAAATTCGTTTATTGGGAATATTCGGAATTGGAAAGCCGGAAGTCGAAGTGACACCACACACCACACGCTCTTCCTAGATATACAGTGCATAGAAATAAGGAAGCATAAAGCAAGGGCAAGTTCCGTATAATGAATTTAGGGGCAGTTGGGCGGTAATTCTTAATTCATATCCATGCAAGAATAGTACAACTAAAAGCAACCAGGAATATGGGAATCTACTGACAAAACAACAGCACAAAGGACAAAGACAAAGGGGAGCAGTGGCATATATTCGAGGATAAGTACTTAGCACTTCGACACCTTTTAACTCGAATATCCATACGTGAGTGCAATGGGCATAACTGAGCCTAGTTGCAGGCCACTGAAGTCATTTTGGCACATTTTCTGTGAGAGTAGGCTACAAACGAGTAGTCCACACCACTAGGCTGCTCGGGTGTCAGGATGCTCCGGCTGTTGGTCTTCGTGGAACCACCCGCTGCATGCAAAGCGTTCTCGGCCCACTGTCGCTAAGACCTCATGCGGCAGAGCCACGGAGTCAAAGAGCACTAAAGTGCCTCCTAATGGCGGCACGTCTTTCACCACATATTCGCTTATTCTTGAAGCACCAGCTCCAGCAGTGCTTTGGCCTGACGGTGAGCCTTCAGAAGCACTACCAGCAGCAGCAGCAGCAACTGTACCAGGTGTACCGTAGCCATCGTCACTGAAGCCGAACGACTTGAGCACCTCACCGGCTTGGCTTGTCGGCGGCTCTAAGAAATGGAAGCGATGCGCAACCGACGCAAAGAGTGCAGCTGGCTTCTCAGCAGGCGCTGTACCAGTAGCAGATGCTGTTGCAGGTGTAGCTTCTTGGTCCTTGCTGTGGTAGCGGTCAACCAACAGGCGCTGCACTAAGGAGTCGCCTGCAGCCACAAAGAGCAACGGATCGGCAAAGAAGTCGCCACTCAAGCGCACTTTGCGGGCGTCACTCTACGCAGGTACAGAATGGAGCATGCACGCGTACATGGATAAGGAGACCAATGGTCCCGATTCTATATTACAATGGCACACTTCAAATGATTTAAAAGGGACATTCTAAAGGCGCGCACAAACTAATAATTCAGAAGATGCTGCCCACGACGTTTACCTCCTTCTCGTCACCCAGCAACGCATACAGGGCGCAGTTGCCGTCTTTGGACTGGCGCCGGCTGTCGAGAAACACGGGCCGCTCCACAGGGTCGCTGCCGATTGCGCGGAGCCACCCGAGCTGCAGGTCGCCGTCCGGGGAAGACCCAATCGGCGGCACCGGTGGGGTGCGGCGCTCGTAACAGCGCAGAGCACCTTGGTGCACGGCTGCATCCCAATCTTCGTTCAGGTACACCTACAGTACAAGATCAGGAATTCCATCACAAGCAGACGTGACTTGGAATGATACTGCAACGAAGCTGCGTGACAAAGGACGATTTAATGGAGCTACAGTACGTAACAAGGGACGGAAGTCAACACAGAGCGCGTTGAGATTATTTGATAAATGTGATTGCTCACGAGCCACGAAATGGACCTCCGCGTTGGTTTCGTCCACCCAGCTTTGCCCTTGAGTTCTTCGTGGTGCTCGTCGATGTGGCGCTTCAAACTTGCGCCTGGTCCAAAGCGAGTGTAGGATACTTCGGTGCTGCCTTCGCCGTAGAGGTCCACAGCAGCACCTCTCGTGAGCCCAGGGCGTTGCAAACCCTCAGCAAGAGCCGACCTATATTTTCGAATGATAACAGTTGGGGTGTTAAAAGGTCTAGGTGTATACCGTTACGTACCATTGCAAAAGGGTTCCATCTTGCTAGGAATAAAACAACTTTCAACTTTCTCAAGTGTTAGCCCAAAACAAGGCTTACCGGACGGATGCTAGGGTGGTTTCAAATTTTTGCCGGGTAGCACTATCGCCTAAAGATCGGTCGCGCCACGGCCCGAGTCGAAGCACTTGCCGATCTTTTGACGGGTCGAACGCTTGGTGCTTCCCGTAGGAAGTCCTGTGTCAAAGAAATGGAAGACGGTATAATCATGTGCACCTCGTGTGACCACCAGGCAGGTTTCAGATTGTACCCTTACAATGCGTCAGTTGAAAAATGTCCATTTAGATGCAAATTCATCGCATCAGCTCGTAGCTGTGTAACTTCATTTTCAGGAAGGAAGTCGGGCAGGACAGCAATTCGACCAGCTTGGATAGTATCAATTACTGAGGGCGACAATACGAGCCCAAAAGCTTTTTCGGCAATCGCTAAGAAGGTGATTAGCACGAACATCTCTCGGTCTAGGGAAGTAAAGTCGCCCGGGTTTAAGAGCTGTCGAAGCAGCCTAACTCATACTATAGCCAAAGTTCCAATGAAAATTAGATGGGCACTTTTAGCGAAATCCTACCTGTAGCTAATATGCGCCACACGGCACTAATTAGCCCCGCTCGCGCCGCATGCACTACCTCAAGAGTTCTCAGGGCACACACATCTTTGTTTATGCTCTCCGGGGCCATAGCAATTTATTAAAAAAAAAAAAATTGGTGCGCTATGAAGGCCACAATGGTGTGAGTTCTTCATGCCCTCCGGACATCGTCCACGACGCGCATCCAGGCCCCAAACGAACCCTTAAGGAGCTCCTGGCGTAATGAGGCTTTAAGAGGTAATGGCCATAATAGTGTTCATCGGCGTTTTGTCGGGTTTTAATAACCCAACGCCAAACCAACTGAGCTAAGTGC
>Ga0307982_1003304_pt1 | contig 12899 bp, 17 predicted proteins | sample OrgLakmetagen989_FD_201847 | JGI IMG/M metagenome (GOLD analysis project Ga0307982, IMG submission 201847) | Saline water microbial communities from Organic Lake, Antarctica - #989 | ecosystem: Environmental > Aquatic > Non-marine Saline and Alkaline > Saline | place: Antarctica: Organic Lake... | reverse complement strand
GAAACGGCCTTGCGTTATCCGCCATGGTGCCATGCGCCTTCCTCGGAGTAAGGCCACCGCTGCTCGCGCCGTTGTTCATGAACAGAGACGTGACCACTCGGCGGCGAGGCGCGAAGTTGCTGCTGCCGTTGGAGTCCCCACCGCTAGCTGCCATAGCTTGTGGAGTGTTGGGTAAAGGCTCATTGTTGCGTAAAGCTTGCATATTCCGCTCGCGCTCTTCCCATTCCGCCTGTACAGCGTATAGGTCCAAAAAAAGAGGGGATTAGGAGACTTTTAACACAGGAGTAAAAGTCCACGAGGCTATAGCAATTCAAAAAGAAAATGAAAGCTCCACAGAGTAGGTTCTCGCATTTTTTCACACAAGAAAATTCACAGACACGCTCAATGTATTACATACCTGACGTGCCGCCATTTCTTTGGTAACTTTGCTCATGATTTCTTCTTCTTTCGCATGTATTACATACCTGACGTGCCGCCATTTCTTTGGTAACTTTGCTCATGATTTCTTCTTCTTTCGCCTGAATTTTGGCGGCAATTTCTGCCGGCGACAAGTAGCCTTCCGGCGGGGCGCCGCTGCCTTCTTTTTCCTTGTACACCGTCTCGTACACGATCTCTTTCTCGACCACCACCTTTAACAAAAAGACAACACGTACGCAAGAGAACGAGAGGTGAGAAGGAAGAATTGAATTTCCAAGGAACACTCATTCACGAGAGTATACAAGACCAGTCAGGCAAGATAAAATAGTATCACTTGATTCTACAACAAGAGAAATAACCTCAAAACACAAGCAAAGGAGGCATTCAGCGTCTTTTGGAAGTACCTCCTTTTGAATCACAATTCGTTCGGGGCCTAGTCCAGGCGCAGCTGCACTTTTGGTGACGTTCACGCAGCTTTTGTTCACCGTAATCGGATCACTTCCACTTCCCTTCTTCTTGCCTTTCTCGTCGCCCTCGCCAGGAGCTGCGTCGATTTGCGCGGTGCCATCTTTTGACGCCTCCAGTGCTTTGCTCAGTGCTGCCGCCTTTACGGGGTCTTTCGCCACGGCTTCAAGGGCAGCCGTTGCGCGCGCTCGGTCTTGCTTGCTTTTGAATGTTTTCTTGACTTCGTCGGAGACCACTGCAATAGTTACTGTCTCTTCGAATGGTGCTGGTGCTGGTGCAGCTGCTGTTCCTCCCTCTGGCGCTGGTGCTGCGAGAGCAGGAGCAGCTGCGGAGTCTCCATCCGCTAGAGCAGCAGCAGCAGGTGGTGGTGGAGGAGATGATACAGTTCCATCCGCTGGAGCAGCATCAGCGGCAGGCGCAGCCGGTGCAGCCGAAGCAGGCGCAGCAGCCGCTGGAGCTACGCCGCCGGATTCCAGTTGAAGTTTGAGGGCTGCGATTTCTTTCCGCAAATCCATGATAAGGCGCTGGGTAGGGTCTGATATATTGTAGGTAGAAACACAGATGAAGAACGTAATTGTAAGAATCACGTGGAGTGTTAAATTCAATATTTCATTAAAACCCACTCTCCTACGTGGTAGACAAAACCACTCACTCTCACTGAAGGCCTAAAATTACAGACGATTTGAAATCTACGTCACCTTCATTCACAATCGCTTTAGTCTTGAGTTGCTTGGCCTGTTGCGCGAACCGCAGGGTGCTCAACGTCTCTTGATAGTTGGCGGCCGCCGGTGAGAGCGCAGCCAACATGACCGTCTTGGAATTGCCAATGAGGGAGTCGCGCAAAATCCACGTCAAAACCTGCACATGTGCAGTTTCAACGGGTTCATGAGGAATAAGGGACGAGGGAAGGTCTTCTAGCACGTCAACTAAGTGCAATGCACGTGCTCACACAGGCAACACAACGCAATGCATGCCAAACGCAATACGACGAACCGAGTCTCGGAACGGAATGAAGTCGTCGGACTTCTCCACGCTCTTCGTAGGGCCTCCCGTTTTCATGCCGAATTTGCTGTCGGCTTTGGCCGCTGCTTTTGCCTTGGCCTTTTCTTCTCGGGCCTTCTTCTTTTCTTCGGCTTCTTTCGCCGCTTTCGCTTCGGCTTCGCGCTGTTCCGGAGTCTTTTTGGCCTCTTCTGCGTCTCTCCTGTTGGCCGCCTGATTGAGATGGAAGCAAACAGACATATATAGAGACAAGAGAGTCGGACCACAACAATAACTTCTCAGGAAAAGAAAGGAATGTGAAGGTCGAATATTCTATTCCATGCATGAAATTGTACTTAGAAGTAAGGACACTTGTTTCGCCACTACTGTAAGAAGAGGTCAAGCACTACTGTAGGCGTAATACGAACCTTGCAGAGGGCGGCAATGCAGCTCCCCAGGCAACTCAGCGACTTGTTGATGTTGATCCCCTCCAATAAACCCTGCCCCGTGGTCTGGGCCGTTTCCGTCTTTTCCGAACCCGCCAAGTCCACTAAGGTGATTTTGGAGGTCGACTTTTTGTCAGCTTGGCTTAATTCCAGCGTGAACACTGATGGTGGCAATGGGGTTGGAAGCAACGAAGGAAGTCAGAATCAAGAGGGGAATTGTTCATAGTTTTCAGAGGAGACCACTTCATGCCAGTTGTCACTGAATTTAAGCACCTAAAATACGGCTTGCATAAATAACATGTTTCTCTCTTTGGACTATCTCAATTATCTCCTGCAAGCATCAGTGCTCACCGCAGTGGCTGCGCGAGCTGCTGGCATTCATCGCAGTGCTGCCCACGGTGCGGTTGTTGACCCCTTCGTCCAATAGCTTCTCGCAGTCGGGAAAATTGTTCACCAAGAAATGCTTCAAATTGTCCACCACCTTTGAAGAAGTTCAATAGGGATAATGTTGGCGATGCGCGTGCGATGCCGCGCACAAAACAAAGGAACGAAAAAAAAAAGAAGAGGGGGTGAGTAAGAATGCATGCATGAGAACTGCATGAGTTGGCTTATTCAGAACCATAGACTTCAAAAATGATTCAAGAGTGTCGTACCACGCCTTTTTCCGGGTCTTCTCGGATTTTCGGCAACTGTCTGTCGCTGGCGGTGGCCGCTAAAGTAGGATCCAGCATGCACTTGAGTTTGAAGCACTCGTCGGCTTTTTCAGGATCCCGAGAGAGCTTCTTGATTTTTTCCTCCGTCTATTGAAGGCAAGAATATGAGCAATCGATAAGGAAGGAGAGAGAACATTCAAATCATGAAAGTGCTTGATTGAATTTGGGCTTGAAATCAATTAACGCTTGATGCATTTGGGCTCATATCTCTTACCAGCATGCGCTGTTTCGGGGTCAACACTACGAGGTCGTCTTCCTTGGGTGGTGGATTCAATAAATCCGATATTTGCTCGTTGTACACCTAAATGGTACCGTGCAAGAAAGAATCAGAATTGTTTTAATTCAAGAGGCGCTTATAGGGGAGGGAGGGAGGGAGGGAGGGAGAGAGAGAGAGAGAAAGATGGGGGATGGCTTATCAGAAGTTGACCGCTACGATTTTACGAATGCTCGAAAGAAAGACACTGCAGAGCACTCTCTACATGTTATGACCAAAGGTTTGTTTATTTGCTCTCGTTGCACCTCTAGGTAGCACGCGTCGACTTTGAAGTTCGCGGGATCTGGCGACCGCTCAATGAAGTAAAACAAGGACTCGCAAATCCGGGGAATGACCCCTTTGTCCATGTTGTAGCCCATCACCGAATACGACTGGAAGAGAGAAGATTGTTGAGAAGCGAAGACATTCGCGAGACAGAGAACAGAAGAAAATGGCAATGTAATTAAGGCTTTGTATTGAACTATATGGGATGTGCGCAAGCTAGAGTTCTCGCTTACTTTCCCGCTGCCGGTTTGGCCGTAAGCGAAAAGGCAACTGTTGTAGCCGCTCCATGCTTTCGCCAAGATGTCAAGCCCCACGGCCTCGAAAACGCGCTTTTGGCCAATGAAATTCGACGCCTGTAAGGAAAAAAGATGAAACATGGCTCATATATTCATAATATTTTTAGCGGAAAAGGAAATGTTAGCATCATTGAGGGCTGAAGTGAAGCGAGAAAGACGTTATTGTTGCATCGTACTAGATCAGCGGGTATCTATCATCCATCAGGATTCACGTCAGAAGAGCTTTATAGACAAAAAAAACAAAACGAGCAAGGCGAGGGACTTACCTTAGGGTCAAAAGAATCAAAGCAGTAGTCAAATCGGAACTTGGTGGGAGGCGCTTTCGGGTCCTTCGCCACGGCTTCGGGGTCGTAAATCCTAAGGTCGGACGAAAGCGCGCAAACATGGATGAGTGAGAAGAACACAGAAGCAGAGCATACGCGAGCGAGATATCATAGCTGAAGGAATTGACGGCAACGGAGATGAACATAGAAGAGGGAGCAGAAAGCGGTATGAAGATGCAAATAATTCTTCTCTCCTCTACTACAGCTCAAATTCGTAAGAGAGGCTGCGTGTCAACCCCTCGGCCTTTGATAGATATCAGCAGGCGGCAAAATGACACATGCCGTGCGATAAACAATAAGACAGCATATAGCACTGAATCCCCTATCAGAGCATGTAGCTGCAGCTAGGCATTATCGTTAGTTGTCTAAAGGGTTCTAGTACCAGGTTTGGTAGTTGCCTTCAAGCATCTTCATTTCCAGGCACTTGTAGGTATTGAGTTCTTTCTCGCGTTTGTTAAACGGGCGCACACGAGTCAAGACAGCAATATTGTTCGACTGCTGGCCAACGGCGTTCATTTTCTCTTCGCAAATTTTCCATAGTGGCTCGCCTTCGTGCGGCTTCAAGCGCCAGTCCTCGGTGTTAACCTCCAAACCACAAGCATTGTGCGACATCTCCTTGAAGTGCTATTCCTCAAGCAAGAATCCACCAATATTCCACCAATTATATCAAGGCTTCCCAGAGTAGTCAAAAACAGCAAAGCCTTGGAATCTTTCAAGGTCTGAGAGGAAAGTGCGATATGGTGCTACAATATAGGCCGGCTATATTCATTCTGAAACGGTATCAGGTGAAAATTTTCATTTTGTTCACGTTCCGAACTCTGCCGAACCTTGGTTTCTCTGAGATCCGTTGTACAAGTAGCTCTCGGCTCTCGGCCTCTCCTGCTCTGTCCAGAAAATCCAGAAGTCACATGCGTGGGTGCGTGATGAGTGATGAGTGATGAGCCGAGCTTCACGATCATTTCTTTTTTGAATGAACAGTTAGGCTATACAGTAGCGTCTCAGGGACCTCTACAGTAGCAGGAGCTAGTGCAGCGCAGACGGTGCTCATAATTAGGACCATCTGATATTCTCGCCAGTCCAATCGAAATGGCATCGCCGACAAGTTCATCCAGGAAAAGCTTTTTTGGTTTTGGGTCGACCAAAAAGGAGGGCGCTGCTGCGACTCTCCCTCCAGGGAGCCCTCAAAGCAGCGTGGGGTCAGGTGTCGATAACTCGATTGCTGGAGCAAACGCGGAGCTTCGAGCGAAATTAAGAGCACGTCGTCGAGGAACGGTTGCCAACTTCGGGGGAGACGACGTAGCTCTTGCCGATGACAACTACGCAGAAGGCGGGTACATGTTTGGCAAAAGCTCCCAAATGCTTTCACAACCTTCGCCTTTCGCTCCTAGCCCGCGTAAACTGGCAAACGCCACCTTCAATACACCAGCCGAAGGAGGGGTTGAATCGGAGGCCTCGAATAGTGATTCTTCGATCGGGTCATTTTCTGATGATGACGATGATGCTGGTCAAGTCAATGGCGGTGATGGTGACAACGGTGGCGACAACACATTAGAAGATGCCGACTCCGCTTCATCGCCAGAGGTCTCAATTGATGACGTGTCTGTCGACAGCGAAGAAGACGAACTAGAGGCACGGCTGCACACCATGCTGAAGCGTCGGTACAACCAGGTGTTCCGGCGGCTGCACGAGCTCAAAGCAGCGTGGGTGCGCATCACTCTGAAAAACGTGCGCGTTGACAACTTGCGGCTAGCGAGGTCGCCGTGGTGCTACTTCGGTGGGTTTACGATTAGCTTGAAAGTGACCTTGGGCAGTGCGTTTGAGTGCTGGGTGGATTCTGCGCAAGTCAAGTACGCTGATCGCTTCGACCAATACCGCGGCAAATCGCTCGTTTTCGAAGCTCCTGTGGTCATCACCGTGCCCAAGTTCTTGTGGGAGACAAGGTGCGTTGCATGCCATTTCGGTTTTTACATGCACACGCTATTTTGCTTCGTCCCGTGTTTATCTTATCTGTTCTCGTGCGCCGCCTTCGTAGGTCGGACTTTTTGTTGTTTGAGTTCTACCGGGATCGGACTTACTTTTTAATGCCGTCCACACGCTGGGGTTTCGTGACCCTCGAACGACCAGACGTTGAGCTCGCTGACGATGATGATGACGATGAAGATGATGACGACGAAGACGATAAAATGGGCGACATCGATTATGCAGAGGAGCCGAACTATGGGTATGCGAACAGTGGCGGCAACTATGGGGAGGAGGAAGAAGAAGACGAGGAAGACGATGTTGCTGAAAACGAAAACGACGACGACAACGACGATGGTCAACAGAGCACCAAGAGCGTCGACGATGGAGAGGCCTTACAACTGGCGCGTGACGAAGCTGCCTTTGCTGCGTCTCAGAAGCGCTCCCTGGTTGTGGGGGACTCTGTGCATTGGCAAGGGGCAGATTCAGACTTGCCCGCGGGCACTACCGGTGCCGTCACGCAGGTTTACGGCGACGGGGACATCGAAGTGTTGTTTCAAGGAGCCCTGAGCGAGAACAAAGTATTTACTTTCGAAGAGGTGAGTTACTGTCAGTAATACGCTACGGCGCGTACTCAAATCGAATGTTTTTCTTTCTTTCCGTTCTTCCATAACACAATGCTTTCTTTGTCATCACCAACCTAGGGACGGCTCACGCGGCTCAAGACTTCGGCTGAAGTAACACAAGCCATAACTTTGAGCCAGCGGAGGCAGGAGCTCGATGCAAAATTCTCAGCAGCAGCAGCAGCTGCTGCCACCGCCACAGGAGCAGCTGGAGCAGCAGCATCGGCGTCCAAACCTCAGCGCAAGCCGCTCCGGAAGTCGGTGTACAGGGGGGTGTTTTGGGATCCGGACACGAACCTCTGGATCGCCCGCATGAAAACGAACGGCAAGGTGATGGACAGGGGTGGTTGTTGATGCGAGATGCAAAAGTGTTCTTTTCATTTGTGATCTGGTTGCAGTGTGTTAACACAGTGTCAGTGGAACCATTGCGTCAAAGAAATACACATGAAAAAGTAGTCAAGGATGATATTTTTGTTTTATACGAGTCATATGCGCGAGTTGTGCGTGTGCATGCATGCTCGTACGCCAACGTTGGTGGTGGTGATGAATCTCAGGTGCAGCTACTGGGCAAATTTGCTTCTGAAGTCGACGCGGCGCGCAAGTACGACAAGCAAGCGCTGCTCTTGGGCAAGAATTTGCTCAATTTTCCCGACGAAGTCGGTCTCGCCCAATCCGCGAAGAAGAGCAAAGCCCGGCGCGGGTCGCTGCGCTACACCTCGCCTCCTCTCGCGGCTCCCGCTGCTGCTCTAAGAGGAGTCCAAGGAGGTAGCCGTAGCGACAGCGCGTCACCCGGCATCCGGCGAGGCAGCGGCAACATCGGTGGTAGCAGCAGTTACGGTTACGGCTATGGCATCAACAACAGCGGCGGCCGTGGTGGCACGAAGTACCACCGACTCGGGAACAGGGATGAGTTTGACGACGTAGAAGCTGGTCTCGGCATGCCGCGCACTCAAAGGAACCGACGGAGCGGCAGCACGAGTCAAGCGCCTGGGTTGGGGTCTTCCTTGCCGGTGGACGATTGGTTGCGTTGCAAAGCGGCGCTGAAAATGGGGCGCCCCATGTGGGAAACGCTGGGGCAGTTTCAGCTGTCCGCAGCGGCCGACGCGCGCGCCCACAATTTGGCGACGCAATTGAGCCAAGCAGCCCCCATGCACGCAACAAGACTCGGGTTAGCTCTGCAACAGCAGCAGCCCGGCCTCAGCAACAGCAGTGGCGGCTTTGGCACAGCAATAGGAGGAGCTGGAGCAGGCATGGGTATTGACGGCGGCAACCGGAGGTCGTCCACGCGGATCATGCGGCGGCGCACCTCGGCGATTGGGGTCCCCGAAGCAAGGAGCTCGGTGGCCATCGCGGAGTTTGACGCGTTGAAAGACCACTATGCGATTGCGCACGGCGTCTCAGCGCACGCGTTTGCAGCGGCGTTTCGACGAGAAGTGCAGCAGCGGGATGATGAGGGGCAGGGCGCTGGTGGCGTTTCAAATGTGACACCTGGGAAAAGGCACTCCAAGGGCGGCAAGGTACGGTTTGAGAGACTGAGTAGAACATACTGTCGACCATTTTTCATCATGCATATCTTCTCCTGATGCCTTGACCGATTTTTTTCTATTTTCACCTTCGAACTTTCAAAAATAGGTGCGATTTGCAGCTGAACTGGACGCTGAAGCAAGCATCAACTCATCATCTTCGACTCACAATAGTGGGAACAGCAGCCGGGATCAGAAGCCCTTTGACAGTGGGCTTGTTGGTCGTCATACCACTTATCGGTCGCACCTGTTGAAGACCAACGCGCTGGAAGAGTCGCACTGGCACTCCCTGAGGAACATGCCCGTGCATGCCGAAGCTGCGCAGTCGGCTGCGTACCAGGTAGGACAGCATATGTTTGTCCGCGTGTCAACATTCATGCCTAGAATATACACTTGAGAACCACACCAGCGCTTTTGAATGAGATGCCTTTCTCTACTCTTCTTTGTCGCTCGAGATCCTTGTTTTGCGTCTTAAATTCCGTCAGTCGCAAATCACTCAAAAAGAAATATCCAGTATACTCTAGAAAAGACTTCATTTCGAATGCATTCTCTTTTTTTTAAAGTTTATTTTTTTCTTTGGCAGGGCTTCAAAGAGTGTTGCGCGCCGCTGGAAGCAGTGGTAGGGTTCATCTCGCACTACTTGTGCGGCCGGGAAGTGATTCCAGACGTCGTGCATCGGCGCACCAGCGACGAACCTTCGGCGAAGAAACAACCTGGCAACAACAACCATGAGACCGACTCGAACGATGGAGCTGACGGCTCAGAGAGCAATCAGAAAGCGAATGGCCACCAAAAACGGCAAGCAGTTCATTTTCTACTCCGGCCGGTGTCATAATTATCATATTAGTGGATAGTTACTTCGATTTTTCGCACCGAACTCGCTCGTTCTTTTCTACAACCTTCTCATTCGAGTTTTGTGCACCAATTCAGGTGGGACAGCATGACTTCCGAAGAGAAACGCATCGCGATTGCCCGCCGCAAACGCCTCGGCCGCCTCAGCTGCGACCTGCTCTATGAGCGGCTGCCGCCCCAGACCGAGCCCCTGAAAGGGGTGACCTTCCGCGATTGGCTGGCGGCGTCCGACTTGCACGGCTCACTGCCCGAGCTAGAGCTCAGCGACCGCGAGCTCCTCGTGAGCCTCGTTAATACTTTTGTCAACTCCCAAACTACGGTAATTGTTGTAAGAAGAAAAACTAGGAAAGACATACCGACATCACGGAACGAGATACTTGGGAGGTGCTTCCTTTTGTCTTTTATTCTTTTGCTTTGATTTCAGATCCATTTCTCTCGAGAATTTCCACTTTGGTTGAACGTTCGTTTATATCATATTTCTAATACGAACATGCATTTTTGCTGTCCTGTTCAGGTGATGCTTCTCTTCTTCGCCGTAGACATTGATGAACTCCGTTGGCACGACTTCGTGCTCTTGTCGCTGGTCTTCGTGATCCTCGAGTTCCTGCTTCTAGTAGCCTGCAACGCCATTCAGGTTAAGCCAAACACGCATTGCATTTTAAAAGCACAATGCACTGTATACCTCAGTGTTACTTGTGTGCAGTGATCAGTGAGTGAACGTGTTGTGACTTAATTGCTTGATTATCCACACTCCAATCGCAATCTTTGTTTCTCATTCGTTCTCGATGTATGCGGTGCGTTTTGGCAACACGTACATTTTTGAACCCTTCTTTCAGGAGAAACGAGCGCGGTTTTACGTGTTTCACAAGGCCCTCCGCCACGGCGTGATCATTGACTTTGAGAATTTAGACGACCCCACCACCAAATACCTTCAATTCCCGTGAGACAAAACACGCTGATTAACTTATTCCAAGTTTCAATCATAATTGCGAAAGAGTGTAATTACTACCTAACACTTTGTCTATTTTATTCAAAAACTACCAGCAACCATTCTTATACGTCTACACTTCCTTGACTTCAATTTCCAATTGATCTTACGCTCCTTTGGGATTGTGCCACTCCACTTCTACTCTTTTACCATAAACCCACTAGTTACGTGCTGGGGATGCTGGGAGCTGTAGTGTCCGCACTGTTGATTTTCAGCGAGCCGAATCTGTCGTTCTTTGGGAAAGCGAGCTCGGCCTTTCTCATTGCCATCACCATCAACACAGGCATGCTGACGCCCTTCGCCGAACTCGATCAGGTGTTTCATTGATTGATTCACTTATTGATTGTGTGTACGCGCGTGTGTTTATGCATGCATCTCCATTGAATGTGTTGAAAATCGCATGCGGACGTGAACTGGCTGTGTCGTTGGAATACTTCGCATTGTCTGTAGCACTTGCAGAATGCACGTGACGTGTCGATAATTTTTAGGCGTGCCTGTATCTCAGCGTATGTGTACGCGTGTATTTGTTTTATTATTTTTACGGTTGAAAGGTGGAAGACTCCGTGATGTCTCTGCCGAAATTCGTCGAAGCCAGCGCCGAAGATTCCAAGAAAGCGCTCGTCATGATGCGGCACCAGGTATCGTACTGTTGAGTGTGATTGTGTATTCTAGAGAATTCACTTATTGACGCCAGTCTACTGTATTTCTTTCTCGTTTACCTTAAAACTAATTGCTCCTCGCCCCACTCAGGACGAGTACATCTCTTTGCTGCACCTTCGGCGAATCGTGCAGAAGCAACGCTGGCTCAAGAAACACGCGCCCTCAAGAGCCAAACACGCCGCTTTTGATTGGACCATGCTCTCCATCGAATGCTACCAAGTGGCCACCACCAAGACTGTGGACAGCCCCGCGACGCACACGCACTTGCATCACTTCAACCCAGCTACGGTGAGTATATTCGTGTGTGTTTACATATGCACATGCCACGCTTGGACTGCAGCCTATAGTATGAATATTTTTCCTGAGAATAGTGTCATCACTGAATCTTGTCGTCACATGAACATGAGCACACACATCCCAAGATAATTCCACGACTGTTTTCTGCTTACATCCGCTGCTGCAGATGGTCAACCCAGGGGAAAGCGAACAGCGGGCGCGGAAACGATTTGAAAAGAGGCAGCAATTGGAGCAAGCTCGTAAAGCAGCACGGGCGCCTTGGTTTCCCTTAGAATGGGCTATCCCACCCATGGTGATTGACTTCTTGCCGATTTGGTACGAGAAACGCAGCGGGAAAATCATGCTGCCTGACAACATGGACCGGTCGTTCCGTTGGAAGTTTGCTGCCCAATTCTTCGCTTACTCGGTAAAATTCCAGGGAGGACTCTTTCCCGTTTACTGTTCAAAAACATGTCTCTCAATTTTAGTACCTCTTTCGTTGAGCGTGCAAGGGAATGACCTCAGGTGGTGCAATGCCTTGAAGCAAACATATTTGCATAATGCCTCTACTAGTAGCACACTAGAATTGCTCTTCTTGTCATGCTCTATCTTTCAATGGACCAACCCTCATCTATAGGTGCTGGGCGGGATTCGGGACTGGGGACGGGTGGCAGACAGCAAACTACGAGCCAAAGAGCGCGCGAGGTTTGCGGCGACTATACGCGACTCGAAAGCAGCGAACAGTAGTAACATGGTGAGTGTACTTTTGTGTGTGCCTGCGCATGAGGAGAGAGGGCGATTGGTCATGGCATAGCCAGAGCACATGTGATCTTCAACTTCTCTCAATCCATACTATAACACCATCACGGGTATCTTCTTCATTATCATTTGTTTTCGCTGAAGGCGCAGCCTCCGTTAGCACCAGCCTCGGCCCAAGCAGGAGGAGCAGCGGCGACTCCTCCACCGCGGCGACGGCCAGGTGACCGCACAAACAGCAGCAGCAACGGTGGTCGTGGTGGCGGGCGCGGGACCGGGCGCGCCGATGGCAGCGGGCGAGGAAGCGGCGGCGGAAGAGGGAGAGGTGGCCGAGGCAACGGTGCCATTCAGAGCTTGTTCAACGCAGAGGCACCTGACAGTGGCGGTAGTGCTGGTGGTGCTAATCCAAATGCAAGTGAGGCTCCTGGTGGTGCTGGTGCTAATGGCATTAGCTCCTATGTGAGCCCTTATCCATTAGGCAATGACCAGATTGATCATCAAGGCCTCGGCAGCACAGCTCGCCAAGATTCGATTTTGCCGCCGCCTCCTTCAGATTCTCCCCATTGTGGTGGTGATGATGCTGGCGGTGAAGATCGCTTGATGTCCACGTCTCAGCTGCGCTCGTCGTCTTTGCCTCGCCATCCGGAGTCGGGCACGCCCTTTGTGAACAGGTTCGTTGCTTGTTTTTTTAAAACACATGATCTTTCATTTTTATTCACACGTCACTGGTTCAAGATTGCACGCTTATTTGCCTCGCTTCTTTTCTAATTTCCATCCGCATGTATTTCCACCAATAACATTACATTACACTACCAAAGCGGCGGGTTGCGGCGACGGCAGCGGCGGCGGCGCGCCTCAATGTACGCGTCCGCTTCAGCCTCCCATGACAACGACACGACCTTGGTTTCCCCAGAGAACGTCATTGGCCTTGCCTTGAGCCCTAGCCCTCGCGTGCGCCTAGCACCCTATGCCTTCGAATTTCAAGCAGCGGCGGCGGCGATGACCACGTCTCTTCCTTCTTCTAGTGGTGGCGGTGGTGGCAGTATTAGATCTGCGAAGAGTTCAGGAGGCAATAGCAAGTCCACA
>Ga0307982_1003303_pt1 | contig 12899 bp, 13 predicted proteins | sample OrgLakmetagen989_FD_201847 | JGI IMG/M metagenome (GOLD analysis project Ga0307982, IMG submission 201847) | Saline water microbial communities from Organic Lake, Antarctica - #989 | ecosystem: Environmental > Aquatic > Non-marine Saline and Alkaline > Saline | place: Antarctica: Organic Lake... | reverse complement strand
GACGGCTTTGGGGACCGGCACCTGCAAATTACATCACATGATTAGGCGTCACATTCACAGCATCACATGTCACACCATATTAGCTCATAACATGTGCACATTCACATAACACCATCACATACATAGGCATACCAAATTCGTATGTGCACATCACACCACTCAATATGCACCCATCATTCATTCGCCATCACATTCATATATCCATTGGACACATCGTGCAGCACACCAAAAAAGTACGGGAAAATCCTCCTCTATTCCTATGTTGTTTTCAAGCACATCTATTCTCAACAATCTTTTCTAATTCGCACATGCCACATTTGCCATAGGAGGAGCACCCATCTTAGCGTATAACCTACGCACACGCACACACTTACCGCTCCCTTGGAGATCTTGGTGATGTCCTGCACGAATTCGGCGATTTCCGCGCGGCTGTACTCCGCCGGGCCAGCGAGCTCTACCGTCTTGCCTTCAAACTGTGGTGCACGTGTCAATATACATATATATATATATTAGGGCGAATCTTATGAGTTGCGAGGACTTTTGCGGGAGCGGAGACGAAGGAAGAGGCTTTGAAATGAGACAGAGAAATGAAAAGAAGAAGTCCAAGGAAGAGAAGGGAGTAGAAAAAGGGAACGACGAACAAAAATGCGCGGAGGGCAGAACAATCACATGCTGAAAGCGCTCAATTGAGAATAGCTTTCTTGAAAACGCCGTTTCGAAACTATTTCTTGTTCTGCTTCATCTCTCCCAAGGTCTGTTTTTATTTTCCTTTTCAATTCCTTGGGTTTGACTTGGTGTACTAACCTTGGACTCTTCCTCGAGGGGGTCTTCTTCTGCAATGGTCATCACTGCGCGCGCCACGTCCGCCACCCACACCGGCTGTACACGCGTGAAAAGAGCAACGCAGTGATAAAGGTTAAAACGAGGGGGGGCAAGGGAAGGAAATATAATTGAAATAATTTGAATTTGTAAATTGGCTATACTAGCGCATGTCTAAGCTGCCAAACGTGTGCACTACATATGCATTGTACATGAAGAGTACGTCGCCGCCGTCTTCTGATGATGATCACAGCACATTTTACCTGCACGAGGGCGGAGCCGTCTTCGCACAGGGGGATCCGAAACCGCTTGTTCATCCACGCGTACCAGTTCAAAAACTTGTCTTCGTGCCCGAACATGATCGACGGCCGCACAATGGTCGCGTGAGGCAGAATCGCCTTCACGGCCTCTTCACTCGCGTACCTGTACGTATGTAGAAGAAACTTGAGTACAAGCGGTGGTGGCAGCGGTGGTGGTTATTATGGTAGTGGTAGTGGTAGTGGAGGCAGCGGAGTCACACAGCATTTTCGCTTCTTTTTTTTTGACGGACCATCAAGACAACAAAAGAAATCAAATTTTAATCCAACGAAAAAATGTTCAAGAAACAACAGCAAAGAGAAGTAACTTTTCAATTTCCACTTTTTTTTTCTTATTCAAGTGTTCTATTTTCCACTATTCAAACTTACTTGGAGCGCAGGAGTTCGGAAGAAGCATCGGGCGAAGCGCCCAGGCACGAGAGGTGCACGAACTTCTTTACAGAGGGGGTCTGCGACACCACCTAAGAAATTGTTTGGTGTTGATTTCAATTTGCAAAGGATCAGGAAAGGGAGAAGAGGAAAGAAAAATTATGGGAAAACGGGCAAAGAAACGTAAGACTACGAAAAGTTAACACGAAAGACAAGGCCATAGCTTTCATCATCTATACACACATACAATAAACCTCTCATTCATTCTCTTCTAATTTATTTCTTACCTTGGCCAGGGTCGCTGCCGTCACGCAGTTCGAGTCCATCAGCGTGTTGTTGATGCGCGAGCCCCGCAACCAGTCCACCTGCACGCGCACATGTAGAAATGTAGCACATGTAGCCAAAAAGGAAAAGGCGGGCGAAAAGGAGGAGATGAGAAAGGGACGGTGATGAGGTGTGAGTGAATCGGAAAAGAGAGTAAATGAAAGAGGAAGGAAGCAAAGAGAAAGAATAATTAGAAGTCGCGGAATCGTTTCTTTCCTCGATTGTATGATGACGTGAACAAAATTGTGAGTATCCGACGAGAGCACCATATGGACACAAGGACACCGCACAAAGTCACATGCCCTTTTCTACGTCCATTCCATTTGTGCATGCCCTACCTTGCCCGTTTCGGTGTTAAAAGGGACTGCGTGCTTGGTCGCGTAGCGTTTCCCCACCTTAAGAGGGAATAAAAAAAAGGGGAATCGCACAGAAAGATATAAAGGGTAATTATTAGAAAAACAAGGCAATATCACTTATGGGAACCCGGAACTGGAACACTCATGCTCACACGAGGCGGGAAAATGTGCCCAAGAAACAGAAGGAAAAGCCCTGTGCCCACAATAATGAAATCAACACAAAGCAACTGTGACACAACAACACCACTGCCACCACGACTGCAACACCACCACCACTATGTATACTACTATATTAGTGCTATTCATTTACCATGTTGATGACCACGTCGGCGCCTTCCACCACTTGCGCGATGGACGCTTCGTCTTTGGGCTCGTAGAAGTAGTACGCCTGGGGGAGGAAGTTCATGCCAAGGCAAGCAACACGCGAGAACGTCAACTCCTTGGGTTCAATTTATATTCCGCGATTGGCAGTCTTCATTGATCTGTTGTTTCGAAAACAATTATACAAACCACCTTCTGTTCGGCCCGCTTTTCGCTCACACGCGCATTCTCTCATTTCAGGTCCTGTTTTAGATACACCTACTGGCCTTCGCACCTCTTCTTTAGCCTTCGCTTTTACCCACCCATAATTTCAATAATGCACTTGTCTATTGCTACTGTCTCTATCACCCCCCCCCACAATTATACACTATCATTCACTCACCGCGTTCCCGAGGTCGAACATGAGGCGCAAATGGCGGGTCTCCATTTCGCAGCCCCGGTTCGCAATGTACGCCGTGGAGCCGCACTCCCCCAGCTCGTTGCAAACATACCTTGGGGATTGGTTGGTTGGTTGGTTGGTTGGTTTGGGTGTAGGTGTAAGTACATGCGAGCAAAAGGGTAGGAGAGAGAGAGAGTGAGTGAGTGAGTGAGTGAGTGAGTGAAGGCACAGTGGCCGGTAATGGCATCGGAAAGAAAGGAGTTCGAAAAGAGGAATCGTCGAATGTGCGAAGGCAGAAGAGGACACACAACGCACACGTGCTCTTTCTCGCACTATCCCTGTAATTAATCATCGCTTTTACCGGCCGAGGAATCCGGTAGCGCCAAACACCGCGACTTTGAGGCCGGAAGCCGAGGAGCGGCCGCCCTCACCCACCTGCGGGGGCATCACATCAGAGAACAATCGACCGCCACACAGCCGCAGTAAATACGTTAAGAAAGCCAAATGAAAACACGAGAATGAGACAGGGCACGCCCGGGTTATAAAAAGGAAGAAGAGGGAAACGTAAAGGGAGTAGCAGGGAAAATTGCATCACAGGAGGAAAAGGCAACGAGGAATAGAATATGCATGAGAAGACAAGCACAGTGAGGGCCACTCCGAAAGGGCGCTACCCTATAAAGTTCCCAAGAAAGACCAAGGTAATTGTAAGTGAAGAATTGAATGTGAGCACATCGCATGCAGGATTTGGGTTGCACTGTTGCACAACCCGTCACCAGAGCGTGCACACAGGGCGCTGGCTGTGTTGAAGAGGTATGGGGCAAAACATCGGCCCGAGTTTACGATAACCGAGCATTCATACTAACCGCACTAATGCTGCGAGCAAAGGCTGCCCCCGACGTTGGTACCCGCATCACCGAGCGCAAAATGCTATTGGAGCGCATTACGGAGGCCATCGTTGCCGGAGGCCCAACACACCAGAAACAACTCTGCAGGAAACAGGATGTGTGAAATTCCCTCCTTAGGGGATTTGAAATTCTGGAAGTCCAGAATCAAGAACCAGAATCCAGAGAGACACAACAGCGCGGCACAGCAGCACAGCATGCATGTAAGTATTAGCAGCACACTCACTACTACAGTACAGTCTGTACTACGTAAAGTACTTACTACAGGACACAGGAAGCAAAGCATCATTTTTCAGCTCCGAGCCTTCCTTGGAGCTCCGAGCCTCTGAGCTGTTCCCAACCTCAGCAACATAGGAGAGGATAGCCTTGCTAGCACACTCTAGCAAGCACTCATCTCCTTAGGCATTTAAGCAGCACGTATCTAATGGTGATTGTCTAGCTAGCGACTAGCTAGGTACACTAGAGCTAATTTGTAGCTTTCTGTGACCTTAGTGGCCATGCTCTTCATTGATATAGATCTCAACGGGATGTCTAGAAGGTTTGCCTGGTTGCTTTTCTTAGGGCTGCAATTGGGCTCATCCGTCAGCCAGCCGTCATCTACAAGAATTGCTTTGCATTCACAAACCTCTGAAAGGCTGCAGCGGGCTGTCCCTACTTCGGAGCATGAGATCTTAGCCCTCGTGTCTAATCATCCCTCGATGGTGCCCAGACATGCTAGCAAATCAGAGGATGTAGGAAGTCAGGTTGCTCCTATAGATCTTCAAAACGATTTTTCAAATGAGGCCGTGCGAAGATCACTTGAAAGTAACCAAAGCTCAGCAGCTCAACCTCCTCAAAATGCTACCGAGACATTTGGGGAATTTAATCTGGACACGTCTACGACAGCTGTATATCATTGCCCTTTAAAACTAATGCTCACGTCGCTTGGAGAATCTGTGCAAAATTACATCAGGTAGTATAGTATATAAGCTCGAGCACCAGAAGGGTGGGATGCACAATTGCACCAAATTACAATATTTGGTCGAACGCACTCGGTAGCTTCGAGTCTCCTTATTGCATGCCCCCTTACAGTGCACACCTCTCTTTTTTTGCCGCCTTTTCTCCTCCACCACACTGCGATGTTTTCTGTCTGCCTCTACTCTCAGCTGCCTGGCCACGACCATCGAAGTGGCGTCGATTGCACACGCAGCCTAGTAGCATCATCGACAGCAGGAAACGGTGGCTCAAAGAGCAGCAAGATGCAAACGCACCCTCACATGGTTATAGAAGTGCCTGAGGTAACGCGCCATGAACCTTCACTCAGAACAGGCTATGAAGCTCCTTTCGTTTAGATAACTTATGATGAGGATCTCACGCCTCGTCCTTGTTTCTCTATCTGTCCTACCAAACTGAATCTCTCTCGAATGCGCGCACCTACGTAGTACTGCTGCTCCTATCGAATCGAACGCTCTATGTTTTTACGAACCCCTGTAATCCTGGCACTACAGGTGGGCGCGGGCGAGTGGGACCGCGGCAGCAACCCCACAAACGCCAAAATTAGCCTCAGCCAAGTCTTCAACTTCACCAACTCTCACATGGTGGCCTTCGTGCAACCGTTGCCACCTCTTCCCAAAGGCGCCTGCGCACTTCAAGTTGCCACGCAGGTGACGGAGTGGGGGGTGTGTGTCCATGCGCGTCTGTGTCCGCGCGCACGGTGCTTGACCGCATAGTACCTGCGTTCATTTTGCTCAACTTCTTACTTGTCGCAGTCATCTTGCGCCCCTCATTGTGCCTCTGGTCCCCATTCGTTTAATTCAGTGGTTTCATACATTTGTGTGTGTTTTTTTTCTGTCTTTCTCCAGCCACAAGTCTTGAAATGGGACGAGATCGCTGCCAAGCACGACCGTCGAATACCCCTCAACTGGCACGCCTGGGCCGCTGGTGAAACCAGCGTTCGTGTGAGCGCACCGATGTGGTTAGACGGCAAGTTGTCCGCAGCCGAGCTCCGAGAAGTCTATGGCCTAGGAGCCCGTGGCAACTTGTCCACCAGTGACAGTACCAGGAGGAGAAGAAGAAACACAGCTAGCCAAAGTAATACGAATCTCGTCGATGACTCGACTGGTCTGATTGAGGTCTCGTTTCACCCGAAAAATGTTGCATCAAAAGCATGCGCTCTCAGAAAAATCAAACAAGCAGAGTTGCCGCTTCCTTTGAGGGTTCAATCAGACGGCCTGTACTTCTCTCGAAAGTCGTTCGACCTTGCCCTGGCCCATGCCCCCTTTTTACAGCCGGCACCGATTTCGGACAGCAACCCTTATGTTTCTTCGGGCGCTGCGGCTGAGTGCGCCTACCTCTTCATGCGACGGCCGTTGATTTTTAAAGAAGACTTGTGCGTGTGAATATGTGCAGCGCGTTTTTTTTTCACGTGTTTTTGTGCTTTTCCCAGTTTCTCATGGCAATAGTATCTTTCATCTGTTGATTCAATATTTTTTTGTGTGCCTTGATCTAGAAACACCTTTCTGGGCTCTGTCAGTATCGTTTAAGCTCTGCTTTGCCCTTTTTTTTTTATGGCACGTTGTCGAACTTTGCAGAGTGGAAGTAGACATGACCTGCACGCCCGTGAGATCTCCCTCGGACTTCGACTGGCCTGCTGGACAAGCCAAGTGCTCCAGCCCGGTACGAGAAAGGATTGAAACGCAAGCTAAGATTGCTGCGTGCTTTGTTGCTGGCGCACTGAGGTTTCGATTGCAAGCGCATGTTGTATTCGTGTTTACTTCTTAAGCCACCTTCGTAAACTTGAGAACTTGAGGCACCAATCGCATTCGTTGGTAGGTTCCGTTGGACGTGTATGCAGCTGCAGTGGCGACTCACGCCATGGACACTGGTATCTCATGCGTGGGTGTGAACGTAAACCTATGGACCAATGTTGAAAGCCCTGGTCACCGGCGCCTTCGTCGGACTCCCTCATCTTCCTCGTTGTCGCCGCCATCGTCGTTATTACCCTCTTCGGCTGCAAACGTCTCAAGGGAGATGGCGCCTAATGTTACAGCAAAAAACTTACGTAGATTCCAGCGACAACTTCGTGGCAAAGCCACTAGCTCTCATAGCACGAAACAAGCGCTACAGCACGAGGTTTGTGTTCCAATTAACAGTCACAAAAAAAAATACCTTGAAGAAGCTGCCTCTTGTCTGATAGGAGGCTGATTTTTGTCTCTAGATCTACTTAGCAACGAAGACTTTTATTATTACCTACATTTTGAATGTTTTTGTGGGCCAAGAAAAAGAAGAAGAAGAAGTCATTGCGAAAAAAAAGAGTCAACAATTCCTTCTGTCGCTCTTTTATGCTCTATTGATTGTTTATTTATTTGTTCTCGACTGTTAGCATCTTCATGATTCGCTTGACTTGTCTACCTGTTTGTGCGGTTGGCAGAGGGCAAAGCACGTGTCCATGAGTACGAAACAGAAAGCAATAGTGGCAGAAGCTCTCAAGCGAGGTGCCGAACACGCACTCAACCGTTCTCACACTCAACATTTACAGCAACAGAGAAAGCCACCACAAAAGACAGATGAGGAGGAGTCCCACGAGGACAGCTCAAGCCAAGAAGGCACTCCGACTCCGCCTGACAATGCAAATGTGGTTAAATTCGAGCTCGACTTGGGCCGATATACGGGAACGGCGAGCAACATGGAACAGATGCGCCTGGCAAATGCAGCGCCATTACTCATCACTGAGGCAAGGCAGAGAACTTGTGAAAGTATTCATCACGTTCATTTTGGCGATGACCATTTATTCAGCCTCTCTTCCCCTCCTTTTGTGATTTCCTGGTATCTTTATTCGTCTTTCGATGTTCGCGTTGCCTATTCAGTACATTTTATACTATAGGCGTAAGATTGCAAAACTTCTGAATGAGCTTCTAAATGAGCTTACTTTCGAGTCTTTTACGCCCCTTGATAAATTTAAGAGTGTATTCCTATTTCTTTGTCTTCCTCACATGTACCTTTCGCATTTGCTTCACGCTTGCTCCGCGTAATCTTACAGATTGGCACCCAATGGACTGACGTCATTCTCGCAAGTCGTACAAGAAAACGCCTTCCATCCGTGAGTTGCAGGCTTGTTTTGGAATGCAGGAGAAAATCTATTCATGTATAGTAAGTAACTTCAGTGCAACGCCATTAATTGCATGCAAATTGGTGCATTAGGTTGTCATGCGGCCCACGAGCTCGATTGACGTCTTCAGGAAAACTTGGAGTCCTCTTGAAGACAAGCGAATCGAAGCAAGGCGCATCTGCAGTTCAAAGCATTCAGGTAAATAATGTACTGGACGTGGCTATATGTCGTTAGAAACAATGCTCCATCTTCGAAATACAGTACGACTGTAGGAGTATTCTAGTAATTTGTTTGTCTTTAAAATCAATCGAATCAATGCGTCTTGGGAATTTATTAGTTCTTTCTAGGTGTCTAATGTGCTTTCAACCCAAGTTTTCCTTTTACTATACTACTCTTGATGCCAACTATTTCGTTGTTGCTCCAATGCAGATGGCCACTGCATCCTGTGTTGGTATTCTCGAAGCTTCTGCATTTGGCGCGACAGCGACTAAGAGAAGCTGAAGACTTTGCTTTAATACCAATTTCCGGACCTCCAAGATTCGGCCACTTGTATGCAAGTGAAACGGGTGTAATTTACAGAGGCAGATGGGAACCAGATTGTTGTGGAATTCTTACAGGAGAAGCATCACTACATCCCTTTTGTTTTATTTAACTGTCGGAGTTGGCGTTCGTTTTTTTTTAGACTGAAGGCTGAAAGCCACTGTAATCTAAAATGGTACTGCGCATACTTTATGGTGCTAGGGGGCTTTTCTTTGAAATTTAAGATACAGTAATTATGATATATGTGTCGAATTACGGGTTTCGCATGCAATTACGCGTGAACTCTAGCGCTAGTATCTCTCTTTTTGGCTGTCTCTTGATCAGCAATAAAAACTCTCTGTCATACAAGGGGACAAGGGGCAAGGGGATTACCATCGTCTTTCGTGCGGTGGTGTTAATAGACCTTAACATTTAACTGCAAACATGAGGCCCAAACGGCCACGGCCGGCTACTTAGTACACATGCAGGAGGCGACTGTTAAATCCACAGTCCTCGCAGCCAGGCCACAGGCCTCAGCGGCCTTGCCTCTGCGATGCCTGTTTGTTTGGTGTCCAACGCCGCCACCTTCACCACCCGATGTTGACGGCTTGGCAGCCTCATATCTCATATGAATGATTAGATCAAATTGAATTTTACTCCCCAATCATAAAGATTAGATTAGATTTGGATTGTACTCCCCAATTGCAAAGAAACAACAACAAATAGCATAGAGCTGCGTTTTGATGAATCCTCCAGAACTTCCAGAACAAGTCTGACTGGCAAGGACAGCGCCAGGTCCCAAACTTGAACCTGGCCATTCCTTTTCTAATCGTTGGTCAGGTTCAGGTCAGGTTAGGTCCCCGCCATTATCTTAGCTGCCTCAGGTTAGGTTAGGTTCAGGTTAATGCCTTAATTTGCTAAAAAAAACATGGAGGTCCAGTTTTTCAGGTCCATGGGACCTGAGTGATCCCTATAAATTTCATTAGGCCAAAAGCTACTTCGCAGCTATATCGCTATTAGGAATTTAATGAGTGCGCCATATGCACCAACGCAAAGAGAGCTAAATGGGCTTGTTTAACTGCTCTCTTTGGTGTGCCCTGGCCCTCTTTTGTCCTAGCACCACTTTTACTGTAACCTCGGTCAAGTCCCCAAGAGAAGGTAGGTCTACCAGGTTTCCTGCCTATATTTTATATTTTTCTTCCAGGTTAGGTTAGGTCCAGGTCTGAGCTACCCATCTAAAGGCCCCAGGTTAGGTTAGGTTCAGGTTTATGCCCAAATGTGCTGAAAAAAACTGGAGAAGTGGAGGTTCAGGTTGACAGGTCAGTGCATAGACGAAACCTCCTGAACAAGCCTGACTGCACTGAGAGTCCTTTTGAGTTATGCAATATCCATCTTGGAGTATTAAGTTGCCCATCTGTTGACCCTAGACTACAGTAGGCATACGTACAGTAACTGCAGTAAGTACTGTAGGCAGGCTTCGAATGACTACAGAATTAATCGAATAATCCACCAATCAACGATGGACGGAAGTAGTTCTTTTAAAAAAAAATAATCAACACGGGTGCTGTTTACGGGTGTTACCATGCAACGCAACGTCCAGTACTTAGGTGCTTGCAGTGCTCTCGACGTGGCCTCGGACCTCGGACTTGACTCTCCATAACTGTGCGCTCCTAGCGTGCCTCTTGCTACCTCCGTTAACTAACACTGTGTTCACCTCATTCCGTTTTCCGTTATCCGTCATCCGTACCCCCACGATCAACGGCCAATGTTTGTGCCCTCCTTGCGATTTCATTTTGCAGCGTAAATCAGCGACCACACGTAGTAGTGGCGGCGCTAAGCTCAAAGGCACTGCGGGTGTGTTTTAGGTGCGCTTGCCTGTAGATTTCGGTTGATGCCAGTTTAGAGTCGCATGAGTGCCATGGGAGGAAAAAAGATATGAATGCACATCTGCACAAATAATACACGCATGAAATAGTTGTAATGTTGGATCGATGGATCGACCCTACATTGTACACACCTGTAGCTGTTTAGATATCCCCTTGCATGCATGTTTTTTCTCGTTTGCAATCAGTTGCTCGCGCGACAACCCTGCCTTACTTCACTCACGATGTCGAAATTATACGGCTCCATCGTGCGTAACGCGCTCTTGACTACTGCGGCTGCCGCAATGCTCCTCTTGACCGTCGGTGCTCATCTACCCAACAACGTCCGTTTCAAAAAGATGACAGCGTTAACACAAGCTCCAGGGAATTTCTTCCTTCGAATAATACCTTCGTTGAAATGCACTGTTTTACTGTATATCCTTTCTAGCTATCTGTAGTAATACTTGCTTTGCTTTCACCAGCTGCTGCAACTGTGCTATTATATTTCGCTGCTCTTGCCGTTTATCTCCTGGGGCGCTCACGGCTGTCAGCCGCTGTATCGCAGCAAGCGTGAAGCAGCCTCAGAAATATACAGTGCCGAAAATAGATCGCCGAATGGTGCAAGCATCAAGTGCAATAAATCGCTACTTAGCCTCATCATGGTCAAATGCACGTCCGTGGACTGGCTGAGCGCCAAGAGCAAGGGCAAGGACAACGGCAGCCTTTTTTTCTGTGAAAGAATCCAAATTCTGCCTGGCGACGTGGAGATGAGCTTCAAGGTCTGCGGCAACCTTTTTTTTTGTGAAAGAATCCAAATTCTGCCTGGCGACGTGGAGTCGTTTGAAACGATAAGAACTGCGATACATGTGAGCAGCGAATCGTCGAATTCCTCGACTAATACGATTTATTTAAAAAAATACTTTTATGTTTGATGGTTGAAGGCTATTGTTCTTGGCTCGCTCTTGCAGTCCCTTTCCTACTCTTCCTTCTCTCTTTCTCAGTACTTTTCTCTTCTTGAACACTCTTTTAGGCTTCCCTGGAGCTTATAAGCTATTTCACAATGAGCTTCTCAGATTTCAAGAATATTTATGAGCTTATTGCCACGAGCCTGGACTGCCTTGGCATTCTTGAAGTGGCTTATCCACTGACGGATCATAGCTGCGTTTATCTGTGCTCCTTATCAATCATCAGCCCATCAACGATACTCAAGAAATTGATGATGAGTAATAAATCAACTTTCAGCGAAGAATCTATCATTGGGACTTGCGAAGTTAGTAAGAACATTGCTGGTAGCAACTTTTCGCTGAAGGATGAGAGATACAGCGATGACTTTGTTTTTGATGTCAGCATTCGAACGATAAAGACTACTGTATTGGACTCTTTAGATATTGTGATGAACGTGGGTTACAGCTGTTCTTCATTTACTAGCAGATTTAATGACTACTTCTTCCATTCTTACCATACTAAGGTATGTGCAACATATTTACATATTTTGCTGATCTAAAGGCCGACATCTTTAGATTTACCCTCGCTGCTCTTCGATCTTTTCTGTATTTTTTTAAATCTCACAGGAGTCCGTGTTTAGTTTCCTTGAGAACTATTTAACCTTTGCAAATTGGACAACGGTGGTATTAATGATCCTGGCTACTTCTTTTGTTCGAAATGGCGCATTTGCTTCTTCGCTTTACAAGTCCATTTTTTTTTGCTCTAAAGGAGAACGCTTACTTCAGTTTGTTTGTTATACTATTTTGATATGGGCTGGACATCAATTGCCGTGTGCGGTCGCGTATCCTGAAGAAAAGATACATAACCAATACACAAAAAAAGACAGTGTTACGAATAATCCCAGAAAGACACTGGCTCCAAAAACCTCAGGACGACACATGCTCAGTAGCATCGTCTTAGACTGCAACTTTGATTCTAACATCTGTGGGTATACGAACGCTAATTTCAGTAAGGCATGGCTTCGAGGCACTGGGCTCACAGACACGGCCGACACGGGGCCGAATGAAGACCACACGAGCGGGAGCGGTGCGTACGTGTACATTGAGTCTTCGGCACCCAACAGCCCCAACGCAGGACCTTTCATCCTCCAAGCCAGTGCGGCCAAAGTGACGTCCGTTAGCTTTGCATATCACATGTACGGCTCGACCATGGGTACTATGGGCCTCAATACGTCTACGGATGGCGGTGCTACATGGGTGGAAGAGTGGAGCAAATCTGGAGACAAGGGCAATGTATGGCATAGCGCAACCGTTTTCCCGTACACAGCGTCAAGCACAGTCGTGCGCTTCTGGGGCGTCACTGTGGGCAGCACGAGCGACATGGCGCTTGACGACGTAGTTGTTGACCTGACGCCAGCGCCAACGCCTGCCCCGACGCAGGCGTACGCTTCCGGACAGCTTGTGAGCACTCAACACATGCTAGAACAAGGAGTCGCTACCGGGGGTATTATCGAGATTGGCGAAACCGTTTACACCACGAGCGTTACGCCAGCACCTATGTTCGTGCCCTCGCGTACCCCCTCACCTCACCCCACTTTCGCGCCTACGTCAGCACCTACGTTCGTGCCCTCGCCTACCCCCTCACCTCACCCCACTTTCGCGCCTACGTCAGCACCTATATTCGTGCCCTCGCCTACCCC
>Ga0307982_1003302_pt1 | contig 12900 bp, 10 predicted proteins | sample OrgLakmetagen989_FD_201847 | JGI IMG/M metagenome (GOLD analysis project Ga0307982, IMG submission 201847) | Saline water microbial communities from Organic Lake, Antarctica - #989 | ecosystem: Environmental > Aquatic > Non-marine Saline and Alkaline > Saline | place: Antarctica: Organic Lake... | reverse complement strand
TGGTGGGGGGTTTCACGCTCATCCTGAACCGACTTCCTCTCTGCTCCAAGTCCACGGTCTTCCCACTCTAACCGATGGGATGCCTTAACCCAACGAAGAGCTGCGAGCCTAGGCTCGCTAGGTAGAAAACAAACTTAGAAGCAAGCTACAAAGCAGGGGAAATCGCAGGGGAATTTTTCTTCGCAAACCGTGCATAAGTTCAGTGGCTACGCAGGTGTCGGGAAACTCACCGACTACACCCACGAGCCTCACCGGGGAAGTTGAGCGACGGAAGGTATGCACACTGCCATAATGCTTCGATGCACTCTCGACCAAAAGAGCATTCCAAAATATGTCGTCGTAGACGATCGCGATGCACTGCCTCCTCTCTTCCGCGGTGAAAACTGAACCCCGACCGGACACGCTGTTGAAGAAGGGGTAGACGAAGATATGGAGGTAATTTAGGCGGTAGAGTGTGCAAATTGGCGGCCATAGGCCAAATGGTACATAGATATGATGAAATTATATGCTCCATTCATCAGGGAGGCCACCCTGCGAGTCACCATGACCCTCCGGTCGGAGGGCCATGGTGGGGATCCTTCGTCAAAACTACAGATTCAGTACTGTAAGTGTAACTACAGAAGTACTGTAGTGCAGACACATATACTATAGATACTGCACTAAAAACTGTACTGTGCGCAGTGTGGTAACGTGCTCTACTCTCCCATCAAGAATGGGCGTCGGTGTTCGTTACACGTGGACGCGCAAGTCACGTGCGAAGCCTGCCAATTCACTTCGCGCTTCGTGCATAATTTGCGCGTGCTTGTGCGCTGATTCACGCGCGGTAGGCATCATACTGAATCCCCATCCCTAGCCTTCTAATTCCGGCCCTTCGGGGCCTGCGTCAAAAATGCGGGATATCTGGGCTTTGGTCTTCTTTAGTGGCGGCCCGACTTAGGACTTACAGAAACCAAGCCCAATCACATCGGATGCGAGGTCATGCGGGGTGTTGATGTATGTAGGGAACGGGCTTGGAAGGATCAGAGGGGAAATTCTTCAATAACATAACACCTCCCACATACATCAACACGGGGGAGGGGGCGGGGCTCTCAGTACTATTCCAGTACCAGCACGGCCATGAGGGACGATAAAGGCTCAAGGCCAAAGGGGGCGAGAAATAAAGTAAGTGCCGTTGGGCTTTGGGCTCCAGCATTAGCAGTAGGTTATGAGCCGTGCGGGATCTCACACGGCGATCGAGGGGAATTGTATAGTAGTATATGCGAAGCCGCGATGAGCGGGGGCACGAAAGAAGGTGACAAACGGAGTTGTAAGTAGAGCGAGCAGCGATGTGTGGAAAGTTCTATAGAAGGAACTGGCGATTTACGGCAGTAAATCGGTGTGTATTGAGATCTCATTCGTATCGTCAGTCGTCGTAGAGGACAACAAAAGAACTCGGAAGTACAGGGGAGACCCCGGAGTGGAAGAAAGGAAGAAACCCTGTGCGGCTGATCAGTAGGAGTAGCTGTGGCCTTAGTAGTAGACCTTGATGCTTTTGTCTCTTGCTTCCCGGTACGGGTATGTCAAATAGAAATGATAGCACCTATGCCATCTCAAGCAATCTAGAAATTCAGTCAAATTTGAATCGGATGGTCTCTTCTAAGCCGCAATTGGGTTTGCCTGAATCAGATAATCTTCAATCGGTATGTAAAAGGAATACACATCAGCGACGCACAGCAACTGAAGAATAGGTCGCCTGGCATGTATAAGTCAGAGTCCCTCATGGAACAAGGTATTCTGGAACCGCCCGTCTTGATACCCTTGGGATTGCAAGAACCCTTCGACTTCTTTGCGCCGCATATTTTCTCGGAACACGCGCGACGAATGCAACCCGCCCAGGCCTGTGGGCCCTCGGCTGCCGCAAAAGCCTCGCCACGCGCAGAGGTCCACCAGCTCCGTCTTGGAAAAAGGCACAAGTACTTCGCGGTAAGCTACCGGCTTTCGTGGCATCGTTGCGTGGTTGTTATGGTCCTCACCTGTCGCAGCATCATCACTATCTCCTGAAGCCACCTTTTCGAGGCGTACCTTGGCGACAACGAAAGTGCCATGATGCTGAGGAGCATATAAGACAGAGTGAGCTATAAGATTTTCAAGGGTTCCTCCACCATTTGAAACATAGCCGCCTGTAGGGAGCTCAGTGCCATAGTAGACTCTCAGCACTTCTTGGTCTTCGAGGGAGTAACCAAGAGCTACGCTGCTCGCAGAGCACCCGCTAACCCATCCCACTGCATTCGCTGCCTCGGCTGGCACAGCTCTAAAGCGCTGTTCGGCGTCTAAATTGACCAAGAAGGCTTCGCTAGTAGGCTGAATGAGCTGGCAGAGGGCGTCGCGGCGGTCCGTTGGCACGCTAGGGCATGTGCCAGGTAGCATGGACCAAAACACTGCTGTAAAAGAACTTTCACTCTCGGTGTAAGGTCGATACGATGGCACCACTAGATCAGGTCTACTTACAGCGTCGAGCAAAGGGTCAGTTTTGCATGTTTTGCGATGCGTAGCCTTCCAATGTGCCAACTGGCAGTCCCGAGAGCAGTAAGGCGTCACTCGACATATGGTACAAAAGCTAGAGGCATTGATCACTTCGCACTGAGCACATTTTTTAAGAAAGCGATTTCCCTCGCCTCTTGTCTGCAGCTTAGCTAACGACGCAATGCTGCTTTTTGAGGTAGTAAGAGTTGCCATTACCAGCGTCCTCGGCCAGCTTTAACCCACAAGCTTGTGCTAGTTACTACTGTTGGCATAGTAGATGATGTAGACCGAGCCGAGAATCGAGAAGGCCCATTAATTAATTGCGGCTCTCTGCGGCTCAGCAGGTTTCGCTGTATTTTCGTACCTTGATTCCCTAATATATACAATGAAATGATTCTGCCCCCCCCCTGTGAACCTGTGAAGTTTCAAGTGTTGCGTTTGCGTCAAGTACCTGGGCGTGCCTTTTGCCATGTCGTAACGTCCGCGATCCTCAAACACATCTGGCTGAGTAATCCCTGCCGCGGCATTCTTCAAGAAACCCAAGGAATACTGCTAGCGGGATTGTTCTCCATAAATTTCACCCTCTGGCACTAACCGCAACCGTAGTTCATTGCCTATTTCGAGCGTTCTTGAAAGATGGGGAAAGGCGGTGCGGGGAAGCAGCATGTTCAGGTAAATTGTTTATGTGATGCATTATGATACCCCCCCCCCTCCCCCTTGTCTCTTCCTCGACAATGATGCTTAAGTCACATTTTTCACCTTCCGGCCCCCTTCCATATTCTCCTCCTTCTAGGCAACTCCAGCACATGTGGCGCAACTGCGTGCCACCTTCGAAAAGCAGCGCGCAGCTGGCAACTCCCCCGAAGCGGCACTCCTCGACAAGTTTTGGTGGCTCGTGTCGGACACCACTTTGACGCGGTGAGTCTGTTCTCTAAATTTATCTGATTAAAGGATGCTCTGAAGGTGTAGGTTAGTCGGCTGGTAAGATATATTATTGTTTGTGTTTTTCTACTCGGGTAATTAGGTTTATTACCGCCAACAACTGCAACCTGGATGGCGCTCAAACACAAATCTTGGAGCATTTAGCGTGGCGAGGGACGTACGACGTGGAAGCAGTTATTGCTGAGGACTTCAGTGACATCGAATCCCGCAATGAGCTCTACTGGCGTGCCTTTGATTTGCAGGTGCGCATGCAAGTGCATAAAAGATCGCACTATCAAATAGGGCACACTTTAGAGGATTATACGACTTGGTGCACTTCTAGTTGCTCAGTGCTTCATTGCACTCACAAAATACGAGCAATTCTACTTATCTCCTGCTTCAAATCATTCTTTTGATAAAAACAACTCGATGATTGCACTCCTAGGGCCATCCTGTGCTGGTGTGGAATGCAGCAAGGCACGACGGCACTACGATATCGCCCGAGCGGTACAGCCGGTTCTTCGTGCAGTTGCTCGAGCGCGGCCAGCGCGACTTCTTCGGTGGCGCGGAAAAGCCCGGCCACTTTTGCATTCTCGTGAATGCGCGTGGCGTCGGGCGGAAAAACTTGGACTTTCCGATGATGAAAGTGCGTTTTCAAAGAGCTGGTTTTGTTACGTGCGAGTTGCAAGTTGATTGAGATTTATTCAGAGGGTTTGCATTACTTTGGATGCTCAACACACAGGAAAGCAGAAAGTGTCCGATGAAACTAGTGACCTAAGACAGATTAGATCCATTGATTTTCTCTTGAAGATGATCATAATTTAATGTGTTGTCTTTTCGTTTTCTCATTTCCTTTCAATCATTGGTAACGACAATGATCTTTGCTTCTATAGGTTGCGGGGCCTATCTTAGAGCATAACTACCCGGAGCGGCAGTATCGCACTTTTGTCGTGTCCGTGGGCACCATGATTACCTTTGCGTGGCGCATTGTCTCCACGTTTCTGGACCCAGGCACGGTCTTCAAAATTCGGCTCGTCAACAACTTCAACGACGCGTCCTTGCTTGAGGATTTCACCGCGCCGCGAATCCGTGACTTAGAGCAATCCACCGTCATTGCGCAGGGCCAACCGATTCCACCGTTGCCGAAAGAAGCGGGGGCGCCAGCGCAGGCACTAGCCGCTTTGTCGCCGTCATCATCGCCAACTAACGGCAACAGTGGGGTGTCGCCCAACAGCCACGGTAACGCTCGCTCGCCTCGGTTGGACTCGCTCGGCTCCGACGACGACCTCGCGACGAGCTTTCACTCCGCGCAAGGCCGCGAGTCCACCGAACACGACGGTGGAGTCGACGCTGCTGGTGCTGGCATTCGTGGTGCTGGTGCTGCTGCTGGTGCTGGTGCTGCTGGTTGTAATGCTGTTGCCGCTGCTGCTACGAGTACTTCTGGAGTGGTGGCGTCGCTAGGAGGAGCCACAGACGGCCGTGCTCCAGTTTCACACGACATGCCAGCTGGTAATCAAGCCACTAGCAGTGGCGCTGCTGCTTCTGCTTCCACTGTTATCGAGATCGATACTTGCAGTAGTAGTAGCAGCAGCGGCATCAGCAGTGACAATCAGCGGCGCACTTCGCCGGTACCCGGGATGAACGTTGAGACGCTGGCCAAGCTGCGGGAGACCGTGCGAAATGCCGACCGCGCCGCGGGTGGTGAATGGCAGGACGGCAACGATGACGACGACGACGACGAACATGGCGACAACGAGCAAAACAATGGCAATGGCGGGAATGGAGGCAGTGACAGGCTCTTGAGACCTGCTAGCCCGCCTACGATTCCCATGACCGACGCGCTTGTAGCTCCACCCGCGACGGTGGCGGCCGTGCAGGACACCCTTGAAGCGTTTATGCGGGCCCAGGGGAACCCTTCGGTGAAAGCCCTGCCGGAAGAGGTGGACCCTACCGCCACCACCACCACCAAAGAACCACCTCACCAGGAAAAGCTAGGAGAATTAAGTGAAGGCCTCCACGCTAGCACTACGAATGCTGACACTGTTGCGGGTGCCTCTTCGCCGTTGCCAACCCCTTTGCCTTCTCCTCTTCCTCCTGCTGCTTTGGAAGAAGTGTGCCTGCGAGAAGGTGACCTCTTCAAGCGAGGCAAGCGCTCTGGCCTGTGGTCGAGCCGTCGATGCGTGCTGCTCACGGACGCCGCGGCCAACGGTGTGACTGGCAACGAGGGTGCGATTGCCCGAGGCAGCTCAACCGCGCGCGGCCCTCGGCTCGCCGTGAGGAAAGGCAGCGGCCCCGCCGAAGATTTGTTGAAAGGGCAACGCCTGCTGTGGTTGCGTGGGGGCCACGTAGCAATGGGCAAAAGCGGCCCGTACTTCACGGTGGAAGTGTCGGCGGGGCCATCGGGGAAGAACGGGTCTTTTACAGGCAATGGGAGCAGTGGCAACGGTGCGAACGACGACGCGGTACAGGTCCCCCCTTTTTCTGCGGGCGAGGACGGTAGTAGCGGTGGAGCAGCCGATTTTAGCGCTAGGAACTTCAGTCATCGCAGCAGCAGTGGGAGCAACCTCACTCATCGCACCAGCACCGTCACCGGCACTTCCAGCAGCAGCACTGCATCTTCGGGGGAAGTTGACACGTTCGTGGCCCTCGGGAGCAAAGTCCAGGGAGAAGCAGAAGCCTGGGCGAAAGCACTTGAGGACTGTTTGGCTGCGGACGCTCACGCCCTTCAAGCGGCACAAGATGACGTTGACCAACGCACCAAGATGGCTCAAGCCGCAGCCGCACAATCTGTGGAGGCCAAAGCCGCTCAGAAAGCATGTGCGGTTGCGGCTTCGAAAGCACAGGCCAAAACAAGCGTGAAAGGGCAAGTGGCGGCAGCAGCCCACGCGGCTACTGTAGCAGCCTTGCAAGCTCCACTCGGCTCCTCCACTCTTGACAGCAACAGCAACAGCAATGGCAACAAGCAAAGCGGCTCCAATGGTAGCGACTCCAATGGCAACCCCACTGCAGCAGCTTACACGGCGGAGCTCGCGGCCGAAGTGCTGCTGTTGCGCAACTGGCAGAGGGCGGCGTCCGCCGTAGCGACCCGCAAGGACAACGCGTTCCATGACTTGCTGCTGGCGCATTTGGACGCGCTCGCCGAGCTTCGCAATGCTTCGGACGCCCTGAACGCTGCAGCTGCGGAGGCTACGGCTGCGGCTACGGCTGCTGCTGCGGCTAGTGCTGCTGCCAACAGCTCAAGCAACAACACCAACAGTAGTCAGGCGGTGCAGCAGTCGCCTTCGGCTGACGCAGCAGCGCGCTACGTGCGCAGCCTTCGCCCAGCAGGCGCCAGTGCCAACGCTCCCACTAATAGTGCTGCAACGAAATCTGCATCGCAGGCAGTACAACAACAACATCAGCAACCACCGCCGCGGGCAGCGCCCTCCGTGCCTGCGGCCGGCGCTGCTTCCTCCGCTGCCACGGCCCTCGCTGCTCGCGCCGAGCGCACCCGACGCGCCTACGCCGACGCGGGCGAGGCACTGGCCGTGCACACGGGCGCGGAAGCAGAGCGAGAAAGCGTCACGCAAGGCCCTGCGAGCGGGAGCGACGAAGGCCGCAGTGCAGAAGAGCAGCGGTTGGGGAAGCGTGCCCGCGCCCGTTCGCAGTGGCAGGCCTCTTTGGTCGCCCTCCGCAAACGATACACACTCGGTGTGCGACCTCTTGTCAGTACCCCTGCAGATGCTATTGCTGCCGCTAACACCGCTAGACCTGCCGAAGCTACAAAAGAGAGAGAGAGAAAAGGTTCCATTGCTACTGCACTCGAGACTTTAGCATCCATGTGGCCTCGCGCAGCCTTGACCACGAAGAACAGCAACTCTGCAGGCGCTGTGAATGACTTTGTGGCCTTTCCGCGCGCCGAAGAAGAGTTGTTGCTTGCGCAGCGGGAGGCCGCGTTTGACACGTCTTGTCGCTGCGCAGGTGCAGCCGAGGCGGAAGTCCGGGGCGCCCGCTTGGCCTTGCAGAGTTTGGGAGGCCGCGTGGCGGCGCAAGCTCTGGAGCTCGAAGCTCTGCGCGCGTGGCATGTGGCGGCGTCTAGCCTAGCCGACGACAAGGATGCGCAGTTCTTTGCAGTGGATGCAAATGCGAAAGCGCTGCGGAGCCAAGTGCAACAATTGGGTTATACACCTCGGGAAGCCCCCACTTCGGGGTTCCATTTCCACACCCAAGCCAACGGCCCTGGGAGCAACAACGGTCGCGCTGACTCGGAGGCGAGGCGCAGCTTCTCAGGCCTTGGGCATTTGCCTGGGTTGCACCAGCTGGCGCCTGCCGTCGCGGGGCTCGGCGCTGCGGGCACCCGGCAACTGGCGGGGCTCGCGGGCCATGGCGCGGCAGGCACCCTCAAACTGGCGGGCTATTTGGGGCAACCTCTCAGCCAATTCAACAGTCGCGCGCCTGGAGGAGAGGGAGATGCATCGACGTTGTCGTCTACAACCTCATCCACGTCCACTCAACTTCAGCCTCAACCTGAACCACCTTCACCGTCGTCTGCTCCCGCGGCTTCGTCTCCTTCTACAACTCCTCCTCTTGCTTCGCCTCCTGCCCCCCTTCCACCACCATCGTCTGCCTCACCTTCTTTGTCGTCGTCCGCCGAAGTATCCGTGGTACCCTCTCCACCACCCGCGCCTCCTCCAGCGCTCGATGCCCCTGCTCGAGGTGCAGCCAACGCCTCGAGTAGATCCGCAACGAGCAGTGTGAGCACCAGCAACAACAACACCAGCAACAACAATGGTCCTCCAAAGTTTCGGGACCGCATCGGGAGACTGACGCGTCCTTTCTCCAAGACTTCAGCGTCGCCGTCGTTGTCGTCTGCCCGCGCTGAAACGACAGTTCCTGCCCTTCAAATTCCTGACCGCCCTAGTGGCCTCACCAGTGGCAGTCCAACCGACTCGAGCTCGGGCAGTACGGCTGCACCGTCTCCTCCTCCTTCTTCTTCTTCGACTTCTACGCTAGCAGGATGGCGCACCGGCACCGTCGTGCTCAACGGCGCAAAAATTTGGGTCAGCGACGCGAGAAACCCGCTCACGGTGGTGCACGCCCTTCTCGACACCGCGCGAGGGGTCTTTGCCGTTGCCCGCGGGGCCGACGCTGCGCCTGCGCCTTTGCCCCTGGGGCCTTTCCGCGGTGCTGGCAATCAAAGCAATGGTAGCAACAGCGAATTGGCGAGTTTAGCAGCTGGAGGCCCCTCATGGGGTGCTGCGGTGCGTTCTGTTGGCGCTAGCGGGTTCACCGCTGCGCGATCGAGTGCCGCGTTCAAAGAGCTTACTTTAGACGCCGCAGAGTTGCAACGGCTCGATTTGTCGCTCCTCACGCGCCGCGCAACGCAAACACCAAGCGGCTCCACTTCTTCGTCGTCATCGTCGTCAACGCCAGCCTCGAGCGATACAGCTGCCGTTTCTGCTCCTGCTAAGGCTGCTCCTGCTGCTGTAGGCCCGCCGCCAGGCCCGAACGCCGTGGAATCGTTTTACCACGCGATGGTCAACTTGGCAGTGCTTCACGCCACCATCGCCCTCGAAGGCCCGAGCTTACAGGACCTCACCAACCCAGAGGGGCTAGCTGGTAAAGTGGGCTATAACTTGGGCGGCAACGTGGTGACCATCGCGGATTTGATGTCTGCGCTGAAAGGTGCTGGCTTACCGCCGGAACCCGGATCGCCTACTGCCTACGAATTTTAAGTACGAGGACAGAAGGGGACCCGCCTTACATGCAAAGACTTAGATTGGATTAGATTATTATAAAGTCTCGCAGTGCAAAGAAAGACAAGGGCAGATATAGCACACTCTCAGAGGTGAATCATTTTTGCGCATGTAGCACTGATCTGCGCGTTTCAGAAGGCTCTATCTTGCGTCTTCCCTCTGACCAATTCTGTGGGGTCTGAGTGCCCATCGACTCTTTGAACGACCTCGTGAGGTACTGATACATAGGGCAGGGGATACTATTGCTGTTGGTAGACGGCGTGTAGCCGCAGCCGCACCATACGGCTACGGAGACGTGATCCATGAATGCCCCTATGCAGCAAGAAAGAGGACAGACGACTCTGAGAGCGACTGGCACCCGCCGCCTGACAACTGACAAGAACATTGAGCCGGTGCCCCACTGGGGCAAAAAAAATAGCCTGGAGAGCTGCCTCGTGTACCTGGGACGCTGGGACGTGAAACGCAATGGGCATGCGAAGACTTCTGCGCTGCTAATTCACGAGAGAAACGAGCTGCGGGGTTGCGCTTTACTGAAAGCATGCAGGGTGCCTGCTGTGTTTAGATATCATTGAAAGACCACCATCCGAGTCCCAGTCTAGTCTAGTTAATACTCTCCCCCAAAAACAAAGAAAGGCAAGTACACAGCAGCACAGCAGCCACAGAGCCACAGAGGCACACAGAGAATACACATGAGCTACATATGCGCTAGCAAATTCGCTCCAGAAGGCCAATTAAGGCTCCAACTGGCGCCTTTCCTCCGGACAAGTCGCCGGGACTGAGTGCTCGTTCGTGTGTCACGTCCCAGGTCCACGAGGAATTTCTCCGGGCTATTTCTGCCCCAGCAGGGCATCGTCTCAATGTTTTTTCTCAGATGTCGGGCGCAAGCCTATCTCAGCACCGCCTTGCCTCTTTCTAGCTAACGAGGCATGGGCCACGTAGCTGCAATGATAAAGGCTGTGCAAACACGAATGTTCACAGTCCCAGTAGTCGTTGCTATTCAAACCCAGAAGTGACCATCGGCAGAGATAGAGGCAATAAGCGGTATGTGCATCTATATCCTCTCAGCATTTGCATCGGAAATGAGTTAGGCGCCGAGCCAAGACAGCGCGAGAACGCTTACTGCTTCCACTCCCAACTGCTGTGGGAGGGAAATTCTGGGAATCGGAACAACCAGAAATCGGAGTGAATTCTTCCAGAGCCACCAAGCGATCTTACAACTTGTTTTGTAAGTTGTGAAGCTCTTGCTCCCGAGCAAGAACGCGCGCTACTTCGGTTGCTCTGGCTGGTTCACGTCCCTTCAAAAAAATTTCTTTTGTGTACCCTTCGGGAGGGGGGTTCACGCCCCAGCCTCGAGTATCGAGGCAGGGAGCAAGCTTCCAACATGCATACATTTCCCCCAAATACCCATACTTGCCTGATTTAGAGTGCACAGTGATAGTTTACTACAAGTGCAGCACCGGTTCGACTACTTGGGCCAATAAAGGGGTAATTTATAGAAGTGACCCCCCTCTAGCTGCCAGTTAGCCTTCGACACAGGCCCCGAGGGACAGGGGATTGTGGGCTAAGGGCCAAAAACAAAAAGGTACTGCGCAATTGAAGATTGAAGTATTCTTATTATTATAACCAAGCGCACAAACATAGGCACAATATATACAAGGGGCATGCGCTTGCGCACTTGCGCCTCCTCTCCTGGGAAATTCCTGTATCTTCTACGTGCTTCTACTGGGTTTTAGGGAGAATGCTTCTTCAGAGCCATACAGTCATACAAGAGTCCATTATGCGAAATGGCACTCGACCCTGCCAGGTATAATTTCGAGAATTCATTTATACATTTATCCTTGATAGCTACTATCACAATTGGATTCTTCGTTGGGCTGGCCACGTTGCTCGGATGCCTATGACTCGGGCGCCGCGGCAGTTGCTTACTGGTCGGGGTAGCACACTCAAGGCCGAATGGTTGCCCTGAGATGACATGGGGTCGGACATTAAAGAAGGCTCTAAAGTGCAAAGGGTTACCGGTCAACTTCACGGAATGGCGTGCCATAGCAGAGGATAGGTCGGAGTGGAGATCGCGGACGTACTCGAAACCTATGCCTCCTTCCGAGAACTGATCCTACAGGGTTCATGAGAATAAAGATGAACATTGCATTACGCAAAAGGACACTCAGCCCAGTCAGACCTGTTCTGGAGGACTCATCAATACGCAGCTTTATGCTGCTTGTTGTTGTTTCTTTGCAATTGGGGAGTATAATCTAATCTAATCTAATCTGTACTTTTGATTTGGCGTTTCGGCGTGTGCACAGCATACACACTGCTAAACTAAGCCTGGGAAAATTTGTGCAGGTCCCGAAGTGAATAGGCCAGAGGTACTCTTGTTGTTGTGTTCATTCAAGCAGGTGTCCACGTCATCCTCCAGAGGGGGACCAATGATAAGATCCAATCATCGGGAAGAACACAAGAACAAAAGTGTTTGTTTTGAACGAATCGCTCACCATCACGTGCATCACTTTTCGCGCCGCTACCTCGCGAAAAGCTTACTACTGCTCGATGTGGCAGCAACCGACATGGCAACAGCCAAACTTCCAAGTTCATCAACAGCAGATCATGTGGAGTGGCGGTGGACAGCCATGTCTCCAACTCAACGCTTCCGGCGGTAGCTTCCTAGCTCAAGCCTCTGCACAGGGTGCCGCCACGCCGGCACACAACAAGATTCGTGGCCGCGAGCCAGATGCTGACGCTCGATTTGTTGATTTCAGTGAAGCGCCGAGCTCAAAACGTTCACGAGCCTCTACGGAGCCACGATTCTCAACGGAGACATCTGAAGCAGGATTTTGCGGACGTGTTGACGACGGAATGTTTCTGCATTTTGACGAGGAGAAGGCCCGGCACTCCGAGGTTCACCCCTGCCCTTTCGAAGGCAGCACTCGGCAGAACAGCTATCCAGGTTATGGTTTCGAGAGCGCCAGTGGCCTCGCCTGGCTCTCATCTTGCACTAACGGCAATCCTGAAGGCATGGTGGAATAAGAAGGCGTGCCTCCGGATTCGTTTATTACAATTTTGCCTCAAAGAGTCCCTTTCTCTAAAGACTGAGTGCGACCAGGAATAACGCCAAGTCAACGTCCACGGCACCTGACGAAATGAAAGGAACACTCAATTGTTTACCATTTATTAGATTTGCTCGACTTTATGTGATAATTCATCAATTTTTAAAAACTACCAGCCGCGCTGCTATGTTTAAAAATAAAAACAATGCCATTAACCCGATATGGGGCAATAACAATAATTTCCGAAAAGTTTGAAATGAAGGGCGCGCCGTAAAATGACCTATTCCTATTCAGAAATTTTATTCGGAAGGCTTTAATTGTTTTGAATCTGAGGCTGGGGCCATAGGCCATAGCCACATTCGCATTGGCGTGCTAGTTGCTAGTGCTAGCGACAATAAGAGCACACCCCAGTGGGGTTTAAATTCAATTAAGCACTTAATTTAAGCGACATGTAGTCCGATTTAGACACAAATTAACACCAGCCCTAACCCTAACCCCACCCTGTAGCTCGAACTCGAACTAATACAAACCCAAATGACACAGAAGCCAATGCTGCGGGCAGAAGTGTACGAGCGTGCGTTGCGCGCAAGTCAAAATCGTAAAGAGGATAGTGTGTAGAGGGCAGGAAGCATAATACTTCCACCCCCTTCTAAAGTGGAAACTGTTCATGAAATAATTTTGAAACCGGACTTAAGTCG
>Ga0307982_1003299_pt1 | contig 12913 bp, 15 predicted proteins | sample OrgLakmetagen989_FD_201847 | JGI IMG/M metagenome (GOLD analysis project Ga0307982, IMG submission 201847) | Saline water microbial communities from Organic Lake, Antarctica - #989 | ecosystem: Environmental > Aquatic > Non-marine Saline and Alkaline > Saline | place: Antarctica: Organic Lake... | reverse complement strand
ATTTATTTGTGCTAACGAACCCAGTGGTGAACGTGGAATGAATTCTTTCAGGATGGCTTGACGCCGCTGCTCATCGCCTCAAAGCTGCACCATACTGCCGTCATGAGGCTTCTCGTTAAAGCCGGTGCTGACGTCGAGGCGAAGGACAGCAAGGTGAGCAAGAATTTGTATACCATTTAAAATCATCACTCCTCGTGCCTTCATTGCCTTATGACGTTATCTCTCTCTCTCTTTCTTACCATAGTTTAGCATGTACTTTTGTTGACTTATCCTGCACGCTTCGCCTTTTTTTTTTACTTGTGCGATGATATCATCTTTTCTTTGACCCTACCTTCTGTAGTTTGGTTATACAGCACTTATGAATGCTTCAACTGTGGGTCACACTTCTGGTGTTAAGCTACTCTTACAAGCGGGTGCTGATAAAGACGCCATAAATAAAGTGAGTTTTCATTCCACATGCAAACACAATGCTGCCATAAAAATTGAGCAGACGACACCAATGCGTTAGTACCAACCCAACTTCCGCTCGACTTTACTATGGCCGTATTCTTTGACGCGTATGATTTTCCCTCCATTTATCCCACTAACAAGTCTTATTCCTTTCCTACATCACATTTGAAATAATTTAATCATGGACAAGGAGCGCCAATCAGCTCTACACTGCGCATCATCCTGTGGCAATGCTGCTGCCGTGAAGCTCCTGCTTGAAGCAGGGGCTGATATTGAGGCAAAAGATGAATTTGTAAGTCACAGACTCTGTTTTTTGTCCACGTTTACAGTTCGATGCATTTTCATACATCTGTAGTAGTGTCTTTTCTTGCTCACTTCGCAGTCTTAGGAATGCACTCCGCTTATTGAGGCGTCAACCGGTGGTCACGCTGCTGCCGTGAAAGTTCTTCTTGAAGCAGGCGCCAACAAGGAGATCAAGGACTTGGTGGGTCGTATATTCATCCAAACACATGAAATGTGGCTCAGTGTGACCCATTTGCATGCAACGCAGCAGAGAAGTGATTTCTTACAATTGTATTGTTGTGAAGGGGAGGCAAAACAGTTTTTGCTTTCGTTCTTTTCATTTTCAAATACGCAATATCATGTGTGCAGCATGGCGACACATTGCTGATCATCGCCTCTGAAGGAGGCCACCCTGCTGTCGTGAGGCTCCTCCTTCAAGCAGGGGCCGATCTTGAGGCCGAAGGCGGTATGGTAAGTCGTGCGTAATATTACTCATATCATGAATGAATGGTTTTGAGATCAAAAGGTCTGCAACAACATTTTAGCATTATATTCCATCTGGATGCGTCGTTCGAACAGTACGAGAACACAGCTCTTTACGCAGCTGCTCTCGATGGCCATTTTGCAGTTGTGAAGCATCTTGTCGAAGCAGGTGCCAACAAGCACGTTACAGACGAGGTACATACCATGTATCATTGAGCATTCATAAATTATCTTTTGTGAAGGTCTCTTCATATTGCGTATGTTGTGACAATTGAATTCACTAAACGTATTATTTGAATCATTGTCTTCTTACTCGTAGTTGTTGCATACTTCCATGTTACGTGTAATGCATTATTGTTCTTCTGATCGGAAGTCTTTTTGATTTTTTACTTGAGTTGATTAGTGCATTGTCTTGCTCATATCTGCGTTCCACGCTTGCATGTTTTTCAGTAAAGACTTGTACATATTTCTAGATTGCTGCTCATACGTGAACGCGCTTCTGCTCTCATAGAATAATTGCATGGTCTCGGAAAGTGTACGAGACAGAGGACACAAAAAAATCGCGAGGTTCCTAAATCAATGCGAAAATTAGTTTCGTTACTTCTTCTCCTCTTACGAATTCGGCTTGCTCGTCGGAATGATTTATTTCCAATCCGGAAATCCATTTGCCCTATGTCCTGGGCTTCTTCCAGGCATCTTCCTTCGCACATGAAGAACGTAGTGATCTAGCTAGTTTAAACTTCAGATACCGGGAAGGACCTGGCCTATCCGGATCTCTAAATTGATTCAGAGGGGTCGTCACCGGCACCTACTATAATCATGCCCTTATCAATTCAACATTCAAGCACTTAACACATAACAACACAGTAACACCAGAAAAAGCCATCGACCTGAATAAGGCCACTGAAATTTTCAATTGGAGTAGAATTGACATGGGAAATGGCAACTTAGTGTGCCCTATTGTTAAAGGCCCTCCTCTACTAATGCTTATGGAGTGCCTGATGCGACATGCCCCGCGTGTGCTCGCGCGTGCGCGCACATGACCTCTAGCCTCTAGGAATGAATTTTATGAGGTACTGGTGGAGTGACTACAGCTGAGGGCCGCAAGTTCCAATGGTGGCGCAGCGAATCATCAGCAGCAGCACCCAAGGCCACCTTTGAATGAATTGTTTGAAGAGAGAGCAATTGGGAGAAAGAGATGTCCGTTGAAGTAGGATGTACAATTACAAGATATTTTCTTTCTAACGAAGACATGTGACGACAAAAAGAAGTATGCGAGAGATAAAAGAAGTAAGACTGCAACAGTGCTGCTTTGATATTCTTACCCTTTTCTTAGCGAGGTGCAAACCCTCCAAACATCTCTGCAAAGGGGCCAATAAGGTCTCGGTGTCAGCTTCTCCGAGCACCCCTCGGGCGTGGAGTTGTGTAATCAAGCGCATTTTCATGCGGCATGTCTCCATCGCACAGAGCATGGCCTTCACTACACACACCTAGAAAAGGGAAGGAAGACGAATGAGGGAAAGTAATGCATCAAGAGAAGTATGCAATAGTTGAAGGTAAATACGCATTGAGGATGCATTCTCTCTTGAAGTAGTCAACCACCATACTTAGTAAACAGCTTGATTGACGGATTCGTGGAAGCGCACAAACGACAGGTAGACTTCTAAATTCAATCCATATTTACCGTTTCAGGGAACTGCGTTTCTAAACTTGACAATTTAGCTTTGGCCAACTCGACAATGGCTCGAGATGCTTCCTGAAGTCGATCTTTCACTGTTGTGTCAATTGCTGACAAATTAGCACCGAAGTCCGCTTCGTTGACATGTACTTCATCACCATCATCAACATCGTTGCTCTTGTTATTATCTTCGTTGTGATTATGGTTGTTGGAGCTTAAGACTGAACTAGGAGAGGCGACTGTTGTTGAGGTTGCTGCCGTGGCGTTGATATTGGTTTGGTCGCTGTTATTATTGTGGCCAGAGTAGCTCTTATTGTAGTTGCTACTGCTGTGATGACCACTTTCTCGGGAGTTGCGCACAGTATGGTTGTGAGTAGAAGAGGTAGTAACTTCATGGTGCACATGTACGCTTTCTTCCAAAAACGATGAGGCTTCTGCCGGTGAGTGTTGTGGACTCGCCAGCGATTGTTGGAATGGCATTGCTGACGAGGACGACGACGGAACCTGCTGAGAAGCCGGTGACGGGTGTGGGTCCACTGCAGCTGAAGTTGAAGCTTGTTGGTGCGTTTGCGCTTCCATGTGAGCCAGGAAGTCCACCAGATCTTCGTGGGCTCGAATGAACCCTACCAAGGACTCCACGGCCGTGAACACTTTTTGAAACGCGAAAAAACGTATGGCCAACCGCAGAGGGGGGAACCACAGGTAGGCAGGCACCACCAGAGCCCGAGGCCACCACTTGACAAAGGTCAACGGATCGGGCAAGGACTTCACTAAGGCTTCAAACTCGACAAAGAGGGACCGCTCCAGAAGGGCGTCAGCACCGATCTGATTATACATGGGTCAAAGGGTTGAGGTTGGGACAAGAGTAAGGTATGGGAGTGAAAGAAGAAGAAATGAATCGAAAATGGTACACCTTGACAAAAGGCTTCGGGCGCATGTCTACAACGAACATTCTAGATGAAAGTGAAGCCCAAAAAGGCACAATGCAACTTCGTCAAGAAATCTATTTATTTCACAGCACACCTCTTCTGCCAGCGATAGCGACAAGTCATCTATCGGAGAAACCGCATTCACGTCATTGCCATCACTAATAGGAGGGCTCCCTGGCGCTGCTCCTGGCGCATCCTGTTCTGATGATGGTAGTGGAGGTCCGCATTCGGCCTCTCGGACGACACTAGCATCGTTATTTCCGCGACTAGCACCAGAAGTGGAATTGATGGCAGCAGCTGAAGTAGCAGCTGCAACAGCAGCCGTTACTGCAGGAGTTTGTGATCGAGTACTCGAGCCACGAAATGATGAACCCCGAAACGAGACCGAGCGAAATGGTATAGTCTGCAGATGACAATATGAATTAGAATGAAAAGATAATAATAATAAAACGTTTGACGGCGTGGTATGAAAACCTTCAAGTGCGGGTTCCTTGATGTTTTAAACTTGAACTCACTTGTGTCAAGGCTCTGAAACTCTGCTGGCGCAGAGATCTGCCAAAGCGGTTGTTTTGATTTTGGGAGTCTGCCGCTGCTGCTTCTGCAGCGCGGGCTGCTAAGTAATACGCCCGGTGAACTTTCCACTGCGCGTGCGCGTGTGTGTGGGCCATGAGCAGCAACTTGTTCTCCATGAACGCAATGCCCGCGTGCCGCGCAGCATCTAGGCACACCAAAGCCGATTCGGTGAGCTTGTGCTCCTGAAATTGCATCTTGTACAGACGGCTCAATGCAGTAAACACCATACTGCAGTAGGTATGGTCGAAACGAGCTTCGTCCAGCACCACGTCCTAATATGCATGTTTTTGAATACAAAGTACACGAAACGCCCACAGAAGTAATGAAGCCAGAAGAGCGTAGATGCACGCTATAGCAAATCTAAAAGGAAGACTTAGAAAAGAAATTTAGTAACTGGATGGAAGATAACAAATACGTACGATTTCCTACGTATTTATATCGTAATACTTACCAATTCGTACAATACTTTCTCCATCTCTTTCGAAGCAGGTGTCTGGACGGTCGCCCCTGCACCATCACCACTTTTCCCGCTATCACTAGGGTCGCCATTGCTACTTTTAAAATCGTTGCTGTTGTTGTTGCTGTCTGACGAGAGGCCAGCAGGTGCTTTTGACCTACTGGAAGGTTTGCTCGTTGAGTGTGCGCCAAAACCGCCGCTGACGTTGCTGCCCATCGACTCCATGAAATGCTTTTCTTCTCCATCATTGTCCCACATTTTCTTGCCATACTTAGCCGTTGGTGTACCTCCTTTACGCGAATTCTGGCGGGTGACGCCGGGGGTGTTGTGCCGGGACAGAACCGTGGCGTCTTGCCGTTGCAAAGTGAAAATAGACGAGTGAGTGGCAGCTGCATACAGAGTACCGTCTGCAGCAGCGTGAGGGCGCGCCCTAGATTTCCGGCGCCGCCGCGAGGAACTACTACTAATGTTGCCATGGCCACCGCCACCGCTGCTGCCCACTCCTACTAGATGCCACCCGCGCGCTAACGCATGTGCAGAGCCTGATTGTCCTCCCGACGATAACCCCCCATTCTTAGCGCCGTGCAAGTCACCGATCGAAGTTGACTTTTGTGGACTGTTCCTGTAAGAGGAAGTAGCACCACTCTTGCTGCTGCGACTGTGAACGGAGTCGTCCTGAAAAGCAACCGAATTTCCAGCCGATCTTGAAGTGAGTAACTTTTCTCTTGCTGCTACTGCTACTGTACCGCCATTTCCTCTTGCGCCACCTTCTCTGCCTATTTTGGTGCTTGTTTTTCGAGCCGCTACAACTGTCGTAGCATCTACTTCTTGCGATGGCAGCGCAACTGACGTCGTGCTTGCCGAAGTGGCTGGATTGGGATTTTTGGGGAACTTGCTGCTGCTGCTGCTGCTGCTGCTTGTGCTGTCACTATCACTCTTACTTTTCGTCTTTTTGTCAGTGTTGTCGGGATTGACCCTACCGCTGCTAACCTCAGTGCTATCGCTAGTGTTGCTATCCATACTAGTTGCGTTGTGGCTTTCTGGTGAAGCCACTGCTGTTGCTGCTGATCCAGCTGGGCTAGAATGACGGTTACCGCTCGTTTTCTTTCGACGCACTGGCGACGTACTACTCGTAGCGTCATGATTTATCTGGGCATCGCTTGCGCTGGTGCTGCTTCCACTCTGACGTTTGCGTCGAGTAGCGCTACCAGTAGCAGAAACTGTAGTGGCAGCAGTCGCTGTAGCTGAAATTGTAGGAGCCTTTTTACTACTGCTGCTGCTGCCACTGCCACTGCCACTGCCACTGCCACTGCCACTGCCGCTGCCGCTGCTGTCGCAAGTACTGTTGCTGCCGTTCTTCTGGTTAGAGGTTCGCCTCTTTGCCCGATTTTCGAGAATCCGGTCATGCCCCAGAAAACGTGCTTCATATGCATTTCGATCCACAGAACTGAAGAAACATACAACAGAAACGACCATGAATGATGGAAACAGTGGGATACACAACACAAACAAGATAAAAATAGGTCAAAGGAGATATAAAGTTTTTTTTTTTTTACCGCCAGTCTGGAACCGCATCTAAATTGCTTTCCGAACTCTCCGGTAATGTAGCCATGTTACCACCGCCACTACGTTGAGTAGGGTTGTGTCCTTGAGCATGGGCAGTTGTTGTCCTTAATTTCGGCCTGCTTCTATGGCTGCTGTCCATGCTACTGTTACTGTATTCTTCTTGTGTTTCTTCTTGAGACTGAGCGGGAGCTGCAGTCGATTCGTTGACCTATGAAAAGAGGATCAATAGAGATCATAAACACATACTCATGGATAAGAGTTTCATGAAAAGAAGTTAGTAAACAAAAATATATCACAAGCATCGGCTAGAAAGGAGATAGCCGTACATATTTGAGTGATACTCTAACAGAACTACTCTGCTTTGATTTTTCACGATAATTTTGACTGCTTGATCAGATGTAACAGTAGTTTTGTTTCATCTTCAACCTGCGAAGTGTGTCGAATAATCCCCCCAACGCGTTCAGGAGAAGAAAAAGAATGCGGAGAAGACGTCACAGGATCGATCGTGTTTCGGCGCGAAGCTCTGAGACGTTCTTGAAAATGGGCAATGGGGAGGAGGTACTTAAGCACACTCTTTACAGTGCTTTCAGCCCCACTTGTGCCGCTAGAACTGTTGGCGCTACTATGGACAGAACTACCATTGCACCAGAAATTGGTCCATAACGATAAGAAACGCTTCAAATAACCTCGAACGACTTTGTTCTCGTTCTTGCTGGCACTGAGACCACCATCTTCTTCATCGTCGTCGTTGTCGTCGTTTTGAATAGTGGAAGGTTGCAGCACAATCACCGACGCGTGAGTGAATGCGACGTGCTTAAAGGACGGCACAAGCTTTTTGATAGCACTTAAAGTCGCACCACCATCGACGTCTGTGCCCAGCACCTGGATACAACATAGGAGAAGAAGGGTTAACACATATTACAACACCGCTATAAAGACAAACAGATTCACGAGTGCATACGCACTTCTTGAAAGAGCCAATCTTGATTTCTTCGTCGATCAATTTCGGCGTCGACGTCTGCTTCTACGCTCTTCAGCAAACTTCGCAAGGCCATCTCGCGGTCGGACTGTTTCTCATTGAGCTCCGGGTAAATGTCCAGGTAATGGTAGAAAGGCACCTGTTGAGAGGGACAAACAGAAGTTCAATGCATGCACATATTCTCTATGCGTTGCTTGATGCCGCATCTGTTCATTTCAAATCAGCTAAGAACTCATCCATGTCTTCTTCGCGAGACAAAAAAAGTAAATGCGTGCGCGACGACAGGTTGGCAGAGACAAGAGTACCATCAAAGTGCCGTTAATGAGGAGCGTAAGCACCACGCTACCAGCGACATAGAAGAACACTTCATCTTGCACTGAAGGACCCAACCTGTCACTACCGCCACCATTTCGGTCCACTGAATGTTGGCCTTGCTTCAGAGTCATGGCTAAAGCTAAGCCTACTGCCCCACGCAACCCACTGAACGACACAATCGCCAATTCTTTCGGGCGCATGGGATAAAACCGCTCACCCGAAGCGCTATGAGTTGCTGCATTAGAAGTGGAAGTGTTGTTATTGTAGTCCTTAGTCCAGCTATACACGGGTATGCCTAAGAGAACCACGATTGTTCGCACCTGCAAGGAAAACAGGACATGTCATAAAAGGACAGCACCATCGCGAATGTAATACTAAAAGTGGGTTTGATATTTCCATTTGTACGTGCTGCAGTTACACTGTACTGAAATGAATTATTATTGAAGATTACTTTCGTGTTGTAGACCTTACCACTTGGAGAACTACAAAGAGGAGGGCGAGCCGGACAAGGTAGATAGGTTGGCGCAGCACGTCAACTTGGGACAGGGCGTCTTGGGACACAATACCACTGAAAAAGAAGATGAGCGCTTCGGCTAGCGCAGCAATGGTTGAAGTGACTACTTCAAGTTTTTCGACTGCTGACGGCCAAATCGCGTACTTGCCGTACCTAAAATTACAAACACAGTAGTGTTAGTGTAAACGCATCATTATCATCATCGTCATCATCATTACAAACACAGCAGTGATAACATCATAGTAATCAGATGCAGAATGTGAACGCGTGCGCGACAAAAAAAATGTTGGACTACAAGAATGCGAACACAACTGTACCAGCCCATCCCGAGGCCCACAGTAACCACTGCTAAAATGCCCGACACCCCAAGGAGCGCCTCCGACGCAAAGAACACCGCGTAAAACACCAGCAGCACCGCGAGAGTCGACTCCAGCCATTCGTGGGTCGCCCTGACAAGAGAGTGATACAAAGATAAATAAGAGAGATAGGGAGAGAAAAGACTAGAGATGAAAATGCAGTATGCTTACCAGGCAAGCCATTCGTGCAAAGCCCAAAAACTGATCACGCCTAATGCTACTCCGCCAATGGCCAGCTGCGCGCCAAATGCGATGCCACTCCAAACGGTGTAACTGGCACCCTCAAACGCAATGGCTTTGAAAATCATGAAAAGCACCTTTTAAGGGCGCCCCAAGCAGACAAAAGTGCGCAGAAGGAGGCTTAGCATGGAAATGGTTTATTCAAGTGCCGCAGTGCAGCAAAGGTGCATTCTAATTTCATTTTTCTCAGGCAACTCATGTACGAGTATGCCGCTCGAAATTTAGATCAAAGGAGAATCAGCTTCCAATTCTAGCGTACCATAGCGGTTCCGTCGTTCATTAAAGACTCGCCATCGATGATAGTAGTGAGCTCAGGTGGCGCATGAAGGTCATGCAGAGCAGCCACAACCTAATATAATATTTTTGAGGACAAGCCGCGAAGGATCCATGGTGAGCAAAGAGATGAACTAGATTTAGAATTTTTTACTTCCTTGATTTCTGACAAATGTTGTTTGATCATCTTTCATGAAAAGTAAGGGCTTGAACAGCACTGCTCAGCAGGCAACAAGCTGAAAACAAAGAGGAGAATGCATCACGCACCGAAACTGGGTCTGTCGCAGCAAGAATTGACCCGAGGGTTAGCGACTGGCTGAACGTCCACCCAGTGTCAATGCCAAAAGGCCCAAAAGCCCACGCGTGCAACACCGCAGACAAAGCCACCCCAGGCGCCGCCAACCAGAATATCGAGTTGAACGTGCATTTGAACACGTAAAAGTCGACCGACGACGAGGCTTCGTAAATGAGCGGTGGGAGCAGCACGAGCACGAAGACGGAAGCGTCGACCGTTTTTACAGCGTCCAGAGCGCAGGCGCCAACGCTCCAACGACCGCCGTGGCTGGAGCCTGCCTCCTCGGAGTGACTGCAGTAATGGCTGTTCTGCGTGTGGCTGCTGGCCTCGGCATCGTCGATCAATTCAGTGCTAGCTGCCGAGCCTACGCCAGCCGCTGTCGTGACTGCTGCAAGGGCAAATCCCGCTAAGAAGAGGAACACGTTGCTATTCACCTGAGCGCAAAAGTAGAGATAATACAAGAATTTACTTTCCATTTCGACGCGCTTGCGCCACCTCACGCAAATGCATTCATGGAAGGTTCGTGCCCTCTGACCCTAGGCGATATTGAATATTTACCGGAAGTCGCCGCTCCACGAGCTTAACGAGGAGCATCAACGTGATAACAATGCATGTTAGGGTGACGGTATATTCGATGGCTTCTGGGCCGTCTTGACTCCCGTCGTCGTTGTTGGGTGCGTCGTCGGCAACTTCGACCATCACTCGAGGTCGCACTGCACCCGCTGATGACCTCAGAACAATCCTACGCTAGCGCCGTTCGTATAGTATAAATCTTGAAGGATGGGTAAGCTAATTTATCCGAGCAACGCTAGATTGTAGGAGGGAAGTGGAAAGCTGTTTTGTTCGGCTCATAATACGACCGGAGCACCCGAACGCCGAACGAACAAAGCTCACGCTGTTATAAAAAGGCGTCGAAAACATTTTGCCTCGGGTTGCACGTTGCACGGGAAATACCGGGAAACGTAGAAGATACCCCGAGCTGTGGATTTCATTGGACCATTTAATCAAGGGTATTTCATGCAACTCGGCGCGTTTCCCGACTGCTAGAGCTCAACACCGCTCAACTCGAGCTGTTCAAAACTGCGCAGTGACAAAATAAGAGAAGTTGGGGCAAAACAGCTTAGGGCGCCCGGAAAGAACATATCACGCTCACAACAACTATTATAGCCATTACCTTTGAAAGCCTCATTGCACCATGAGCTCCTTAAGTGTTCGTTCGGGGCCCAGATGCGCGTCATGGACGATGTCCGGAGAACATGACGAACCCACACCGTTGTGACCTTAGTAGTCCACCAAATTGAAAAAAATAAAACTGTATGGATCCGGAGAGCATAAACAAAGATGTGTGTGCCCTGAGAGCCTTTGAGGTAGCGTGTGCGACGCAGGCGGGGCTAATTAGCGCTGGGGCGAAAATTAGCTACAGGTAGGATAGGATTCCGCAAATTTTCCCCAACTATTTTTCAAGGGTACCTTGGGAATACTGTGCGTCATCGGCCGGGAGCTCGAATCGGCCCGTCACTACGAGGAGGGTTTCGTTTCGGACCCATTATATCTAATTACCCCTGATTTAATTCTTGATACAATAATCTTCGTCGTTTCGTCACCTTCGTCGTCACCTCAGCACAAATCTGCACGTGACTACGCAACGTATACGTACTTACATACAGTAGCAACGTACGTCACGTCAGGATCGTCCCTCCCTTCCTTCACCTCTGAATACAAGCTAATAATTAGAGCATATTATACGAAGTCGCTAGCATAGCCAGTAGACCTTTGAACTGAGTATATCATCTAAACATACGCAATGGCACATAGAGTTATCGCCGTCGCAGCGCTCGCACTTGCTAGCTTCACCGTCCACGGTTTTGCACCAGCAAGCTTTATTGGCCGGCAAATGCAACAGCGCACTCGGTTGCCTGCGGCGATTCCTCTTGACGTTGTGATTCCTGAGGGGACGCCAGTGCCTTGCCCTGTCCCAGATGTTCAAATTATTCACACAGGCGGAGATAAAAGTGGGCCTTGTGATTTTTGGATGCGTACTACGGTTCCTGGCCCGGTCACACAGAAGTGAGTACCCTAGAGCATATTAGTAATGCCAGTCTTATTGAAGTATTTTTAAGCAAGCAGCATTAAGTTCTCAAAGCTAGCATTTTTCACATGTATGCCCATTACATTTATGACAGGACCATGTCAAAGTTGATGGCCGAAGCAAAAAAGAACGCGCAATTTCCGGGGTTTCGTAAAGGGCAAATTCCTCCATTCGCCATGCCGAAAATGGTGTGTTGCTATTTCATTCATGCATGGACATTAGGCCATTCAAACGATGTGACTCAACTATCCTCTTCACCTCTCCTAAATCACGTTTCATCATATAAATAGTGCCGCTAGCTGCAATAATGCTCAAACCCTCCTATTCTTTGGTATATTCAACATTTCCTTGGTGTATTAGGTTTTTTTCTGCCTCGAAGAAGCCGTCAACACTGGCATGATGGACGCCGCGGAATCTGCTGGGTTGAAGACTCTCTCTGGCGAAGACGCTAAAGCTGAGGTGTTGAGATATAAAGAATAATGTAACACTAAGTGTGTGTACCATGCTTCATTCTTCAATCGTTTTTTTGTTCAGTTTTGCTGCTTTCTCTCATCAGCAGGCTATCTTTCTTCTATCCTCGTGCACTGTCTGAACTCTTCTTGTCTGTCTCTGTCTTGTGCGCCCCCTCTTCCTTGCTGCGTTGCCTCGCTCAGGTTCTTGAGGACATGAAAAAGCTCGCGAAGACTTTCAAAGCAGGGACCCCTTTCACTTTCACTGCGACCTTCCGGGCGACTTTCCTGGAGCCAGCTGCTGGCGCAGGCGCCGTGCCAAACGTGGATGCTGCTTCCTTGGAACCCCAGGGGGTAGAGGACGCGGAAGTTGTGGAGCCTGCCGCTGCTGCCACTGAAGAAGCATAAATAGAATGCTGTTTAGTATTGGCTGTTTTTTTTGTTTAAAACCTGATAAAGCACTCGGATCTGGGGTTTGGTGGTTGCTGCGCCTAATCAAGGGCTTTGGGCTTTAGGGGTTTAAGTTTCTCGTTGCTCTCTCGAGTACTGTAGCACTGCAGATAAGCTTCGAGGTGTCACTCTACGCAGAAAGCCAATTTATAAGCAATTAGGTACGATACACGTGCGGTAAATTCGCTCATAATTCATAATTCTTTAGCGCCATCGTAGGAATTCAGTCTCGGACGATGACGACCCACCGACCCAACGGAAATGTCGAATGTCCGTGAAGCGCAAAACGCCCTTCTAGGCTCATCTAGTTAATGCTCTCGCAAAAACCGAAAACAAAAAAGGCAAGTACACAGAAGTCATTGAGGCACATAAAGAATACACTTGAGCTGCACATGCGCTTCCACTTCATCAATCATTAGAACAAGGTACCCGTGATGTACCGACGCTTCCGCGAGAGAGCAGAATACACTAAGATAGTATGGTGAAACGCCGCTGATATAGAACAGCTGGAACAGCTGTTGCTTGGTGTTTTACT
>Ga0307982_1003290_pt1 | contig 12942 bp, 13 predicted proteins | sample OrgLakmetagen989_FD_201847 | JGI IMG/M metagenome (GOLD analysis project Ga0307982, IMG submission 201847) | Saline water microbial communities from Organic Lake, Antarctica - #989 | ecosystem: Environmental > Aquatic > Non-marine Saline and Alkaline > Saline | place: Antarctica: Organic Lake... | reverse complement strand
TGCCGGCGAGAGAGCTGCCTTGACGCTCCAAGCGGGGCTCCCCAGCTGGACGGGGGGGGTTCCGCATAGCTCCAGTTAGGTTGGTTGAGTTCGCAGCCCCCCCCCCGTCCCGCCTTGGGGGGTCCACGGAGAACTTGAAATCAAGGAAGCCCCCATACAGGCCGCCGAGATACATCTTTGCAGCAAGTATCACTCGAGCTGAAGATCGCATACAGCTCGTCCATGAGTGACATGGAGTAAAGTGCACCCGCCATTGCACGAGGCAGAACCGGCCAGTAGCAGGACACAGCAGTGCCCATCGGCAGTGCACCAGGTAGGACGTGTACTGCCTTGGCAGCGAAGAAAGCCGAGAGGATGAGAGCCACGATGGGCGACATACCAGCCCAAAGCGTCCATACCAGAATAGCAGCACCCAGTGCAATGACCCTCACCACAGGAGTGAAGGCCAGCGGCCAAGTGAAGCACGCCGCTGGTGGCGGCGTCCCTTGCCTGCGCCCACTGCCCCACGAATTGGCTGTGGACGCTGAGTTCTGTGCTTGTAGATGGAAAGTGGGCGGTCGGCAATGACCGATACCAAATTGTTTTTGTTAACTCGGCTTGATGCGTCTGTGCTCGGACTCGGGTACAGTCCTTTCGGTCCTGAATTCACAGGATGTGACAAAACTTGTTTGCTTCTTGTCGAACACTGCAGAGCTGCTACAGTGAAGGCAACACTGCGTCATGTGCCGACATAAGCATTTCTGCTGCTTTTTGTCGTTCTTTTCAGCGATACAGTGCAGTTGGAGTGCCTGGACAGACACAAAATTTCCTGCCATGCTCCATCAAGCAAATTCTGGATGAGGCAAACTAGTAACGTACTCGTAAGTTACTGGCTGATAAGAAAGGGCTGCTGAAAACGACTACACCGATAATTTATTTATCTTATTCGACTTTTGTAGCATGCTTGATAATTGAACTTTTTTGAGGGGAAGTGAATTTTCGATCAAATTTCGATTGGTCGAAAATTGGCCCCTCGACTGGCGCTTTTTTCAGCTGAGCGCTTGGGTGGACCTCACATGTAACGGCACAAAAATTACTTGATCCAGCTCCGGAAGTGAATTTCTTCAAGTGCTATCCCATTGTCACCGCTATCGGTCTGTTCCGAGGCCTTTGCGAACAGCAGTTTGGGGCTGTCTCACGTGGCGTTTCACAGTCGTTTCAGTCCACTCTCTAGGCTTAGCAGCTCATCTGTTTGGGATTAAACCATGGTTCGTCTCACTGTACACACTGTGCTACAATTCCTCAACTGGCTGCATTATACAGGGTGGACAAGTGTCCACAGCTGCAGACGCCAAGGCGACTAAGCCCACCGCTGTATCTGCTGTCGCTGCTCAAGTTCAGGCAAATCGCTCACAGTCTACCGTGTAAGCTCAAATGACTGGTTTGATACCGCAATATTGTGTATCGCCACTTGTGCGAGGATCTCAACTCATCAAATGCAGGCCCCAAGGAGTTTCTGATGCGGCAAGCGCGAGCGCCCCGGCGAAGCCACCTGTACCCACCGCAAACTACAGCACCAGCACTGCTGCAGGCGCTGAAAATGGAAAATTGGTTCCCACCGTCTTCAAGTGGGAACAAGGGGGAAACGAGGTGCGCTGTTCAAGCGAGGCAGGTGCAGAATATTTTTCGTCAGCTGCTTTGATTTCGCGTGCAGGTCTACCTTTCGGGAACGTTCAATGGCTGGTCTCATAAAATTCCCATGCATCGATCTGGCAATGATTTTTCCCATATCATGTCGTTGCCGCCCGGCGAGCATGCGTACAAATTCATCGTCGACAACGAGTGGAGGTTTGCGTCTGACCAGTCCACTGTTATTGACAAGCAAGGCAATATCAACAACTACATTGACTTGGCGAACTTCAAACCAGATGAGTTCCTCATCAAATCGCAATCCATGTTGGGCAGCTGGGATGCCCCCCCCCCTTTGCCTCCGCGGCGAGGGGGGCGGCCTCGGCGTCGGCGAGCAAAACGGAAGCAGCAGGTTGTCACATCCAGCAGCCGCCTGCAGCGGGAGGACGAAAGCTCTACGTCATCACCAGACACCAATGTGGACGACAGCAGCGATTCGCAAAGCAGCCGGGGCAGTCAGCGCAGTGGCCAGTCGGACTCAGATACCGAGCTGAGGCCCTCCGGAGCCGCAGTGGGCAGCCAGCCTGCCCACGCTGCGGGCTTGAGCATTCGCACACGCAACGGCGCCAGCTCCAGCGCTGCATCTCACCGCAGGAGGAGGCGCCATGTGGCCATTGGGCTGGCAGACAGGGTGCCTGTGTACGACCCGGAGGGGGGCCTATCCTCCAGCACAGAGGACGAGGGGGGGCATGAGTATGGCACCAGCGTGCCCAGCGAGGACAAGTACACCAAAGAGCCCCCTGGTATTGCGCCACACCTGCGAGCCATGCCGCTGAATCATGACTTCCCTGCCACGCCCACTGGGCACAAGCTGCTGCCCATCCCCAGTCACGTGGGGGTAGGGCACCTGTTTTGCACGGCAGTCAAGGGCGACCTGACGGTGCACGGCATCACCACCCGCTACAAACGCAAGTTCACCACCATGGTGTTCTACTCGCCGCAGACTGTGCGTGGCAATGAAGTGTTGAAGCTGGCCAGGGGGGGGCATGCTGCGCTGGAGGGGGGTAACGCCCCACGCAAGGCATCAGGCACCAGCATGTCCAGCACAGGCACTGCCATGGCAGGGACTGCTTCAAGTGTACCACAGCCTGCTGCCCCCCCCCTGGCTCCAGATGCAGGGGGCACCCAGCACGCCCCAGCCGTGCCAGGCGCTGGGGCTGCTGCCACCGACCCCGCTGCATCGGCAGCCGCTAGCACAGACACGCATGTGGTGGTGCAAACAACATCTGGGCCACTCACGGTGCGGTTGACGGTGGCACACAGGCAGGCAATCGACGAGCAGCGCGCCACAGCCCAGCAGCGCCTGTCGGCCCATCGAGAGTCCTTGCGCTCCTCTGTGGCTGCTGGACAAATGACACGGCAGAACGCAGAGGAGTTGGCGCGACAGGCACAGATGCAGGCAGAGGAGTGGCTGGCCATGGCTCAAAACCAGGTGCTGCAGGCGGCGCTTGTGGCGCAATACGCCGCAGAGCAGCCTGCAGCTGCTGGGGGGCACACCCAGGCCTCTCAGGGCACGCAAGGACAAAGCTGAGTACACTGCACCAGGTAGTGTGCATTGCATGCACGGTGCTGCGTGGTGTTGAATTCAATCGCTGTCGCTGTCCCCCCCTGCCCCCCCCTCCGCAGCCCCCACGGGCTTCATCTTGAGCACCGCCCGCTTGAACAGGTCCCCCAAGCCCATGGCAGTGAAGCGCGCAGCAGCTTCACCCATGTCACTCTCCCCCAAAAACTCGATGCCTGCGCCGCCGCTCCACCCGCTGTGTGCATTGTACAGGGCGGAGGTGGACACTTGCTCACCTGGGGGCAGCTCCTGCCACTCCTCTGCCCGCACAGCCATAGCCTTCCAGCGCTGGGCCCGCATGCGGTGCAGCAACTCATCAACATCACCCTTCTCCCCCTCCGCGTACAGCACTCCGGGGTAGCCTGGCTTGGCGAAGCCCCGAGTGTTGAGCTCTGCCGACCAGGAGGCGATGCTGGCTTTCTTCTTGCTGGACTTGATGTGGTGGAACCACACCACTGCGCGGCCCAAGCATTGTGCTGCGACAGATGTTGTGCCCCCTGCGGCTGCTGCAGTCGCTGCTGTTGATTCCTCCTCTTGTTGCTGCAGGTTCTGCAGTTGCTCTGTGCAGCGGCTGGCCAGCTGAAGAAGCAGCTCAGCTCCAGGGCAGTGCTCTGCCTGGACGAAGCCACGACAGCTCTGCTGCAGAGCGCTGGTTGATGCTCGTGGTAGACTGCAGTGCACTACCGACACCTCCGGTGGTGTGTACGGGTACGCACTGGGCAAGGTCACGTGCAGCTCGGCAACTGCCCGGCCGGCTTCTGACTCTCCAACCAACGAAAATGCACAGCGCACGGCAAGATCGGAAGTTGTGATCACAAGATCTTGTGCATTTTGGCTTTCCACAATTTCTTGAATCTGGGCTTCCACACCGGGTGTGAGAATGCTGAAGTCATCGCAGTAGATGCATTTCATCGCCTCGAGCTCAGCCAACTGGGCCACTCTGGCATCCATCAAGTCATCACTTGTACAGGCTAATGGTCCTGAGGTTGACATTATGTATAATTGGGTCAATTCACGTCCAAATTGTCAGCTGCAGCCGGCTGCGTGGTCAGGGTTTCTGATACGACGCTCTAGTAGAAAAGTTGTGACAAACTCGTGTGACGGCGCTTCGCCGCTGGACATCGACTGCACACTCAGTGTCGGACAAGAATCAATTTTGATGGATAATTTCCACATTGCTCCTCGGATATATTGTCCTCGTGGCCCTGCCAGCATATTGACAAGCCTGGTCACAACCGGCCGCAAGGGACAGCCCAGCGGTACAGGGGGGCTTCTGAAGCCGTTCTCCAGATCTATGCCTTGCATTCTTCGCCAACGTTAGCCACTAGAAAACACTCAAGGTCCATACCGCCAACTGTTCAAATGAATCCGCCAGACGCTTAGACTAAAGGCTTGGCATGCATTTGGAAAATGCACGTGGCACGCCCAGCGTTGAAAAACTCGGGAACATTTGGTGGCTGGTGGATACTGACCTTAGCAGACATGATGCATGCATCTACAGTACTGCTGCAGCCCCTCTGCGGCTGCTTTGTGGCCTTCTGACAGATGTCGGCCTCGTCGTACGGCGAGCTTGGTGGCTGCAAGTACGCACTGTTTCAGGCAAATGCTTAAAGTTTGTTTGCAATCAGCAGCCATATGATGTGTCTCCCATATAAGTCTTTACACTGCGACCTCCAGTGCTGCAAGGAGGCTGGGCAAATCTTGGGAATGCGTTGAGGCAACCAGATCGTATCGCTGCAAGCACACCAGCGAAACTCGCACGTGTGCCCTGTGAATGAAGCTGGTGAGTGGAAGCTTCGTACAACACAAGCATGTGCCTCTTACCAAACATGCACTGCCTCTGGATTCGTCGACAGAGCTCGCAAGTGCCATTGTGCAGACTCCTTGTATCTTTGCAGCTTGAAGTACGTTGCACCCAAGTTGAACATGCAGCGAGCAAATCGCGGTTTCAACTGCAACGCATGGAGGTACTTGCCCTCGGCCTGTTCGTGCCTCCCTGAGTTTGCCAGGCAGGCGCCCCACCGAGACCACGCGACATGGCTATCAGGGTGGGCCTCGGCGGCAGTTTGGAAGCACTTGGCAGCCGCCTCAAAATCTCTCCCAATGCTGTGCATGACGCCTAGGACAGTTTGAATGCCTTCATCCTGGGGCGCCACCCGCTGGGCAGCCAGCAGCATCTGCATAGAAGGATGTGATGAAACCACCATATGGTTAATGTAAACGCCTGCGATAGAGAACAAACACCCGGCACGGTGAAAGTGTAGCAACGCGTTTACCGTACCTTCATGATGAGAGCTTGCTGCTTCGCGTCGACAGGCTGGTCCACCGCCAAGCTTTGAGCAGCGCCAGTCATGCTCCCCGGCGTAGCGGACGGCACACTCTCCCGCTGAGCGAGATCCGCCAGATCGTGCCCTGCGAACTGCTCATTGTGCTCCAGCCACGCCTGCAGCACCACGAGTGCGTCCTGTCGCTGGCGCTCGTTCAGCAGGGACACGCCCAGCGCCAGCAGCGCTTGGGTGTTGAAGGGGTCCTCCGCCACCGCCCGCTTGAAGCACACAATCGCAGCTGGGTCGTTTTCCAGCTCAGCGTGAGCCTCGCCCAGCTGCCGCCAAGCGTCTGCATTCCCGCTCTCACGAGCAAGGGCGCTTTCAAACGCGGCAACTGCGTCGTGAGGGCGCCCCCCCGCCAGTGCCCCCTGCCCGGCAGCCAGTGCCTCCTCTTCACTGAGAGCAGCGAAGGCGCTGTGCTGCTGCCCGGCGCCGCTACCGTGGGTGAAGGTGTACTTGATCGCCTCCAATGGCACGATTTCATCCAGGGTCCGGGCTGCACCTGCGGTGCCCCCCCCCTCACCCCCCACAGCCACATCCATGTCCAGCCCCATGCTGTCGGCATCCAGGGCGGTCTCTGCCAACATGGCTCCCGCCCAAGCCTCCATCAAGCGCTGCCGAGCATCCTCCGTCAAATGTGCAAAGTCATCTTCGCCTGCCAGGTCCACCGCAGCCCCCCCCTCCACGCCGTAACCCCCCCCTGACTGTGCTCGCTCAGCTGCTACAGCCACCTGGGCAGCTTGCAGAGAGCGGGCTTTGCCCAGTACACCCTGCATGAGACCATCCACGGCACCAGGGTCATCACTCTGCAGGGCTTGTGTCCAGGTGGCTGTGAGCTCGGCGTCTGCAGCCCGTAGTGCCGCTTCGGCAGGGGACTCCTGGGTGGAGGGCGCTGAGCCCACAGCGGCGCCGCCAGCCTGCGCCAGCTGGGGCAGGGAGATGCGGCCATCTGCCACAGAATCCATGAAAGACAGCAGCTGCTTGGACTGCTGTGGGTTCCCGGATGCGCGCAGGGAAGCGGCCAGTCTGGCGGCCTGCTCCCGAGTCTCGTCCAAGGGGGGTGAAGGGGGGGGGGCCTGGGCAGCCCCTGCATGGGGCTCGCTTGGCTGCGGCAGCTGGGCTACATGTGGCGAGGGAGAGAATGTGCTGGTATGGTATACATGGGGTTGCAGTGGCTGATTGTAGCCCTGCATGCCATTCACAGCATACCCCCCTGTCAAGGCATGGGGCGGTCCTTGTGCGTGTGTGCTGTGCGCTTGAGCCGCCTGTGCTTGTAAAGCAGCCCAGGAGGCTTGCATTTCTCCGGGTGCATTGCTGTTGTTATGAGCTTGTGCCCACAGGCGGTCTAAGGCACCTGCAAGCCGTGTGTTGGTCAGAGCTGCGGAAAATGCTTCTCAGGATCTAGCAAACTATCGAGGTGCCTCACCTGCTTGCTGCTCTGGCCCAGCGATCTGAAAGACATGACTCTGTGCTTGCATTGAAGTGCTTAACAAGCCTGATGCAGCACTGCCCTGTAGTGCCTCTCCAGCTAGGTGCGCTAGGGGGTGCACGTAGCCATGGCTGTCGCCGCCCGGGGCTTTACCTGCAGCTGCTTTGTGCATCTCTGGGGGTGATGACACAGTGCAAGTACAGCAAGCAACGAACAAAGAGTTGTTCTCGTATCATTATTTCGGCAACAGTGTGTGAGTGAAAATGCCCTACTTACACTCGAAGCCCTCATAAAGCCAAGCGCACGAATTGTTACGGCCCTTGCACCCACCCAAACACAAACAGGCCACTGAGGAATCGTTGAAATCCTATGTGCACCTGGCCAGAACACAAACACTTCGTGTGTATAGTTTTTGTATGTCCTATACTTTCAGCGGCCGGTTGCTGTGGAGACTGCTTGCTTGAGGACCACACGAGGGGCAGTCTGCTGGCCTGAACTACGCCTGCTACCATGCTCGTCTAGTGGATGGGGGGGGGGTTGCTGCTCTGGGTTCACTCCCTCAAACTGGGGTTCAGGGGACAAGCCCAGGGTCAAATGTATCACGAGAACAAGAGCTTGAGCTTGACGCGTCCCCCATATCGCAGCAGGGGCCAGTCATCGAGTGTTCAAGAAGCAGGCTTGGTCGCTGGGGGCTCCGACAGGCGCTGGATGAATGTGTCGATCATGGTGGCGAACTGTGCGTCAGGCATGCCCCCCAACACCTGCCCAAAGGCCAGCCACTCATCCAGGTCCAGCTTGTCGTTGCCGTCTGCATCTGCGCGACTCAGCTGCCCTCGCACCTCCTCGTCGCTGAGCGGGCGGCCTGTGACCGCCTCGCCCAGCCGCCGAAACTCATTCATGTCCAATTCCCCATCGCCGTTGCTGTCCAGTTTGTGAAACAGCTCCGTCAGCTTGCGCTCCTGTGTGCTGCTCAGATCCTGCAGAGAGCGAAACAGGTGTACGAGGGTCAAAAATCAAACCATATTTTATCATATGGCACCAGTGTGCATGCTCAATGAGGCTCGTAGCAAGCTAAAAGCGTGGTTGCCGCTACTCAACGGGCGGCTTTTGAGACGGGCACTTCGCTCTGCGACCTCGCGTAGGCTTTGGGTGGGAATGGAGTACTCACTGTAGCAGCCATGCTCTATGCTTTTATCAGCCCACTCTTTTCAATATTTCTTGGCTGTTTGATTGTGTCAGATGCCTCTGCGCTTTGGAGCAAATAGTAACTCCCCCCTCCTGTCACGATTCCCAGTTGTGCCTGGCGCGCGAATGTGCTTGGCCAGCCAACAAATTTATGTGTACGATGAGAAATGATCGGCGCATGTTTTTGCCTGCCTTGGAATTGCAGTTGATAATTTGGCCCCACAACAGGCTTTGTCGGCGCTCTGGTTCGAGACAAGCAAATTCTCCAAGTTTTCTGCTACATTGATCTGCGTCCGTGTTGGCTTGCCTAGGACAATCTTTGAGCCTGTAACACACAAATGGCAGCAGCGCGCAAGCAAAAAAAGCTTTTGTTCTCAGCATCGCCAGTGATAGACCTGACAGCGGACGGCGATGCTGCCACCGCAGAGGAAGACTCGGGCATCTCATCCCAAGAAGAAAAACGCAAGGCTGCTGCAGGCTTGCACAAGCCATCCCGCATACCCATCGCCCCCATATTCAAGAAGGGAAAAAGGCCAATTCGCCTACTGTTGATTCGACACGCACACACTCAAGGGTACCACTTGCCCAACACGCCTTTGAGCGCTGACGGCGTGCAGCAGGCCTTGGAGCTGGGGGCAACGCTGGCCACACACACATTCGACGCCGTCATCGTGTCGCCCCTGATGCGGGCATTGCAGACAGCATGCATTGCCCTTGGTCGCTATCAGCAGATCTTGCAGGTGCACGCTGCGGCAAATCGCACCGTGAAGCACCCCCCTACACCCCCCCTCTCTGGAGCCCTGCCCCCCACGCTGTCGAGCCTGGCACGAGCACTGGGGAACCACGCCGCTGCTAAGCGTAGTGAGAACCAGCATGTCATCCAGCAGTCCGCAGGTGCCTCTGGCAGCAGCGCCGCTTCGTTTGCTGCTGCTGCTAGTGGCACTGCAGGCCCCGCGGTGCGGGTGGTTGTGGCCCCAGTGCTGCGGGAGGCACTCGGCACCATGGGGGACGTGGGTCAATACGGGGAGACAGCAGTCACCCGCTTGTCCAGTGCCCTGGCGCGCCGCAGTCGCACAGAAGCTGACCGCAGGCCTGCGGCGGCAGCGGGGGGCGTGGGCTCTCAGGGTGTTGACCCCAGTACTGTGCTTCCCTGGTGCGATGAGGAGCTGCTTGAGCAACAGCTGCAGCCGCTGCCCTGGGGCTGGTGGCTGAGCAAGGACGGGCGCCCCCCCCCCTTCAAGGGAAAGGAGGGGGGGGACAGGGGGCATGGGATGAGCATCGAGCCTCGCTCTCAGCTGCTGACCCGCGTTGGACTGTTTCGTAAAGCGCTTACAAGGCTGCCTGCTCATGTCACCTGCGTGGCGGTGGTTTCCCACAACCACTTCTTGAAGGCGTTTTCGGGGGCCCGCAAAGGCTGGATGTTCACCCAGCTCAAGGAAGAAGTCGTGGAGGTGTAGGGGGGTCAGGGGGGGCTGGACAGTGATGGACCAGCCGATCATGCGTTTTTCCATAGGTTGATGGCGTTGCACATTTCACTGTTGTTCGAAAACTGGTTGATTCCCACGCATATTCAGTGTGCCCAGCTGCCGCTTTATCATGGCTGCGCAACAGGCCTCAGTGCACATGATGCGCAAAGCCAGGCTGCACACTCTGCGCCGGGCACGGGACGTGCAAAAAGACAAGTCTTTAACGTGCTTCACAAAGGATGTGCGCATTGCGCTGCTGCGTTCAACTGCGAGTTGCAACTCCGCGTTTCAAAAATTCGACGTCAGAAATGAGCAAGCTGCTGCCTTGTTTGGCAGAGCCCTGACATCTTCTTTGTTGATGAGCTGCTTCAATAAGGGCGAAGAGAGGTGCATCTTAGATTTCCAGTCCATAGACAGTACTGCTCCAATTCCTCGAATCTATGCGGAGAGCATGCGCCTGGGCGAGGTATGAGCTTGCCAAATATTTCTTGAAACATTTTCGAAACACCCGTCAGCTGCAGGTTCGAGGCTATATTCACGGTGACCAGGTAACAAGCAGAGAAAATCTCGATGGATTTGAAGGCCTTCTTGGCCTGCCCCCCTCGAATCCCAAGTCCCACAATTTGAATGAAGCTGCTCGTGGCCGGTTGAACGTGCATCGTGTGCTGTACAGCCAAGCCAAGCCAGCAACCAGCGCAGTCGTTTGTCCCACCGGCGACATCACACAAGATGTCAACTGGTTCTTGGAGCAAAGCGACCAGACTCCTGGGCATATGCACATCGAGACCCAGTGGGGCCCGGGTGAAACGCCAGCGCGGGGCGGCGCCGACCCCCCCCCCACAGACGCCGCGCAGGCCGCTTTTGTGGGAGGCGTGTTCGTGCAGCTCCTAGCTGAGGGCGATGAGAGCGTGCTGGAGCGTGTCGTGGACGCTTTGCGCAGCGGCAAGGTGAGCCTGTGGCAGCTGCAGCAGGCGGGGAAGCCGCTGCCGGAGGTGGCCGCGAGCCTGCTCCCGGAGTTGGGCCTGGTGACGGATGACGAGGGAAAGCACTTCTTTCAAAATGCAGGGGCGGTGCACCCGCAGCGCACCCCCCCCGCCTCGGCGCCCCTGGCTGCCGCGGTGCTGGCGGCCCAAGCCGACATCGCGGCAGAAGGCGGCAGCTCCGCGCTGGGCCCCAACGGTGCAGCACCGGTGCAGCAGGTCCCTGTGGACTTCTTCTGCCGCTGCTCCAAGTACGGCTTCTTGCAGCAGCTGCGCCGATTGCCCCAGGCAGATTTGCAAGGGATGCGGGATGAAACGCCTGCCCCAGTTCTCACCTGCCAGTTCTGCAACACGGGGTACACACTAGAAGCAAGCGACATGGACTCCATCTTTCCAGCTGCTGCGCAAGCTGCAGACCCTATCGCAAGTGAGGCTTCAACATCTGAGCTGCGGTAGGTACAACGAAGTGCAGCGTGATAGATTCATCCCCCTTGTATCCTTGGCCACCTGCTTCACCACTCGTGCTGCTCGTGGAAGGCATCTGTCACTGTCTCCACGCCATGGAAAGCCTCGAAGTCAATTTGGACCACCTTGTCGCCGAGGGGAGCCACAGGGGCCCCCATGGAATTCGCAGCGGCCCCCGTGGGCACCACGCAGGGGGACCAGGTTCCATTCCACACAACCTCGTCCGCTGTGTAGCTGTGGCGGGCTTGGCAAGTGTCACTGGTGATCTCATCAATGCCCTCCACGAGGCACAGTACCTCCAGGGCTGTCTCCCGCCAGGAGCGCAGAAGTGCGTCCCGTGCTGCCCGGGTGACGAGCCATTTCTGGTGGGGCGTCAGCGCCGTGCTGGGAGCGTAGGAGGAGTCAGGGACGGCCTGTAGTGGGGCTTGTGTCTGCTGAGACGACAGTGCGTACTTCTGTCGCCATGCGACCACGTCTAACGGCTCCTCCTCGACACTAAAGCTGGCGCTTGGGCGGGGCCTGTGACCAGGGGCATCAGGGGGGGGGGCACTCCCACTGTTCAAAGAGCGCTGCGAGCTGCCGCCTGTGGCACTGGAAGCACCCAGTGGCAGCGGCTCGGCGGCTGCTGCCGGCACCGTGGGGGGTGCAAGGGGGGGTGCCATCGCGGCATCCTTCTCCGCTTGCATCACAGACCAACAGGCCAAGACATTGCCCGGCAGGCACAGGGGGGAAAACAGCGCACATGCATCCGTGTCATCATCCGGGGTGGCTGTTCCGAACAGGAACACGCGATCCAGGGGGACAGGCTGCGGGGCGCTGCCAGGTGCAGGCATGCGCATGGCGGTGGGGCCTAGCGATACACAGCACGCAAGAGGGTGTGGCACTGCAGGCAGCGACAGCGTTTCACGCCCTGGTAGCACAAACGGCACAGCAATTCTGTGCACGACCTCTTGCGGAAGCAGGGGCAGGCACGCGGCACTCAGGTCTTCGCTGGGCTTAGAAAGCTTCATGGCCGCTGAGACGAAGTATGCCACAGCGTCACGGCCTGGGGGTACGGAGCCACTGACAGCTGTGGCTCCAAGGGCGTCTGCAGTGTGGTGTGCCGACAGTGGTGCCAGCACAAATGCCGAGTCACAGGGACTCGCCATGGGAGTGGCGGTGCCGTTTGAGCTTGAGTCCATGCCAGCAGACAGGCGTAGTAACTGCCGCTTGGCTGAGCGGATGTGGGCTTGTAAGACGCCCGCTGGTGGCGCGACGTTATGCCGCACAGCATATGAGCGCACGTGCGCCTCGGTCAGTTGGTGGGAGCGAGACTCCACAAATCTGAAGATGAGGGCGAAATGGGCGATGCCCAGGCGGGCATCCACACCCAGGGGCTTCAATATTGCTTTCTTGGAGAAAATGATCGTGTCCCCACGGACACGCGCAGCAGACAACCGGTCATAAATGAAGCCGATGGCCACAGCATCCAGAATGGTCCCCAGCACTGCGCAGGTGTAGTTTGAGCGAAAAGCAATGCACGGCGCCGATCACATATCCATACCTGATTGAAATGCAATCAGTATAACAAGCGAGGAACACTCGGGCTGCACGAAGCCTGCACCATAGCCGATTGTCATCATTGTTATAACGCTAAAGTAGAATGCATCCAAAAAGGACTCAAATCCCTGCAGGGATGCGGGATGAGACATAATGCCGCTGGCAAACTGATAACTACTCACAGTACTACACTTATTTGGTGCGTATGTGTAGTATAGAGGCGTGAACACAAGCTGCAGCACAAGATGAGTGAACGAGGTGCTGATGGGTCGTGCTGCAGTGCACCTACAAATCCAAGGAAATACATGATCACCACCAGCAC
>Ga0307982_1003289_pt1 | contig 12943 bp, 15 predicted proteins | sample OrgLakmetagen989_FD_201847 | JGI IMG/M metagenome (GOLD analysis project Ga0307982, IMG submission 201847) | Saline water microbial communities from Organic Lake, Antarctica - #989 | ecosystem: Environmental > Aquatic > Non-marine Saline and Alkaline > Saline | place: Antarctica: Organic Lake... | reverse complement strand
CGTCAACTGAACATACCCCCTGTATAGAACCTTGACGTCGTAGACCCCACCCACCTCTTCGTTGATCGTGGCGCGGCGCTCCCCGCGCCGCTGCAGTCAGAGCAGAGAGTGGAGCAATCATCATGTGTGTTGTGTTGAGCGCCTCATGAAAGAAGGAGAAGTGGTCGGAAGTAGAAGTAGTAGCTCTTTAGACCCTACTAAATTGAAATATAGACCACTGCTGCATAAGTAGCGCACACCTTGCTCCCTGGTTGTGTTGGAATCGGCCAGCGTTGTAGTATGACAAGATAGATTTGTAGTACTGTACTTAGCTCGACGACGTTTCTCGATACATTTGTTGCTCTCAAACTAATTTGATTTGCCAATACTACAAGCTCTCCACAAAGCCATAGCAATCTATGCATCCGAAGGTACGCTACTTTAATTGAGGACAATATCGCATAAGCTGACCGAGCTTGACATTTTCTGTAATGTACACCGTCAGTCCGTCAATCGGAAAATCGCTCTCCTGGGCTATCGGGCGACAGGGAAAACAACGCTAGGGACTCACTTTGTCGAAGGGCGTTTTCTAGAAAGGTGTGAATATTACCTTGTGTGTGGCCGCAGTTTTATTCGTACTCACGTCCAAAAATCGTTCGGATGAACATTAGGTATGACCCGACCATTGAAAACACGTTTCAAAAGACGGTGGCTTTACGGCGAGTCAACTTTTTGACTGAAATTATAGATTCCGGTAAAGCATGCTCGCGTACTTAAGAAAATACTATCAAGTTTATTGCGACTTTGCATTCGTGTATGTGTTCGTCCTGGCTAGCTAGAACACTGCCAGCTGTGACTTATTTTCCTTCGATGCGCGTTCATCGCTTGACTCTATGCTTGTGTTTGCAGCTGGCATGGACGAGCACTCCAAGATCAGCCGAAACGCAGCGGTTGGAGTGCATGGCTACTTACTCGTGTATGCTGCCAGTTCTCGGGCTTCGTTTGAGCGCGTGCAAGCAATCGATGCCATGCTCGTGGACACCCACGGTGGCTACTTGTCAGTGCCGAGAGTTGTAGTTGCCACTTGCATTGACCTCGTTGACCAACGGCAGGCACGTCAGAAGTTTGAAGTCTCTGATACACTCGTACTGCGTTTGTAAACATGCTTTCCAAAGCACTGACACCACAATATCGCACATTCCTCGCACTTGCAGGTTCAGTACGAAGAGGGCCAAGCATTTGCTGACGCACGAGGCGCGCCGTTCATTGAGTGCAGCGCGAAAAGCAACATCAATGTTGGCGAAGTGTTTGCCACGCTTCTGAGAGAGATTGAGCGGGAAAACGGCATGTTTGAAGAAGAGGTGAGCTACACTTTGATCTTGTGTCTGCACCTTTCGTGATTGCTTCTGCTTGGTGTGTGAACTCAAAAGATCGCCTTAGTCATATGAGGTTGTACTTTATGAATTTGCCGTCAGTATGTCGAATTGTTTCTTGGTCATAGCTCCAATTCTTTCGCTTTCCAAATGCTTTCATTTTGATGCAAAGGCTACCTGGGACGCTGGAGACTGTGGAATCAATTCGATGGTTCCACCCGTATGCCTTCCTCAAAATTGGGATACTGGACTTCAATGTGCAGTAAGTTGAAGGGATACCAGGTAAGGGAATTCACCGAAGTGGTTTGGCTTCTGTTTTAATTATTTCTAGAGATATGCACAGGCCCAGTATTTTAAAGGCCCCCCTTGGAAGTTTTTATCATGCGAAGTGCAATTCGATTGGCGATTGCGCGTAATTAGCAACTAGGAAATGGAAATAAATTTTGTGCAGAGTGCGAGCGGAATTAGAATTAGCAATTAGCGGGAACCAAGAGATCTTCAATTAGGCAATGCGCATGCAACTACAGTTTAATATAAGCCTTAGCCCTATAACGTATAACCCTGGTGTAACCAGATCTACTTCGGGTTAGTATTAAACTATTAATAGCCCGAGTCCGAGGAAGTGCCCGTGCCTGGTTCAAAATTTAGAACCAAATATTTAATAACCCCAATTCAATTAGTTACATTTGACTTCGTGACGTGCTAGAGTGCTAGAGGTAGAAGCATGGTCAAACACGCATCTGGACATTGACAAGGACTATATTGTCCGTGCGAACGATATTTGGTTTTTTAAACTGCAACTGAAGTCAACTCCAATTCCCAATTCTCATTTCTTAACGGATTCAGCCAGAAGTTCAGGTGCTCTCCGAACGACGGCTGCGTCGAAGTTTTCCATGTGCTCTTTGACAAAAGGGTTAGGGTCGTCAGGACCAAGACCTAAGGAATAAATTTAATAGAACGAAAGAAGAATTGAGATAATTGAAGTACTCTTTTCTTGAAAAGCAGATTCGTCTGGAAACTGAACGAAGAATATTGAAACTTGCAAGCTTAATGGGAAGCTGGCCTTCAAATGAAGGACTCCTTACCTGCGTAAGTGTGATTCACATCCCGGTGGTGCGCTTCGTCCGCCAAAATGTGCCGCAACGTGTCGCGCCAGGTCGCGTCGTCGTCCAATCGCCAGTACTTTTTGGCGAGCTCCGGCGCTTTCAGGGTGGACCAGTCCCGGTGAAGGTGGGTGCCCGGCGTGTCGACGTGCTCGATGACGTTCGCGTACGTGTGCACGGCGGTTTCTTCCAAATAGCCCACAAATCTGTCACAGGGTCGAATCGGTTGGGTTTCACGGGGTAGGGTGAATGTTACCTAAATTGAAGACGACAAAAGAAATGGCCAGCAATAACATGAAGATCCTATGATTGATTTGCTTACCGGTGCACGGTTGTTGGGCTCACGGCGTAAACGGCGCAGAGGAAGGGCGTCATGGTCACTTGAGCAGTCACAACCAGTACCCGGGTCACTGTGTTGGCCTCGAACATCTTCAAGCACGTGAGCAAGTGCATCCTGGAAGGTGGCAACATTTGGTGTAAGTTAATAGGTAAAATTGAGGCGTGAGAGTGTGTGGATCAGACTCGGACCTTTCATTTTCGGCTTCCTCCAGGAAGGTGAAGATGGCACCATGGTCTCGCTTCAGGGTGCGGAGCGAGTGGAAGTGTCGGAATCCAGCCGCGAGAAAGCCCGGCACGCCAGCGAAGCTTTCGAGCACGATGAGGCGCCACTCGATGGCCGAAGTTGGGGGGTTCACCTCGCGATAGCCCGTGATGAAGTTGAATGTCTTGTACAAGGTGTTCATCGCTATGTTGGCAATTTTATCACTTGTGGTGATGGGCACGAACTTCATGTCCTTGGTGGCGAACTTTTGCTGGAGTTCTTCTTCGGTCCATACGTGATTCATCTGGCGCCTACGTGACGAAAGAAGACGCGAAGGACGTAAGGACAGAATGAATAATTGGAAGATGCAGGAATTATCATCATACCATGAGTGGTCAGCGAGGTCTTCCTCGGTTAAGACATTCTTTTGGTTTCCGGCGGTCGTGCTAAGGGAGTTGGCCTTGATGACAGAATTAAGCGTTTTCACCGACGGATCACTGGTGGAAGTTAAGGAAGACGCCAACGCTCGAGGTACCACTTGGGGGCGCGAGAGGTGTGTGGCTGTGGTCGTAACAATCCGACGGCACGGGATGGAACGCAGAATGATCGACATTGTATCTTTTGGTGAGGCTGCTAGCAAGTAAAGCTTTCGAAGGAAATTGTGGTGAAGTGCTCGACGACGAGTCAAAATTTTGCGAGCAATATTCGGAGAACGAGAATGAAGAACGCTTCATCGCAACCGTCGACGCCGCGGACGAGCCGACGGCGCAAACAGAATTCCGTATTTACCGACGGTGTTCAAAAAGGTTTTTTCTCCCCTGAAGCCCACAGGGCTTGAGCTCGACATACCCACGAGTGCTCCCGAATAGACTTCGGCTTTCGATTGGGATTTTGTTTAAATCCCATTGAGAATTCTTGTTGTCCATTTCCCTATTGGTTATCGGTATGGGTGCCTAGGAGAAGAAAGAACTACATCTGTTGAATTCCTTAGTAAATCCCAGAAGAAATAACAAACCGACGCCAAGTTCCAGCTAGTTCTGTCTGATTCCTAGTTAATTGTTCATATAAACCCGCAAAGAACGAAGGAAGATAAGTAAGCAGTAACAACAGAGACATAAGCTGTATTTGAGCTGCATATGCGCCAAAAATTCCGACCAAAGCCAACCCCCCCGTGCTCGCAACGACTACGACGAAGAGGCCGCCTTCGGAAGTTTTATGAACCCCGAGCCAGGCTGCCAGTCCGGCCCGGGGAACTCTGCAAACGCCGATTAGATGGCACCCTTTCTGTTAGTTACTAAATCCAGTCCCTCCTCGGGGGGGGGGGCTCAGAAAAATTCCGCTCCAGAAGGCCAATTTACAATTTATGCTTTAGCTGGTTATGAGCTGGCGTCTTTCCTTAGAACGACTCGGCTGCTAAATTTCAAGAGAAAGAGCAACGCCGTGCTCGTGCTCTCTTCAAATTTAATCCCTAATACGTAGATTCAGAGGCAGACGCAGGAGAGCCAAGGTACCAAATTTATTTCGTGAGCAGTTCCACCTTCAGATAGGGTTCGAAGACTTCGAACTTCGAAGCACCCTTCTCTCTACGCGCGACCTATTTGTGATTTCGACTTGCGCGCATCGCACGCGCGTACATTTCTGCCTGTAGCATTGTCTTCTGTGTCATTTGGGTTGTATTAGTTCGAGATCGAGTTCTAAAATTGTAAGAATACCCCTTCTGAATAGGCACCAATAAGACCCCTTCACCTCGTACCAGGCGAGTCAGCAAGGGGAGCCACCAAAATATGCATGGGTGGAGCTGCAGCTGCGTGCAATTCCCACATGAGCGCGTAAGCCCTCTCGGCGTGGCGCGTGAACAAAGCAGTGTCAAACAGCGGACCGTCGAGCACCACTGCATTCTTGGTTTCTTTGTTTGTCATGGCATTCACAGACGGCAGCTCGTTTCTTAACTTCGAGAGCACTGAGGCAGGCGCAGGTTTGGAGGTCGAGCTAACCCCAGAAGCATGCGTTGATTGACAAGGGGAGCGGCCTTGTGCCTGAATATGGCCTAATGCCAATTGCACCGCCAAGTCTTCGAATTCACGCAATGAATTGGCCAGCAGGAAAGGTTGGTTCCCCCCTGCCGCATGAAGCAGCGAAGCGCCTACCCGCCGGGCAAAGCTGTCACCGGGAGCGGAGAGCACGGGTAGACCTCCCCGCAAAGCATCCGTGGCGGTGGAGTGGGCCCCATAGTAGAAAGTGTCGAGGAAGAGGTGCGCGTGGGCGTGCCGCGCGAGGTGAGCCGCCTGGCATGGGGAAGGTTAGGTGAAAGGAGACGAATAATTGGAGCACTGGGAAAGAATGAAAACTAAGAGGAACAAAAGAGTGCCACAAAAAAAAAGAGAAAAAATAACGAAGCCGACAGTGTAAAGAGATTAGGCACCTTTCCAACGCGGGACGCAAATACAAGACGGCGTGGGTCCACCTGCAGTTAGATGCAACGCGCGTGTAAGCCCGAGTGAGAATAGTACAAGGAAGCGAATGTAAGGAAGAGTAGATTTCGAGAGGAAGCAGGGCACGCGTACACAGTGATGGAAGGAGGCCCTTCCTTATCGTGTCTTACCCCGTGCGCTACTGCTTCTTCTCGCAAACGTTCTTCAACGGCTCTGGCTGGCTGCACTTTCTTGGACGGTGCCAAGAGCCAGAGAACAGACCTGGGCACCCTCCTTAGCACGCTCATCCAGATACCAAAGATAAAGGGCTCTAACTTATCCACCTATGAGAGGAAGAGGAGGCATTGTGCTTAGAGAAATTGAGAAGAGATATGGAATTATAAAATGGTTTTGAATAGAAAGAGCTAACCTAGAAATACTGATTGTTTGCACACCACCAATGAGCACAATAGGAGCTGTACCTTATTGAAATTAGCGAACACAAAGGAGGCCCCCAATAGACCATCTCCAGCAGATGCTTCTTCTTTTGCAGTGCTTAAAGCGGACGATGCCTCATTGGTTGCTTGGAGGTGGCGCGCATAGTAATTGACCTGCAGTTGTTCCAGGACACCGGAAAGCACGTGTGGATTAGGGTGCACGAAATGCGGCATGGTGCACACGCGAGCTCCAACGGAAGAGGTGCACACCCTCGGTGCGCGCGCGAATGTACGCCGCCTCTAGTTCCCTTACCTGGTATGAGCTTGGCAAATACACTAATTTTTCGGAGGAGATCGATTCCCCGCCTCTCCGCAACCCCTCGGGGCATACGCCAACTTTTCCTTCCTCCTCGCCGTTGAAATTCGCGGTGGTCGTTGGGTAAGCGAAGGCTAGGTCGGGCGGTGCCACACGCTTGTCACAAAGCAAATAGTCCGCCCATGGTGCACCCGAAGTTCCCGGGAAAATCAAGTAATTGACCTGGAAATAATCAAAACGGGAAGAAAAAACGAGCGCGAGAATTCGCGTGACTTCGTCAAAGTTGCAGGTCTCGCGCATCAACATTTGAATTCCCTTTTTCCGTGCACCATAAATTGTAGTTGCCGCCCTACCTGCACCGGCGCGACCCGTAAACTGGCGATTTCGCTCCGACCCCCCAAAGTGGGGCCTTGGAGGTCCACCTGTAAAAGCGCACAACAGTGAAAAACAAGTTGGAACCGCTCGAGCTACTCGGTCCTTTCTGCTTCAAAACCGTCGTTGCTCATTGAATATAAAAACCCCTTCAAGATGGGCACAACGTGTGTAGCATGTTTAACACTCGTACACTTTCCATCTTTGCACAGTCATTTCACGTTTTCTCCTCTCTCTGTTAACCTCACCATGATGTGGGGTTGGTGGCGCCTCGCTTCGAGCGCCGCTTCCACATGACCGAGATGCGCTAACTCCACGAACGAGTGCGCGTGCTCTTCCACCGCTGCTCGATACGTCGACCCGTCGGCGCGGCCGTAGCTCAGCGCTAGAGCCTCCACCAAAGGGCCTCCACTGCTACTGCTCCTACTACTGCTCCTACTACTGCTGCTGCCGCTGCTTTCATCGCTACTGCCATCGCCACCACGGCTGTTTAATGTAGTAGTGTGGTTCCCATGGTGCAAAAACAACCCTTCAACGAGGTGCGTGGTGGGGTGGTCGTTGAAGTCGAAAGACATGTACCCCACGCGCAACATGCGCGCACTTCGTGAGGCAGTCGCTGCTGCTGTCGCCTCTGCTGTTCTACTACCTGCTGCATCGTCTCCACCTCCTCTCCTACCGGTGGCAAAAGAGCTGTGCAACGGTGGCGGTGGCGTTGGTCTCGGCCAGTTCTCCAGACTGTACTGGCTGTCGTGTGAGGTAGAGTGCAGGCGAGCCACTACTAAGCGAAACGCGGGACTGACGTCAGCGCCCAGGGTCTCAAACGGCAGCATCGCAGAGGAATGGGCACCGACACATGATGATGGTGATGATGGCGATGGTGACGGTAATGTCTCGTGTGCGGTGATGTTAAGATTTGCTCTTCGTTGAGAGACCCATTTCGCTTCTGGCAAACCATTCGCAGCTGGCCCAAGCTGATGCTGCACCTAAGTAGTATATCATAACTTTGAGACACAGAGACCTTTAGTTTTCAAAGAAAAAAGATAAGGCTGCTCTGCGTGGTGTGGGTGTGGTACAAGGCAAGTGGCAGGGGAAACAAGAGTGGTCTTCGGAAACAGAAATATCATCTCTAACGATGATGATAATTTACCACATAAGCGACAAGGCTCCTCAAATTGGTGGCAAAATGGCGCCAGCAGCAGTTGGCTTGTCGTATGGTCATCAGCTGCACGCGGGTGTGCGCAATCTGGTGCCTCAAACTTTCCACATCCAAACGATTCGAGACTGTCGCCGCTGCATTTCCTACAGTTGCACGTCCATCGCCGTCTGCGCTACTTGTGGTGTCCAACACTTCGCCTTTCGGTGCAGCAGCTTCTGCCAGCGCCAAATCCTCCGCTAACAGCGCTAAAGCTTGCCGGTGCCGTCGCGCCCCGTCTCTTGGGCGCCCTGCTTGGCCTAGGGCCGCTCCTAGATTGCCCAGCACCATGACTACCTGGGTGTCGTCGGGTTGAGACAAGGAAGTAGTGAGGACGCATTATTTAAGATCAAAGAAATATTTAGCAAAAAGAACTTGTTTTATTGATGAGGCAGATTCCAAGTAAAATAAGGGGTAGCACCCACCATATCTCGATCAGCTCCCGCGGGTAACTCACGACGGCGCCCACCATTAGTGCCGCTGCTAAGCCCAAGCCTCGCCATATGATTTGCCTCATTCATTAGTCCTGCTTCCTGATTGCCATCGTTGCCATGATCGTGAATCCACGGATCATCGAACTCCGAGTCTCTTGGCCCTTGCCATGCCACGCTGCCGTCCCTCAGACCGTCTTCCTCGCCTCTGCTACCACTGCTGCTGTCTTCGTGGCGGCTATCGTCAAAGTCGACAGTTTCGTTTCTGTCCGAGAGCAGGAGCTCTAGGATTTGCTCGTATTGCACCACTGCTTCTTTGACATTCCCTGCAGCAGAAAACGAAATGCTCCAAGATGAAGTACACATTCGTCATTGAATTTTTACATATCTGAATCATGTTGTCGATAGAACGAAGGGCCATCTCTGCTCCCCCCACTATTCCCTTCATTTCTCCTCCCATCATTGCCTTCTCATAGTCCTCACCGTGCTTGTGGTGGAGCGCAGCTAAATTCAACCGTGCATCCAAGCGGCGAGGTGCAGCTGCTAGGCAAGAACTGTACGCGTTCGCTGCGTCGATAATACTGCCGCGCTTTTCTTCGCACCACCCAAGGTTATAGAGGGCTTCGTTGTCGTTGGGGTGCATGGTGAGTATCTCGTGTAGCTCCGCAATCGCCGCTTTGAGATTAAGTGCAGTCAAGGCGTGAAACGTAAAGAAGCGAAGGGAGGAGTAGTGCGCAGCAGAGAGAAAATCGCAGGTACTCAACGGAATAGGCATCGCTTTTTTTTTTTCTACAAACAGAAATTAAGTATTGCCACAAGTTCATGCGTACACCTGTAAAGTCATTTCTGTCAGCCAAGTGCAAAGCAATGTTGAGCTTTGCTCGGCTATGCGATGGATCCACCTCAACGGCGCGTCGGTACCAACTCATCGACTCGTCACCTGTGTAGTGCATAAGTTTCCAAAGTCTTGAGTCGCTGGTGTGCACAATTCTATAATCATCTCTTTTACATACTCCTGTGTGCACACATACTCTTTTGAAGTCGAACTACTTGATGAGCTACTTTGAAGGAAGTAAGGGGGGTCAGAAAGACGAAGGAAGTCCAAGAGTTCAGTAATTGAAACATCGTGCCGCATCACCTCGGTCGAGGTCCGCCATTGCCTTTCCAAGGTTGTTGAGAGCATCGGCGTTATTCGGGTCAGCTAGCACAGACTCTTCGTACGCTGACAGCGCGCCTGCTGCATCACCAGTCCTCTAATCAAGGACACGAGCAAGTTTAAGACCAAAATAGGAGAATCGGCTAGGGTTCGAAGCTACACCAACTGTGCTCTAGAGCCTCATTGATAGTATGAGTAGATTCCACAATGAACGAGCCCACGATAGAGGAAAAATACCTTGCACTGCACAATTTCTCTTTTGATATGATTGTAGCAATTCAAATAATGAATTAAAGGCTGAGTTTTAGTTACTGCAGGCACCTGCCGCATCATGCCGAGCAGAAAAGCAGCGGCGGCGTGCTTTCCACCACTTGCCAGAGAAACTTGCCCGAGCAGATCCATTGCCCGCGTTCGAAGGTCTCGAGCCACTGATGACGCTGTACCTTCGCTAACAATATCAGCCTCGTTGAACCAATTGACTGCTTGAGCGGTAGCTTCATCGAGCGTTAGTTCCTGTGCTGCGCCTAGGAAGGCACCCTTTTCTAATAAACACACCACTAACAGCAACAAAAAGTGACTCACACTCCTTAACATAATAATGGGTCCTTTTCAAGGTCAAGTTGCGAATTAGTCTGTCTAGCGTAATGTTATAGCATTTATTGACGCGGCTGACACTAGCTAGCTCAGTAATGGAACAAGCGCTTATTATCAGGAATCAGCTTTTACTAGTAGCTCAAGTAGTGTTTTGATGTTCTCTGATGTTTTGAACGTCGTCTGGTTGTCCTGATGATGAGACTACTACCAAGGGTATCTTCTCTTGCTACTACGTACAGATCTGTGTACACTGCGGACGAAAATATTGGGTGCTTCTTCAGACCTCAACCTCGGACCTTGTTGCCCGGGAGCTAGCTCGCAAGCACACGGAAGCCAAAGCCATGTTCAAGCAGGAGCTCGCTCCCGAACGGGGCGTAGGCTAATCTTCTTTTAGACCGCTTAAGGGATTTCGCTGTGGCTGTGGCCCCCTCCTCTGTGCTCTGTGGGTGGGAACTTTTCTTCTCTGCATGATTCTCAGGGCGTTCGAGGAGCGTGCCACTTTGAATCGCTATCACCACTCCCATGGTCACTCATGCCTATATACCTGGTAAGTTGGTTGCTTTGGATTCTCTGTTTGCCTCTTAGCCTTCTAATCCCGGCCCCTCGGGCCCCCGTGGCCTGTGTCAAAATACCGATCACGCAGTGCACATCACACGATCGACAGATAAACTACACAGGGAATTTAGAGGATAAAGGCCACTCCGGCCTGTGTGCCCAATTAATCTTTCTTTCTAGTATTAGTTTCTTTGTATTCTCTGTTTGCCTGTTGGCCTTCAGCCTTCTAATTCTGGCCCCTCCGGGGCCTGAGTCTGAGTCAAATAAAGAATAAACGGCAATTAACTTTACCTTAGTACCATAATGACCTCGCCTAGTACTCCTGTTTTATAATGGCCCATGTCCACACTGCAATCTTTGGACGTGGCATATGTAACTGACTTGCACAGCGGAATATGGACAGAAATCGCGCCCTACGTATTACCTATGAGTAGTGCTGTTGAAGGGACATTTATAACGCCGCCTCACTCCTCACTTCTTCTTAGACACAGGCGACTTCGGCTGAGGCAACGGCGGCTCCAGTGCAATGGCGGCCGTGACGAGGCAGTGGTCGGACGCCCACGCCGAGTCCGGAAGAGTCCGGGCAAATAGACCCTGGAAGAAATGCAGCGCAGGAAACACGGGCTGAATGGGCATATCGCCTGTTGCGGAGAATGGGGCGTGTGCCAGGTGGCCATTCGAAGGGTGGCCCATGCTCGAGCCCGAGGACATTGACGTTAGATCCGGCCTCGAATCTCGCGGCTCGTGAAGAGAAGAAGTCGCTTTGTCGCTATCCTTTGCGTCATCGTCGTCGTCGTCGTTATCTGTCGGTGGTGGGGTGAGAAACCTGTCGGCTCTTGTTAAAATCACGTCCTTGGGTGCTTCAACAGTGACGTGGCACTTGGCAGCGTCGTAAGTTTGCCCGTGCAGTTTCGAGCGGCGCTTGCGAGTGGTCCCCACCGACGGATCGATGGGACGGACCCCACACCCATCCCCGTGCGCTTGAGTGCGAAACATCGTGGCCACCTTGGTTTTCCCTAAATTGGTGTCGGACAGCACGGCGAAGTTCGAAAAATCCACGCCCGCCATTCGGGCAAGCACCCACGACGGCACCGGTCCGCGAGTGGTGGCACCTGCAGCGTCGCCTTCACTAGAGCGAGCACCTACTCCTTCCGCGATGGTCGCAGCAGCGGCTTGGGCTCTGCGCACAAGTAGGTTGAAGTAAATCGCGAGTGCGCGCGCGGCCGGAGGAGTTTTGGGCTGAAGCATCGCAAACGACAGGTTCCGAGCAAACCAAAACAGCTCTGATGTCGGCATAATTCTGATTGAGAAATAAAGTAGGGCAATTAATATTACATTTACTGAAACATACCTCTTTCGCGTGGACAACGACAGTGACTAATCCGAGCCGCGTAGGGGCAGCTGCTTCCACCCTAGTAACCGCAGCGGCACTATCTGATGGCAGCGGTGGAGGCGGAGGCGGCGGTACGAGGAGCACAATTAGAGTCTTTGCCGTGGTGGTTTTCAAAAGGCCCGTGCGGTCTTTGTCGCTTAATTTTTCGTCTGCGCTCAGGTTTGCTTCCATTTCGGCGATCGCGGCCTTCATGCATTCGGTTGGGTCTAACACCGATGGCTGCTCACAAGTTCCTTTGAACCTAGGTTGCAGACAAGAAAAGGAGAGAAGCGCTATGGATTTTCCAGTGCAATGCATCAGTAATTATTCCTGCCTTGTGTATAGTCCATGATTGGAATAATGCACATGGTGTTGGAAGACATTCAATTCAATTATCTCAATCATCTCTACACCTCAGGGAAGTCTTTCTGTGAAGGTAGTGGGCGCCCGTGAGGTCAGCTGTGGGGGCTTGCGCGCCGGCCTGGGCCGCACCTTCCCACCCGCCTTCCGAAGTCAAGTCTAACGCCGCCCACCCTGCTCCGTGCCCGTCTACGTCCTTTGCGCTCGTTCTTAAAGGCTCTGCCGTTGCTGCACCGCTGCGGCTAAAGGGCAACGCAGTCGCACTCCAAGCGAGCGCCACGTCATCGCCGGGGGCCACTACATGCAAGCCTCGCTCGACGCAGGCAGCGCGGTACACTGCTTCGCGCGCCGACCCCGATCCCGGCCACTCCTGTAAGCCCAGGACCAGCGGTAATTCCCTCACATCGGAGACTTGCTCTTTCACCTCGTGCACCTCTTCTTCGCTGATCGTTTGCTGCTGCTGCTGCTGCTGCTGTGCCTCCAACGCACGGACGGCTTCTGCGCGTGACCACGCCGCCGCTTGCGCCTGAGCGACGTCTAAAAACTGGGCCACCACCGCATGGGTGTTGTCGGGGTTCAGGTGGCTGGCGCGGCAAGTGGCCACGTAGGCTTGTCGCTGCCGGGACGCCAGCACGCAGCAGCACAAGTCCCACACCAGCAAACCGAGGTCCAGGGCATACGTGTACTTCTTCTCCGACGAGCATGCCATGGGTTGCTCCGTAGTGGGGTCCGCCTGCACCACCAGCGCTTT
>Ga0307982_1003287_pt1 | contig 12948 bp, 9 predicted proteins | sample OrgLakmetagen989_FD_201847 | JGI IMG/M metagenome (GOLD analysis project Ga0307982, IMG submission 201847) | Saline water microbial communities from Organic Lake, Antarctica - #989 | ecosystem: Environmental > Aquatic > Non-marine Saline and Alkaline > Saline | place: Antarctica: Organic Lake... | reverse complement strand
GTTGGCAAACCCTTGGCACCCCACGCCGTGGTGTTAGTGGCATCGTGGCCTGATGATGATGATGACAATGAAATGAGTAGTAGCGACAGCGACAATGGCAGCAGCAGTTGCAGCAATGGCAGCAGCCTTGAACCTACACTAGTGGTGCCACCGTGGGAGGTTAGAAGCCCGCATGATAGCACCGATAGTAAAAGTAGCAGTAGTGAAGAAGAAGGCCGGGTGGATTTAGATGCATCCGCAGTGGGAGAAGTCACCATCGTGGGTGCCACCGTCGCGCGAGGGTACTTGCACCGACCTGAATTAAACGCAGCTAAGTTTCGTTCCACGCCGCGTCTCGGGCGAGTCTACCGGACAGGGGACTTAGCTCGCTGGGTTCGCATGACACCACCTCCGCCACTACCATCGTCCAATACACTAGGAAACAGTACCGACAGCAGTGGATGCAGCAGTGACAACATTGGCGTTGATCCCGACCCACCATCACCTCCACTACCATCGTCTAATACACGAGAAACCAACGGTGATAGCAGCAGCGATAGTAGTGGCGTTGATCCCGACCCAAGCCATGGATGGTGCTTAGAGCTGCTGGGGCGCTCAGGGCAAGAAGTAGGTCTAGTGAAGGTCAACGGACAGCGGGTAGAAGTTGGCGAAGTTGAAGCCGTGCTCAAGCAACTCCCTTTGGTGCGTGATGCGGCTGTATTTCTGTTGCCACCACCGCCAACCGCGCCACAAGCGCCGTTGCGTGAAGGTTTCAATGCAGCAGGCGGTGGTGGTGCAGCTACAGCACACAGCTTAGCGGCAGTAGTCGTGTTACAGGAAGAAGAGGAAGAAACAGCCCTCGACGAGCATGCAGTAGTTGCGCTTACGCTCGGCTGTGCTGCTGCGCTGCCTCGGCACATGGTGCCTGCTCGTTTTGGCACGATGGCTTTGCGTGTCCAATCAACCACACCTTCGTCACTCGTGTCGCCTCCTTCAGACATGCCGTTGCCACCGATGGCGGAAGCAAGGGATGAGCGAGCAGAGCCACACAGAAGTAAGCGACCATTGCCCTTGACTGGCTCTGGAAAGCTAGACTACCGCCGCCTCAGCCATCTCTTTGCGCGTGCCGTCGCAGCCCGATCTTTTAAGGACGACAGTCGTAGTGCTTCTGAGGCTAAGAGTCAGATTCTTCAAGTCCAGGAGGATTTAAACTACAGCGAGGGTGACTTCAAAGATGAAGAAGAAGATGCCGACGCGATTGATCTGTTTGTTCGCCCCGGGGAATTAGTGCCCCCAAAGACTAGCATGGAGCGCGCAGTAGCGTCTGCGTGGGCCATCGCGTTAGGCCTGAAACTAGATCAGGTTCTTTGACTTAAAAGCACACTAACAGAATGCAAGTTTGTTATTAATGCCGTTTCTCGTGTAAAAATTGGATATGCGTTTTTGGTGCTCTCAAACAAATTACAGCTCTCTGAAACCTCTCTACTCAACTCGCTCTTACACCTCATATAGAGAACTCGACTTGAAATTACCTTATAAACTCCTGTCAAATTTGCCCTCAACACAGGTGGGTCGGCACGACTCCTTTGTCGCACTCGGCGGCGACTCGTTAGCCGCTTTAAGGGCCAGTCGTCTCCTTACTAGTACCACTACCACTTCCGCTGCTGCCACCAACACTACCGCGACTGGTATTGCTCCTGGCAGCAGCGGCGTCAGATCTCTGGCGGTAAAAGCACGTGGGATCTCCAGCCTTGCAGGTGAAACAAGTGACAGGGACATGCCCGGAGCTTTTCCTCAAGAAGTAGAGGAGAAACAGCAAAGGCAGATGGAGCGGGAAAAAGAGCAAGGCATGGCACAGGGCGAAGCTGCTCTAATATTGCATCGACTCGAACTGCAGACAAACCAGACTCACAATCTCCAAAACAACAATAGCATCGCCAACGCCAGTGCTCCCAGTAGTACACGAGAGCCGGATGGTGAAGGAGAGAACAAGTTCAACGACAATAACAACAAGGGCCATCACAGCAGTGGTATGGACGATGAAGGTGGTAGCAATGGTGGTGAAGCAGCATGCTTGTTTGGCGTTACTATGGGCCCTCTTGCTCCCTGTGAAATCGATGCGCGGCCTGTGCTGAAAGAATATGCTCAATTTCTGGCTTCTCGAGGTGTTCGAGCAATAGGCAATGGGGAGCCAGAGGAGGAAATTGTTGAGATGGAAAGTAAAGGAATAATAGGAGATGCACTTGAGTGCAATGGAGGAGACCTCGGTGACGATGAAGACGTCAACGATGGTGCGATTGAAGAGGGTGACAAGAGTCAAAGTAGCAGTGCGCCGCATTCGAATGCAGTCGCATCCACTCAAGTACTGCGAGCCCTCGTGGCAGCTGCTTCACACGGGCGTCTACTGTTGCTGCGCGCTCTCTTGGCTGCTGGTGCTGACCCTAGTGGTCATGAGGGAGGAGAAAGTGGGTACGGGGGCAAGTTCAATGGTAGCGATCAAACTCAGAGTAGCGGTCGTGTTAACTTTTTCACCCCATTGCACGCAGCAGCTGCTTCAACTCATCCGCGTGCACCCGAAGCTCTTCAGGTCTTGCTTGAGGCCTTCGCAAAGTCATCAACCGATGGCGCGAGCATAGAGTCTGCCTCAGATCTCAAGCAAGGCCGCACATTGGGACTAGACAATCCACAGCGGGGTTCCAGTAGTCTTTTGCATGCTGTGACTGCTACGACTGCAGCTGGCTCTACCGCGGCGCACTTTTGCGCTGCTCGAGGTGATACAGCGTCACTGGAAGCATTGCTCCGCGCAGGGTGCCCCTTGCTGGCCCGAGACGCGGATGGGCAAACGTGCTTGACGCTCGCCGCTCGAGCTGGAGCTCTCAGTGCTGTGAAGGCAGTGCTTGCGTTTGCTGCTAATGAAACAGGTGCCGAAGGTTTGCCATCAGCCATCATGGAGTCTATAAATGATGATGAATGTGTTCATGAGGCCAATGATTGTGGCGTTAGTCATGATGTCACTGGCAGCAGCAGTAATGATGGGAATCGGAACAGCTTGGGCATTAGAATCAGTTGGAAAATACCCGAAGATCGACGCGAGTCCATGTTGTCGGCTCTGATGGAACGCCAAGACCGGTGGGGGCGAACAGCGCTAGCTTGGGCGGTGCTCGGTGGCCACATGTGCACGGTGGACGCGCTCCTAGAAGCTGGGGCTGATCCAGCTTCAAGTTCCCTCCTCATGGCGGGTGGCTTTGGAATGAAAGCTCAGGGCATGAACAATGACGAAGATTATGATGCTGATGGTAACAACGACTCTCAGGGTGACATTGACGACGACGGCGACAATCCATTCTTAAAGAAAGATGAAGCAGGAACGGAAAACGGTAGTGAAATGGAACTTAGCACTTTACGTGCTGACAGTACTACAGATAGTAGTAGCAAAAGTAATCGTGGCTTGACGGAAGAAAAGAGGTTCAGTGGGCGAGGCAGTGGAGCGCCAGCTCATCAAGCTCGCAAGAGGGCGTCCAATACCGATGCATTGGCAGAGCTCCTACAAGCGCTGGTGGCCAACAACATCGCAGGTCGTCGGAAGGACCTACGCACGGTTCACGCAAGCACCCACGACATCGGAATTACATCCGCGAATGCTTGCGGTAGAAGCAACGGTGCTTCAATCACGCAAATGCAGGCCCTGGCAGCGGCCGCAGAAGCCGCAGCCGCGGTGCGCACCCTCGTGTGCACTTCCAATGCCAACCGCACGCGGTGCCGCGAACTCGGAGGTGTGGCTGCCCTCGTTGCGTGCCTCCAGCCTCTGGACCATGACGACAAGGGCAACAAAAATGACGAAGAAAAGAAACCATATTCTCCTGGCGTATGCAGTGAATCAGTTGTTGTGGGTGCGGCGTTTTCTGCTACCTTTCTTGCTACGCCCTCTCCCTCAGCCACGACTGCGACGAGTGAAGCCACCGCAGCACCAAGAGAAAACATCGAAGCAGCGATGACGTCATTCTATGTGGCTTGCGCGGGCGCACTCCGAAACTTGGCGTACGGCAACGAGGATAACCGAGTCGCTATCGTAGAAGCAGGCGGGGTTTCAGTACTCGCACGATTGGTGCAACCACAAGAAGCTTCGAATGGTAGGAGCAGCAGCAGCGGCAGCAGTGTCATTGCCACGGCAGCTACTAGCGGGGAGAAGCGACATTTGGCGTTTGTGTGTGCAGGTGCACTCTGTAACATTGCCATGAGTCACGCAAGCCATGCCAGCATCCTCGCCGAGAATAGATGTGTTGCTGCTATTGAAGGACTCTTTGCGACTGATCAAGGCATCAATAGCACAGGCATCAGTGGCAATGGCAGTGAAAATAACGTGGGTGTCAAAACAACCGAAAATACCCACCATCTCAAACAAGATAATTCTTTCACAAGCCCAAGTGAGGAGAGAACAGGAGTCAACAAAGTAGCACCAAACGCGTCAGAGGAGGCAGTGCAACCGCACCCTGGTTTAAAGCGCCTTCGTGCAGCTGCTGCTACTGCGGCAGTGGCTGGAAAGGCGGGGACAGTAGCTCCTGAAGTCAAGGAAGGAGCCGCAGTGAGTGCGAACTCGCTGCCAAAGTCGCGCTACGGGGCGTTCAGGGACAGAAAGCGTGCACAAGATCGCGAAACCATTGCAACGCTCGTAGCTGCTGTGTGGGCTGCTGCTGCTTTGCGTAATTCTTCCTCTGCCGAGGCAGAACCGAGCTTGAAAACCACTGACAACATGATTGGAGCAGTCGCCGGAAATATTACTTCCTCTTCTAATTCAGCATCAGCATCAGCACCACCGTCAGCACCAGCACCAGAATCTGTGTCAGCCAATGCAGCAGCGAGTGCCGCGAGAGCGCTGGGGGTTGCGGTGTGCGGCGATCCACGAGCTCGCGATGCAGCCCGGGAAGAAGGCGCCATTCCGGCGCTGGTGCATCTCCTAGGGTGGGCGATGCCGTCTGATGGCGAGGCGGACGAAGACTCGAGCAGTACAGAGGTAGTACTTACAGTCGGAGGAGAAGAAAGAGAAGCGGCTAAAGGAGCGTGTTTTGCGGGTGTTGCAGACGAAGTGCATAGTGCCGCAGCAGGTGCTCTAGAGCTCGTGCTGTTTGGCAGTGACGCAAATCGCGCTGAAGCTTTGGCTTGTGGTGGTGTCCCTGCACTAGTGTCGCTCGTGAAAGAGGTGGACTTACTCAACCATGCAGTTGACGCAGCTGCTGTTGATGTACTTCCAGCGAAGACATTACCATCACAGACTTCAATGCCCGCCACATTGTCGACCACACATCATCGAGAAGATGCCAGTGAGCTGAATTCAAAGCAGTCTACGGCAGTGCGCGCTGCCAAAGCCCTCTGTAACATCGCCATGCTGCCAGCGTCCCATCCAGCCATTCTCGCTGAACCTCAGCTCGTTGACATGCTCACACGTGTGCTTACCGCTGCGCAAAAGCTGGAGCTGGAGGCCGCTGCAGCTCAGAGAGCAGCTCTTGGTGACGGAGAGAAACTTTCACCATCGTCGGAAACTTCACCAAAGGCTAGAGGAGCAAAGAAATCGCGTGCACGCAAGACTCCACCAGGTCTGCACCCAGGTCTTGTTCGACTTCAGATGACAATAGAAGAAAATGCGATGCGGCAGTAGATTTTGGATAGTCTTTTTGTTTTGTATACCTCCCCACTTCCGAAATTTGGTTAGCGTATAGAAACAGAGGAGGGCCACCTACTGATTTCACGAAACTCACTGCGGCTCAAGCTAGCTAGGAATTGAATTTTGGCTTTGTCGAATGTGCACGTGCGTTGTTGAGTTAATGATAATACAAAATTCATATGAGGAGGCTCATGAAGAGGCATAAAGAGTTAAAGAGATAACATATAAAGTCCCCTGTGACTGACTTCCCGCATCTTACCATCCATTTCACACAGGCCCCGAGGGGCCGGAATTAGAGGGCTGACAGGCAAATAGAGAAGAGAAAGTACACTATATAGCACACCCAATCAACCCAGGGTTCCTCTGCCCCTTGCATTTGCACACAACACTCCCACACCACACCCCACCGACCACCAGCCAGGGAGCTTAGCCCAAACCCCGTATGGGGCGGAAGAAGCAGGAAAAAGAACATTCCATCATTTCCGTGATTTTCTTCTCCACAGAATTAATTGTACGAACGTGTAACGTGGTTGGTATAATCTGTAGGAAAGGTACGAGCACAAGCAGGCAGTAAGGATTGGGCTCGGTTCGACATGGCTGCTACCCGCGACCTGCTCACGGGGAGCTTACGAGACGCCATTCAAGCGCTGAATCGGCGGGTGCATGGAGCCGTGGATGGCACGCCGCCGGTGCCCAAAGAAGGGCTAACTGAAGGCGTGAAAGAAGTACGGGCTTTACTCACAGCCGTTGAGCAATGCCTCTTCCACGCCATGCGCACCGAAGAGTTTAAAGGTGTCCTCCCTTTTTGGGCTCTCTTGGAGCGGTTAGAAGGCGGCGCACTTAGGCCGCCTGACTATGACTTTAACAACTCTGTTGGCGCAGTAGCGGTGGCCCGCGCTCTAAAAACCCCTCACGGCAAGGCAAGGGGCTGGGTAAGGCAAGCGTTCAACGCTAAGCAGCTGAAGCGCTGCGTGGCGTCTGTGTTCCTTCAGCAGCCCAAGCACTTGACCATGTTTTGGGATGCACGGTCCCTGCTTCGCTCGGACGACGGTTTAGGCGTTCTTGTGCCCCTGCTGGATTCGCTCGAGCTTTCCGGTTGCACGTTTGCCCTAGCTGTCGAGGTTGCAGACTTGAATGACAAGCCTACTTGGCCGATCTTGGCTGCTGAGCCGCCTGAGCCAGTGGCCCCACCTCCTGTGGCGTCGGGGGGGTGGATACCGCCTCGCGCTCGTTGGGGCAGCACCAACAACAGCACCACCAACAACAGCGCCACTAACAACAGCGGCAGTACGACCACTAAGCCTGCAGCAGCCGAGGCTGCTCCTGCTGCGTTGAAGCCGAGTGCACCTAGCAGTAGCAGTGCAAGCAGCGTTAGCACTGGGACAAGCGCTAGCAGTGGTAGTGCCAGCAGCGGTGGAGGCGGTGGAGGGTGGGCTGCCTGGAAAGGAGCGCTCACTGAAGGGTTGTTCGGAGATGAAGAAACGGCCACTGCTTGGAAAGCCAAAGCGGCTGCTGCAGTGGTGGCCGCGTCCGAGAAGGTTGTGGATGCCGTAGAAGTGGTGAAGGAGCGGACGGCCACCAAAGAATCGACCTATGCGTGGGTGAAGGAGAGAGCTGCGGCCGCGGCGGCTGAAGCCGAAAAAGCTATGGATGATTTGGAGGCTGAGGGCATGCTCATTGGGGATGCGACGGGCAGTAAGAGCGGGAGCAAGAGTGCTAATGCAAATAGCAGCAGCAGCCACGGTCGAAATGGAGCCAAGGAGCGCCGCGAGCAACACGCGCTACGGCGGCAGTCGCCCCCACTGCAACAACCACAACGCCATACGCGTCGTCCTGCTCCCCCACCGCTGCCCCGTGGTCCGCCGCGAGTGCTCTGGGGCGAGGCCCTGCCGCGGCTGTGCAAGAGCGAGGCGCACTCGGAGCTAGCCAAGCTGATGCCGGCGGCGGCAGTGCCCCACGCGATTGTGACCATGTGCGCGGCGCTGGACGAGTCGCGCTCGACGCCTGGCCTGTTCCGCAAGCCAGTGTCTTCGGGTGCTCTGCAAGCGGTACGCGTGCGCGTGTGCACATGTGTAGTACTTTTAGGAATTTCAAACGAGACCTCCCACCACGTATAGGGCTTTTGTTCTGTCGGACCAATTATTCGCCTTGCCTCAGTGAGCCTACGTGTATGTCAACTCGTTCATACGAGGCTTTAGGAAACACCAGTTCACCCTAACAACGTAAAGTCTACTGCCAACGCACAGGTGCGAAGCTGGTTCGATTCGCGGCCTCGCGGTGGGGTGCCCCCGGGCTACGACCCACATGTAGTGGCTGCTGCCCTCGTTGCTTGCTTGGCGAGCTTGCGCGATCCCCTGTTTCCCGTAGAGCACTATCAAGCGGTGTTGGCTTGCGGAAGCCTCGATGCGAAGCTGAAAGCCGATGCTGCTAGCGCTGCTGCTGCTGCTACTAGCGCTGGTGGTGATGGTAATGATGATACAGAGGGAGATGACGACGCTGTCACAGCAGCTGCCAGTTCAAGATTCGACCGAAGCAGCGGTACTAGTGCTGGTGCTAGTGGCACTGCTGGCGCTGGTGCGCGGAATTTGAGTGCATTGCTCATGGCACTGCCAGCAGCCAACAAGGCCACTCTTGCGGTGCTCGGGCGCACGTTGCACAATCTCACCACAGCCCATGGGGACGGAAACAAATCCGGCAGCAGCAGAGGCAGCAGCAGCGGCGGGAGTGCGCTTGGCAACGACGACGACAACAACGACGACGACGGCGCGCTCGACTTCCTCGACATGAGTGATGGGCCACTATCGCCAATGTCGCCCAAAGCTGCCACTTCTTCATCTTCCTCATCGCCACCGCGACTGCCTGCGAACGGGACCACGCCACTGTTGCTAGGCCTAGTGTTTGCGCCAGCTCTCTTGCGCTCCGATCAAGACGATTTGGATGGCTACGACCACCAAAGCGCAGTGGCAGCGGCCTCAAGCGCTGGCAACCGGAATCTGGACCGTAACAACGGTGATGACGACGACGATGACGACGATAGTGTTGTGGGGTCTGCCAAGGCGCTAGGAGAAGGGGGCGGAGACGCTGTGAAGCTACTAGTGGCAGAATGGCCGACCGTTGGGGCTGCACTGGAAGCAGAACAAGCCGATCTGAAGCGGCAACTGGCGCACAAGTGCCTCAAATTGGAAGCTTACCAGGCCGACCTCCAGGTACGACTTGGGGTGGTTGTGGGTGGATGTTTGTATTGTGATGTCTGAAGATTTATACAGAGAAGGTTCTTAAATCATGCTCTTGGCCGTTTTTTTAAGCATGAACAGCTAGCTTCTTCTTACATGACGACACAATGATCTTATGTGCTTACCCCCCCCCCCAAAAAAAAAGGTGCCTCTGGAGCCGGCGACATACAACGAACACGACGCCGCTCTTCGCGCTTTGTGGCATGCGTTGGCCCCCACCGACGAGCTCGTCATGGCCGAGCGGCGCGCTGCTTACCATGCACGGATGGCGCAGCGCGCGGCGTCGCGTGCCACACGAGCAGCGGACCGAAAAGCGGAGAAGGAAGCGGCCCGAGTGGCGAGAATCGCTGCTCGGGCTGCAGCCAAGGCACAAGCGCGAGCCGAGAAGAAGGAGGCACGCGAGAGGCGCAAGGATGCAAAAAAGGCTGCTGCAGCAGCGGCGGCTGCGGCGGCTGCAACGACAAGCCCTGCGACTGCACCGCAGGCCCACGACGACAGCAAGCCTCAAGGAGAAGAAGGCGGAGAAGTCGCAAGTGTCCCTACTCCTTCCGCAGACATGATTGAAAACGTGACGATGATGGGCTTTTCGGCGGAGTGGGCCGTGCACGCGTTGCACGCTACCAGCCTCGAGGACTCCGACGCGGCCGTAGACTTCATATTAGAGCACATCACGGACATGGACGAGCTGGTGGCCGCTGCAGCAGCGTCCCGAGCCGGGTCTGCGCCAACAGCAGCACCTGCGACAGCCGAAGCTGTGGCAGAGGTGGTGGATTCCTCATCGATGTCCTCAAATGCCGTGAGCCGCGGTGACGACGATCATGACGATGAGGACGATGAAGTAGAGCATGACGAGGAGGAAGACGACGAGCCTGAAGAAGTAGACGAAGTTGAAGAAGGCGCAGCCGAAGAAGAAGAGGAAGAAGAGGAGCTAGAAGAGGAGCCGGAAGAAGCGCCGCCCACCGAATACACGGACCCCGAGGGCGGCGGCTCCGACGTGGCCTCCAGCCACCGTTTTGCGCGCTGTGGCTTGAGCGGCGTGGGCGCTTCCACTCCAGGATCAACTTCCTTTGCGGCGTCTGCGCTTGACGAGCTCCGCGGTGGGGGGCTCCTAGTAGTCACCTGCTTGACTCACTTGTGCAAGCGTTACCCCCACACGGCGCCTCGGCTCCTGGCCCACGCTGCCGGTCGGGCTGCTTCCAAAGCGAGGCGAAGCCATCATTCTGGCGCTGTCGGTACAGTAAGCACGAACGGCAACAACAGTAGTGTTGCAGGCAGCAACTTTGGCAGCGATTGCAACGGCACTGCTGGCAGCCGCGGTAGTGCAGTAGACGACGAGCGCGGGGTGTCGGTCGCCAGCGTGAGCGTGCAATGCTTGCGTTGCGTTGCCGAAGTGCTGCACTTGACGCCCACCCCCCTGTTCAGTGACGTGTCCCCCTCGAGCGTGGCGCGCACTAATGTGTGGCAACTGCTGGACCATCCCGCCTGCGTAGAGACTCTCTTCGCGCTTGCGGTGCACGTGTTCGACGATTGGACCACCGGTGGAGCCGGCGCTTCCAGCGCGCTCTTTGATTTGAGCAGCCGCATGGGCGCCACGCACGCAACCCTAAAGGAACTCGTGCATGGCAATAGGAAGGGTGTTAAAAATGCTCAGCCAGACGGGTACGGCTATGGTGGGGCACGTGGCAGCATGAGCCACCACCACAGCAGCAGCAGCAGCAGCAGCAGCAGCGGTCTTAGTAGTGGTGGTGGCTTTGCCTCGCCTCGCGACGTTTGGGCTGCGTGGGCTGCTGGCGCCGACGACCGCGTGACTGTCGACGGCGAGTTACCGCCACTCCTGCCGCCGCCGCCCGTGCCAAACGTTGAAAACGGGCCTGCGGCAACGGGTACAGCGGCGCGTAACCAGGAGCCGCCGCCTGCTCGGCCACCGCCGGCTCTGGCGATGGGCCTCGCTTCCTTAGGGCGTTTGGTGACGGGCGCGGGCTCTGAAGTGCCCTCTCCGCCGCCACCTTCGGAGGCCATAGGGTCGGAGTCAAGTCCAGTTACTGTGGACTTTAATGGCGAAACTTCGGAATTTTGAGCGCTAAGCCATTCTGGTAGCAGCTTCATTGCCTGATTCTTGTGCGTATTTCTTAAGGGTGCAGTATATTCCTGAAAGGTATAGTAAACACAGCACACAGCGAAGGCAAACATCGCAGTAATCGTAGGTTGCGGCATACGTAGCCACTTCCCAGTCTTTCCAGATCAACAGCATCACGGCTAGCCTTCATTGCCTACAGAAACCAGCCGAGCCTAATAGCAATTAGCAAATAGCTAATATTACATTTTTACAGCCACCGACACCGACGAGTGACGAGCCTGCCAACAAGCCAACAACAATAAACAAACGAGCTAAACAATAGCTGAACAAAAGGAAGAAGGAAGGAAGAAGTATAATAAGCTCATAAGCCAATCATAAGCTCTAAACTAACTACGTACTTCGTAGTTCGTAGCTAATTTACCACAGTAGTACAGTTGTACAGTGTAGTAGTGTAGTAGCCTTGTAGTAGCTACAGTACGTACGTAGCTCAAGCTCGTGAAGGTTTGGCGGATTGGCGGTTGATTTAGGACTATTTTAGGTAAGTGCACATCTTTCTCGTTCTATCAGCCAGCAGATGCCTAGCACCTCAAGTGTAGATCTAGTAGGATGGAAAGAAATCTGTGTGAGATTCTATTTGCACGGCGACGAGACAGCACGTGACGCTCTCAGTGCATTCGAGCGCGGACAAGCAGAACCTCACGCAGCAGCAGGTTTAGAGGAGAATAGAGGACAGTCAGCATATGCTGCTGCTGAGCTTCTAGCAAGTGTTGGTTTAGCTAACTTAGCAACCCTCGATGCAGACACACTGTCGGCATGCATTGCGTCGAAGAACGCTGCCCGAAGAGAATCCCACGCCGTGGTGCGCCTCCTTCTCTCATCTATTGCCTCCTTTTCTTTCTCGAAATGTATTCCAATATTTCTGTATCATTAAGTCAATGAGTGCATTGTGAATTGTCTGTCACTCTTCGTTTTCTTCTTCGTGAGGTCTAAGCAAAGAACACCCCAACTACGATGCTTGATGATGGACAGATGGAAAAGGAGCGCAGGGCCAGATTTGATGCCATTCTCAGCAAGTCTATGGCTCCAGAAAACAGTCCGCCGTCGCTAGCCTCCGCTGCGAGCTCGGCTGCTATGCTGACAGCGCTGTCTAATTTCCGGCACACTTATGCCAGTGATCCAGCTGTGCAGCCTTTCTTGAATGGCCTCGTTGCGCTCTTGCGAAAACAGCACAAAGTGAAGCGTCTAGTATCCTAGCCCATCGAATGATGTTGAGCACGCGTATGCTAGCATTCTCGTATATTTCGTATAATATAAATGTTCCTCGCTGTTTTCCTCATCTATCCTTTTCTTTTTATGCTATGCTCCTGTTCAAATGAATAAACACAGAGCCCAACGGTGTGGAGATGGATTGTCGTGAGCGAGGCATTCACTGAGCGCGCCTATCCCACTTTCATGGAAGATGCTGTCGTGCTTCTTTGTGGGTACTTTCGGTACGTGCCTTCGACTCCTTCAAAAATTGTCGGAGAAGGCGCAACGCCTCCTGGAATTAGGAGTACTTCCTCTAATGGCACGCCGAGCGCTAGCAGCACCATTGTGGCAGAGCCAGGGGCAGCTGCGCCTCCACCAGCTGGAGTTTCAGCAGCCAAAGTACCAGCAGGTGCTCACGGCTGGGACGTAGAACCCAGCTTGAGCGACAAGCAATTGACGCGCATGCTGGATGCGCTGCAGCCGAAGACCATGAGAAAAACGAACACCCATGCGGGCATGACGGGAAAGCTTGTGGACACGGGGACGGTCCGCGCCAACCAGGACGGCGCTTTGGACGACGCAGAAGACCTCGCTTGCCCTGCGTGTGTTGTTCATTAGATTTTTTAATTCGAACTTTTCTTTGCCCCGCGTCATTCGCATGAAAACGGAAAGAGAAGGTAGTCATTTGGAGAGCAATTCGTTTTCGAAGATTGCCATATCCGACTCCATAAATCAGTACTTCCTTCGCGTCT
>Ga0307982_1003286_pt1 | contig 12949 bp, 12 predicted proteins | sample OrgLakmetagen989_FD_201847 | JGI IMG/M metagenome (GOLD analysis project Ga0307982, IMG submission 201847) | Saline water microbial communities from Organic Lake, Antarctica - #989 | ecosystem: Environmental > Aquatic > Non-marine Saline and Alkaline > Saline | place: Antarctica: Organic Lake... | reverse complement strand
TTCACCCTCGATGAACCACCCGAGGCCTTGGCGGCGAGTGCTCCGAAAGGGCGCAAGTCGACCAGTGCGGTGCCTGCGAATGGCGGCGGCACCACTAACGGAAAACCCAACGACGATGTTCACTTTGTGCCGCACTCGCTGCGCTCCACGATCTTAGAAGCGCTCGGCGCAGGGATGCTGGTGTTGATGCTGCTCGATGCCGTGCGCGTGTGGCTCCACCTCGACCTCAATGTGGCTCTCGAGCGGCCTTGCAAGCGCGATGCCAGCCAAACTTGCGCACCTTTCACAGGGCAATTTTGTTGAAGTTGCGCTCTGAGTTGAATGCCCCACTACCACTACCATAGTTTTTGTTATTCGGAGCCCAAATGGAAAGCCCGAGACCCAAACCCGGCGCCTACCCCACAATTTGACTCGCTTGTCTTAAATGAATTTTCTATAGAACTTTATCTACTTATTAGATTCATACTGCATAAGTTTTATGTGTATTGCTGTATTACTGTATTGGTATGACTTCAGACTTCAATCTTCAATTTTCAATTAAGCACGCCAGGACGCCAGGGCCAGGTCCGCAGTGGCCAGATCCTTTAAACCTTATACCCCTGGATATGGCGATCAGGGCCATGCAATTAGCTACTTCGGTGTTCGTCAAGACAAGCACCAGTGACTGGAGATCGAAGTCGCCGCGAAACACATATGATATGAAGTATATAAGAAACCAATAAGGAAACCAGAATTTTATCCCGTTCTAAGTTCTTAGTAGATAGATCTCTGTATCGATTTTCAATTAAACAGCCCACTACGCCTTAATGATGAGAGGAAAGCAGTTGCTATTAGCATAAGGATTAGATAAAGCTAGCCCATGTATGAACAAAGCGAATCAGAGCACCAGAAAAACTTCTGTGACCATCGCGAACAAGATTGCATTGCATTGTTTACTGTCCGGCAACGGCAGCTTCTTTCATAGATTTGGTCATGTCGCTGTACTTTTGGCATTCTGAGTTGGTGCGCGAAAAGATGTAGCCGTAAACTTCGTCGAAGTTTGGCACTGACCGCATCTGAAAGGACAACGAAACGCAAAAGGGTGATGTCATGATGCGATACGATTCGACAGCGGCACACAAAAGTTCAGCGAGTGCACAAGCACTAATCTTGGTGCAGATAGCGGAAAACAGACTTCATCTAGATTATGGTACAAAGCTCGAACATGAAGTTTTTTTTTTTAAATCAAGAGAAGCGTTCTCAAGCTTGCAAGTGATCGCTTCCTGGCATACTTCTCATTCAAACGAGACGAGTGCACAGGTGTTTCAACCCAAAAGTCTCTCACTACTGACCTCTAACTTGGCGCCGTCGCGAAGCTCAATGACCACGTCGCCAGTGGCGCCGAAGCCTCGGTACACGAACTTCATGCCGAAAATCTCGTCGTAGGTAATTTCCGTTAAGTCCTGAGGTTTTAACACATAGGATGTGAGGCATGTTTTGCTTAGAAGGAAAAGTGCATTAAATTGATCAAAAAAAATAGAAAAGAATAGTGTAGAGTTGGAGGGAGAGAGAGTTTCTGAATGACTCCTGAAGTAAGTTAACCTCCATCCACTAAGGCGTACCTGGCCGTTGAAGCCGGAAGTGACGGAGATGCGGCGGCTGGTGATCTTGTACTTCACCCAGGCTTGCCGAGTCGCGGTCGCAATGAAGGGCACAATGCCAATCACAGTCAAAATCGAAATGCCTGGGATCACCATCTCCGTCCATGAAGGTGGGCCCTCAAAAAACACTTCTTCGGGCGCCAAGACAGCCTTTTCTTTGTTGGCCGCGATTTCATAGGACACCTCAGGTTTGCTTTCCTTTGGTGCGCTGTCTGCTTTCTCATTGCCTCCTTCGAGCTCGGACAGCTGCAAACGATGAGTGAATAAAACTTAGATACGAAACGATAGATTTGCGTGGGATTAATTCAAGAAGAAACGAAGCATGCAGAAATTTTCGTCTCAACAGAAGAGACAAGAAGAAGCACTGTCCCCTAAGCTAGCCTTAGCTCAACGTGCTCGTGTAACAAGCCTAATGCCCAACCTCTGAGAATAAATCGCCTTTCCGCTTGGCCTGCAATGTTGACATAGTTGAGCGAGACCAGCCAGATGTCACTGCTGGCGCAAGGCCACGACCAGCATGCAAGGGTTGGAATGCCGTTGTCGCCTGAAGACGTGAGATAGCAATTACGGGAACGGTTAAAACTTGGCCTCAAGTAGGCATTGGTAGCCCTGGCAGAGGTCACTTGAAAGAAATTGTAGAGGCAGAGCTTAAGGGTGATTAGTGACATTGTACCGAGATGAAAGCCGTAGCCAGGAGCAACTTTTGAGACGCCATGGTAAGTCGCGAGGAAAGGAAACAAAATGATGTCACTCGTCACTCGATAGCCACGTCAATTGACGATTTCAGTGACGTGCAAACGTACTTACAGAGGAGGGGTGAAAGATTTGCATACAGGGTAGTTCATTCGGTTAAAAATGACCGCGATGATTATGGCCCGATTCCCTCCTCTTTGGGAGCGATTTTATCCAGAGAGTGGTTTGGAGATTTTTGATTTTGACCATGTACGTTTCGCCGCCCTCGCTGCGCATGTGTAGCGCCGGCCAGAATGTGTTTCGCCATTTCTCAGACTTGATATAGTCGAATAATCGTATACCAGGACTGTGGAAAGTGGAGATCACTTACTCTAACTCCCTTGCCATTCTGCACAACCGTCCTTAGGTCCAACTCCACCGGTGACCGCCAGCGTGGTCTTCAAAAAGAGCGCGATGTCCGAATGTCGAACATCATAGCTGCTAAAGGCGTAGCAGATGCTATTCGAACATCGCTGGGCCCGCGCGGCATGGACAAGATGATCCAGAAGGGTGACGGTTCGGTGATCATCACCAACGACGGCGCCACCATTCTCTCACAGATGAGTGTGTATCATCCCACGGCCAAGATGCTTGTGGAGCTCTCACAGTCTCAGGGTATGTTTCCTCCTTAATCTACATTGAATTTCGTCAAAGAGATTGTAGTTGGTTGCTGGGTGGGAGATAAAAGTATTGGTTGTTCCAACGAAGACTCAGATGCATGCTTGTGGTGGGGTAGGGTGTGTTGTCACTGCATAAGTAACTGCCGCCCGTACTCGCTGATGCAGACTTTCTCTATTTTCGAAAAAACATTCGTGGTTTGATTTTGAGTGTGCACTAAATGTGGTCATTTGTGGCTTTTGTTCGCGAACTGGTCAATGCTCTGCCGCCGTGTTCCTCGAACGAAACGCGCTCTTCTGCAGACATTGAGGCTGGCGACGGCACCACGTCGGTGTGCGTGATTGCGGGCGCCCTTTTGAACGCCTGCCAGGCGCTCCTGGAGAAAGGCATTCACCCTACCCAAATCTCGGAGTCTTTCATGGCCGCGCTCGACAAAGTAAGTCTCACACTTCATTCCTCGAATGGACTTTTTTTGTATTTGGATTCTTTCGGTCGGCACTCCACCTCTTTTCCTCTCCTTTCCGTGAAGTGCTTTCAACGACTTTGAAGAAATGTCGTGGCCGTTTCCCCTTCATGCACCCACGCTATAAAAATGCCATTTTTGTTGGTGTCCCACAGTCCGACGAAATTTTGAAGGAGTCGTCGATTCCGGTGGAGCTGGCCAACCGCGGCGACCTCATCAGCACCGTCGACACCTGCCTGTCCTCCAAAGTCGTCCACCAAAACTCGGAAGTCTTGTCGCCCATTGCTGCCGACGCGGTGCTCGCCATCATCGACCCCCTCACCGCCACCAACGTGGACCTCGGCGACGTGCGCATCGTCAAGCAGGTAAGCGAGAAAATGTGTGTTGACATTCGTTGTGGGGTGGTGGGGTTGTGAAAGTATGGATATGTGCACGATCCATGTCAATCCACAATGAAGCAAGCAGAGTGAGGCACAAGGCTCGATGCATAAAAGATTTCTACTTTGACGTGCATACCTTAATTGTTCATTTTCTCTTCAGCCGCCCACTCTCAACCCTTTCTCTTTTTATATACTTCCCCCCCAGGTGGGTGGCACCGTCGACGACACGGAGCTCGTGCGCGGCCTAGTCTTCGACAAGGGCGCCAAAAAGACCGCGGGCGGCCCTACTCGCATCGCCGACGCGAAAATTGGCCTCGTGCAGTTCTGCTTGTCGGCCCCAAAGGTACTGCTACAAAATATAGCAGTCTTGACTTGTTGTTTTTGTTTTCCTCTGGTGGAGTGCTGCTTCTCATGTGCCATGACTCTTTCAGTGTTTTTGTAGCACGCTATGATTATGCCTCCTCTTACTTTCATTTTCGACTTTTTTTGGCTTGCTGTGTTGTCTTTTAGAGCGACATGGAAAACAACGTGGTGGTGTCGGACTACGCGGCCATGGATCGTATCTTGCGGGAGGAGCGGAAGCACATCTTGGGCATCTGCAAGAAGATCAAGAAAGCCGGCTGCAACGTGCTCCTCATCCAAAAGTCCATCTTGCGCGACGCGTACAACGACTTGAGCCTCCACTTCCTCGCCAAGGTTTGTTGTCTTCAAGCAACAAATGAATGTGCCTTGCCATTCGCTTTTCCTTACTTTGTTTGTTCCGTGAAGCTACAAACTTGCTGTGATGTCTCACTCAACTCCTTTTGACTTTCTGTGTATCTCTCTGCCTCGACCATTCTTAAATTTTTCTATATCGTTGTCATGTATCCATTCACTCCCACTACCAACCTCCACCTCTTCCTCTAGATGGACATCATGGTGGTGACGGACATTGAGCGCAACGACGTGGAGTTCATCAGCCGCACTCTGGGCTGCCAACCCGTGGCCCACGTCGACACTTTCACCAACGACAAGCTCGGCACGGTGAGTTGATTGGAAGTGTGAAGTATGAAGAAGAAGAGGTTTTTAAGTGGAGTTCATGAAGTGTATTGAAAAAGGAGACGTGAATGAGTCATTAAATTAACAAACTTGCGTAAATGATGGTCCTGTGAAAGATCCCATTTTTGAACCCTCTCTTGCTTTTCTTCTCTCATGTCGATCGTTGATGTCTGCGCGCGTCTCCTCCTCGTTCTCACGCAACCATTTCATAAAAAATCACAGGCGGAGCTGTGCAGCGAAGTGACGATGCCCGGTGGGGCGCAGCGCGTGGTGAAGGTGACCGGGGTGCTGAACCCGGGCAAGACCTGCAGCATCCTGCTCCGGGGCTCCAACCAGCTGACCCTCGACGAGGCCGACCGAAGCGTCCACGACGCGCTCTGCGTGGTAAGCGTATAAAAAAGAGAGACAGAGAGACTCGTGCGAGAACGGGGCAAGAGACCTACCACTCAAATTATTAGTGTGGACTTGGAGAATAGATCGACGAAGTGATAGCATTGAGTTGGAAACACGTCCACCACAAGGCCTTGAGTCTTCATTTCACCTCAGCTTCTCTCGTTACCTCAGCCCTTGCTTCGCCCTTCGTGCCGTGACACTGCTTTGTTTGTACTCCTGCGGCTTCCTCCCTTCTTCTCCCAGGTGCGGTCGCTTGTGAAGAAGCGCTTCATGATTCCGGGCGGCGGCGTGGCAGAGACTGAGCTGGCTGTGAAGCTCACCGAGTGGGCCAAGACCCAAGAGGGCATGAAAGGTTACTGCGTGCGCGCCTTTGCGGAAGCCCTGGAGGTAGGCTCACATGACTGTTGAATTTAAAAATAAAATGCCCGTGCACACGCGCGCACGTGAACGAAGTGATGCTTCTCGTAGCTGATGCTTCTCTCGCCGATCCTGCTGTGCCTTTTATCTTTGGATTGATTTGCTAATTTTTTATCATCACGCGTCTGCTTTGTCGCTGCTTGCGACGAATTCATTCGTCGCCTTCTTCTTCTTTTTCTTCCTCTCGACAGGTGGTGCCGTACACGCTGGCTGAAAACGCCGGCCTGAACCCCATCAACCTGGTCACCGAGCTCCGGAAGGCCCACGTCGAGGGGCACATGTACCACGGCATCAACGTCAAGAAAAACTGCATCACCGACATGAAGGTGTGCACGCGAGGGCAATACTTCAGAGTGTTACCCATTTTGCATACATAAGAGTGATTGCATGCTATTGCACCGTATAGTTATATCAGTTCTTACCTGACCTCTGTCGCGTTCTTTTAGGAGGAAAATGTTCTCCAGCCACTCCTGGTGAACACGTCGGCGATTACCTTGGCCACGGAATGCGTCTGCATGATTCTGAAGATCGATGACGTGGTGCCAGTGCGTTAAGCTAGACGAGCACGAGCGGTAGCGGTGGTTGAGGCGAGGAAAGCTGAAGTCCTGCGAAAATTGTTGTGCCCAGTTTAAGGTTATTTTTGGTGCCGATGTAGGTCTTTGAAATGCCTTGTACTGCAATTTAGTTTAACGAATTTGAGGTGTTTGTTGGCGCATAAGAGAAATGAGACGACCTACTTTCGGGTGCATCTGGGTTCTCATTTGGATTTACTTCGAACCTCGACGTCCCCTTCTTGCCCTTGCCTAGCTAGTTCCGCATTTCCATGAACTATGAATTATGAAAATTGGGACTTCACAACTACCGTGTGCACTTCCCCTTCCCCTTGCAGTACTTGCAGGGGAGACCAGTTTATACAGGGACATGGGGCATGGGGACTCCAAAGCTCAAAGCTTATAACAGTTTATAGTCATTATATAGTACATAGTACATAGAGAGAACATTCAGAAACAGATTCGAGCAAAGGCAGCGCCAGCGCCTACTTGGATTTCGAGTTCGCGATAAGAAGCACCTGTGGGCATCTAGGTCCAGGTCCCCACCTGAGAGCACACCCCTGTGGAGCTTAAATCCATTTAATTCTCTAAATAGCCAGCACTAAATTCCACCACAAAGACGCGGCCGGCCCAGGAAGCCCCGGGGGCTTGAATTTAGCGTAAAATTTAGCGCTGAATTTAGCGTTAAATTTAGCCAATTTAAGCCCACTAAATTGGCACTAAATTCCACCACCAAGACGCGGCCGGCCCAGGAAGCCCCGGGGGCTTAAATTCAACGTTAAATTTAGCGTTGAATTTAGCGTTAAATTTAGCCAATTTAAGCCCACTAAATTGGCACTAAATTATTCCACCACCAAGACGCGGCCGGCTCATGAAGCCCCGGTTACTAATTTAGTGCTCATTTAGGGGCTTAAATTTAGTGCTAATTTATTGCTAATTTAGGGGCTTAAATTTAGTGCTACTTTAGTGCTAATTTAGTGATAATTTAGGGGCTTAAATTTAGTGCTAATTTAGTGCTAATTTAGGCTCAATTAAATAAATTTAATGGCAAATAGTGCTAAATGGATTTAAGCTCGTCTGGGGTGTGTTATGCCCTACCTCCTTTCTTGTGTTTTGTGTGCCCCGAGGAGCCCTGTACAACTCTCTCTGTCTGTGTCTTATGAAATCTGAAATCAAAGTACCTTCATCTCGCCTCTCGTATCTCCGAAATGATTTCTGATTTCAAGTCCCAAGTCTCCTTTGTTATATCTATATATCAATGCATCCAGCGCATTCAAAGTCGCAAAACGCGGAGAAGAGAGCTATAATTACCTTCCTTCGTATATCTGGGCCAGCTAGATGTTCACTATGAATTGATATTTCTCATCAGTTCATTAGCGGCATGACTTCCAATCCTTCAAGGATTGGAGTACATTCTCCTCCAATCATCAAAAGTTTATCATACAAGTCATAAAGATGCATATTCCGTGCATTATGACTTTTAGAGCCTCAGTAATCTCAAAGCGATATGGCGAATAAGGCACAAGGGCACAAAGGGAAAAGAAATAGCCATGAGCTCTCTCATCATTCAGCTCTATTTCATAACATGAATATGTTATTCGCATCCAATTTTATTTTTCTTGTTGATCTTACTGTTCATTGCCTTTACTTTCGCTAATTTTCTGGCTGGAAGGGACTTTGATTTTTTCTTGTTTGGTAAGGTCGCCTGCGTGGGAATCATTACTGTCGTGGTGGCTTCTTCACTGGTCTGTGGAGTCGCTAGAAATGCGTCTTGGCCTGAAATTTGCTGTAACTTACGCTGTTTGAATAGACGCTGGAGTACTGCGAGCGCAAATTTCTCTCGCACGCTGCGAAAACCGTCAGCAAAGGCCCAGAAGTCAAGAGCAAGAATCATGAAGAAATCAAAGTTGACGACGCGCAAACCCTTTCTCAAGTCGACTTTGGAGAGGCAGAATGCTTGCTTTTTCAGCCGCTCGAGGTATATTCCACCGCCAATTATATAATTGAGGATGTGAGGCCTTGATGCTTTCTCCAGAATTGTTAGAGGGACCATTGCAGAATTTTCGTTGCCTTCTCGAAGAGCATCATGAATCATCCGAGGGTTTGGAAAAATCAAGCGCAATGCTGGAAAGAAGAAATCCGAAGCAATTCGTGGGTTGTATTCGTTTCCGTTTGGAAGGAGCTGAAGACCAGCCAAGGTACAAAATAAATCAATTCTAGGATTTTCTGCTTTCTTTGCGGGATTCGATACACATTCCTTGCACGATAACACAAAAACTCTCAGGTGGCGCCTTGCTGCTATTTTGCTGCCGAATTGAAGTGCAAAGTATCGGACCACAAACTTATCGAATGGGATCGGTTCGTAATCCGCATGTCCACTTACGAATAAATCAGCCACAAGTTTGCTGCGATATATGCGAGCTATGGTATCGTTCAAAATAAAGGCAGATGTGAACGAAGGTACCTGAGTATTGTTTTTTAAACCGGCGGTGAATCTACGACGTCTCACGTCCTCTGCAAGCTGCAAATTTTCAGTATTGGATCGTGCCGGAAGCTGCGTTAAACAAGACGTGCGGCATTTAGGGATTCCCGTACACCCACGCCGCCGCGTTGCCAGCCATTGTTTGTACGTTATGTCAGCATCATTGCGCCAAAAAACTTTCCCATCTTTCTGAATGAATAGACCGACACAAAGTCTTCGAACGAAATCCAAGTAGCTTTCTAAACGACAACCACTTGTGAACATGTCTGTGAGTTCGAATATGGTTACTAAGCAAAAGCTGTCGAAGTTCAGGGCTTGTGAGTCTTCGGGTAAATGCTTGCACTCTTTTGAGACACGTATATCTCGATCTGCGAAAAATCAAGTGAATTTAATGAAAATTAGAAAAAGAAAATAGTAAGTACTTACGCATTCTAAATTCTAAACGCTTTGGAAAACAATCACGCACCCCAATCGTGACTGATATCTCGTAGAATTAAGTCGTCTCTTTTGTAGTAGTCGAGGATCAATCGAGAGATTTTTGTAAACAATTTGTGGTATGAGTTTCTGTTTATGCTTGACGCCTGTGCAGTAAAAGAAGGTAATTTTTATTGTTGGAATTTCTATACATGGATCGCATATAAGATTGCCTTGGCGTATTATTTCAATTACCTTCTCTGTGTTAAGAATAAGGGTCCAAAATTGCATGACCTTTTCTCGAAACGGAGGAGATCGTTTGATTGTTGATCGTAAGAGCAGTTGGTCATCCTTGTAGACATCAAAGTCGCCCTGTTTTTCAATTCTTGGGCGTGAATACTTTTCGTGCTCCACCACGACAGTCCCGTTTTGCACTAAATGCTGCACTCTTTCTCGTCTTGCTTCAAAGTCTTGGATACTACGTCTCATGCTTGATGTGCGGCGTGCCAGAAGGAAGCGCGACTGAGCTTCAGTTTTTGTAAAGTCTTCACAATCGGAACCCATGTCGTCATCCTCAGCTGAATTCCGTGTGTCGTCGATATTGGCAGCAGCGAAGTTTTCTAGTGCTGATGGTTTCGCTTGAGAAAGTAAGCGCAGCATTACGATAGACAACTTCACCTTGTTTTTGAGAAGTCCTTTTACAGAGGAATGTCTTGAGATACTTTCAATTGATTGAGAAGGTAACGCTTGAGTACCGCTGACGGCACTTCGTCTGCTGCTTGATGTACGACTAATAACTGAGTGGCATAGCCTTAGAAACCCATAAGAACTCTTCATGATGGCCGTTTGCCTTCCGCTTGTTGACACGAAGTCTTTGTCTGAATCATCATCCTCGAAAAGTGTGGCGGACTGAGAATAATAACAAGATGCTTCACACTCATGTTCACGTAATATGTTCTCACATTCCTCATCACTGTCATCGTCGCATTCAAGACTGTTACAGAAGAAAATGTTTCTGTCTTGATTATTGTGAGAGAGAGCGTCTGGCAATTCAGCATTGGCAGCGCTCCTATGGTTGTTGTCATCGTAGATATGACAATCGTAAATGGAATCTGCAAGAATGCAGTCACTATTTCTATCCATGGCAATAGTGCCGGGTGGAGCAGCTTCCATTTTTGACCTATTTGTCGGTTGTCGTATCTCAGAAGCCTGAAAAATCATGCGTGCCATATGAGCACGTGCGCCTATGTCCCTACCTGGTACGTAATCCTTGTAATTCAAATTGCTACGAGTTCACTCTATTCCAAAGGTGCCCTTGATATCACTACTACTGTTTAGAAGTAGGGCAGAAACAGACACGTGATTCTAAATATTCTCATCTACCGCATATATTTATTGTTTTACAAATGATGAAATGTCTTCTTCAGTTAAGGAAAGAAGAAATCAGAGATTCATAAATGGACGCGGTTCCTTTGCTGGGATTAAATAAGATAATATTATACGCCCCAATCGCAAAGAAGCACCAATAAGCAGTACGAAGCTGCGTACTAATGAATCCACTGTAATTCTTCGGAATGGGCTGATTTTCCTCAGCCAAGTTAAATAGTAACGATATGTGTAGTGTGGTCAGTGTGATCTTAATCATTCCATATTCTTTCATTGTAAATCATGAATAGCGATGAATTTCGAAGCTATGTTCAGGAGAGAGAGAAATTTCCTGTTTCGGCCTTCTGTTCGAGTAGGCTGACTTTGCAGCACTCAGACCGACATGGCACCATGACTCCTCTAAGATCTCCTCCAGTAACGCCGTTTTCCAAAATTTAACTGGGTTCAAAGTAGTATGCTCAGCGAGAATTCGTGTAATTCTCAGTCACCCGTCACTAAAGTTCAAATTCATATTCGGATGCGCTCACAAGCAGGCTTCCGTGTGTATTCGTGCTCGAATATTCAGAATTCTGGCGCAGCCACGCCCCGTATCATTATTTTTTAGTAAGGGTTCAAGGGGTTAGTCCAAGTCTCCGGTCAAAATGTTTACAGGGGGTTAAAATGCGTTTTCCAGTTTTCCATGCATGCATCAAGGGGCTCATGCATGCTGATGAAGGATCGTCCAATCAGCTGAAAGTGTTGTTGTCACTCAACCACCTGCTGGGAAATTTTTGACGATGAAAAATGAAGTTGATCGTTGATCTCCGCCTCCGCCATGGTCACAAGAGGGCTAATGTCCCCGCCTCAACTCTCAACTAGGTTGCACTTACATATATCGTTACAATACGAAACAGACGAAGGGTTGAGGGTATGACCTAAGCTCTCTCATCTGCGCATCGTGTTTAGTGAGTACAGGACGTTGTTGTTTCTGGTGCCGTTAGTAATAGACTGTGATGCAAAAGTCGCGCTCAGGCTCTCGCGGCAAGAGCGGAGGATCACATAGTCCTCGAAGCCGCAGTCCACGATCAGCCGCTCGAAACTTAGATCCCGTCTCAGACAGCATAGCTTCGCCAACAAAGAAGGATGCAGCGGAGACCAAGGCAGAGCGCCAGGAGCGTGAGCGGAAGCAACGAGCGTTCGCAGCAGGCGACCTCGCGCCAGGAAAAGACGACGATAACGACGGGCCAGACGCTACTGCACCAGTCTCAATGAACGATAGCGTTGTGTCGACACCTAAATCAGCGAAGCATAGGTCGCGGAGCGTGCCGGCCTCGCAGCATGAATCCAAAGCGCATGGCTCAGCCAATGCCACCAGCCCACGATCTAGCCAGCCCAAAGGAGGCACACCCTTGGCTCGCAACGACAGCCGCAGCTCTTCCAAGGCAAGCTCTCCACGCCAGCCTGCCCCCCGGCCGCGCGGGCGGAGCCGAGGCCCCAACGACCGGTCGCTGTCTGCCCAGCGCACCGGCTCGAGCAACACCGTCGATGGCAGCGAGGGCACGCCGCGCGGCAAGGACTCGTCGCCGCGACGGCCGTCCACTGGCCGGGCCCTCCCGCCCCGAGGCACGTCTCCTCGAGGCGCGGGCCGTGGGAAGCCGCTCAATGGGAGCAGCTCGGGGCCTGGCATGCGGCCTAGCACAGGGGCCATCGGAGAGGGCGGCGGCAGCAGCAGCGCAAGTGGTGATGCTCGTGGGGGCCCAGAGGCCAGCCGAGCACGCAAGAGCCGTGGCAAAAGCGCCCCCGCGCCCACCAACCGTTCAGCTGCTGCCAACCGCGCCCTCGAGCGAAGGAAGCAATTGGCAGAAGTGCGCAAAGCTGAAGAAGCAGCCCTGGCCGCGGAGGCGGAGGAGGCGCTGGCCGAAGCGGAAGCGGCCGTGCGCAGCGCCAACGACGAAACCATCAAGGGCGCGGACCAACGAGCGTGGGAAGCCGCGGAACGGATGGCCGAGGATGACACTGGCAAAAGTTATGTGGGCGCGGAATCTGCTCGAAGAGACGCTGGTGCTGGGATGGGCAAGAACGCTTCAACGTCGAACGGCACACGACCGAATGTTGAATATAAAGATGCTGTTACGAAGGAGAACGAAGAGCCGGGCGTTGACAAATTAAGGGCTGAAACCGAGGCCCATGGCCCTGCTCACAACGAAGAAAGTGGGCCTATTCTCAACGACGACAACAATATGACGGGCGGCGCCCTGGTGGACCTGCGCGCGGTTTGCCAGCGGCTCGAAAAGCTCAAGCGGGCCAACGTGTGCCGCAGCGCGAGCCGGGGCCGGGGCTCTCCTCGGCGCCGGGCCGAGCACGGTGGGCGGGGCGACCCCAACTCAGGCGTTGGAGTTCTGGGACCCTATCGGGAGCCCGTCCCGCCGGGGGGCGCCACCGACGACGACGACGAG
>Ga0307982_1003285_pt1 | contig 12951 bp, 9 predicted proteins | sample OrgLakmetagen989_FD_201847 | JGI IMG/M metagenome (GOLD analysis project Ga0307982, IMG submission 201847) | Saline water microbial communities from Organic Lake, Antarctica - #989 | ecosystem: Environmental > Aquatic > Non-marine Saline and Alkaline > Saline | place: Antarctica: Organic Lake... | reverse complement strand
CATGTTCAACCACAAGGACACTCTGATGACGTCATCATTCCAGTACCAGCTGGTGGGCCGCAAAAAATGGCACTTGTGCTCTCCCGCAAACGACGCTGTGATGGAGGCCAATGGCCCAAACAAGGTGGAACAAAACATGTTCCAGCCTAACTACGCCGCCAACCCGTCGTTGTTGCATGCTGATTGCTACGTGGACACAGCTGATGAAGGCGAGGCGCTGTTTTATCCCCGGGAGTACTGGCACCAAACTATCAACGTGGACACGCGTGTGGTGGCCATCACGGGCACACTTGTGGACGCGAATAACTACGACACCGTGGCACTGATGATGGATAAGGACTGTGAGAAAAATGGGGAGATCAATTTGATCAACCCGTCCCCCGAGCTGTGCAGCTACTACCGCAGTCACTGCTTTCCGTGGTGGCGACATGCGTGGGGCGACACTGAGCGTATGTATGCTGTGGCCCATACCAGGAAGGCATTCGACGCAGCGCCCACCATGGTGCGCCCCTGGTCTGCATCTGCGCGGTCTGCATCTGCCGTAGCGATGGAGCCTGGCTTCGTGGGTGGCGAGTTCACCTGCGGGAAACAGCCCCCCTTCACAGCGGAGGAGATGGCTGCCACGGAGTCAACGGAGTACTATGGCTGAGCATGCAGGCACAAGCTGCTCGGCAGTGGCGTCGCTACACTTAATGTCTAGCCAAGGGGCGGCGGTGTCAAGTAGAAGCGTGGAGGGCCCCATTGGAGGCTGCCTCGAGGGGGGGTGCTTTGCATTATGTTCAGCTGTTGAAAGTGCTGCGACGCAGCAGCGCTAAATGAACCTTTCTGTCTCATTGGTTTTTGCTGCGTTGTGTGGTTGTCTTAACCTGTGCTTCGCGGTGTCATGGCTGCTCGCAGCCGGCTGTTCCAGCCCTTCCAGACTGTCGGGGTGGCAGCTGGACAGGCAACTCCAGCCTATCAGTCCCTGGGCAAGGAAACTTTCGCATGTGTCCCTGTTGAGCGCAACTTCCAGGTGTATGACTGTGCAACTCTTCGTCTTGTGGCGGTTTCTGGCGTCCATGAGTCCACGGTCCGGTGAGCTGCGGAAATTGATATATGTCTTCGTCCGGCTTGGCATCACATTTTATCCTTACAGACACGTGTTCGTGAAGAAAGACATAACAATCACAATCACTGATGAACAAAAAATGCATGTTTGGCGACGCGTCCACCGGGTATGTTAGCCTGAGTCGCAATGCGCAGCTCGTCTTCACGCATTGTCCTGCGTATTTTCAGATGGCGACATTCTCGCTGCCGAGCACTGACAGAGTTTGTGCCGGGCTTGTCTTCGGTGACAACCTCATTTTGGCTTTCAAATCTGGGCAGTTGAAGTGGTTTTCATGGCGTGAGTTGGTGCCCGTGCAGACTGTGGCCGGCACAGCAGAGGGCGTGGTCCAACCAGCCCCTGCAGTCGTCGGCTCCCTTACACTGCCGACGCAGCCCAACACCCCCACTGCACTGATACACCCTGTAACCTACCTGAACAAGGTCGTCGTCACCGACAGCGGCGGCCAGTGGCACGTTGTGAACGTAAACACCCGGAAGGTGCTGTACAGCTCTGCCCTCCCCCGGGTCGCAGCGGATGCCCATACTGGATCCCCTGCAATCCTGTGCGCTACACAATCACCAGCTGTAGATGTATTAGCGTTCGGGTGCGCTGACGGCTCCGTAGTCGTGCACAACATCAAGCTGGACAAAACTGTGGTGCGTTTCGCACATGCAGCTGAAGAGGGTGCCAACGCACCCAAAGGCAGTGCAGTGGCTGCAGCAGCATCCTCAGGATCAGCTGCAGCAGTCACAAGCGTCAGCTTTTGCACAGCACGGGGGGCACAAGTGCCTCTGCTGCTGAGCGCCACTGACCGCGGCACAGTAGCACTGTGGGACCTCAAGACGCGTTCCTTGTTCCATGTTGACTTGGGGGCTCACTCCCAGCGCATCACATCTGCGCATTTCATTGCCTCGCAGCCAGTGTACGTGACCACGGGACGAGATAACGCCGTGTGTGTGTGGCTACTGGACCAGGCCGATGGGCGCCCACGGAAGCTCCGGGGGCGCGCAGGCCACGCTGGAACCATCACAGCTGCTGCATACTTTGGCGGCGACACAGTTGCGTCGCTGGCTGATGGCGCAGATGCTCGTGTGGCGGAAATGATCACTGCAGGAACGGAGCGGGAGGTGCGGGTGACACACACAGCCCTCGCCCACCAGTGCCGAGAGCTGTCCCAGGGGAACATTGAAAAGCGGGCCCGTGATCTGGGCCTGGCTAAGACCTCAGAGAAACTGCGCCTGCCCCCTGTGATCGCCCTGGCCGCCTGCGAGCGCTATGTCGGGGACTGGGCCAACGTGGTCACTGCCCATGAGAAGTCGCGCTCAGTGTACGCGTGGAATTGGCAGCGAAAGGCTCTAGATGCCTATGTGCTGCCACTGCCAGACGTGGATCCCGTGGTGATTGGGGCCAATACTCGGCGCCCCAACTACGGCACAGCAGTGGCCATCAGCGCATGTGGTCACTATGCCATCGTGGGAGGGTCCCTGGGAACCGTCTCCCGATTTGCGCTGCAAAATGGAGCTTCACACGGGGAGTACCCCCGTAGCGCAGCTGCACACGGCGGGCAGGCCGCGATCAAAGGTCGCAAGCGACGGCGGGGGACCATGCTGGGCGCACCCCTGCCGGCTCCTGATCGGGACATTGGCAAAGGCAAGGGCTCTGGCTTGGCGCACATCCCTGGCAGTGTCACTGCTGCATTGCGGTCTGTGTTTGGGGCAGACAGCGAGCTGTCTGGTGCGGGCTTTGGCGACGCCGCTGGCGCGCTGGCTGCCCGGGAGGAAAAAAGCAAAGTGGACACTGCACCTGAGGGGATGCTGGCGTCAGCAGGTGCTGCCATGGCAGTGCGGGCAACAAGCAGCTTGCCCAAGCAAGGCGGTGTCAGCGTGGGCCGTGTGGCGCATGCTGGTCCAGTGCGAGGTATCGCTGTGGATGAGCGGAACAGCGTTGTGGTGACTGCTGGGGCCGACGGAGCCCTGCTGTGGTGGAGCTTGAAGAAGCACAAGCTGCTTGCACAGGCGCAGCTTGGGGCGCCTGCGACAATGGTTGCCACTCACCGCAGCGCAGGACTGGTGGCTGTGGCACTGGATGACAAGCGGGTCGCAGTGTACGACCTTGCATCGCGCCGACGGGTGCGTCTTCTCACTGGTCACGTAGGTATCGTGCAAAGTATCACCTTCTCCCCTGATGGTCGCTGGGTGGTGTCTGCTGACATGAAGGGTGACGTGAGGGTGTGGGACATGCCCACTGGCCGCTGCATCGACTGGCTGCGGTTCGCCGCTCCAGCCACCACAGTGAACATTTCTCCCACTGGGGAATTCTTGGCCACAACGCACGCTGACACCCTAGGCGTCAGTCTGTGGCTGAATCGCACCTACTACGGCTGGGTGCCGGCGGATAAGGTGCCGACCGCCCCCGTTGAAATGGATGTGCCCCCTGTGGTGCAGGAGGGAGAGGGCGCATTGGAGGAGGACAATGCAGCAAGCGGGGCTCAAGATGACCAAGATGGCGAGGAGGAGCAAGACGAGGACGCCAGCGCCGTGCCTGCTGGAGCCGCGGGCACACTGGTGCTGTCCGGAGCCCCCCCCAGCCACTGGGTGAACCTGCTGCACTTGGATACAATCGCAGAGCGCAACAAGCCCCAGGAGCCGGTGCAGGACAAGGAAGCTGCACCTTTCTTCCTGCCCACTGTGCAGGGCCTGGCGCCTGCGTTTTTGAACGAGGGGGTGTCCGGCGCTGCTGCAGGCCAGGGAGGAAGCCGCATTTTGAACTCCCTCGGGGGCGCAAAAGAGGAGGGCGCTGCTGCAGAGTCTGCGCCACAAAAGGAGTTCTTGCGGCCGCTGACGTCAGAGACTGCTCGGTGCGCCAGTGCTGCTCACGCCGGCCTGCTGGAGGCTGGCGTCCTGTCTGCTGGCTCCAAGCGGGCTCAGGCCTCAACTGCTGGGGACGACAGTGAAGCTGAGTCATTCAGCGGCGCAGACAAGCCTTTGCCCAGTAAGGTCTTGCGGGCATTCCAGGTGCTGGAGGCACACTTGAAGGCTGCGCCCCCCTCAACTGTGGATGCTGAACTGCGCACCCTGTGCATTGGCCCTGACGACCACCAAGGCAAGCGGCTGCTGGCTGGCTTGTTTGCGTTTTACACCTGGCAGATGAGGCGTTTGAGCCACTATGAGCTTGCGCAGGCACAGTTGGCAGTGTTGCTGCAGGAGTACGCCTCGCTGCTCTCAGACACGGTTGCCAGCGTTGAAGGCCGAGCCCCGCCCCCGGCGAAGGCTGCCCGAGGCGCCATTGCGAAGGTCAAAAGTGCATCCGAGCACGTGCTCGTGCACGCCTTGCGTGATCTGCTCATTATTCAGCAGCGAGCCAGTTCCCGGGTTGAGAGCTTGATGCACGAATCCATGTGCTTGGTGAAGTACCTGAGTAACTTGCAATAGTTCGCAAGGATGTGACACAAATGCACTTCAACGAACATCCATACAGCCCAGATAGGCACTGCGTCCATGCGGATGAGAGACGAAATGAACGAGTTGATTAACATACTCTACATACACTACATACATCTTGCCGCCATCACACAGCGTGCGTTGCCAATGTCCATGTGGCTATACCACCCATACAGCAAATTCTAAAACGTGGAGCGATCATCTGTCATCACAGACTGGCTGTCTCCCCCACCCAGTGTCACAGGGTTTGCATACTGACCGCCAAATGCATCTTCGGCGTCATCCACCTCCAGCACCGTCCTGCCATGTGCATCTGCTGCAGGTGCAGCCAGCACAGAACTGCTCATACTGCCTCCTCCCACACTGATGGCTACTGGCCCAGTACGCGCACCCGAAAGGGGCAACCGCTTCGAACCACCCCCCCCGTGCGGTGACAGCTTGCCCCCCCTTGTACCCCCACCCTGCGAGTACATGAAGGCGCCAGCACCATGTGCCCTGGGCAGCGGCTTCAGCACATCCATGCCTTCTTGACCCTCCACCCATTTGTCCTGCTGTCGCAGCCACCCAACTGTCACAAGCGCAGCTTGCAATCGGCCCTCGCTTTCGCTGAACAAAAAGCGGAAGATACCGATGATGGCACCCACAAGCCCGCCCAATGCCGCGATGAGGCCCAGGGGCGTCTGCAGCTCGCTCACAGTGATCACACTGGCAGCTGGTGCCACTTGCACATCAATGCTCAACTGCACCGGCGTTATACCTGGGACAAACCCGGTCACAGCCGCTGCACCATCCAGATACACCGTGGATTGGTCAGACAAGGCAAGTAAATATCCATACAGCTCGCCACCGCTGACGTCATCCTGTAGCACTTCACGGGTCGCTGACAGTGTCCAAGTGGATGATCGCAGCCTCTGAGTGCTGGTGGCGCCTGCCGCACCTCTAACCAACGAGTGCAGCGGTAGGCCCGGTGTGGCATCCGAAGTAGCACGCGAGGAGCGCAAAGACCACACTGTGCTCTGCGCGGTAGATGGTAACTCCACACGCACACGCAGCGTTGCTTCCAGAGCGCACTGTCTGCATACTGCTTGATATGCGCAGATGCTGATGGGTGCCACAGACGGCCCAGGCTGCACTGTGTACACTCTTGCTGCCGCTGCTACACTCCAGTCACTGTTAGACGCGGAAGAGCCAGCGCCTGTTTTGCCTCCGGTGAAACGCAGCGCATTGGATGGCAATGGGCAGTCACCAGACGTCGCCACGCCCTCCACAATCGCCGCCACATCCATTGCCCAGTCACTGCGCACAGCTGCAGGGGATGAGATGGCGGTGCCGGCCGGGTCAAAACGGGTGGTCACCAGCGTATTCTGGGTCACAAACTGCACCACAGCCGCACAAATGAAGCCCAGGATTACCACAGTCATACAAGCGGTGCAGGCGCCCCCCAGCACTGTGCCTCTCTTTACAATGGGACGCCCATCACTGTATGCGTGGTCTGTGGTGAAGGTATCACCCCACTCTAGCATGTTGCGCACAGCCTTGGAACACAGACTGCTCACTGCCAGCAGTGCAAGTGGCAGCAGCACCGCCACACCAGCTGTCACGCCGAAGATCAGCAGATTCTTGCTCATGTCGCTGTCCCCGCCCTCGCTGGCCGGTACCGCCTGCTGCGACAGTGCCAAACTCTCCTGCAGCTCCACCGAAGTGCTGCTTACGCGCTCAGGTGTCACAATTGCACTGAAGGTCCCACCAGGACACAGCTGCCCAGGGGGACACGCCACACAGCCAGCAGTCGGGTCTCCGTACGTGCCTGCTGCGCAGCCCACACACGTGCACGTGCCACCCTGCAACACTGTTCCAGCGCCGCATACCACATCCACACAACGGGTGTCATCAGCGGGGTCCTGGACTTGGTTCAGCGCACAGGCAGCTGGCGGTGCAGCTGATGCTGCCCGGCATGCAGAGGATGACGATGCTCCAGTCTGACCAGCGGTATCGGTGCCAGCGGGGCAAGCTGCACACCCACTGGCCACTGATGTAGCCCCCTGCCGTGATCCAAACGTATCCACAGGACACGCCACACACTGGCGCGACCCTGGAGTATCAGCGTATGTCCTGATGGCACACATGCTGCACATGGATTGGCCTGGCAGCGATGCCGCAAAGCCTGCTGCACAGTCCACACACGCAGAGGAGTCTGCAGCACCCGAAATAGACGATGCTGAGCCACTGGGACACGGCACACACGCCACCGATGTCTGGCCTTCCACAGGATTGAAGCTGCCGGCAGGACACTCCTCGCAAGCAGCCAGGGAGAGTGCTCCACGGCGATTATTGTACTGCCCGGCAGGGCACGGCACGGCCACACCAGCGGGACATGCATGCCCCAGCGGACACGCAACGCACGATCCATCGATGGTGTTGCTCCCTCCGGGTGCACACGTCAGCGAGCCACTTGAGGGGCCCTGGATTGTGGCCAGCTGAGTGGCGCCGATGCAACCAGCAGGCGATGCAGTACCCACGGAGAAGGTGCCAGAGCCTGCGGGACATGCACGGCACGCAGAAGCTACAGAAGTTCCCCCCGCACGCATCCCATAGGTATTTAGTGGGCATGCCACACACTGCCTGGCGCCAGCACTGCTGCTGTATGAGCCCAGGGGACACTCCGTACATGTGGCTAATCCAGGAAAGCCAGCGAAGGTTCCTGCAGGGCAGGAGGTGCACTGGTTGGAGCTGCTTGCTCCAGTGATGTTGTTGAATGTACCCACGGGGCAGTTGTTGCAGCTTGGTGTCGTGGCGCCCTGTAGCTCGCTATATGTGCCTTTGGCGCATGGTGTGCAGTCAGCCACGGATCTGGCACCCGTGCGTTCGTTAAAAGTACCGGCCGGGCACGCTGAGATATCTCCATTCGAGCAATATGTGCCAGCTACACAGTCCACACAAATTCGTGCACTACCATACAGGGAAGGCAGCATGCCAGCACCACAAGAGCAAGCTGGCACCAAATCGCTGCCTTCTGAACCACCTGAACTCCCTTGGTTGATGCCGTCAGAGTCAAAGTGGAGTTGGGTGAATTTGTCCGAGATTCTGAAAATGAGCCCAGCAATTCGTGCTCCAATGGAATCTAGCAGGGGTTTCACTTCAGCAGGAACAAACGCAGAAGCTGGGATACAGTCCTGGCCAACCTGAAACGGTGATGCCTCCTGTACAAAGCCAATCGCCATTAGGTTACTTGCACGGACTTCCGCAAAAGAGCCAGCTGCGATAGATACACTTGGCAGTGGTGGCATCAGCACACTCATCCTTGCTACGGAGATGTTTCGCATGTATGCGGTTCCTGGGGCAGCAAGGCTGCCTGTTGTACGAGGCGGAGCAACAAACGAGAATACCCCCTCAATTTGCACGAATTTGTTTTCACCAACCACTCCATCCAGTGCAAGCGAGCCATGGATGCCACCAACCGGCTGAGAATTGAATAGAACAAGACGAACCTCACGGCACTGCACGCCCCGGAGAAAGTACGGCGGGACTGAGTACGCACGTGACACAGCGACATCAATCTGCACCTGAGCTGCAGAAACGCCACTTAAAGCGTCATTCTGTAGGAGTCCTGCAGGGTCAACGGTGTCCGCATCTGACATCAAGCTGGACTGCTGAACTGCAAATTTGTTCTCAACCACCGCGCCTACAAACGCCCCAGCCTGCACAAGCAGCACGCCGCGAACTTCGAGCGAATAAATTGTCCCATTCATCCCAGTGAATGCGTTTGGGTTCAACGAGATTGTCCAGGGTTGAGCCATGTCTGTTTGCTCCAGCTTGAACACAGCCGAGCAGTCCAGGCGCGCCCCCCGAAACGCACTGCCAGCAATAGAAACAGGGTTTGCATGCAGCTGGGACACGCCACCAGCCATCCAAGCTGGAAGGTTCAGTACTTTTGCAAACGTGCATTGTGCAGGCGTTGAGCTGACGTCAAACTCCCGACGCAGCACAGAGAGCCCAAAGAACAAATCAGCATGCAGTACAGTGTTGTTCAGCACACCCAGATCGGCATTGTCCAAGTGAGTGGCAGGATAAAATGGAGAGCCAAACATGAATGCTGTTGTCAGCCGGTCCGATGCTGTTGCCTGGGTGCCAAACTGTTGTTCATCGCCAAGAACGAGTCCCACGTAACTTGTTCCGCTTGCACCAGCGAGGCCGCTTGCACCAGCGAGCGCACGCTTTCCACCGTTGTCTGCACCAGTTGGGGCCTGGGATTGCGACTGCGACTGGGGTACAGGAGGAAATAAGCCCAAATCAGCACAGCCAGGAATAGTGCCATACTGCTCCCGCACAGTTAGACAGGCGAGGGACTGATTCATGAAATGCCACTGCGAATGGACGGAGAAGCCATCGGCGGCTCCAAACTGCAACAGTCCTCCTGTGTAGAAGTTCACGAACGATAAGGGCTCCACGATTGTGCTTATTAGACCAGGCGGCAATCCGGATGCGGTATGAATGCCAAACGAAACGCTGACGTCAACCCCGCCAGCAAACCCCTCAAAAGCGTGCCCATGTATGCGTTTGATATGGCCTCGGAATATTACCTGCATGCCGGGAACGTTATCGGCTCGGCGCACACGCATGCCAGCAAAGGCGCCAGACAAGATGTCGCCCCCCTCGGTTGGCGAAGTTGCCACAAACAAGTTACTCAGCTGGAACTTGAAGTTTTGGCCAGATGCTTGAAGCAAAGTGGAATCACGAAAACAGTCCTCTGAGATGTTACGAAGCATTGAACCGTCCAGTGTGAGTTGAGGAAGGAAGCTGCCGGCGAAGGCGCCAGAGCCCAAGTGCAGAATCCCTTCCGGCAGAGCGAGCTTGCCATCGAAGCCGAACCACATTCGGGCGAAAGCGCGCTCTCCGATCACCATGTTAGTCAGCGATGCGTGCGAAATTTCCACATCTAGAGACAATGCCTTGCAGGGGGCATCGGCTGAGCAAGCGAAGTTCAAGCCCTCAAAGGCCCCTGCCTGAATCTCCTGAATCGCGGAGTTATCGAAGACGATGGATGTCACGAACACCTGCGGTGCAGTATCACGAAATGTTCCATTTTTAATTTTGGTAATGCCAGGCTGGTCTGAGAAGTCCATTGCGATTTCACTGTACGCGCTTGAAGTAGATAGGTTTGAGAAAGCACCCGGTGCAATTCCAGTCAACGGGTGTTCGATGCCAGTGCACTTCAGCACTTCCGTGGAGCCGATATATCCTTCACACTTGACCAGTACATTAGAAGCATCGATCGTGCATATACTTGTGCACGGGATGTCAATGCCAGTGCAACGCTGGGAAAGCTGAAGAAGAATGAGCCCGGCCAGCAGGCAGCCAGACAGGAATGGTTGCTGCTTTGGCCCTCCTATAGACTGGTCACAGGCTGCAGTCATGATACAGCGCATTTAAATAAGGTGTGAACTTGTCTGTGAACAAAGTGAGTTCAATTTGGGTGTGCAGATACAGCAAAAGGCATGCAGATGATGAGCCAAGATGAGGCAAGGCGAGCCTGTGCTCGCACCAACAAAGCCTTAGCTAGCCTACAACTCAGCAGGGTTACTGTAGCTGCACCTTAAGTCCTTGTATCTCTAGCAATGACTTGACACTGGCAAGCTGCGGTCACAAACGTGATTCTCACCAGCAAAAGCGATCACGCCCACAATAATCCGTTTGAATCAGAGCTGTTCCAAGGATGTGGTCTGCGAAAGAAATTATCGTGGCTTAAACTCATTGGTTGTCCAAATCAGCAAACACTGGTAACGTTGCGTGTCGCAGCGACCGAAGAATGCCAGCCTCAAGCAGCTTCCAGACAGCCATGTCTCAAAAATTGCAGGGATAAATACATAGAGCAATACAAGCCGTTAGCTATGGCTGAAAGAACTGTTTGAAATCGCTTAGTTCTGCTTCGTGCTGTTCTGACAGCAAGGCAAGCAGCAGCACACCATGGCGTGTGGCGATGCAGAGCAGGCACAGAACCAACACGGACGCAAGACGATCCTCCATAAACAGACTCACCCACAACCCAAGCAACACACACATATTTATATGTTCAAGAATTGAACTGGCGTTGTTGCCGTGGCCATGGCAGGGTTGGTCCACCCCCTGCGAAAGCTGAAGATTTGAGGCCCCTGGCCACGAAATGCAGGGTTTTATCTAACCAAACGCAATTTCCGCAGCGTATTTATCAATTTCCGCACATTTTCCGCACCTGTCGGCGCAAGATGGCCTATTAAATCTAACATGGGGTGGACCGACCCTGCATGGGTGCCCTAAATGGGTGCCATTCTGTTGGCCCCGTCAGTATGCCATGCTGGCCTGCCGGTGGCACGCTACCCCCCATGCGCACACCCCCATCCAGCTGTCAACAGCCTACCTGTCACACCCTCAAACAGGGCAGCACCCATCAAGGTTAAGGGCGGTGCCCTCTGCCTGAGTGCCCAACTCGCGGGGAAGTCGCGCAGATTGGAGGGGGGCCCGCCCCCCATTGCCGGCTTGATAACAAACACCATGCATTCAAAAAACATACGTCAAGCTAAGGCAAACATTTCAAGACCTGCTCGCAGCACCCTGCTCACGCTGCTCCAGACCACTCTCGAGGAGTCGCTCTTACTCACAGCAGGGGCCATTTGGCATCTCCATGACTTGCTGCTCGACAGCGTCTACGCCAACAACTGGGGTGTGGCCGTTCACACCGTGATCAATTTTGGCTTTCTTGCGGTTCCCTTCCTCCAGGCTCATGTAAGAAGGGCTTTGAGACGAGCTTGAGTGCACCGGCTTGGACAAGGAGTGTCGGACTGGACTGTTGAATAAGCCGAGACCTATTCCCTCTCCGATACAAACGGCGAGGAAAAGACCAACATTGTACGCTGCAATGGAAAAATCGAGTGATGTGCGCAGTGCTCAGCTGATGCCGCCACGAAGCTTTCCGCCTGGGCCACAGAATCTCAATGCACGCGGCAAATATGGGCGAGGGAACGTACTCATTGCCACAAGCATCGCAACATAGCTTGCTGCTGCAACAATAGCGAAAAGAGCAGCATCCACCATCTGGTGCGTCAAAGCAGAGAATTTGTCTGGCTCCGCAATACGCTTCGCAGCCGCCCATCTGAAGTGAGATGCTCGCGCAAAAACAATCAGCTGATGACCGACCCCAATGGCAGCTACACCAAAAAGTGCAGCAACGTATGCACCAGTAGATTCAGGCTCCCAAGATGTGAAGAGGATTGCTCCAGGTTTTGTTGTGGCTGAAAATGTCATTGCCTGGCAATAGCGGAAAATGAAATGCAGCATCAGCGCCGAAGCGCCTGTCATACCATCATCATCATCATCATTCCTCCAGTGCTGTTTCCAGCTCCCATATTCATATCATCGTCCATGTTCATTTCCATTTTGTTCCCAGCTTCGAAAAGTACGCTCCCCAAAGCCAACAGACTCACTAGAGCCAACAAGGCAATCAGGAGGCAATTCCCTCGAAGAACTTTCTTGCATACGCTGTGTGATGCTCTGCAACAAGTGCTGCGAGAAAAAAACTGCATCATGAAAATTATTCTGGATCAGGGACAATCAATCAGCGCACAGCGCAACCGAAACTGTGCTCCCCGTAACCCCCCTGGAGCGCAGCCCTGCCCCCAGAGTTGAGCGCAAAGTGATGCCGGTACCAGGTAGCTGAGGGCCCTTTCGCCAAGTTCGCCCGAACGAGCGAAGATGCTTTCCGATGACAAAACGGCCAAATCAAATTCCTGTCCATGCACACGTCCTCTTAACGTCGGTGCTGCTGCAGTGGTCTCAATTAAAGATTCCTGCCGAGTCTGCAGCAATGCGCACAATTACCGCAGTGTTAGCAGCGGCAGCGCTAGCTTCCACCTTTTCACAATCTGCTGCCCAAACATGCACAGCAGAGGGAAATAACAGACAGGACTGCTACCCTTGGTAAGTCAAATGTTTTGTGTGCGATTTGGCTGCTGGAAAGTGGGTTTTCGCAGGTGGTACCAGTACCCAAACCAAGGCGCCTTGCCCGACCCATCACTTTGCCATGCTCAGGGCTGCTGCTGGGACCCCAGCACACAAAATGGCATTCCTAGCTGCTTTTATCCGGAACAGCCAACCCCCTCCTCAGCGCAGTGCGAGGCCACTGATGCATCTCGCGTCAACTGCTACCCTCAGGTGAGCTCACCACGCCAAAATGGTGCAGTGCACTACCGGTGCTGGTATGATTGCCGCACTTAAGCTGGTCGATTCTCAATGCACCAAGTCCACATCTTTGCGTAAAAACTTTCTATGAAGCATTTCGTGTGCAGGATGACTCAACTGAAGCCGGCTGCGTTGCGCGCGGCTGTTGCTGGGCAGCCAGCGAATCTGGTACCCCAGGCGTGCCTTACTGCTTTTATCCAAAGAACTACGACG